>ERZ1047821.184-NODE-184-length-54552-cov-8.927005_pt1 | contig 54552 bp, 50 predicted proteins | sample MGYA00383096_ERZ1047821 | MGnify/ENA primary metagenome ERZ1047821 (study PRJEB29581, sample SAMEA5548366) | metagenome | biome: marine; feature: coastal; material: water | depth 25 m | study: Short-term variability in the microbial, nano- and picoplankton... | reverse complement strand
TAATATTTGTTATTATTTTCATAACTGGAGAATGTTTTGGATCGTTATAAATTGCTTCTTTTAGTACCTCTATTTGTTACATCATCTTATCTATATTCTTTTGATAGAGTTTCTGGGGTTGATTTTGTTAGTCGGTCTGAGGTTATTGCTCAAAATGGCATGGTGGCCACAAGTCATCCTTTGGCCACACAAATAGGGCTAGATATTTTAAAAAATGGTGGTAATGCTGTTGATGCGGCTATTGCAGCTAATATAGCATTAGGTTTAATGGAGCCAACTGGAAATGGCATTGGCGGTGACTTATTTGTAATTGTATGGGATGAAAAGTCTCAAAAGCTATATGGATTAAATGCAAGCGGTCCTGCTCCTGAAGCAATAACTATTGATTACTTTGAAGATAATAACCTTTCTAAAATACCGTCCTTTGGTCCGTTACCAGTTACAGTCCCAGGTGCAGTTGATGGGTGGATTAAATTACATGAGAGATTTGGCTTAACTGATTTTAAAGATTTATTCATACCAACAATTAACTATGCTAGAAATGGTTTCCCCATAACTGAAACGATTGCATTTTATTTAAACTCTTCGTCTAAAAGATTTAGCTCTTATCCGAACTTTAAGAAGGTATGGATGCCTGACAATAAAATTTTAGCTAAAGGAGACGTATTCAGAAATCCAAGCCTTGCAAGTACGCTTGAAGAAATTTCTAAATCTAAACGCAAAAGTTTCTATGAAGGGAGTATTGCTAAAGTAATGGCTGATTTTGTAAAAGAGCAGGGTGGTTTTTTATCTACTGAAGATCTTTCAAATTATCATGCTGAATGGGTTGAGCCTGTTTCAACTAACTATAGAGGCTATGACGTATGGGAGCTTCCACCAAACGGTCAGGGCATTGCAGCACTTCAAATTTTAAATGTATTAGAAAATTATGATCTAAAAAAAATGGGGTTATTTAGTAGTGAATACATTCATCACTTTGTAGAAGCTAAAAAATTGGCTTTTGAGGATAGGGCAAAATACTATGCCGACCCTGATTTTAATGATATCAATATTAATTATTTGATTTCTAAAGAATATGCCAAAAAAAGAATGAAACTCATTGAACCTTTAAAAGCAATGAATGTTATAGATGCAGGTGTTCTAGAAGATGGCGATACTATATATCTAACAACAGCGGATAAATACGGCAATATGGTTTCGTTAATTCAAAGTAATTATAGAGGTATGGGCTCTGGAATGGTTCCGCCAAATATAGGATTTATGCTACAGGACAGAGGCGAGCTTTTTAGTTTAAATAAGAACCATGCGAATGCCTTGGAGGGAGGCAAAAGACCTTTTCATACTATTATTCCTGCCTTCATAACAAAAGACGGCAAACCTTTTGTTAGCTTTGGTGTCATGGGTGGTGGAACTCAGCCTCAAGCTCACGCACAAATTGTGATTAACTTAATTGATTTTGATTTAAACCTTCAGGCAGCAGGTGATGTATCAAGAATAGTCCATACAGGATCAAGTCAACCTACTGATGAAATTATGGTTGATGGGGGTCAAATAAATCTTGAAAGTGGCTTTGATTTAAATATACAAAACGATCTAAAAAAATATGGTCATACAATAGGAGATCAGAAAGGTTTGTTTGGTGGCTATCAAGCTATCATGCTTAAAGATGGTGTTTATTATGGCGCTTCTGAATCTCGAAAGGATGGACAAGCAGCTGGATACTAACTTGTAACTAGAATTTAAGGAAAAAAATGAATAATTGGGTTAACTGGGTAATATATGGATGTCTTGCAATATTATTATTTCTTTACGTTGTTAAACTTGCATATAGCTAATATAAAAATATTGTTAAAGTAATTAAATTGTTAGGAATGATTTGTATATCTTGAAGGCAAGGTTAACAGCCATTCATTAACAGCTAGCTAATAAATGGCTGAGAACCTCTCATTTTTTATTTAACAAAAACTGTATGATCTTTACCTTCATCTACTACTCTTATAACAAGCAAATCTGTACAAGCATCACCGAGATCTGGTGTATCGCTTTCTCCTCCATGGACCCAATCTGTTCGCTCATACCAATATTCACCTTTTGAATATTGTTTCCATTCACCAGATGATTTTGATTGTGACACGCCATCTAAAACATAGACTAGTGTTCCTGCTGCTGGGTGAAAATGCTTTGGCGTTGATCCTGCATTACATGTTGAACGTTTTTCTACATACAACTCCATACCACCATCCAGATCAAAAACATCAGAGGATAATAAACCCTCAAATTTTGGTTCCTCATGATTATGAGCTGTAACTCCTAATGCAAATATTAATAATGAAAGCGTTGAAAATAAACGCATAATTTTTCTCCATAAAATAAGTTAGATTTTATAGTAGCAAGATATGTATTAATATTGAAGATAATGTAATTGCATTTACCTTCAAAGCCTATAAAATAGCGTTTCAGACACAGGAGGGATGGCAGAGTCTGGTTTATTGTAACGGTCTTGAAAACCGTCGTGCCTTCATCGGCACCGTGGGTTCGAATCCCACTCCCTCCGCCACTTTAAGAGAAGCACTATGTCATCAGAAAAAGATCTATCAGATAGTTTTAAAGATAAAGAGGTTCCTCCATTTTTAGAAATCCTTGGTTTTAAAGGTGCAAAACTACTTGATGATGATTCGTTTGTCTGTGATTTTTCTCCTTCTGTAGATTTAACACATTCTAACGGCATGATTGTGCAGGGTGGCTTCGTTACAGGTATGCTCGATGCTTGCATGGCCCAATTCATTATTTATAAGTATCATGGACAAAAAATTCCATTAACTTTAGATATAGATGTTAAATTTTTTATGCCGTGTGCCCCTGGGGATGTAAGAGCTATTTCAAAGATCACAAAAGAAGGTAAATCCATTTCCTTTACTGAAGCAAAACTTTATCAAAATAATAAATTGATAGCGATCTCAACTGCAACAAATAAAATAGTTCCAACGAAAATTTAATATATAATTTTTCCATGGATGAAGGAAAATTATACAAATTACTAGAGGAAGTTAAGCCAGATAACTCTTTTGAGAATTGTTTCACACCTGCTACACCAGATTATTCAAACCCAGATAATTGGGCCGCTTACCCTGAAAAAATTGCTCAGCAATTCTACTTACCAGACCAGAACTTAACTCTCAATAAATCGGAGAATAATGTTAATGTTTTTTATATACATCCAACTGGATTTTTTGAGAAGGTCTGGAATTCAAATATGGATAAATCTAGAAGTGCCTATGAAAGAACTGAAATGATGTTAGGTAATCAGGTTTCTGCTTTTAATGACACTTGCAATATATATGCTCCTGAATATAGACAAGCTACTTATTATTCATTTTTTGCAAAAGATGCCGATGGCACTAAGGCATTAGACTTGGCATATGAGGATATAGAGAGCTCTTTTGATTATTTTTTAGAAAATTTTAATAATAATAAGCCTTTTATCATTATGGGTCATAGCCAAGGAGCACTTCATTCTCATAGATTAATAGCTAATAAAATTCAAGGCACTGAGCTTCAAAAAAGATTTATATGTGCTTATGCGATTGGATATATGATTCCAGAAAAACATTATGCTTCTATGTTTCCTTTAATACCTCAATCACAGTCACCAACAGATACAAATTGTATTATTAGCTGGTCAACTGTTGTTGAGGGGTTTAAAAGAGAAAGAGAAAGAACAGTTTTTTGGCAGCCATCAGGCTGGTCACTTGAGTTAATGAAACAAAAGATTGTTAGCACCAATCCTTTTTCTTGGACGAATGATAATAATTGGATTGATGCGCCTTCATGCCATAGCTCTGTAATAACTAAATCACCTAATTTTGATTTTGCTGATCGTTTATCTCTCCATCACTCAGGAGCTAAAAAGAGTTTGGCATATGCACGTGAGCAGAATTTTTCAACACGAATTAACCCAGACAATGGCTTAATAGAAACAAAAGGACCTCTGGTAGAAAAAATGAAGAAAATGACTACTTTTACAGGCGATCTTCATAGTTATGATGTGATGTTATTTTGGGGTTGTTTAAGAGAGAATATAAAGGATAGAATAAATGCGTTTCTTTAGCATTTTATTTTTAATGACCATATCTATAAATATTCATTCTTTTGAAGAGGGCTCCGTTTATAACAATGATATTGAAATTATCTATAGAGATTATGGTCCAAAAGATGGTGATCCCATTCTTCTAGTTCAAGGCTTAGGTGGTCAGTTAATTAATTGGCCTGATCATTTGCTGGAATTCTTAATTGAAAATAATTTTAGACCTATAGTTTTTGATAATCGTGATTCTGGTTTATCTTCTCGCTTTGATACTGAGCTTTTTGAAGAAAAAAATAGGTCAAAAACAATAAACTCCACTTATATAAAGTACTTTTTAAGACTGCCAATAAATCCTCCATATAATCTTGATGATATGGCTAATGATTCCATTCTTATATTAGATGAACTAAACATCAACAAATCCCATCTTCTTGGAATGTCCATGGGAGGTATGATTGCACAAATTGTTGCTGCCAATCACCCAGATCGAATCAAAACCTTTACTCTTATAGCTTCCTCGACTTCAGCTCCTAGCCCATTTAATGGCCCCACAAGAGATGTTAGAAAGCTTTTGATGAAGCGCTCTAATAACCCCAACTCTTCAGTTGATGAACGTATTGATAGGAGTAAAAAGATATTTTCTTTAATAGGTCTTGAAGGCTACGATCTAGATACTCAAGAATTTTATGATAAATCTGTAGAATCAATAAAAAGAGCTGGACCAGATGATACTGGTTTTAGTAGACAGATTATGGCCATTTTAGGTTCAAAAAATAGAATTAAAAAAGTCAAAAGTATTTCTGCTAAGACATTAATTATCCATGGAAAACAAGATCCTTTAATTAAGGTTAAGAATGCCTATAAAGCAAATAAGCTAATAAATAATAGCGATCTAATTATTATTGATGAAATGCGACATCTGATTGAACCACCAGTTTTTGATTTATTTAAGAATGAATTACTTGAACATTTAAATTACTAACGTGCTATCTACACAATTTAAAAACAATTATGCCGTTGGTGCCGTGGCTAACGGAATCAAAACAGATGCATTTACTTTTTTTCTTCTTTTTTATTATTCAAGAGTTATTGGGTTAGACCCATTATTAGCTTCCTCAGCAATAGCTCTAGCGTTAATTATTGACTCTTTCACCGATCCAATAATGGGAGCACTATCCGATAGAACAAGTTCTAAGTATGGTAGGCGACATCCTTATATGTTTATTTCATTTTTACCGGTTTCTATATTCTATGTTTTACTCTTTTCACCTTCTCAAGACTGGGGCTTATCCCAGTCACAATTATTTTGGTGGATGTTTGTATGTGCATCAATGACAAGAATTGGAATGACTTTATTTGATGTACCCCATCGGTCATTTGGTGCAGAAATATCTAAAGATTATTACGAGAGAACTGAACTTTTTTCTCGTCGTGAAATGTTTCAATGGATTGCCGGTATATCAAATGCATTTTTAGCATATTTTATTTTTTTTAAATCAACTCCTGATTATCCTTTTGGCCAATTAAATCCAGAAGCATGGTTTCCGCTTGCACTAACAGGCGGAATATTTATGGCTTTATCTATTTTTTATTCGTCATGGACTACACGATCTTATATTTCAGAACTGTCTGAATGGAAGGGAAGAAGTACTTTTAAGATTATGGCTAAACAGATCTATATAGCTTTATCTAATAAATCTTTTATTATTTTTTTCTTAGGCAACCTCACACTTTCAATAGCCTGGGGCTTGCTTAATAATTTAACCTTATTTATTAATACTGATTTCTGGCAGCTCAATGGACCACAATTAACTATATTTTTATTTGTATATATTTTTGCTCCATTTGTAGCATTTAAGCTAACCCCAATGCTTGTTAAGTATATGGATAAAAGAAATTTGGTTTTAATTTGTATTTTAGGAGTAGCAATATCAAGTCCTGTTGCATTTATTTTATATAACCTCGGCTTAACGCCAGAGAAAGGGACTAATGCATTAGTATTTTTCTTATGTGTCCCTTTAATTTTTATATCATCACTATCAATTATGGGAAATATGACAAGGGACTCTATGATAGGTGATATTGCAGATGAGGTTGAGTTACATAGCGGTAAAAGACAGGAGGGTGTATTGTACTCATCAGTCTCGTTTGTTCAGAAAGTTAATACAGCTCTTGGGAGTATTACTGGAGGCTTAGTTCTATCTTATTTAAGTTACCCTAAAGATGACCCATCTTATGAACAGACGTATTCATTATTTTTTGTGCAAGGAGTTGTTGGACCAATACTGCTAATTATTCCTTTGTTTATATTTTATTTTTATGGACTCTCAAAAAATAAACACAATAAAATTTTAGAAGCTCTTAAAAAAACTATTTAACTAATATTTCTAAGGTCTTTTTAATTCTGTTCCAAAGAGTTTTTTCAGGAGCACCAGAGTCTGTCTTCGAAAAATTTTCAATAAAATGAATTATCAATCCATCTAGACTATCAAGCTCATTATTCTTACTTTTGTTAAATTTACTCGTAAGCATTTCTAGCTGAATTTCTTGTCTTAGCCCATTATCCTTTTTAAGTGATTCTATATTTGAAAGAATCTCTAATTTCACACAACTATATAAGAGTGCTTTTTTGTCTGTTTTTTTATTAGTCTTTGATTTTACTATTGCTGTAACAATATTTTTAGAAAGAGATACAGATTGATCATTATCATCATTTAGAGCTGCAAATATCTTATTGTATTCTCCAAGGCGTGATATTTTAGCCTCTTGGATTTTTTCGTTCTTAATATTTTTTATTGCAGATAAAACTGCATTAAACTCTTTTGTTTTTTGTATATTTTTAAGTTCACTTAATTGGATTTCGCAATCTTGTACAGTAACTGATTGTTCTTTAAGATTCTTTAATAACTCTTGGGCAGTAGATATTTCTGCATCGAGTACTTCCTTCTTTGCATTAAACAACCTGTCAGCTGATTTATTAAATTTATCCCATAACTTATTATCATGCTTTCGACCTGCTGAGCCTGCTTTTTTCCAGTCATTTTTTAGATCATTAAATTTCTTAATGTTTAAATCTCCATCATCACCATCAATCGCCTCAACTTTAGCTATAAGGCTTTCTTTAGCAGCGATAACACTAGATTCTTGTTTTTTTATGAAATCATTTATAGGTTTTTTTGCTTCAAAATATGCAGACTTAAGCTTATTAAGATCTTTATCTAATACAGGTGCAAATTTTTGCCACTGATCAAAAGTACTGCGCATATATTGTATTAATGTTCTTACATCAGGCCACTTAGATGAGTTGTCTTGAACGTAAACATTTATTTCTTCAATTATTTTCAATCTTTGGTTAGCATTATTTATTTTGATTGCTTTTAGCTCGTCAAAGTATTCACTGCAAGGTTCCCAGCCTTTATTGCAAAGCTCATTAAATTTAGACCACTGCTCTCTTGATGCAGGTCTGCTTGATAGATCGAGGAGTTGCCATTTAGTTTGCAAGTCATGAATTCGATGCGCCTGTTTCTTTGGATCTTCAAGAGGCGTTGCAATAATATTAGTAATTTCAGAAATCAACTCTTCACGTTTTGGGTTCGTAGCAAACGAAGACATTTCATCGAAATATCTAGATTGGCCTATGGCAAAATTAAGTTTATGTTTTAAAGCATTTGGTACTTTTTTAAAACTCTTAGTCTTGGACATGACATCCCTTACTAACTTTTGAGCACTTTTAATTGATCCATTAGAAAAAAGTTTTTCGGCTTCTTCTAACTGTTTAAATAAATCTTGACTAGTTTCCACATTAATCTCTTTTGGTGTTTATAATTATACTAAATGAAAAAGCGAATTCTAACAGGTATTACAACAACTGGTACTCCTCATATTGGAAATTATTTAGGAGCTATCAAACCAGCCATTAAAATGGCTAAAGAATTCGATGAATCATTTTATTTTTTAGCAGATTATCATGCAATCATAAAAAATTCTAATAGCGTTGAAATAGGAGATTCTGTAAAAAATGTTGCTCTTGCCTGGATAGCTTCAGGCCTTGATGTAAGTAAATCATATTTTTACAGACAATCAGATGTTCCTGAAATTTTAGAACTTAGCTGGATCTTAAATTGTGTTACTGCAAAAGGGCTTATGAATCGATCACATGCTTATAAGGCAGCCACAGCAGTAAATACTAAAGACGAAGATAAAGGTATTACAATGGGGTTATTTTCATATCCTGTATTGATGGCAGCTGATATTTTGATGTTTGATGCAACACATGTGCCTGTTGGCGCTGATCAAAATCAGCATATTGAAATGACAAGAGATATAGCTGCTCGCTTCAATCATACTTATAAAAAATCATTCGAACTACCTGAAGCAATTATTGAATCAGAAAAAGATGTTGTCTTGGGTATTGATGGTAGAAAAATGAGTAAATCATATGGAAATATCATTCCTCTTCTTTGTACTGAAAAAGTTCTTAAAAAATCTATAGCTAAGATAGTTACCAACTCTCTAGAGCCAGGAGAGCCCAAAGAAACAGAAGGTTGTTCTGTTTACTCTTTATATACACATTTTGCATCTAAAGAGGAGCTATTAGAGCTCGCTGATGATTATAAAAATGGTATTTCTTGGGGAGATGCTAAAAACAAGTTATTCAATCTAGTTAATTCAGAAATTACACCTATTAGAGAGAGGTATGAAGAGTTTTCTAGTAATAGTAAATATATTAATGACCTGTTGGAAGAAGGGGCCATCAAAACTAGAGTTCTTGCACAAGAAAAAATAAATTCAATTAGAGAATTAATCGGTATTAAACCTATCTCTTAATGAAGTCATCAGGCTCATCTTGGCTGAAGTTTGGCTTGTTTACTGTCGGCTTAGGTCAGTCATTTGTATTTGTAATTGTTCCTCCACTTGCTAGAGAGCTTGGATTAAGTGAAGTTCAGGTATCACTTGTCTTTGCCTTTTCTGCTATAGCATGGGCCCTTACGAGCGCAGCATGGGGCAGGGCTAGTGATAGATATGGGCGCAGAAATATTGCAGTTCTGGGTTTAGTTGGTTATTCACTCTCATTGGTTGCAATGATAACGCCTTTGTTTTTAGTTGAACGTAACTTGCTAGATGTTGCTTTCCTATTCCCTTTATTAGTTTTAGGCAGGCTTTTGAATGGTTTGATTGGGTCAGCCTCAAGACCTGCTTCATTTGCTTATGTTGCTGATAATAGTATTGCAGAAAAAAGAACTCTAAAATTTGCTAGGTTAGAGTCTAGTTTCCTTTTAGGAACAGTTGCGGGTCCTTTACTTGGTGGCTTTTTAATTTTAATTACAAAAGAAACACCTTTTTATGTATTTAGCGCAATGTCACTTATAGCTTCTATTGGAATATTTATAAATCTTAAAAATACTAGCATCCATAAAAAATCTGATCAGCCCAACGTAAGGGCTTCATGGAAATCCAGCACTATATGGCCATTCTTGTTAATTGCCTCTATTGCAAGCCTTTCTCAAGCCTCATTGCTTCAATCTATAGGGTTTTATGTATTTGATATATTTCCAACATTAGATGATCTTCCGATTGTTGTTAGCATGAGCTTTGCTGTGCTATCAATTTCAACGATTGTAAGCCAATACTTATTTACAGACGCATTTCCTCTAAATAACTATAAATTATTGATATACGGAACAATTTTAATTATATTTTCCTTTTTTACGATGGCATATTTTCAGAAAATATCTATTTATTACCTATCATTACTCATAAATGGTCTTGGCGGAGGAATGATAAGACCTGCAATTTCATCTTCATTATCATTATCACAGACTCCTGAAAATCAAGGTTCAGCGGCAGGATATCTAGGCTCTGTATATCCAATAGGGCATATACTGACACCTTTTGTGGCAATGCCTATATATGCTTCCAATCCAGCCTATCTATATCTCTTTAATTCGTTATTATCTATATTTATAATTATATTTATAATGGTTCACCCAATATTTAGAAATAAAAGTTAACAATGAAAAAAGCATTACTTATAGTTAATCTCGGAACACCAGACAGTCCAAGTTACTTCAGTGTATTTAAATACTTGAGAGAGTTCCTGTCAGACGAAAAGGTTCTGAACATCAACCCCATTCTAAGATTTATTCTTGTAAATTTTATTATTTGCCCATTTAGGTCATTTTCATCATCAAAAATATACAAGAAAGTCTGGGATAAGAATCATGGATCACCACTTTTACATAATACAAAGATACTTGCTGATAAATTAAATGAGAAACTTCCTAACTTAGATGTGCAATATGCTATGAGGTATCAATCACCATCTATAAAAAATACATTAAATGAAATGTTATTGAGGAACCCTGATGAAATAGTTGTTCTTCCTCTTTTCCCTCATTATGCAGCAGCTACAACAGGCTCAGTTTTTAAAGAAGTAACATCGTGTTTATCAGAAAAATGGGTTGTGCCCAAAATCACATTTATTAATCAATTTTATGATAATGATAAGTTTATTGATGCATGGTTGGAAAAAGCTAGTCAGTTTGATATGGCTAGTTATGACAAAATTATATTTAGCTATCATGGCGTTCCAAATAGTCATGTAGACAATGTTTATCCTGATACCTTATGTGAAGATAATGATTGTGAAGATAAAATAACTCATGATAATAAATTTTGTTATAAAGCTACTGTCTATGAAACTACAAAAATCTTGGCATCAAGGCTAAATCTTCATTCAGATCAATATATCGTTACATTTCAATCAAGGTTAACTAATAAGTGGCTTTCTCCATTTACTGATGATGTATTAAAAACATTACCCAAAGATGACAAGAAAAATGTTCTTGTTTTTTCGCCAGCTTTTACAGCAGACTGCTTAGAAACAATTATAGAAATAGGTGATGAATACAAAGAACTTTTCTATGAATCTGGTGGCACGCAGCTTGATTATGTCCCATCATTAAACTTTTCAGATAAATGGGTTGATGCTATTGTTGATATAACAAATATGAATGAAGGGGATAGTGTTAATAATGTTTAAAGATGATTTGTTAAAAGGCAAGCGTATATTAGTTACAGGCGGCGGAACTGGGTTGGGGAAAGAGATGGCTTCGCATTATGCTCAACATGGAGCTGAATTATATATATGCGGCCGAAGAGAAAACGTTTTAAAAGAGACATCTGATCAGCTTAAGTCAGAATATGGTGTTAATGTTCACTATGAATCTCTTGATATTCGAGCATCGGAAGATGTTGATAATTATATACAAAGAATTTTTGATGCTGGCCCACTTGATGGGTTAGTAAACAATGCAGCAGGTAATTTCATTTCACCAACAAAGGATTTATCGCATAAAGGCTTTGATGCAATTGCTAATATCGTCTTTCACGGTACTTTTTATATGACACATTCTGTTGGAAAAAGATGGATAGAAGCTAAACATAAAGGATCTATCATATCGATATTAACAACTTGGGTGTGGACCGGTTCTCCCTATGTGGTCCCATCAGCTATGTCTAAATCTGGAATCAATACAATGACTCAATCTCTTGCAGCTGAGTGGGGTAAATATAATATTAAAGTTAATGCAATTGCTCCTGGGCCATTCCCAACAAAAGGAGCCTGGGAAAGACTTAATCCAAAAGGTGATGACGAAAGTTCAATGGGCAGTGTTCCTCTAGGAAGAGTTGGTGAAATGGGTGAGCTGCAAAATTTAGCAACATTCTTGATGGCTGATGGTTGTGATTATTTGACTGGCCAGACTATTGCTATAGACGGTGCTCAATATTTAACTGGCGGTGGAACTTTTTCAGGTTTAGATAAACTAAGTGATGAGGATTGGGAACAGATGAGAGCTATGATAAGGTCATCTAACGATAAAGATAAAGCTAACAGAGGGTAAAGTAATAATTATGGAAAATACAAAACAAACAATGAATGAGGTTCTAACTTTACAAAAGAACCATTTTATAAAACATGGGTCACCATCTATTGAATTAAGAGTAGATCGTTTAAATCGTTTGAAAACAATGATTATGGAAAATAGATATGATTTTGTTGATGCGCTCAATTCTGATTATGGCAATAGGTCAAAAGATGCCTCATTGATGACTGATGCATATTCGATAGTACCTGATATTAATAATGCTATAAAAAACATTAAAAAATGGACTAAGGATGATAAAAGATCAGCAAATTTTCCATTCGGCTACCTTGGCGCAAAGTCCTATGTAAAGTATGAGCCTTTGGGAACAGTTGGCATGATTTCACCATGGAATTTTCCAGTAAATTTATCTTTTGGCCCTTTAGCTGCAATATTTGCAGCTGGTAATCAGGTCATGCACAAGCCTAGCGAGCTAACACCTTTAACTGCAACATTAATAAAAGATTTGTGTGATAAGGCTTTTGATGAGCATGAATTTGCAACTTTTTTAGGCGGGCCAGAGGTAGGAGAGGCTTTTACTAAACTTCATTTCGATCACCTTTTATATACAGGAAGTGGCAATATTGGAAAACATGTAATGGCATCTGCAGCTGAGAACTTAGTTCCTGTTACGCTTGAACTGGGTGGTAAATCACCAGTTGTTATTGGAGAAAGTGCAGACTTAAAACACTCTGCAAAAAGAATTATGTTTGGTAAAACTATGAATGCTGGACAGATTTGTTTGGCTCCAGATTATGTAATTATTAAAAAAGAAAAAAGAGATGAATTTATTGCAGAAACTGAGAATGCAATTAATGAATACTATCCAGACATTAAAAATAATGATGACTACACATCTATTATCAATCAAAGACATTACGATAGAATAAATTCGTTAATTGATGATGCAAAAGAGAAGGGTGCACACGTTCATCAAATAAACCCCGCAAATGAGGATTTTTCTCAGCAAGAATTCTATAAAATTCCTCCAACTATTATTACGAATACAACAGATGATATGAGGGTAATGAACGAAGAAATTTTTGGACCTGTTCTTCCTGTAGTTGATTATGAAAATGTAAATGAAGCAATTGAAAAAATAAATGCTAAAGATAGACCTCTTGGTTTGTATTACTTTGGAACAAACAAAGAAGAGGAATCAAATGTTATTAATAAAACAACCTCAGGTGGAGTTACTGTTAATAATGTTATTGGTCATATACAACAAAAAGATTTACCTTTTGGTGGTGTAGGCCCATCTGGTATGGGTAGGTATCAATCATTTGATGGTTTTAAAAATTTCTCAAATCATAGAGCTGTATATAAAGATGTTGGCTTTAAGTTTGATAAGCTTTTTGATGGCATTAGACCTCCTTATAGCTCAAAGAAAATTGAGGGCCTGCTTAAAAGTCTTTTAAAATAATATAGTGTTTTCTTTGCCGCTTAACTTAGCTTATAAGTATTTTAAGTCAAATAAGGGCGGAGTTTTTTCGTTCACTTCATTTCTTGCAATTTCTGGACTTGCCATTGGTGTTTCAAGTCTGATAGTAGTTATGTCAGTGATGAATGGTTTTGAGAAGGAACTTCAAGATCGAATCTTAGGCGTAGTTCCTCATGCGGTTATATATTCTGATGATCCTATACCTGAATATCAAAATACCATTAAACTGTTAAAAGAGAATGACAATATATTAGAAGCTGCGCCATACATTTCACTTCAAGGCTTAATTTCTTCATCAGATTCAAGCAAGGGCGTATCAATAACTGGAATAGATATTGATATCGAGCCAAAGATGTCAATTATTCCAAATTATATGGTTTATGGGTCTTTAGAAAATTTGAATGAAAAAAATTCTATAATTATAGGAAGTTGGCTTTCTTCTTCACTAGGTGTATTCATTGGTGATTCTGTAACAGTTACAACATCTGATATTAGATCTACAATTATTGGCTCTTATCCACGATCTGTAACACTTAAAGTAGTTGGAATTTTTGAGTTAAGAGCTGAGATTGATCAATCTTTGGTTTTAATTTCTCATTCACTGGCTCAAAAGCTGAAGGGACTTAATAATGAAACCACTTCTATCAGGGTAAAAACATCAGATCTATTTATAGCAGATGAAATTGCCTACAAAGCCACTCAGTCAATAGATTCAATATCCATACCATATTATATGTCCTCCTGGAAACAGTCTCATGGAACCTTATTTGAAGCTATTCAGTTTGAAAAATTATTAATAAGTTTGATGTTATTTTTAATTGTTGGAGTTGCATCTATTTTGGTCCTTTCAACAATAATAATGACTGTTAAATCAAAAGAAAGAGAGATAGGAATTCTTAAAACTATCGGTGCATCTGACACTCACCTTATTTTAATTTTCTTTTATCAGGGTTTAATGGTCAGTCTTATTGGTATTTTTATTGGGATTGTATTCGGTTTACTTATTACCTTAAATATTAATAACTTTATCGTATGGCTTGAACAACTGCTTCAAAGAAATTTATTAGAAGCTTACTTTATCAACTATTTCCCATATTTTATTGATGTAAAACAGATATTATTTATATGTTTTTTATCATTTCTATTTAGTATATTTTCGTCATTAATACCTGCCTTGAGCGTTACCAAGCTTAACCCAATAGAGATACTCAGACATGAATAATCTTAAATCAGTGAATCTTTCAAAATCTTATATTACTAAGGAAGAAAGCATAGATGTCTTAGACAACATTAATATAAGTATTAATCTCAGTGATCAAATTGCAATATCAGGAAATTCTGGTTCAGGTAAATCTACTTTATTACACCTTTTAGCTGCGCTTGATACCCCGACATCAGGAAAAATTTTAGTAGATGATGTGGATATGTCATTATTTAATAAGAATAAGTTAAGCAAACATAGACTAGAAAATTTTGGGTTTGTGTATCAATTCCATCATTTAATGGAAGATCTTACAGTTATTGAAAATATCTTAATACCTGGTCAGTTAGCAAATTCAAACCCAAATCTTAAAGAAGATGCCTATGAGCTTGCAGAACTAATAGGACTATCTCATAGATTAAATCATCTACCTTGGAAGCTTTCTGGAGGTGAAAAACAAAGAGTTGCAATAGCACGAGCATTAATAAATAAGCCTAAAGTTATATTTCTTGATGAGCCTACAGGTAATTTAGATGACAAAAATGCACAAATTATTCAAGATTTACTTTTTGATATATCTAATAAGCATGGTGTTGCTTTAGTTGCAGCTACTCATGATAATAACTTTATTAAAAATTTTAAAACGATCTTTAAAATAGAAAATAAAACAATAAGCGAGATTTAAATGACAGATTTTATTATAGCCGGAGGCCCATTTATGTGGCCATTATTGGCATGTAGTGTCTTGATAATTACTATTTCAGTCGAAAGGTTGTGGTTCCTTCAAGAAAGACTTGTTACTCCGAATGGTTTGACTAACCAAATTGTTAATCTTTTTAATAAAAATCTTATTAATAACAAACAAAGTAATGAAATTGCTGAATTGTCCTCACTTGGTTTTCTCTTAGTTTCTGTTATTCAATATAAGGATCTTCCAAGACAAAATCTTGAATCAAAAATTGAAGAAAAAGCAATTGAGGTTAAGTTTCTTCTAGAAAGAAATTTAAATATGCTAGGTACTATTGCTACCATAAGCCCTTTATTAGGGTTGCTAGGAACTGTTGTTGGTATGATTACAGCATTTACTGGTCTTACAGAGACTTCTGGAGCAAACCCTGACTTACTTGCTCAAGGCATATCTCAAGCACTTATAACAACGGCTTTTGGTTTATTTATAGCTGTTCCCGGTCTTGTGCTTCATAAATATTTTGAACATAAAGTATCTTTTTTATTAATTAACTTACAAGTTGAAGTTTCAAGATTTATTGACGTACTTAATAAATGAAATTTTTAAATACTGAAAAATCTTCTTTTTCTGTAGAGATAACTCCTCTAATAGATATAGTTTTTTTACTTGTTATTTTTTTTGTAGTCACGTCAAAGGTTGGAGACTCTCAATTTTTATCATTAGATTTACCTGAATCAGAATCATTTCAATCAATACCAAACCAATCAGTTAATGAAATAAGCATTATCAGTGATGGCAGCATATATATTAATGATCAGCTAATAAATATTAATAATACAGATGAGCTGGAAAATGCTATTTTCCTCCTAAACAATACCAATGAATCAATCATCTTAAATGCCGATGCAACTGCTATTCATGCTTGGGTTATCAAAATAATGGATATTCTTGGTAAAAATGGGTTTAATGAAGTTCAAATTAGAACAATAGAGAAATGAAAACTGGAAGTTTAAGAAGAATTCTTGGTTATACCTATAGATACAAGTGGTCTTTCCTAATAAGTGTCATAGGATTTATTATGTTTGCTGCAGCAGACATAGCAGCAGTTGATTGGATAAGAAGAATTATTAAATTTATCAATGCTGAAGATGAAAGTCTGCATACCTTATTAGCATTGTCTTTAATTTTTATCGCCATGGGAAGGGGCATTGGATTCTTCATTGGTAACTATTTTATGTCTAGAGTCGGTTTTGGAATTGTTCATGATTTAAGAGCAGAGCTTTTTCAAAAACTCCATGACCTTCCTAAATCGTATTTTGATTCGAATCAATCCGGCCAGCTTATTAACAGAATTACTTTTACAACCACACAGGTCTCTGGTGCTGCATCCAATGCAGTTAAAACATTTGTAAGAGAGGGTTTTTTACTTATAGGACTCTTTGCATATTTAACTTTTTTAAATTTTAAGCTAACACTTTTATTAATTGGAACAGCTCCACTAATAGCAATCATTGTATATATAGCTGGAAAAAGGCTTAAAAAATTAGCAACTAAAATACAAACAGCTATGGGTGATGTAACTCATATAGCATCTGAGGCGGTAGATGGTCATGTTGAGATCAAAAGTTTTAATGCTCAAGATTATGAAAATAGTCGCTTTTTGATTGCTAATGCCTCTAATAAAAACCAAAATTTGAAGCTTGAAGCTACTGGTAATATGGCAACTCCAATTATCCAAGTTTTAGTATCTGTATCTTTATCACTAGTAGCATACTTTGCTCTAGGATCGCAGTTAGGTATTAGCCTTGATGCTGAAACATTTGTAGCTTTCTTTACTGCTGCTGGGCTTATGGCCAAACCCATAAGACAACTATCTAATATTAATATTATTGTTCAAAAAGGTCTTGCGGCTGCAAATGAAATTTTTGATCAGTTAGATCAGGAAAATGAAAATAATGAAGGCAATCTCGAGGATAAAATTTCTGGAGATATACTATTTGAAGGTGTAGATTTTGCATACAACACCGGCGGCCAGATTCTTAATAATATATCTTTTTCTATCTCAAAAAATGAAACAGTAGCCATAGTTGGTAAGTCTGGTTCTGGCAAATCAACCATTGCTAATCTTATCCCTAGATTTTATAACCACACGTCTGGCGATATTTTGATTGATGGCATTTCTGTTAATGACTATTCTTTAGATCATTTACGTTCTTCTATATCTATAGTTAATCAATCACCATCTTTATTTAATGATTCTATAGCAAAGAATATTGCTTACGGAGATGATGATATTGATTTGGTTAAACTTAAAGAGTCAGCAGTATTAGCAGGCTGTAGTGATTTTATTGAGAACCTCCCTGAGGGTTATGATTCAGAAATAGGAGATGACGGTGTGCTTCTGTCTGGAGGGCAAAGACAAAGGCTTGCTATAGCTAGAGCTTTTTATAAAGACTCTCCAATTATCATCTTAGATGAAGCAACTTCCTCGTTAGATACTGAATCAGAATTAATCGTTCAAGAAGCTCTAGAAAAACTGATAACGAATAGGACCACTATAGTCATTGCTCACAGGCTATCAACTATTGAAAATGCTAATAAAATTATTGTTCTTGATAATGGTTCAATATCTGAGTTCGGTACTCATGATGAGTTAATTGAGTCAGATGGAATTTATAGGTCTTTATATAAAAATAAATTTGAAGATAGCCCAACTAATAAAAAACCAATATCTAAATCTAAGTCATTATATGTTCCCCGATTTGATGATGAGTTTAATTCAAGCATTGTTGTTGATAGTTGGTATAAGAAAAGTTTGTGGCTTTATCTTCTATATCCTTTTGCCTTAGCTGTATCATATTTTACCGGAAGAAAAAGAAGAAAGTTTTTAAAAAATTCTCTTAAAAGATATAAATCTGAAGTCCCAATTATTATTGTTGGTAACCTAACCATTGGCGGAACAGGTAAAACCCCATTGGTTAAATACATAGCTACTGAATTAATAAAATTAGGTTACAAACCTGGCATAGTTAGCAGGGGTTATGGCGGTAAATTTAAAGAAACTTTGAAGGTTACAAATGAAACTCCTGTAAAACAAACTGGTGATGAGGCTCAAATTTTGTCTACGCTTAATATTCCTTTTTATATAGATAAGAATAGGGTAAGAGCGCTCAAAACTCTTAATGATAATCATGACTGTGATGTCATTATTTCTGATGATGGTCTTCAACACTATAATATGAATAGAGATGTTGAAATCGTAGTCATAGATGGCAAAAGAAGGTTTGGTAATAATCTATCTTTTCCAGCAGGCCCATTACGAGAGTCTTTAAAAAGATTGGATTCTGTTGATTTTATTGTCAATAATAGCGGCCCTACAGAAGATGGGGAACATCTAATGAATGTAAGTCCAGCCAAATTTATACATCTTAAGTCAGGTAAAACCTACTCAGTAGAGGAGTGGCCCATGCACAAACAAGTTCATGCAGTTGCAGGTCTAGGTAACCCAGGCAGATTTTTTGATTTACTTGCAAGACTAGGTTTTGATATCACTAGAAATCCATTTCCGGATCATCATAATTTTATATCCGAAGATGTTCATTATTTAGATCATCTTCCTATAATTATGACTGAGAAAGATGCATCTAAATGCAAGGACTTCAATAATAATAAGATATGGTATTTAACAATTGAAGCTGAAGTATCATCTAAGTTCATAGAAGAGCTAGATAATAAACTTAAAAATCTTTCATAAATGAATTCTGATTTCACAATTCTTATACCCTCAAGAATTGGGTCAACAAGACTAGCTAATAAGCCCCTTGTAGATCTAAATGGCATGTCATTAATTCAAAGGGTATTCTTACAAGCAGTCCAGCTAACAAGTGATGTCTTCATTGCAACTGACTCAAACCTCGTAGAGAACCATGTTAAGAATTTTACAAATAACGTTGTAATGACATCAGAATCGCATATATCCGGCACAGACAGAGTCTGTGAGGCTGCAAAGATACTTAACTTATCAGATGATAGGCTTATTATAAATTTACAAGGAGATGAGCCCTTTGTGCCAATCGATCTTATAGAATTGGTTCAAGATGACTTTAATAATAATACTTGTGATGTTATTACAGCATCGCAGAGGCTTACTAACATAGAGGATCTTCAAAATCCAAACTGCGTTAAAGTTCACACAACTAAAAATTATGCCGATGATTTTCAAAGATTATGCAAGGCTAATAACGCCGAAAATGTATCACATCACCTTGGTATATATGGTTATACGTTGGCAACTTTAAAAAAGTTAGTTGAGTTAGCTCCTACAGAGCGAGAGCTTGAGCTAAAGTTAGAGCAGTTAAGGTTTATGGATAATAATTTTTCTATTTATGTGAGCCCCTATAAGAGCTTTGTTCAAGGAGGAATAGATACTCAAGAGGATGTTGATAACGCTATTTCATATCTTAAAAATCAATGATTATTGAAAGCAACCAGCCTATACTAAATTCCTTAAAGCTCCGTTCGATTGCAAAAGAATCTGTTGTTATTTCAAATATAGATGACCTTTATGAGATATATAACTACATACAAGAAAATAATTTAAGATATTTAGTTCTTGGGGAGGGCACCAATATTGTTCCTCCTGAGTTTTTTGATGGAATCATTATTAAATCAAATTTCAACTCAATTTCATTTAAATCTTCTAAAATTATTAACGTTGGGTCAGCAGTAAACTGGGATGATCTTGTTCAATTCACTCTTCAAAATAATATTAAAGGTTTTGAAAACCTATCTCTAATACCAGGGTCTGTTGGAGCATCCCCAATTCAAAATATTGGTGCCTATGGAGTTGAGGTATCTTCTTTGATTGATAGCGTTGATTGCTTTGATCCTCAAACGAATGAATTAATCAATTTAACCAATACTGAATGTAATTTTGGTTATAGGTCATCAGCTCTAAAAAACTCTTCACTATTTATACAATCAATAAATTTTAAAGTAGATGAATCTAGGATTCTTAATTCTGAATATAAATCTATTAAGGCTTACATGAGTTCTAATGAGATAGATGTTAATCAACTTACCTCAAAAAGCCTGTCTAAAATAGTTACAGATATAAGAAAATCAGTACTCCCCAATCATAATGAAATATTTAATGCTGGAAGTTTTTTTAAGAACCCAGTAATCAATAAAGACCTTATTAGCTTTGATGTCCACAAGGAATCTGAATTAGTTATTTGGGATATTGGTAATGATTTGGTGAAAGTTGGGGCAGCCAGGCTTATTGAGTTAATTAAAGATCAAATCCTAGTATCTAATAATGTGTCGCTTTATCACAAACATTCATTAGTTTTGGTTACAAATGGGAAAGCCAACCAATCTGAAGTTCTTTTATACGCTAAATCAATTCAAGATAAAGTACTTACTACTTTTAATATTAAACTAGATATCGAACCCAATATTATTTACTAATTATGTTTATATGGTCATCAATTGCTCACTTCATAGCACTTACAAGCCCAGGCCCTGACACAGCAATAATAATCAGACAGGTAACCTTGCATGGGCGTAAATCTGGATTCATTGCCGCTTTAGGAATTGGTTTTGGTATCTCTGTTCATTGTTTTTTAGCGATTAGCGGAATATCCTTATTTATATTATCTAACGACTTATACAAGCTTCTAATAAGTATATTTGGAGGCTCTTATATAATTTATTTAAGCATCATGATGCTTAAAACTTCAGAAAATATATCTTCTTCTACTTCTGAAGACTATAAGCCACTCAATAGTTTCGCCACAGGTTTTATTACAAATATATTTAATATTAAAGCTTTTATATTTTTTGTTTCTTTATTTACTATCCTTATTGAAAGCATTGATGGAATTTATTTTTATTTATATCCAATATATTTTTCAATAACCTCATGCTTATGGTTTGTATTCGTCAGTTACATGCTGAGCTTAAAAAATAATAGTTTTAACATACATGAAAATAACATCATTAAATATATAATGAGTTTATTACTTTGCATTATTGGTTTATCAATCTTTTTTAAATCTGTTTATGAGTATTTCTAAAATTACTAAGAGCCTTGAAAGCTCAAAAAATATTAAATTCCCTCCCGTACATTTATGGAATCCTGAGTTGTGTATTGGGCAACTAATATCAATCAATCGAGAAGGAGAATGGTTTTATAATAACTCGCTCATAAAAAATCAAAAATTGGTAAATTTATTTGCTAGTGTTTTAAGAAAAGATGCTGATGAATATTACCTTGTTACACCAAGTGAAAAGGTCCCAGTTGAGGTAGAGATTGCGCCTTATATGATTATAGATTTTAAATTCAATAAGAATATTATTGAGCTTAAAACAAATCTTAATTACTCCTTTGAATTAGAGCAGCAGGATAGTATGAAACTTATCGATGTAGAGGGTACGTCTCTCCCATTGGTTAAAGTTAGAGATGAGCTAGAGGGTTTTTTTAGCAGGAGTGTTTATTACAGGATTATTGATTTTGCACTCGAGGCCAATCACGTTAAGGATGACATCCTGTATCTAAAGAGTAATTCAAATCTTTATCCGGTAGGAAAAATTGCATAAAAAAAGCTATCTAGAAACTAAAAATTGTTTAGTATGTAAAAAAGATTTTTCTTGGCGTAAAAAGTGGGAAAGGGACTGGGATAATGTAAAGTATTGTAGTGAAAAGTGTAAGCGCTCTAGGAACTTAAAGAGCTCTCAATCCATTCGTTAATATACATTTCCAACATATTCAGCGGGATGGATCCTCGTTTTAGAACCTCATAATGAAAATCTTTTATATCAAATTTATCGCCTAATTCAGTTTCGGCTTTGGTTCTTAATTCTAAAATCTTTAATTGACCGATTTTATAAGCTAAAGCTTGTCCTGGCCATGCTATATATCTATCTACTTCATTTTCAATATCAAGTTGTGATTTTGCTGTATTTTCAAGAAATAAATTTATAGCGTCATCTCTAGACCAATCTTTATAATGCATACCTGTATCGACAACAAGCCTAATAGCCCTCCACATATCATAAGTTAGCTGACCAAACTTATCATAAGGGTCATCATACAATCCTATATATTCACCTAATTCTTCACTGTAAAGTCCCCAACCTTCAACAAATGCTGTAAAGCTAAGGTATTTTCTAAAAGTTGGCACATTTTCTAATTCTTGAGCTATAGATATTTGGAAGTGATGCCCTGGTACAGCCTCATGAACAGTTAACACTGGAATTTCATATTTTGGTCTCGATTCAGGCTTATATAAATTAGCATAAAAATATCCAGGTTTACCCTTGGTTGCTGAGCTGTAATAAGCTGTTGTTGTGAAAGGGGCGCTTTCATCTGGGATAGGTTTAACCCCATAAGGAGCTCTAGGAAAAGTTTTAAAGAGTTTTGGTAGAAGAGGGTCTATTGTTTTTGACATTATTAAATAAGCATCAAATAAGTCCTCTGGATTATCATAATAGAACCTTGGGCTTGTTCTTAGGTAATTAAGAAAAGAATTAAAATCACCATCCCATTCGAGGTTTTTGATAATTTGTTCCATTTCTAAACGTATTCTTTTAACTTCAGATAAACCTATATTATGAATTTCATCTGGAGTAAGGTCAGTTGTCGTGTGATATTTGGCAAGATCTTCATACCATTCCATGCCGTTTGGCACATCACCAATGCCTATACTATCTCTTGATTTAGGTAAGTACTCATCATTTAAAAAATTATAAAGATTTTGATATGCAGGAAGTATGCTTCCTTCTACAACAAGCGTTGCTCGACGTATAAGATTTGCTTTTTCTTCATCTGTATAAAAATCCTCATTAGCATCTATAAAAATTTTCATATAGGGATTAGTGCTTATATCAGAATCGAGAATAGCTTTTATTTGTGCTATAACGCCATTAGTAACAATTTTTGGTTGAGAGTAGCCTAATTTTAATCCTCTTCTATTGTTATCTAATGAATTAGCGATATTTACAGCGTAAGATTCTAGCCGAATCAACCAGTCTTCATAGTCTTGTTTTGAAGAATAGATAAGTCTGTCACCCGTTTCGTAATAACTTTGGACACCACCTCTTTGATTTAATTGCATAAAGTATGTTGGATACTTCATTCTTCTAATATCATTCTGCATTCCAAGTTCAGCAAGTCTAAAATTTAACTTATTAGATTCATTTAAAAGGTTGATATCAAAAGACTTTAATTTATTTAGAGCTGATAGGGATTTATCCTTATTTATATTAAATTGATCAATGCTATTTGATGATATCTGCTTATTATATTTTTTAATGCCTAACATTGAGGCAAAAACAGGACTATCTTCCATGCCTTCATCCCATTGTTTATCTAAAAAGTCTTCAAACAATATATTCTGATCCTGAACATCAATATTTACTTTTTCAAGGTCACCATTTTTAATAGTAGTATTTATATCTAAGCTGGTACATGACGTTAGTACCACAACGGAAAAAAAGAACAGAAAGTTATTATATTTATTCATAATTACATATTTGGGTAATTTGGACCTCCAGGTCCTTCTGGGCTGACCCAATTGATATTTTGAGAAGGATCTTTGATATCACATGTCTTGCAATGGACGCAATTCTGCGCATTGATTACAAATTTCTTTTCTCCTTCTTTTTCAACAATTTCATATACACCTGCAGGGCAGTATCTTTGAGCCGGCTCATCGTAAAGTGGCAGGTTAACCATAATTGGTATTGATGAATCTTTTAATTGCAAATGGCAAGGCTGATCTTCTTCGTGGTTAGTATTCGATAAATATACGGAAGACAACTTATCAAATGAGTAAACTCCATCAGGCTTATCATATTGAATCTTTTTAGCTTCATCTGCTTTAACTAGGCACGCGTGATCAGGTGTTGAATGATTCATGGTGAAGGGTAAGTTCCCTCTAAATATAAATTGATCAATCGCATTAAATGCTGCTCCCATTAGAGCCCCAAATTTATGGAATATAGGTCCAAAGTTTCTTGATTTATGGAGTTCTGTATATATCCATGATTGGTAAACCTTTTCTTCATAAGATATCCCAGAGGAAAGTTCACTATTTAAATTCTCATATATATGATCTCCAGCAATTATTCCAGATTTCATTGCTGTGTGTGATCCTTTAATTTTAGCAAAATTAAGCATTCCAGCATTATCACCAATCAACAGACCTCCTGGAAAATCTAATTTAGGTAGAGATTGAAGGCCTCCTTTAATAAGCGCTCTTGCACCATATGATAGTCTTTCTGCTCCATTAAGATATTTACATATTGCCGGATGTTTTTTCCATTTTTGAAATTCATCAAACGGACTAAGATGTGGATTCTTGTAATCAAGAGGTATGACATAACCAACATAAGCCTCATTATTTTCACCATGGTAGAAGTATGAGCCAGATGGAGTATCCGTCGGAGTAGGCCAACCATTTGTATGCATAACAAGCCCTGGTTCATAATGTTCGTCCTTGAGTTTCCATACTTCTTTAAAACCTATTCCATAATGTTGGGGGTCTTTGCCATCATCCAGCTCATATTTTTTGATAATTTCCTTTCCAAGATGTCCTCTACAGCCTTCACCAAGAACAGTATATTTAGCTCTAATTTCTATACCTGGTTCATGACCAGGTTTAAGCTCACCTGATGCTGATATTCCCATATCTCCAGTTTGAACTCCGACAACCTTATCATCTTCAAAAATTAGTTTACTAGCAGGAAAACCTGGGAAGATTTCAACTCCTAAATTCTCAGCTTGTTCTGCAAGCCATCTACAAAGATTACCAAGGCTAATAACATAATTACCATGGTTATTCATCGGAGGCATCACAAATGCAGGAACTGGTATTGCCAACTTACTAAGTAAAAATAGCAACTTATCCTTTTTAACAGGAACATTAAGTGGCGCATTAAGCTCCTTCCAGTTAGGCAGTAATTCATCAAGTGCAGTCGGTTGAAAAACATTTCCTGACAAAATATGAGCTCCTATTTCAGAACCTTTTTCTAACAAACAGATACTATAGTCAGTCCCATTCTCTTTATTGAGTTGAGCAAATTTTATTGCCGTTGATAATCCTGATGGTCCACCACCAACAACTACAACATCATATTCCATAACTTCTCTTTCCATGTGTGCGCCTCATTTAGTTAGTTATTGTAAAATGTAAAAAAGTTACTACAATTATACCGTATATTTAATTATAGCTAACGGTTATAATACAGCGAATTCAAGTTAACAAATTTATATAATAAAAATTATGAAAATACTAGTACCGATTAAAAGAGTAGTTGATTACAACGTCAAAGTTAGACCCATGGCTGATGGTTCAAATGTTGATTTAAATAATGTAAAAATGTCTGTAAATCCATTTTGTGAAATAGCTTTAGAGGAAGCGGTTAGGATTAAAGAGGCTGGAAATGCTGATGAGGTTATTGCAATTTCTATTGGTAAAACTGAATCTCAAGAACAGTTAAGAACAGCTTTAGCACTAGGAGCTGATAGAGCTATTTTAGTAGAAACAGATTCTTTGTTAGAGCCTTTAGCTATATCTAAAGCTTTAGCAAAAATTATTGAACAGGAACAAGCAGATATTATTATTTTGGGTAAACAAGCAATTGATGGCGATAATAATCAAACAGGTCAAATGCTTGGTGCGCTATTAGATTATCCTCAAGCTACAAATGCTTCTGAAGTAAATATTGATGGTTCCTCATTAAACGTAACTAGAGAAATAGATGGCGGTCTTCAAACATTAAAATTAAAAATGCCTGCTATTGTAACTACTGATTTAAGACTTAATGAGCCCAGGTATGCCTCTTTACCAAATATAATGAAAGCTAAGAAAAAAGAGTTGAATATTATTCCTCTTAGCGATTTAGGCGTCGATGCAGCTCCAAGAACAGAGTTGCTATCCGTTGAGCTTCCTCCTTCAAGAGAGGCTGGAATTATAGTTGAAACAGTTGAAGAGCTTGTAGATAAACTTAAAAATGAAGCAAAGGTGATTTCATGAGTATTTTAGTAATAGCAGAACACGATAATAACAACCTCAAAGGAGCTACTTTAAATACTGTAGCTGCTGCAGTTAAACTTGAAAAAGAAATAACTTTATTGGTAGCTGGATCTGAGTGTAGCTCAGTAGTTTCTGAAGCTCAGTCAGTTGACTCTATTTCTAAAGTAATTTCTGTTGATGACAGCGTTTACAAAAACTTCATTGCTGAAGACTTATCAGCTTTAGTATTAACTATTGCAAATGATTATTCATACATAATGGCTCCTGCAACCACATTTGGTAAAAATCTTTTACCAAGAATCTCAGCTAAATTAGATTCACAACAAATATCAGATATTATTAGTATTGAATCCGATGATACTTTTAAAAGACCTATTTATGCTGGAAGTTGTATTGCTACAGTAAAATCAAATGACTCTATTAAAGTCATATCAGTTAGATCTACTGCTTTTGATGCTATAGGGATGTCAAATTCTGATGTTGAGGTAGTCAATATAGATGCTGTTGCTAGCTTTGGCCTCAGCGAGTTTGTTTCTGAAGAAATTGCTAAAAGTGATCGCCCTGAGTTAACTGCTGCGGATATTGTTATTTCTGGTGGAAGGGGTATGCAGTCTGGTGATAATTTCCATCTTCTAGACTCAATAGCAGATAAGCTTGGAGCAGCTGTGGGCGCATCTCGTGCAGCAGTTGATGCAGGATATGTTCCTAATGACTATCAAGTGGGTCAAACAGGTAAGATTGTTGCACCTGATCTATATATCGCTGTCGGTATTTCAGGAGCTATTCAACATTTAGCAGGAATGAAAGACTCAAAAGTTATTGTTGCAATTAATAAGGATGAGGATGCACCAATTTTTCAAGTTGCAGACTATGGCCTAGTGTCTGATTTATTCACAGCACTTCCTGAGTTAGATTCAGCCTTGTAATTAATTTTATATATAATAAAAAAGGACCATTTTTGGTCCTTTTTTTTTGTAGTTTTGGTGGTAAACTTTTTATATGAAATTATTATATATATTCCTTGTCTCTATCTCTTTAACACTTCCAGCTTCAACAATCATATATTCATCTTCTTATATAGATGTTATTAATCTAGCTGAGATAAAAAATAGCTCTATCGTTGTTGATGGCAATAAAATCACAGCTATAAAAAAAGGCTTTATACAATTATCTAAAGATGACATTTTAATTGATCTTAGAGGTATGACATTAATGCCTGGCTTTATGGATATGCATGTTCACTTTGGTCAAGAGTATGTTTCAAAAGCTGAGCGACCAGTTAAGGTAGAGAGAGAAACGAGTGCGATTTTGGCAACATCTCATGCATTAAAAACACTTAAAGCAGGCTTCACAACTGTTAGGCAGGTTGGCGATAGCGGCATGGTTGCAATATCGCTAAGAGATACAATTAATTCAGGTAAGATTATTGGCCCAAGGATATTTACATCAGGCAAGAGCATTGCTACTACAGGAGGACATGCTGATCATACAAATGGCCTTAGTTCAGATAGTTACACATATCCAACAGCTGAAGATGGTGTTATCAATGGCCCTTATGAAGCATACACAGCGGTAAGACAAAGATATAAAGATGGGGCTGATGGAATTAAATTAACCGTTACAGGTGGTGTTTTAAGTGTTGCTAAATCAGGCGATAACCCACAATTTACAATTGAGGAAGTTGATTCGATTGTAAAAGCTGCAAAAGATTATGGAATGTGGGTTGCTGTTCATGCTCATGGGGCTGAAGGCATGAAAAGGGCAGTTATAGCAGGTGTAGATTCTGTTGAACATGGAACGTTTATGACCGAAGAGGTTATGGATTTAATGATTCAAAATGGTACTTATTATGTGCCCACAATCTCGGCTGGTGAATTTGTTGCAGAAAAATCAAAAATCGATAATTATTTTCCTGAAATTGTTCGCCCCAAAGCGGCAAATGTTGGTCCTCAAATATCTGCTACTTTTGCCAAAGCATATAAAAGAGGTGTAAAAATTGCATTTGGAACTGATGCCGGTGTTCAACCCCATGGAACAAATCTAAAAGAGTTTATCTATATGGTTAATAGTGGCATGCCTAATATAGAGGCAATTAAAGCGGCTACTATTGAAACTGCAAAATTATTAAAGATTGATTCGAAGCTTGGTTCCATATCAGTGGGTAAATTAGCTGATCTTGTTGCGGTAAATGGTAATCCAATATTAGACATTAATAATATTCAAAATATTTCTTTTGTTATGAAAGATGGAGTAGTTATCGATCATGATTAATAAATTAAATCCTTTTTATATAGCCCTCTATACGTCAATATTTTTTCTTGTTTCTTTTTTTACTTTAAGTGCATTGGGTGTCATTCAGGAATCTGTTGCTACTGAGTTGTTTGGTCAAGCTTCCAGATGGTGTGAAACTCTTTCTGATGGTCTTTTTAGAGAGCCTGTTAATACTCTTAGTAACTTAGGATTTATGGTTGTTGGCCTTTATATTTTTTGGGTCATTTCAAATGAAGATGTTGATGCCAATAACGAATTTTACGGACCCTCAAAAATAGCTATTCTTTATGCATCAGCAGCAGTATTTTTAGGGCCTGGATCAATGTTAATGCACGGGACTAATACTCTTTGGGGAGGCTGGGCTGACAACCTAAGTATGATTATGTACATAGTCATTCCATGGCTCTATAACGTATATAAAATGAGTAACTGGACCCAACAGACTTTTATAAAAGTTTATTTGTCTATAATAGTAATCTACTCTGTATGGAGATGGTTTACAGATTGGGGATTAGGAATTAATTTTAATTTATTCTCAGTTTCTATAGGTTTATGGTTTATATCTGAGGTTTTATATTTCTGTAAAAACTTCTGGTCAGGATGGATAAGATTTTTTTCAGGTTTTGTAGGCTTTGTGGTTCTTGCATTATTTGGTACGTTTCCTGCTGAAGTATTTGAGAATATTAATGAATATTGGTGGATTATATTTTTCTGGTTACCTGGATTATTAGCTAACTCCAAACCAGAGGGTAAACGAACTTATATTTATTATTTATTAGGAATGGTTACTTATTTTGCTGCATTTTTTATTTGGAACTATGGAGTTCCAGATAATGAATACTGTAAACCAGACTCATTAATTCAAGCACATGGTATATGGCATTTATTATCAGCTGTAGCTACTTACTTCTTTTTTCTACACTACAGATCTGAAAGAGTTTAATTTACTGCACTATAAAATAGTTTCACAGCCGGTATCATCAAGAAAATTAAGAACTCTTTTTTTATCTTCTTGATTTAATAGGTCGAACTCATTTTTAATCCATTTCAGGCATTTGGCTTGATAAGGAAAAGTTTTTTGTTTCCACACAGCATTATCTAACTTCATTTCCCATGTCTCATCGCCTTTAATCAAAGCCTCAGAATTAGCAAGTAAGGCAGGTATGTACATTTTTCCTACTTCTTTTAACAAATTTTTTAGTGATTCTGGACTATCCTCAAGCTTTGTCCACGAGGTATTTTCAGCATCGTGTCCTGAAAGGTCATCTAATACGTCAACCCATGCAACAGTTCTCAATGAATATTCATATGCTATTTTTCTTGGTGTTGGATCAAATCCAACTAATTGGGTAAGTTGTCCATAAAAAGAAAAATCAGATGAAGAAGGTTTTGTACCTAATAGAAAAGGACTATTTATTAGATGATCCTCCATAAGATTTAAAAATCTTTTATAACTAGAATCAATAAAATCAGCAGTCCTATCATTAGAACCCACAACCCATAACCTACCTTTTTGTCTCTCAGTCACAATTTTCTTATATTCTGTAAGTGTTTCATTTGAGGTATTTATCGCAATATCCACCAATGGAAGTATTGCTCCAGCCACATCAGCGTCTTCCTCAAAATACCATCTGTAGTGAAACATGTATTTGGTAACCCATTCATCTCCAAAGTCTTCAAGTAAATAATTTATAAATGCTAGGGCAGGGTCATCTGGTACTATCTTTCTCTCAGTAAATTCATTTTCTAATCTTCTTATTATTGGAGTTGAATCAGTTGTCGCAACTAATTCCCCATTATCATTTGGTAATAAAATCGTTGGAAGTAGAACTGGCTTTGGTAGTTCTATACCAAGTTTAGTAATTTTCTTAGCGATATCACCGTTATAAATCATGAAAGGGATATGCCTATATCTGAATGCAGCTAATATTTTTTGAGTATATGGTGAGGGTGTTGCACCAAAAATCTTAATTTTTTGAGTCATTTCTATACTTATATTTTTACAATTATTCCTTCATTAGGATTTATATTACCAATTACAATTTGATTATAAGTTTCTATAAAATTTTCAATACCATCAATTTCAATAACACTCATCCAGTCTTTACTTTGATTGGATCTCTTGGTCATAAATTCATTAGTCCTTTGGTTGTAGCCTTCATAGCCCCAATCTTTAAATCTTTTTTGGATATGTGCTGGCGCAAAAAAGAACTCAGTTCTTTCTCTTAACATTGCTTGGCCTAAAGCATCTTCTGCTGTTACCTCATTATCCCAATGTGTCATCCCAACTGTGTAACACTTGAGCATATTGTCTCCTAACGAACCATGAAGTGTTCCCAAAATTTCACGACTTCCTGCCATATCAACCATAACGCTTTTGAGATCATTATTTACTGATGAAAGTTGATCATATGATATAACCTTGTCATAACAACCCAATTTATTTACAAAATCAGTATTTTTTGGAGAGGTAAGCCCTATTATATTTGGTGTTTGCTCTGAGTCTTTAAGTCCTTGAGCAAGACCAATTGCTGTTTTGCTGGAAGCGCTAACAATAATAATTTGGTCTGCATCAAGATACGATTCATCTTCTAATGCATCACATATGCAAAAGGAAGTTATATGAAGAGGGAAAAGTAGTGATTTAAGATTGTCCATTGAAGGATCGTAATTAATATCTCCATTAACTCTTACATAGTTATTGTATACAGCAGGTAAATCTTTGCGATGATCTTTACCATCACTAAAGCCCTGATCAGTAATTTTAATTGGGTTAATGATCAACGAGTCAGCAGGGGGGAAGTATCCAAATAACCTTTCACCTTCCTTAATACAACTATTTTTTGATTGAGTAACATTCGCAAAGCCCCAGACTGGTATACAACCCCATTCATTATCCAAATCCTCTGTAGTCTTAAAGAATTGCCAGTAACCAATAGTATCTCCAGCAACCCCATAAGTAACATTGTTTGATGTGAAAGCAAAACTTTCTATTGATACAGAAATATCTCCCTCATCCAATACGTTTAAAGAGGATTCTATAATTCGAGTTTTTGTTAAATCACTTTTTAGTGTTTGAAGTTGTCTAGACATTACTTTGTTTCAATATTTAGTTGACCAGCAAGTCCTGCTGTTCTGTGGATACTGCTTTCTATATACTCTGGATTCATTATCATATCGAGCATAGCTTTTTTGCTTGGGTATCTTGCTATTGCAACCATATCCCACAGTTCTTCAATATCACCTAGCATTAAGCGTGTCACATCACCTGAATATATCCATTCAGCTCCAACACTTTTTAAATGTTTAACAACCTCTTTGCCGTAAATTGCATATGCTTCTGCACCTGTGAGATTAGTATCTCTTCCATCTTCATACTCAGCCTTATCTTTAAATTTTAAGAGGTTAACCATAGATATAGGCGAGTTATCATTACCTTCAAGAAAACCATCCATCTGCTCTTTAGTTGGATAAACACTATTATTAAATTCCATATTTTATTCTCCCATTGTTATTGCTTTTTGAAATGCAGGCCTATCTTCAATTTTAGAAACATATCTCTTGATGTGTTCCATTTCATCTGAGACACACCCTAATCTGTTTGCCATAAAACATGAATGTCCAAGCATCAAATCAGCTGCTGAAAAATCACCAACTAAGTAATCTTTGTCTTTAAGATTTTCGTTAACTGGCGCAAGTGATTTAGTTATTAAGTTTTGAGCTTGTCTTAATACATTCTCATCTCTTCTATCAGGTGGTAATAAAATTGTTTGAACAACAACTTGATTCATAGGCGGCATAACCATTCCCTCACAGTAATGAAACCATTGCAGATAATATGGAAATTCAACACTATTAGAGTCAGGCTTTAAGCCACCAGTTTTATGTCTTTCAAGAATATATTGAATAATAGCTCCAGACTCAAATATAGAAACTTCATCGTCCTCAAGAACTGGAACCCTTCCTAGTGCATGCCTAGATCTATGCTCTGCAGATTTTAAACCTTCTTTAGAAAAAGGCATGATATTTACCTCATATTCCAAACCTAATTCCTCAAGAAGCCATATGACTCTTCCAGCTCTTGTTCCAGCAGTGAAATGAACTTTCAACATAGGTAATCTCCGTTTATTTTTTTACCATTTTCTGAGCGTTTTTAATGAATTTCTTTTTATCATCCTTATTTTTTAAAACACTCTCCCTGTCATGGGGAATCTTAATACCTTTAAGCATTCCAGGTTGCTCATACATTTTATCTTTCCATTTTTCTAAATGAATAAGACCTTCAGTAGACACTCCAGACCAATTATGAGTTCTGACCCAACACCAATTTGCTATGTCTGCAATTGAATATTCACCTGCAACCCATTCATTCTTTGCGAGCTGTATATCAAGAACCTCAAAAAGTCTCCTCGATTCATTTTGATATCGTTCAATTGCAGGTTGGAGTTTTTCAGGAAAGTATCTAAAAAAAACATTTGCTTGACCCATCATTGGTCCAATACCGCCCATTTGAAACATAAGCCATTCTGTAACTTTAGCTCTACCAATTACATCCTTAGGAATAAGTTTCCCAGCTTTATCAGCCAAATAAAGCATGATTGCACCTGATTCAAAAATTGATAGATTATTATCTGTATCTACAATTGCAGGTATTCTTCCATTTGGGCTTATTTTTAAAAAATCTGGTTTGTGTTGATCACCATCGCCAAGATTTACTGAATGTATTTCATATGGCATTTCAAGTGCTTCTAATAAACAAGAAATTTTATGTCCATTAGGTGTTGATGCGGTGTAAAGATGAATCATATAAATTATGCTTTAATAAAATTTACTATTACCTTAGATAGTTGTTTTGGTCTTGTCCACTGAAAAAAATGTCCTCCACCTATTTGTGGGGAACTTATTGCATTTGGAGCCATCTTAAGTACATCTTTTTCAATTCCATTTGTTACTGGATCATCACCAGCAAAAATAGATAAAAATGGTTTATCTGATGTTTTAAAAAATGCACGAGCTTCTTTCTGAGCTTCTAGTGATTGATCTGGAATTATTGGGACATGGCTAGGCATTGCTCTTGGCCCCATTTTATATGACGGATCAGGAAATGGAGCCTCATACGCTTTCATTAAATCAGTATAAAAGGGTGATATCTTTTCAAGTCCAATAACTTGTAATAAGTAGTGAACAAGAGTTGCGAACCTTGATTGAAAAGTTTTCTCCATTTGCATTTCATTAAGCATACCAATCGGTATATTTTTTGTATCCCAAGTGAACTTTTGCCAATACATAAATTTTGTTGCAGGGTGAGTATCTCCATCCATTTTTTTTATTTCATTGGCCAATTTAAAGAGAGTAATTCTTTTATTGGACTTTTTAAAAGCTCTAACTTCATCAATAACTTGCTGAGGAGTATTTGGATTATATGGAAGGCCTGTATTTCCCATAGCAATTTTTAAAAATCTATCTGGGTCTTTGGCAACCATTCGTAAGCCAATTAATCCACCCCAGTCTTGGCCAAAAAAAGTAAGACTTTTAAAATCATTTACTCTCAACCACTCACTCATCCAATCTACTTGATTTTGGTATGAGTAATCCTCTCTTGCAGCTGGTTTATCTGATTTACCATAGCCTATTAAGTCTGGTGCAATAACTCTTATTCCGGCCTCATTTAAAATGGGAATCATTTTAGCGTATAGGTAGCTCCAAACTGGCTGTCCATGCATTGCTAATAATATTGGTCCATCTTTTGGTCCTTCATCAATATGATGAACTCTAAGCTCAGTGCCATCTTCTGTGCGTATATATGTGTATATTGGATTAAAAGGATAGTCCTTAATACCATGAAACTGTGAATCAGGGGTTCTTAGAACTTCCATCTAAATACCTCCGTTTAATCTCATATTTTCAATAAGATCATCAAACTTATCCTGACCAAAAAAATAGTTTCCTTTATAAACAGACAGGGGAACACCATGATGACCTGCTGCCAACTGATCAATTTGATTTTGTTTAATTTGTTTAACTAATTCTGCTTCATTTTTGATTACTTCTTCTTTAATTTCAGAAAGCTCAATATCAAAATCTTTTAATATTTCTGCTATATGATCATCTGTATTCCAATGTTTTACTGACCATATTTTTTCTGAAAGTTTATAAGCAAACTCTATACCGTATCCTCTATTTGTCATTTCTTGACCCATATGACATATATCAAAAATATATGGCTGGTCTTTAGCAATTTTAGCTGTAAAAATATTTTGTTTGATTGGATCTGGTTTTACTGGAAGATTTAGAGGCATATTCAGTAACTTAGCTTTTTTCTTAAAATCTGACATCGTTGATAGAAAAAAGAACATATTTTTCTTTTCAAACCATTCAGGCATTCTTATTGCAATTGGATATACAAGCTTAAAATTTACATTAATATTTGACTCATTTTTAAGTTTTAACATTCTTGGCAGAATCAGATAAGAGTAGGGGCTCCTAAAAGAAAAATATAAATCAACATTATTATCGTTATTCATTTTCTAAAATTTCCATAATTTTTTGTGATATCTCATGCCCTGCATTTTGATTCTGTCCAGTAATAAATCTCCTTTCATCATCAACAGTAACTAAATTTGCAAAGATATCTTTAAATTTAGTTTCAGACTTAAATATTACACCAGCTTTTTTTAACTCTTCTTCAGGGTGCATTGGAGTAAAGTATATTCCCAACTCTTTAAGTTGTTTATTTGTTACCCCAGTCATTTTTCTTCCACTTATTAATAAATTACCATTTTCATCAGTTGCATTAATAAGTCCTAAAACACCATGACATATTGCACCTATAAGAGACCCTGAGTTATAAGCATTAGTAATTTTCACGGCTAAGATTTCCGAAAAACCTAAGTCATAGGCTGCTCCCCAACCACCTGATAAAAAAACTATATCAAATTCTGTAAAATCTATATCCTTAATAGATAGCGAGTTTGTTAAAAGGGAGGTAAGTTCGGAAGATTCATTAAAAATCTTATCCTCCTTTGTTTCTATAAACCAAGGTGTTGGCTCCACAGGAATCAAACCCCCATTAATAGAGGCTATTGTTACATCAATATTTGCATGCTTAAACTCAAAGAATGGAACGCTAAGTTCAGATAGAAATAAGCCTGTCGGCTTACCAATAGTTTCATTTGGTTTATTAAGAACCCGATGATTTGTAGCTATTATTAGAGCCTTCTTGTTATTAAAATTGAACTCTTTACTCTCGTACTCTGGATGAAGTCCTGCCTTTGTAATGATCATAGGCAAGGCTAATACAACCACTAGAGCTAAAATGATTAAGCTTAGAGCTGCTTTTTGTAATTTTTTCATATCTTACCCCTTATTTAAATCTTATTATATTTTAAGAATTAAGATATGCGTTTTTTTGAAAACCATTTATGCATGATTGCTCAAAACAAAAGTTTACAGACTATAAATGGATATATAAACTTGAGATGTTGTTTAAAAAAGTTTGAATCAATGTTAAAAATATTTAAATATTTAGTTTTAGTTGTAGTGTCTCTTTATATTATAGGCACTCTATCTTTAAAAAATCATTTTATTCAAGATAGACTTCTAGATATAGCTATCAAATCAATTGCCATACCCGAATCAAACTTACCAGAGGATGATGCGCTAACAGCAATAGTATGCGGCTCTAGATCACCAATAAACGATCCAGCAAGAGCTGAAGCATGCATTCTTGTTCAAGCTGGGCAAGATATCTATATATTTGATACAGGTGGTGGAAGTATCGCTAATCTAATGAATTGGAATATACCTTGGGATAGAGTGAAGACAATATTTTATACCCACCTTCATTCTGATCATGTTTTTGATATTGCTGATTTCCATCAAGCAACCTGGATTAATGGTGCAAGAGATACTAAACAAAAAGTATATGGACCTGAAGGGGTGCAAATGCTTACCGATGGAATTGAGCTAGCTTATACAAAAGATTATTTATTTAGAAACGAACATCATGGTGATAGTATTGCGCCATTAAAAACAGTAGGTTTTAATACTCATACTGTTGATTTAAATAATCCTATATTAATCGATGATGGAGATTTAAAAATAACAGCATATAACGTATCTCATGATCCAGTTGATCCAGCTCTTGGTTATAGAATAGATTATAAGGGACGATCGATAAGTATTAGTGGAGATACGATTTATGATCAAAATCTTGTTAAAAATTCTAAAAATGTCGATGTTTTATTTCATGAATCTATGTCGCTTGAAATATTAGATCTTATAAACCAAGTTGCTAAAAGTAATAATAACTATATAGCTGATACTGTAACTATAGATATTCTTGATTATCACACGCCTATTATGGATGTAGTAAAAGCTGCCAATGAAGCTAATGTTAAACACCTTGTTTTTTATCATCATCTTCCACCCCCTCGTAATCAATTAATGGAGGATATTATGTATAGAGGTGTTGATAAGGTCATGGACGAATGGACTTCATCACATGATGGAACAAGAATCATTCTTCCTATAGGTTCAACTGAAATATTAGTTGATCGAATCGAGTAGAGTTAAATAAATTTTATATATTTCAACAAATTGCTTTAGTGTGTTGTTAATTTATGTAGGAATAAAAAATTATGAATAGAGTATTAAGAGATACGGGTGCAAAATATCCAATCGTTCAAGCCCCAATGGGTTGGATTGCAAGAAGTCATTTGGCTTCAGCAGTATCGAATGCAGGTGGTTTAGGCGTTATTGAGACTTCTTCTGGTGAGGTTGATATTTGCAAAGAAGAAATTAAAAAAATGGCTAGCCTTACAGATAATCCTTTTGGAATAAATCTACCGTTACTGTTTTTAAAAGACTCGTCTATGGTAGATTTTTGTGTAGATAACAATGTAAATTTTGTTACGACCTCAGCAGGAGACCCATCTAAATATATTAAAGTTTTGAAAGATGCAGATATTACTGTTTATCATGCTGTGCCTAACTTACAAGGTGCTCTTAAAGCATTTGAGGCTGGCGTTGATGGTCTTGTTGTTGAAGGGACTGAAGGAGGTGGATTTAAGGGTTATGAAGAAATCGGCTTAGCGGTTCTAATACAAGCTATTAAAAAAGAAATAGATTTACCAATCATTGCAGCTGGTGGAATAGTAAATGGTATAGGAATGGCATCAGCCTTTGCTGCAGGAGCTGAAGCTATACAAATGGGAACACGTTTCGTTTCTTCAATAGAAAGCCCTGTTCATGATAATTTTAAAGATTCGATCAAAAGTGCCGGAACAGATGGAACATATATCCTTAATAAATCCTCTAAGCCAGTCATCAGAGCACTAAAGACAGAGTTTACTAAAGATATTTATGAGAATGGTTCAATGAGCATGGGAGATCTGGCAAAAATTAAAGATCTTTATTTTGGAGGTGACATGAATGCAGCACCGGCTCTAGCTGGACAATCATCAGGTTTAATTAATGAAATTAAGTCAGTTAAAAGTATTATTGATGAAACTATAAGTGAATATAATGAAGTCTGCTTACGGCTTTCAAAGGATCTCTTTTAAATACGTATTTTTTACACATAAATCATTCTTTTGCTTATTGCAAAGCTCATATATAATTTTGGATATTATTTATTTTATTTAGGGGATTAGAATGAAGAATTCTATTTTTACATTAACTGTATTGCTTTCAATGTCTTTAGTTTTGGATGCGCAAGACGTTGAAGAAGTAATTGTTACGGCGACCAAAACTGAAAAAACACTTCAAGAGGTTCCAATAGCAGTTTCAGTTGTAACAGCTGATGTTATTGAAAAAGCTAATGTTGTTGATATATTTGATCTTAAGTCAGTTGTACCATCACTTGATACAAGACAATACCAATCATCTGTTAATACAACTTTTTTTATTAGAGGTTTTGGTAATGGATCAAATAATCCTGGTATTGAACCATCTGTCGCTGTTTTTATTGATGGTGTTTACAGATCTAAAACTCAAAGTCAGATATCTGATTTACCAATGGTTGAAAGAATAGAGGTTTTAAGAGGACCACAAAGTACACTATTTGGTAAAAATGCTTCTGCTGGTGTCATAAATATTGTTACTAAAAAACCATCCTTTGAAAAGTCTGGGAATGTTTCTTTTGGAATAGGTAAATACAATTCGAGAGTTGGTAAGGTTTATTATACAGGTCCTCTAAATGAGAATCTTGCATATAGTTTTAGTGCTAACTTTAATAAAAGAGATGGACATTCAGAAAACCCTATTACTGGTAATGCTACTAATGACAGAGATAGAGTAGGCTATAGAGCAGAGCTGTTATATGTTCCATCTGATGATTTATCAGTCAGGATTACAGCTGATTACGATGATTATGACGAAATATGTTGTGCTGTTGGAAGTACTTCTTATGGTGTTGGAAATCAAGTAACCGCAATGCTAGGCGGGCAAATAATTCCTAATGATCCTTATACAGAAAAAGCATTCTATGATTTTGATCCTACTTCAAAAGGTGATAATTCTGGTCTATCTGTCCACATAGAGAAGAATCTAGAAAATGCAACGATTGAAAGTATTACCTCATATAGAAAATCATATAACTTTGAAGTTCAGGATGTTGATTTTGATTCTGTAAATGTTATTGCACCTAGTCCAATTGAAAAAGATTTAAATGGTGTTACTCAAGAGTTAAGAATCTACTCTGAAGACAATGAAAAAGTAAATTGGTTATTTGGTGGTTTCTATTATCAAGAAGATATGGATTTTAATGAATCCATTTATTACGGACCATTATGGAGAACATATCTAGATGCATTTTTACCTGCAGGAACAATTGCTGGCGTTGCAGCTGCTTTTGGTCTTCCTGATAGTTTGATGTTTGCAGCTGGCCAGGGTAATACAGAGAGTGCTACCCAAGACAATTCAACTAAATCAATTTTTGCACAATTCGATATTCAACTTTCTGAAAAATTAAATGCAATTATTGGCGCAAGTTATATGGAAGATGAAAAGTCTGTTTCTTATAATCAGATTAATACAGCTGTATTTTCAAATTTAGACTTTGTAGGTGCAGGTGCAATGGGATTAATTGCTGCAGGTATACCAGCAGCACAGGCAATGGTTTTAGCAACAGATCCTGCTTATAACCCTCTATTGCCACTTCAAGGCCTTCAATTCATTCCACAATTTGTTAATTTTCCAAATGCTGCACAAGATGGTAAAAGTAGTGATGATAATGTCGACTATACAGCTAAATTATCTTATGCATTAAATGATGCGGTAACAATTTATGGTGGTGTTTCAACTGGTTTTAAAGCAACTGCTTGGAATATATCAAGAAACTCACTTCCAAATGCAACTGAAACTGCCGCACTTGCTGCTGCAGGAACTCCAGTCGGTCCCAATACTGGTCTTGGACAAAGGTATGCTGACCCAGAAGAGGCAGAAGTATTTGAATTAGGAGCAAAAATATATTTACCTTCTGGTTATCTTAATATAGCTATGTTTGATCAAGAAATTAAAGGCTTTCAATCAAATACATTTATTGGAACTGGCTTTGTATTAGCAAATGCCGGATCTCAGTCAGCTGATGGTTATGAGTTTGATTTAGTATTTTCACCCACTGATAATATTGACTTAGCTGTAAGTGGTTTATTTATTGATCCGGTGTATGACTCATTCCCTAATTCAGCTTCTGGAGACTTAACAGGAACAACACCAACAAACATTCCTGAAGATACTATTTCATCAAATATTACCTGGAACTGGGAAAGAAATGGGTTTGATGGGTATGTAAGATTAAGCCATCTTTATGCAAGTGAAGTTAAATTACTTGAGAACCCAGCATGGCAAGCCATACTTGAAGCTAGTGGAAATGGTATAAAAGAACAAGACACATTAAATATTTCTGCTGGAATAGAGAAAGAAGGTGTTGGTGGTGGAGTTTTATCATTAATGTTCTACGGTAAAAATATTAATGATGATAAATGGGTTACATCTGCCTTTCCAGCTGTTGCTGACCCATCTTCGACAACATTCTTTGGATATCCAAATAACTATAAAAGTTATGGCTTAATGGTGAACTATAGTTTTTAGTATTAATTCTTAAGGACAAAGGGAGCATTAGCTCCCTTTTTTAATCCTCGATATCTTTTCTAATCTTTAATTTTTCTAAGCTTATTTGATCCTTTAAAGTCATGATATAGGCTGCACCTGCAAGAATTAATATTCCTGAGGCTTCATAAATTATATTCAATGAATCAAGTTCTTTGCTTTGAAGAATAATCATTCTAGTTAAAGCGGTCATTGCAATAATTATCGGAAGAGTAACTGGAAGTCTATTACTTGCATAAAAAGATCCAACCATACCCAGAACCTCTGCATAGATAAATAAAAGAAACAGGTCACTTAATGTGACTACTTGTTCAGAAATTAATCTATAGATTTCAGTTCCAGTTGCATACAAAGTAGCTACTGCAATTATCATTAATATAGATCTTTCTGAGAGATCTATAAAGTTTTGCCAAACATTAATATTTTTTTTCATATCTAGATTATATGTAACTTTTAACTACTATTGAAATTTTATATATATAAAGAATATATACTTCAGTGTGTTAAATATAAACGCAAAAGTATATATTTAAAGATTATTAAAATAATAATAGGGAGAAATTATGAATAAATTAAAAATATTTTTTGTATTAGTTTTTGCTTTTAATATAAGCGCGGCACCAGAAGGGGCCTTTAATACTCTTATGGTTAAAGCTAAAAATGTAGATGCTTATGTAGATTATATGAGAAATAATACTGGTCCATTTGAAGCAATTGGTGCTGATATGGCAGGTGTTTGCGTTACTCGTTCAGGTAATGATTATAAAGGCCAAATGTTTGTTTGGAACGCGTTTCCATCTGTTGAGAAGGCATTAGCTGCCTCTGATCTTTATGACCCAATGAATACATCTGCTAGCTTTAATAAACTTAGAAAGGTTATGTATTCTGCTACTTTTAAACCGATCAAGGAATTTGACCTTAAACCAGGATCAGAAAGATTATGGAGACTAAAACTTAATAACCCTAGAGCTTATGTTCAAAAGGTAACAGAATTAGAAATGGCAATGAATAAAGCAGGCCATGATATGAGAATAGGTGTTTTTGCACCAATAGCTGGCGGTAAAGAAGAGACTGGGATGTATCATGTAAGAGCCGTAAGTAATACTGCTGCAGAAAGTGGTGCTGCTCTAGATGATTACTATGCAGGTGCAAAATGGGGAGATATCTGGAGAGAATCTCTAAAGTTTGTAGATGAAGTTGTTACTGATACTATGGAAAAATGTGAGATTATATATACTGCAAATTGATATAGTAAAAATTATTATCAAAGGGAGCGTTGCTCCCTTTTTATTAGGAAGTAGAATTTAAAAGACTTATTTCATCATCATTCATTTCTGCTTCAATATCTTCAAACAAAAGACTAGATAAATATCTTTCTGCAGTGTCAGCTAACATGCAAAGTATCTTAGAGCCCTTTGGGGCTTTATTAGCAACTTCCATAGCTACAGCAAAAGTCGATCCACCAGAGATACCAGTAAGGATACCTTCATGAGCAGCTAGCTTTTGAGACCATTGAATACCGTTGGCTCCTGCAACAGGAACTATCTCATCTATAAACTCTTCATTAATAGACTCTTGAAGCACGAGAGGAATAAAATCAGTCGTCCATCCTTGGATTGGATGCGGTTGCCAATCAGGGTGTGATTGAGCAGGAGCTCCATCATCTGTTCTTTCCTGAACATTTCCATTTACTAGAAGCGGTGCAACATCAGGCTCAGCCATTATAAGTTTAGTATGAGGCATTTCTTTTCTAAGCGTTCTTGCAACACCAGAGAATGTACCACCAGTTCCATAACCAGAAACCCAATAATCTAAACCGGAATCTTTAAAATCATTAACTATCTCATTTCCGGTTGTTTTTTCATGAATATTTGCATTAGCTTTATTTTCAAATTGCCTTGCATAAAACCAACCATTTTCATCAGCAAGTTTTTTTGCTTTGTTATACGCACCAGAGCCAGCCTCAGCAGCAGGAGTTAATAACACTTTTGCTCCTAAGAAACGCATCATTTTTCTTCTTTCTATTGATGCACTTTCTGGCATTGTAATAACACAAGGATAATTCTTAGAAGCACAAACAAATGCTAAGCCTATACCTGTATTACCACTAGTGGCTTCAACTACAGTTTGTCCAGGTTTCAAGGTGCCATTAGCTTCAGCTTCATTAATAATACTCAAAGCAAGTCTATCTTTTACAGAGCTCGCTGGGTTAAAGTATTCTGCCTTAACATAAAGCTCAATACCTTCTGGTGCTAAATTATTTATCTTGATGCTTGGTGTATTACCAACGGTTTCTAAAATACTATTAAATTTCATGCTAATTATTTATAAAAAAAATGAGTTTATCACAGTCGTTAATATTAGGTATCTTCATAAGCTAAATTTAGAATAAAACTATATTCCATAGAGATTTCGTTGAATTGATTCAATCTTCCACTCAACCCCCCATGACCACCAATAAGATTCATCTTCATAATAATATCGTTAGTTGATTGGTTATGATCTCTTAATTTTGCAATATATTTTGCTGGTTCAAAATATTGAACCTGTGAGTCATATAAACTAGATGTAACAAAAACAGAAGGGTAGTTGTAATCGTTAATATTGTCATATGGTGAATATTGTTTGATGTAATTATACTCATCTAAATTTGCTGGATTACCCCATTCACCATATTCAAAAGTTGTAAGAGGTATTGTTGGATCAGACATAGTAGTCAGCACATCTACAAATGGGACACCGGACAAGATGCCTTTGTAAAGGGTAGGTTCAAAATTAATAATAGCGCCCATCAAAAGACCGCCAGCACTTCCTCCACGTGCAAATACCTTTTTAGAATTCCCGATATTCATATTAACAACAGACTTTACAACATCATTGAAATCATTAAAGGTATTCAATTTATTTAATAATCTACCTTCTTCGTACCAATGTTTGCCCATCTCTCCGCCACCACGTATATTAATAATAGCAAACACAAAACCTCTATCTATAAGCGGCAATAACGAAGATCTAAAAGTTGCATCTATATTGATACCATAAGAACCATAACCATAAAATAAAATAGGTGCTTCTTTAAGGTTGGTATCAAGCCTAGATAAAAAAATTACAGGAACATTGGTTCCATCTCTAACCTCTACAAAAAGACGTTTATCAACATAATTAGTTGCATCAAAGCCAACTATATCCTTTTGCCATAATAAATTTGATTTATTTTCTTTTAGGTCATAGCTATATATTGATTCAGGAGAAGTAAGACTAGAGTATGTGTAGTTAAATTTTAAATTCTGTTTTTCATTATTAGATGATAAAGCTACATCGTATGCGTGATCTTCAAATTTAATATCTGTTTGTGAGTCAGTCAGAAGGTCTAGAATAGTAATTTCTGGCAACCCATTTTTTCTAACTTCAAGTATTAAATGATCACTAATCGTATAAATATTATTTATAAAAATTAAATCATTGTGAGGAACTATCACATTCATATCTTTAATATTTTTTGTCTTCATGTCCGAAAGTAAGACATGGAAATTTGGAGCCTTATGATTTGATAAGACAAAAAATTTATCATCTTCGACATGATCTAAGTAGTACAAATGATTATTTGTTCTAGCCATAAAGACTAATGGTGACTCGAGAGGCTTCACTGTATCTATTAATCTAATTTCATTTTCATCTGTTGAATCAATATTTATATATATGTAATCTTTTGATTTAGAGAGTGATAAGAAGATATTAAATTTTAAGTCTTCCTCTTTAAAGAGTAGTTTGTCTTCTGAGCTATTTGTTCCAATTTTATGAACAAAGACTGAATCTGATATAAGTGTAATTGGGTCTTTTTTTGAATATATTACGTAGTTATTGTCTTTTGACCATATAGGAGCTCCTGATGTTAATTCTATGGAATCTGCAAGAACCTCCATGGTTTCAGTATTAAGAACTTTAATAGTAAATTCTCGCCTTCCTGTATTGTCCTCACTAAAAGCAACATATTTGTTACTAGGAGAAGGGGATATAGATTGGATTGAATAATATCCTTGGTTTTTTAGGTTTTCGTTTGCATCTATTAGCAACTCTTCTTTTCCATTTACCATTCTGAAGTAACGAGGCAATTGGTCATCTTTTTTAATTTTATTGAAATACTTAATTTTATTATTAGTAAATCCAAAAGAGGTTTCTTCATCTGGTATTTGTTGTATTAGCTCGTCGGCTATTTCATCAGAATATGGTTTTCTAGAACTAAACCATTGATCTGCATATTCATTTTCAGATTCCAGATATGAAAGCATTTCTTTATTAGTTCTTGAGTCATCTCTTAACCAATAATAATTATCTGTTCTTGAGTGATTATGTTGTTCCAGAATGTATGGTATTTTTTTTGGTTTTGGTGCCTGCATCATAGTTTTTATAAGTTATTATCTATAAAGTTAATTAAATAATTATTACATATTAATAAGGTAACAAATCGTAATGTCTCATTTAATAGCCCTAATATTTGTATCAGTTTCTGCATATATAGGTTCTGCATTTATGTCGTTATTATTGGGCATTATTTTTGCATATTATTTTGACCTGCACGAAAGTTTTTTCACTAAAAAAGTTGGCTCAAAGTTTATTCAAATAGGTATTATTTTATTAGCATTTTCAATACCTATTTATGATGCATATGATTTAACAAAGACGTTTATTCCTTACATCTCAATATTTGTTCTTTTTATTTTATTGTTTGGATTCATTGTTGGTAAATTTTTTAATTTAAAACGTAACCAAATTATTCTCATATCTAGCGGCACGGCAATATGTGGTGCTACAGCGATCGCAGCCATAGCACCTATTGTTAAAGCTAGCCCTAAGTCATTAGTGACATCTATCTCATTAGTTTTTATATTAAATGCATTTGCGCTAGTTTTTTTTCCTTTTATAGGTACTTATTTTGGATTATCGCAGGAGTTTTTTGGAGCTTGGGTTGCTCTTTCAATTCATGATACTGCTTCAGTCTTAGGAGCGGCACTTTCTTTTGGCGAAGAGTCTGTTGATGTTGCTACTACAATCAAATTAACTAGAACGCTTTGGTTGATTCCTCTCATGATAGTTCTTTCGATTTTTTATGATAAAAAAACAACCTTTAAAATGCCTATTTTTGTTCTTATTTTTATAGCTGTATTATTTTTAAATACCTATCTTGATATTAGCAATATGACAGCCTTACTTATTGATCAAACTAGTAATATTTTTCTTTTTACTGGTCTGTTTTGTATCGGGACATCTATAGATAAACAATCTATGTTAAGTTTGAATAAAGGGATTGTTCTCCATGCATTAATTTTATGGGTAATTGCAATCTTGCTATCATTTATATTAGTATCTTACGTAATATAAAATTACTTAAAGCTGAATGAAAAATAACCTTGAGTCTCATATTAAACTAAATGAAAACATCATAATTTACATAGACGGTGAATTGATTTCAAAAACTGATGCCAGTGTTTCTGTTTATGATAGTGGTTTTATGATGGGAGACGGCATTTGGGAGGGTATTCGACTAGTTAATGAAAAATGGCTATTTTTAGATGACCATATTGATAGGTTGTTCGAGGGCGCTAAGGCTATAGACCTTGATATTGGATTGACTAAAGCTGAGATTAAACAAGAGCTATTTAAAACTCAAAAAGCTAATAAAATGACTGATAAAGCCCATGCAAGGCTTATGGTTACTCGTGGGGTAAAAAGTAAACCGTTTCAACGACCATCTTACTCTCTTAACGGACCAACAATAGTAATCATCATGGAGCATTCTGAAGATGCTACGGACAATCAACCAATCAAATTAGCTACAGTTTCTCAAGTAAGAGGAAACCCCATGGTACAAGATCCTAAGCTTAATAGTCATTCCAAACTTAATTGTATATTGGCGTGCATACAAGCAGAAAAAGCAGGAGCTGATGAGGCTTTAATGTTAGACCCTCATGGTTTTGTTAGTACAACTAATTCTTGTAATTTCTTTATAGTAAAAAATGACCAAGTTTGGACTAGTACTGGTGATTATTGCATGAACGGTATTACTAGAAAAAAAGTTATTGAGATTTGTATATCTAATAACATACCTATATTCGAGAAGAACTTTTCTTTAGTTGATGTATATTCAGCTGATGAGGCGTTTATAACAGGAACTCTAGGCTCATTAGTTTCTGTGGAATCTATAGATGGTAGATTGATTGAAAACAATGCTAATTACTCAATGACTGAAAGGCTTCTTCATCTATACAACGACTTAACTCATAGTGTCTAAAAGGCAAAACATTGCAATGTGGTCAGGACCACGCAATCTATCCACAGCTTTAATGAGGAGTTTTGGAAACAGAAAAGATGTTACTGCGGTATATGATGAGCCATTCTATGCCTCATACTTGGTAACAACTAATAAAAAACATCCAATGTCTGATGAAGTCATAGGATCTCAAGAGAACGATTATAATCAGGTTGTTAATGCCTGCACCAAGAGTATTGGCAATGGTATTTGCTATCAAAAGCATATGGTTCACCATTTACTTCCCGACCACAATAAAAAATGGATTTTATCTTGTACAAACTGTTTTTTAATAAGAAAACCTGAAGAGGTAATTTCTAGCTTTCTTGATAAATGGCCGCAAGCAACATTTGAAGATTTTGGTTTCAAGGAACAATTTGATCTTTATAACTACCTTTTACAAGAAGGGGGCGAAGCTCCTGTAGTTGTAGATGCAAGTGATTTAAGAAATAACAGTGAAACAACATTAAAAAAACTTTGCTTTGAACTTGATATTGATTGGGATCCTTTAATGCTTGGTTGGACAACTGGTCTGAAAGACTATGATGGTGTTTGGGCAAAGCATTGGTATCCATCTGTCATGCTTTCAAGTTCATTTAGGCCTGAATCAGGAAAAATGAAAGTATATGGCCAAAATGTTATTGATTTTGCTGACATTGCAAGAGATTATTACGAAGAGCTATTTAAAAATAAAATATAGAATAAGTGATAAGCTATATTTAAAAAATTTATGGAGTTATTTATGAAGAATACATATCTATTTACCCTTATATTTGCATCGGTTTTATTTTCTTTAGATGCTGTCACATCTGATGAAGATACTAATGTTTGTGAAAAAAATACAGTCATTAATGAAAAAAGTTTTTCAAAAGATTTTGAAGGTATATTTAATGGAAAAAAACTTAACTATAGCGCCAGTCTTAAAGAAAAAATTCTTTATGAAAAAGAAGACTCCAGCGCACCTTTAGCTTCATTTTTTTATTCAGAATATATTGTTGATAGTAAAGAAAATAGACCTGTCATGTTTGTATTTAACGGAGGTCCTGGTTCAGCGTCATTATGGTTACATATGGGTGTGCTTGGACCAAAAGTAGTTAAAGTGCCAAGTGATGCATCAGATGATGGTTCGGCGCCTTATAACATTGTAGATAACAAACTTTCTCCTTTAAGTGAAACAGATATGGTCTTCATTGACCCAGTTGGAACTGGTTATAGCAGGGCGGCTGGCTGTCATGAAGGTTCAGAATTTTGGGGTGTAAATGAAGATCCAAAAATTATTGCAGAATTTATAAGACGTTGGATTACAGATAACAAACGCTGGAACTCACCTAAATATATATTAGGGGAGAGCTATGGAGGTATAAGAGGGCCTTTACTTGTCTCTGAATTAAGATCGGGTGATATTACTCCAATAGAAGTAAATGGATTACTAATGGTTGCTCCTGCTTCAGATTATCAATATTTGGTATTTCATCCAGGAAATAATAGTCCTCATTATGGATTCTTTCCATCTTATGCTGCAACTGCGTTTTACCATGGAAAAGTAGATACAAAAAAAACGCTAAAGGAATTTTATAAGGATTCAAAAAACTTTAGTCTAAATGTTTATGGTCCAGCCTTGCTTAAGGGATCTCGTCTAGATGCCAATGAAAAAGAAAATTTAATTAATGAATATGTATCTTTTACAGGCCTATCTAAAAGATTTGTTGAAGATTTTAATCTAAGAATTGATCCGTCAAGTTTTCGAAAAGAGCTTCTCAGAGACGAGGGTTATTCTGTAGGCAGACTTGATTCAAGATATAAGACATCTGATTATATTTCTGGTGGTCAAAATTCAGACACAGATGTATCTAGTGAAGGTTTCATGTCTGCATATGTTACAGCTATGCACACTTGGTTTGCCGAGATAGGTGTTGAAATGAAAATGCTTTACCAAAGTGGAGATTCTGATGTTTATTTAGGTTGGAAACATCCTCAGAAATGGAAGGGTAATGATTTTGGTTATGTTAATACTGTTCCTCATATAGCACGTGCACAAAGATATAATAAGGATTTTAAGGTTTATGTGTCTTGCGGACTTTATGATCTTGCTACTCCATGCTTTACAGCTGAAAACTTTATGAATGATAATTCTGTTGATATGAGCAGAGTAATCTTTTCTGAATTTGAAGCAGGGCATATGATGTACAATCACCAACCTTCATTTAATAGATTCTTAAAAGAAGTAAATGAGTTTATATCTAAATAAATTTTAGATTCACAAATCTTACAGAGTATAGTTAATTATGTATGGCAATTTTAAATCTCATTTAACACATCAGCTTAATGAAATTCATGAAGATGGCTTGTATAAAACTGAAAGAGAAATAACCACTCCTCAAGGCTCTACTGTAAATACATTAGAGGTAAAGAATTTAATTAATCTTTGTGCAAACAATTATCTAGGGCTTGCTGAAAACCCTGATATAAAAAATGCAGCAAAAAAAGGGTTAGATGATTGGGGTTATGGCATGGCATCCGTGAGATTCATCTGCGGCACACAAACTTTACATAAAGAATTAGAAAATAAATTAAGTAAGTTTGTTGGCATGGAAGATACTATTCTTTATCCCTCTTGCTTTGATGCGAATGCAGGTCTTTATGAGACTATATTAAGTAGTGATGATGCGGTAATTTCTGACTCACTTAACCATGCCAGTATCATAGACGGAATTCGCCTATGTAAAGCAGCTCGTTATCGTTATAAAAATAATGATATGGGTGATTTAGAAATTCAACTAAAGGCTGCGGCATCAAATGGAGCTCGTTATAAATTAATAACTACAGATGGTGTCTTTTCTATGGATGGGACTATAGCTAAGCTTGATAAAATTTGTGATCTTGCTGAAAAATATGAAGCATTGGTTCACTTTGATGATTGTCATGCTACTGGATTTGTTGGCGATACTGGTCGTGGTACTCATGAATATCACAAATGTATGGACAGAGTTGATATTACTACAGGAACACTAGGAAAGGCATTGGGAGGAGCCAGTGGCGGTTATACTAGTGCTCATAGTGAGATTGTTAAATTACTTCGTCAGAGGTCTAGGCCATATTTATTTTCTAATACGGTTGCGCCACCAGTAGTTGCAGGAGCTATTAAAGCTATTGATTTGGTTGAAAGTTCTATTCACCTCCAGAATAAATTAAAAGATAACACTAAATATTTTCGCAATGGTTTAGAAAGTCTTGGATTTGATGTTCTTCCAGGTGAACATCCAATTATTCCAATTATGATAGGTGACGCATCACAGGCAGCAGAGTTTGCAGCAGAAATGTTAAATAATGGTGTTTATGTTATTGCATTTTCTTATCCTGTTGTAGCAAAGGGAATGGCAAGAATAAGAACTCAAATGTCAGCATCATTTTCTAAAGAAGATTTAGATTCGGCACTTAAATCCTTTGCAATTGCTAAAGATAAAATTTTATGAAAGCATTAGTAAAAAAAGAATCCTCTCCAGGTATTTGGCTTGAGGATGTCCCTATGCCCAAAGTTGGCATAAATGATGTATTGATTAAAATCAAACGAACAGCTATTTGCGGAACTGATCTTCATATATATAACTGGGACAAATGGGCACAAGATAATATCGAAACACCAATGACTATAGGCCATGAATTTGTAGGTGAGATCGTAGAAATAGGTTCTAATGTTAATGATTTCTCAATTGGTCAAATTGTTTCAGGAGAAGGGCATGTCGTTTGCGGAAGATGCAGAAATTGTCTTGCTGGAAGACGCCACCTATGTGCTGATAACAGTGGTGTTGGGGTTGATAGAAATGGTGCTTTTGCAGAATATCTTTCTTTGCCAATGTCTAATGTCTGGGTGCATAAACCATCTATTGATTTGGATGTAGCATCCTTATTTGATCCTTTGGGCAATGCAGTTCATACAGCTCTTCAGTTTGATTTACTTGGTGAAGATGTCCTTATCACTGGTGCTGGGCCAATAGGTGCCATGGCAGCTGCAGTATGTAAACATGCAGGTGCTCGTCATGTTGTAATAACTGATATAAATCCTTATCGTCTTTCTTTAGCAGAAACATTAGGAGCAACACACACTATAGATGTAAGAAATGAACAACTAACCGATGTTCAAAAAAATTTAGGGATGACTGAAGGCTTTGATGTTGGTCTAGAAATGTCTGGAAACCCGTCAGCATTTAGAGACTTATTAGCAAACATGTGTCATGGTGGAAAGGTTGGGATTTTAGGTATTCCATCAGAAGAAATGGCAATAGATTGGAGTCTCGTTATTTTTAATATGCTGACATTAAAAGGTATATATGGTCGTGAAATGTATGAAACATGGTACAAAATGTCAGTTATGATTGAATCTGGTTTAGATATAGGAAAGGTTATAACTCATCGCTTGAACTACACTGATTTCCAAGAAGGTTTTGATTTAATGAACTCAGGCAAAGCTGGCAAAATTATACTAAACTGGGATTAGGAACTAGCATATGAATTCAGAAACTATTGTTTTAATTGTTCAAGTAATAGCTGCCTTTGGTGTAGTAGTCTCGGTTATATATCTTGGTATACAGATACATCAACAAAATGAAATTACAAAAGCTCAATTTGGCCATTCATTAACACAAAGGCAATATGATAGATTTTTTCAAACAACCAAAGATCAAGAATTTTCTAATTTTCTAGCAAAAGACTGGGCTTCTGATGACTTAACTCATACTGATAGATGGAGAATTAATCACTTTGTAATGACATGCCTTGTTGATGTTTTTGATGTTTATGACAAAGTTCAAAAGGGCTTTGTTGATGACTCTCATCTAAAATCTAGAATATCAGCACTCAGATTAGGCGTTATGAAGACAGAGGAGGGTAAGAGTGTTTGGAATTTTATGAAAATAAATAGATCTAAAGAATTTATAACATGGTTTGAACATGAGATTTATGAAAGAGAATTATTTTCAGATCCTGAAAGAGATGAGAGATTAGAAGGGATGAACATAATTAGAAAATAAAAAGGGCCCGAAGACCCTTATTTTAAAATGCAATGCCTATTATTATTCTTTAGTCCAAACCAGAGCTAATTGGAAAACAAGAATAAATAATACAAACACTTTTTGAACTGGACCACCAATAATCATTGGAGATGATAGATAAGCAGACATTCTTTCTGCTGAAGCAGCACCAACATCTACTAGCGAGTTAACACTAGATGTCAGTATTGATCCACCAATTGCATTTGTTTGAGTCATGAATAGTGCTACAAATACACAAAATATAGATGTGAAAGCCTTACCAGCCATATTTGTATTTGGGTTATTTCTAACATTGTTACACATTCTAAATGCTAGCCATGTCATTAAAACCATTCCAACAAAGTACATAGCATTTTGAATAAATCCAACATGCATGATGTTTAATATTTGATATTCAGTCATTATTTCTCCCTATTAATAAAATAAATGACCTTATTTATATCATATATAGAATAGAAGGGTCCAATGTGAACATATATATCACTTCGCATAATATATATTATGTTCAATTATATAGGTTGATTATGTTTAATAATAAATCTATTGGTATCAGTTAATTGATACTGTTTAGATTTGATATCACTTACATACATGAATTTAGCTTCAATTTGATTAGAATCTATAGTTAACTTAACAAAACCTTTACCTGAACCATTTGCCCACTTCAGGTTTTCATTTTGCTTTATAAACCCTTGATCAATATCGTTGGTTATACTTTTAAATAGATCAACGGAATTTGGTGATGATATTGAAGGTGCTGCAATCTCTACACCTATAAAATTTTGACTATCACTGAACAAATTTGATATCCATGAGTTATGTGTATCACCTGTAAGAACGATACTAGATTGTGCTTTAGAAAGTATTTTAAGTAACTTGTTTCTTTCTTTTGGATAACCATCCCATGAATCAGTATTGTAAGGAATATCCATTCCACCAATTTTTAAGTATTTATGAAGGAATTTAGGAAAAGAATTTTTATCTAATTCAGAAAATATTTTAGGTAATACTGTTGGCGAAAGGAGAATTTGTTGTCCAATAACCGACCATTTAAATTTATTATTAATATTTTTATCAAGCCATTTAAATTGTTCGGCACCGACTAGATTTCTTTTCTTTTGAAGGTCTTTCATATATTGTTTTTTATTAAATTCATTGTCTTTAAAGTAATTATCAAAATTTAATTGTTTATCTCTATATATAGATCTTGTATCTAGCATTAATAATTGAAATAAAGACCCTATTTCAAACTTTCTCCATATTTTTAATTTTGAATTTGATTCTCTAATTGGCATCCATTCATAGTAGGCTTTTAATGCATTGGCCTTTCTTGTTGAAAAATACCCCTCATCATATGTATGGTTTTCAGCTCCATTTTTCCATGAATCATTAGCAAACTCATGATCATCCCAAACTGGAATCATTGGTTTTTTTGAATGCAATAATTGGAGGTCTTCATCAGTTTTATAAAGCGCATGACGTTTTCTATAATCATCTAGGCTAACAATCTCAGTAATTGGATCAACCACCCTATTAAGTTTTTTAGCATCCTCTGTGGCATATCCATCTGCACCATACTCATATAAATAGTCTCCTAAATGCAAAACTACATCAATATCACTATCAAGAGCTATCTCTCTATATGCATTAAAAAAACCAGCTGGATAATTAGAGCAACTACAAAAAGCTAAATTAAATTTATCAGGGTTTGAGATTGGTAAAGTTTTGGTAGTGCCAATTGGGGAAAAGATATTGTTTACAATAAAACGATAATAGATTTTTTTTGCGTTATATTCGAGTGGGATATTTACATCAACCTTTAATGTAAAATCATTATGCGCATACGACTTGGTTGTTCCTGAAGTAATTATATTTGTAAAATCTTTTTTAGTTGATATCTGCCAGGTAGCATTTATTTTTTTATTTGTATTTTTTGTAATTTTAGACCAAATTATTACCATGTCATGAGTTGGATCACCACTAGCAACCCCGTGATTAAACAATATTTTTGTATCGCTTTCTTTCGCTAAGATTCTTATATTAAATACAGATATTAAAAGGCTAAAAAACTTTAAAAAAGATCTTCTTTGCATAAGAAGAAATATATCATCCAAGAAGATTTAAATGTAAATTATTTTATGTTCCTGCTTTATCTTAAACTACTAATAAAATCATATATTGCATTAGCACATGATTCAGGGTTTTCTATTACATTAAAATGGGCTGATTCAGGTATTAAACTAAATCTACTAAAACTTGAACCAGCTTTTGTTTTTATCATTTTATAGCTACCTTTACTCGTTATAAATTGATTTTGACAAACAACTCCTGAAGATTGATGAACAGCATCAGGATAAATATCTTCTATCTCATCTCTAAATAAATATAAGTATCTATAAATATAAAAATAAAATACGTAAAACTCGTTAGAAGAGAA
>ERZ1047821.175-NODE-175-length-56014-cov-9.952626_pt1 | contig 56014 bp, 50 predicted proteins | sample MGYA00383096_ERZ1047821 | MGnify/ENA primary metagenome ERZ1047821 (study PRJEB29581, sample SAMEA5548366) | metagenome | biome: marine; feature: coastal; material: water | depth 25 m | study: Short-term variability in the microbial, nano- and picoplankton... | reverse complement strand
TAAAAGCAGATATTGCTGATTCTCTCAAAAGCAAAACTTATATCGCATCAACAGATTCAAATGGAAATTATTGGTACCATGGAGGCAAATGGGAGAAAAATATAATTAAAACTAAAGTGAGAGAGTTTGGAGACTTTTGCATAGTTGCAGACACCATAAATCCTGAAATCAAAGGTGTAAATATATTTCCTGGCAAAACAATTAACAAACAAACATCCATTAAACTAACAATAAAGGATAAACATAGTGGTATAAAATCATTTAGAGGTGAGATTGATGGGGAATGGATCCTAATGGATTACGATTATAAAAGAAATGTTTTACGTTACGATATTGAAAATGATTTAAAAAAAGGAAAGCATACATTTAAGCTAAATGTAACTGATAACGTTGGTAATGAATCAAATTACATCTCAACTTTTATATATTAAATAAACTCTTTTTGGAAAAATCAAAAAAGTACTCTCGTAATTCGTTTCTAACATCATCATATATAACTTGTTTTTCTTTATTTGATCCCTTGGCATTAGCAGGGTCTAAAAAATGTTTGTGACAAAAAATTTTGGCATTTACAAAAGTTGGACAAACATCTTTTGCATTATCACATAAAGTAATAACAAAATCAAATTTTTTAGATATATACTCATCTACAGAATTTGATAAATATTTTGAAATATCAATTCCTATTTTATTCATAGCTACAACTGCGAATTGATTTACTTTTTCTGGTTTAGTTCCTGCGCTATACACTTCAATCTTTAAATTAAGTGAATTTAATAATCCATGGGCCATTTGAGATCTACAAGAATTACCAGTACAAATTATCATTAACCTTTTCATATTTTAAATTACTATTTTAAAAATAAAAATAAGATTTAAAAATAAAACATCAACTTTTAAAATATATACAATAAGTATAGTAATATTGAGTTTATTAGTTAACATAATTCTATTTTTGCAAAATATGTTAAAAAGATATTTATTTCTACTCTTGTTAATTTCTCCCTTATGCGGATATAGCCAATCTATTTCTGGATATATATCAGATGTAAATGGAAATAATCTACCATCAGTTAATGTTTCAGTATTGAACGAATCAATTGGAACAACATCAGATTTAAATGGGAATTATAATTTAAATGTTAGAGAGAATAGATCTCTAATTCTAGCATTTAGTTTTATTGGCTATCAAATTGAAAAAATTAGAATCCCAATGCTTAAAGCAGGGCAACATTACAAACTGGATATTAAATTAAAGACTTCATCTAATGTTTTGAATGATGTTATCATCACAGATCAAAGAAGCAGAAAAGAAAGTTTTAATAAGATTAAAACAAAGCACGTTAGTGTTTTACCTGGAAATTCTGGTGGTATTGAAGCAATATTAAAGACATTACCAGGAGTTAGTTCAGCAAATGAATTAAGTTCTCAATATTCAGTTAGAGGAGGTAATTTTGATGAGAATCTTGTTTATGTAAATGGGATTGAAATCTACAGACCTTTTCTTGTACGATCTGGCAGACAAGAGGGATTGAGTTTTGTTAATACAGATTTGGTTAACAGCATTCTATTTTCAGCTGGAGGATTTGACGCAAAGTATGGTGACAAAATGTCTTCTGTACTTGACATTACATATAAAAATCCTATAAAAAATATGGCAAGTTTACAATTAAGTCTACTTGGTGGATCTTCTCATTTTGAAGGAATATCTAATAATAAGAAATTAAGCTACATATTGGGAGCAAGATATAAAACAAGTAAATATTTACTTAATTCCTTAGATACTGAGGCAGAATATTCACCGAATTTTTCTGATATTCAAACTTATATAAATTACAAAATAAATAATAGTTGGGACATTAGTTTTTTAGGAAACATAAATCAAAATCAATATACAATGATTCCTAGAAATAGAGATACTGAATTCGGAACAGTAAACGAAGCTCTTAAACTATCAATCTATTTTGAAGGGCAAGAGGTAGATAGCTACAAAACCTTCTTTGGCGCATTAAGTACAGGTTTTCAGCCCAATAAAAATTTAAAGCTACAATTTACAACTTCTGCATTTAAAACTTTTGAGGAAGAAAATTTTGATATTGTTGGTGAATATTGGCTATATCAGCTTGAAAACAATTTAGGTTCTTCTGATTTTGGTAGTGTAGCTTTTGATAGAGGAGTCGGAAAATATATTAATCATGCACGAAATAGTCTAAATGCTAGTGTTATAAATTTTTCTCACAAAGGGAATTATACCAATCAAAATTTAAATTTTGATTGGGGTTTTAAATTGCAAAAAGAGAAAATTGATGATAATATAAATGAGTGGAACTTAATTGATTCGGCCTTTTATAATTACCCACATCCAGATGACAATATAAATAATAATGCAGACCCAAATCAACAAATTATACTAAGCCAAGTTTTAAAAACCAAAATAGATCTGTCGTCTTATCGTAACTCAGGATTTATGCAATTTTCTAAAGACTTTGATAATATTACTGTTAAAGCTGGTACAAGAGCAAGCTATTGGACTTTCAACGAAGAACTTCTAATGAGTCCAAGAGCATCAATTGCATATGCACCTATCTGGAAAAAAGATATTGTTTTTAGAGCAGCAAGTGGAATATATTATCAATCATCTTTTTACAAAGAAGTAAGAACATTATCAGGAACATTAAATAGAGAGGTTAGATCTCAAAAATCAATTCATTATGTATTTGGTGTCGATTATCTTTTCTACAGTTGGGGAAGGCCATTTAAATGGATAACAGAGATATATTACAAAGATTTAGAAAATCTAATTCCATACAAAGTAAACAATGTACGAATTCAATATCTGACTGATCAAATTTCAAATGGATACGCTACTGGTATTGACATGAAAATTAATGGAGAATTTGTTCCAGGAATTGAGAGTTGGGCGAGTCTTTCAATTATGAAGACTGAAGAAGATATTGTTAATGATTTTATCACTAATTTAGATGGCAGTATCACTGAAGTCGGATTTATTCCAAGGCCTACTGATCAAAGAGTTAGCTTTTCTATGTTCTTTCAAGATTACATACCAAATAATCCTAACTATAAAATGCATTTAAATTTAGTTTATGGAACTGGTTTATCATTTGGCCCACCAAACAGTGAAAAATATGAAGATGTTCTTAAAATACCAGATTATAGACGAGTAGATATTGGATTTTCAGTATTATTAAAAGGAGAAAACAAAAGATCAAGAATTAATTGGTTAAATATTTTTGAAAGCATTTGGGTTAGTGCTGAAGTATTTAACCTTTTAGATATCAATAACACTGTTTCATACCTTTGGGTTACAGATATTACTGGTAGAGAGTATGCTGTTCCAAATTACCTTACATCTAGACAACTAAACACAAAATTAATTCTAACATTTTAAATATTAGATGAATCGATTGTAAGAAATTAAGATAGTTTTCTTGCTAATGATTCATTGTATATTTTTTTATATTCACAAATATCTCCAAAATCTGAAGAGTCAATAGATATTCTTCCCTTTGTAACATGACCTAACAATACAAAAGGAGTATTAAGGTCTTTTAATAAATCAAGAAATGCATCTTCACCAGTTTCAGTTACAGATACAATCACCCTTGAAGGAGATTCACCAAATAAAAAGGCGTCCTCTCTAACTTCAGATGAGGTTACAATTTCAAACCCTAGATCATTTGAGAATGAACTTTCTAATAAAGTAATAAATAATCCACCATCAGAAACATCATGAGCAGATTCAATAACTCCTTCTCTAATTAATTTTGTGATTGTATTTTGCACATCATACTCTTTATCTAGATCAAAGCAAGGAGCTGGTGACTGTTTAATATTGTGATAAGAAGCTAAATACTCAGAACTAGAGATGTCATTTTTACTCTCTCCAATCATATAAATTAAATCTGATTTCCCTTTAAATGCCAAAGAAGTAATATGTTTTTTATCTTCAATAATTCCAAGCATGCCAATTGTTGGTGTTGGAAAAACAGGAACTTCAACCCCATCAATAGCAGACTGATTATAAAAAGATACATTTCCACCAGTAACAGGAGTTTTAAACTTTTTACAAGATTTAGTCATACCTTTTATTGCTCCAACAAATTGCCAGTAAACTTCTGGATTATATGGATTCCCAAAATTCAAACAATTTGTTATTGCAGAAGGAATTCCACCTGAACATACAATATTTCTAGCAGCTTCAGCTACGGCCATTGCACATCCTTCTTCAGGATCAGCATTAACCATTCTTGCATTACAATCAACAGTCATAGCTAATGCTTTATCAGATTCCTTTAGATTAACAATTCCTGCATCTGTTGGAAAATTTGTACTCATGTTTACTGTACCAACCATAGAATCATACTGCTCATACACCCATCTTTTTGAAGCAATATTTTCATGTCCTGTTAGAAACAATGCTATTTCTTTTAGATTTCTAGGCTGTTCAACTGTATCAATATTAAACAATTTCCATTTTTTAAAATAATCAGGCTCCTGAAATTCTCGATGATAAACAGGAGCACCTCCTCCAAGAACTAGATCATTGCATGGAACATCTCCAACTAAATCGCCATGCATAAAATATCTAACTCTATCTCCTTTTGTAACAACACCAATTTCTTCACAAGAAAGATCCCACTTATCAAAAATTTTTTTAACAACATCTTCTTTACCTTTCTCAACAACCACAAGCATTCTTTCTTGAGATTCAGATAAGAGAATTTCCCAATCCTTCATATTCTCTTGTCTTGTTGGAACTTTTTCTAGCCATAAATCCATTCCATGCTTACCTGCTGCAGACATTTCATTTGAAGAACATGTGATACCTGCTGCACCCATATCTTGCATTCCAACAACAGCATCAGTCTTTCCGAGCTCTAAAGTAGCTTCCAAAAGTAACTTCTCTTGAAATGGATCACCAACTTGAACTGCTGGTAAATCGTTTACAGAATCTTCAGAAATATCTTTTGATGCAAATGAAGCCCCATGAATACCATCCTTTCCTGTTCTAGAACCAACAATAAATACAGGATTACCTACTCCTGAAGATGTAGCAGATATCATTTCACCCTTTTTCATAATTCCAGCTGAAAAAGCATTTACTAGTGGATTTGTATTGTAACAAGAATCAAAAAATACTTCGCCTCCAATTATGGGAATACCAAACGCATTTCCATAATCACCAATTCCTTTTGAAACACCTTTTACCAACCACTTTGTTTTATCAAGGTTAATATTTCCAAAACGAAGTGAATTTAATTGAGCAATTGGCCTTGCCCCCATTGTAAAGATGTCTCTATTAATACCACCTACACCAGTTGCAGCTCCTTGATATGGTTCCAGTGCAGATGGATGGTTATGTGATTCTATTTTGAAGCAACAAGCTAAGCCATCACCAATATCAACTAATCCAGCATTTTCTTCGCCTGCCTCAACTAACATGTGCGGTCCTTCCTTAGGTAACGTTTTTAACCAAACTATTGAATTTTTATATGAACAATGTTCTGACCACATTACACCAAAAACACTTAATTCAGTAAAATTCGGTGTTCTTCCTAAAATCTCAGTAATTCTTTCAAATTCTTCAGATCTTAATCCCATTTCTTTAGCCTGCTCTACTGTACCTAAACTTAATGTTGCCTGTGATGACATATTTTATATTTTAATTTAATGTAAAAATAGTCTTTTAAAAAAAGTAAGTTGAATGCTAGATAAAAAAAAATATAAGTTTTTAAACAATTTTTAAAGATTCTAACTACATTATTCTAGGATTATAGTTACTAGATATCTTACCATTTAAATCTTTAAATTGCTCTTCAATTATACGCATGTCACTGTCAATATCTCCAGTTGGAAAAATTGAATCTATAACACCTACAGTTTTATACTTATAATCCATTGCTACTAATACAATAGGAACTCTAGCCTTTAAAGCAATGTGGTAAAAACCTGTCTTCCATTTCTTAACTCTAGAGCGTGTTCCTTCAGGAGACAAGCCTAGAATAAATCTTTCTGAACTTTTAAATCTTTTGACTGTTATATCTACTAAATTATTATTTGAATCACGAAAAACAGGTATTCCTCCATTTAATCTAAAAAACATTCCAAATATTGGTACAAAAAAAGAACTTTTAATAAAATAATTAACAGAAATTCCAGTAATATAACCATAACATCTTCCTATTAGAAAATCCCAGTTTGAAGTATGTGGAGCTGCAATTATTACACATTTTTTTGGGAATTTAAATGAATCTGTTACAGACCAACCATTTAACCAAAAAATAATTTTTGAAATTAATTTAAGCATGAATAATATTTTTACAAATAAACAATTTTATTAACCATCAGTTGATATCTAAGTAAAAATTATAAATTTGCAATACAAAAATCAATTATGAAAGCTAGAAAAATCGCACTTTTACTCATACCGTTAAACATATTATTAATATATCTTGTCTATAACAGTATAAACAGTGAAATGGTTTTCAATAAAGCAGCTAAAGAAAGAATCTCTAATAATGTTCAGAAACTTAAAGATCTAAGACAATTGCAAGTTAAGTACAAGCAGACATATGGAGAATATTCTGACAACTTCGAAAAATTAGACTACTTTCTAAGATTTGAAAAAATAGTAACTGTTAAAGCAATAGGTGAAACTCCAGACTCACTTACAGATGCACAAGCTCTTGAAATTGGAATCATTAGTCGTGACACAACATATGCACTAGCAAAAGAAAGTGTATTTGATAAAACTTACTTAAATAATAGAAAAAAAGACTTTCCGCTTGATTTGGATAATTTATTCTCAATTCCACATACAGAGGAAAAATACAATATCAGTGCAGGTGAAATTGAGAAAGGCAATGTTACAGTGCAAGTTTTCGAAATTTCAACAAACTACGGGACAGTATTTAACGGACTTGATGCAAAAAATAAAAACTACGAATTAGATGCTCTTTTAAAAGTTGGATCTATGGATGAAGCATCTTTAAATGGAAACTGGAAAAGCGAATAAATACATTGGAAGAGCTCTCAATTTTGAACGCTCAGAAGACTATCATCTCATTTTAAAGATAAGTTTAAATCAACTTACAATAATTCTACTAAATACAAATTCTACAATTGAATTCTATAAAGATATTAGAATAGAAAATAATTTGACTAATATATTTAATAATGAAAAAATATTACAACTTAAGTATCACAAAACAACAATTACATTTTCAAATTTTTCATATACTTTAGTTCCAAACGATTTATTTGTTAATGAGCACTCAAAGGAGATTCTTGAATTTAGTTCTGATATTTCTGATATTATAAAGTTAGAAAAAATCAGAGAAATAGATTCTATGTTAATTTATTCCATTTCTGAAGAAATAGAAAATTTAGTTAGTAATTTCTTTCCATCTGCAACACTTAAACCGCAACAATCTATACTAATTGAGCAATATGTTCAGACTAACAATAAATTAGATAATGCTTATTTATTTTTTAATGAAAATATTATAAATATAACAATATTTAAAGATGAAAAGTTAGTATTTAGCAATGCATTTATTTTCAAAACCAAAGAAGATGTTCTCTACTATATTCTCTTTACATTTGAACAGCTTAACATCAGTACTGAATCAGTTAGAGTAAAATTATATGGTCATATAGTTAAAAATGAAGAAATTTATAAGCAACTATACGATTATATTAGAAATATTGAATTTGGAATAAATACAACAAAAATAAAACTACCAACTGAAATGAATTTGCTAGAAAACCATCAATTACAAGGATTATTCAATTAATATAATGAGAATAATTTCAGGAACTCACAAAGGCAGAAGAATTAATCCGGGAAACAAACTTAATTTAAGACCAACTACTGACAGGTCAAAAGAAGCGCTATTTAATATTTTGGAGAATAGATACTTTTTTAATAATAAAAATGTACTTGATTTATTTTCTGGAACAGGAAATATTTCTTTAGAATTTGCTTCAAGAGGAACTGAAGAGGTTATTGCAGTGGATAATAATTTTGCTAGTGTTGAGTTTATAGAAAATATATCAGATACATTTGGATTAAACATTTCAGTATTTCAATCTGATTGCATAAAATACATTAATAATTGCAAAAATATATTTAACTTTATTTTTGCTGACCCTCCATACGATTATGAGAACTATCAAGAAATTCCGCAATTAATTATTAAAAATAAACTTTTAAAAAAAGATGGACTTCTTATTATTGAACATGATAAAAATACAGTATTTAATTATGAAAAAGTTGAACTTAGAAAATATGGAACTGTTCACTTTAGTATTTTCTCGCTCTAAATAATTATATTTGAAGATGACAAAAATTGCAATTTTTCCCGGATCTTTTTCTCCTTTTTCTATTGGTCACAAATCTATAATTGACAGAGCACTTCCAATGTTTGATAAAATAATTATTGCAATTGGAATTAACTCTGACAAGAATCAATATTTCTCAATTGAGGAAAGAATTAAATGGATAGAAGATGTTTACATAAACAATCCTAAAATTAATGTTAAATTTTATGAAGGATTGACAGTAGACTTTTGTTGTAAAGAAAAAGCTAAATATATCTTACGAGGATTAAGAGATTCACATGATTTCAAATTTGAAAAAAATATTGCACAAATGAATAAGGAGCTTAATAATACAATTGAAACTATATTTCTAATAGCTCCTGCTGAAATTTCTCATATTTCATCAACCATTATCAGAGATATAATAAAAAATGGTGGAGATGTAAGTAAGTTTATTCCAAAGCAAATTAAAATCTAAGAAGTTGCTTTAGCTTTTATAAGAATTAAGAAATGCAACTAATTTACTAACAGCTTTAGCTCTATGGCTAATACAGCTCTTTTCCTTCATTGTCATTTCTGCAAAAGTCTTCTCAAACCCATTTGGAATAAATACAGGGTCATATCCAAAACCATTCGTACCATGCTCTAACTTAGAAATATTACCAGAACAAATGCCTTCAAACACATCCTCATTTCCCTTAATAATCAAAGCAATTACTGTTCGAAAACTTGCAGTTCTCAGATCATTACCTTTAAGCTTAGTGAGAACTTTATCAATGTTTTTTTTTGCATTAGAATGTTCACCTGAGTATCTAGCAGAATATACACCGGGCTCGCCTCCTAGCTCATCGATTTCTAGACCTGTATCATCTGCAAAACAATCGAATCCATAATTTTCAAATACAAATCTTGCTTTTTGCATAGCATTTTGTTGTAATGTTGGATTAGTCTCTGGCAATTCTTCATTACAATTAATTTCTTTGAGACTAAGAATCTCAATTTCAGATGAAAGTATAGATCTAATTTCAGATAATTTATTTTGATTATTTGTAGCAAAAACTAATTTCATTTATTTATGATGATAGGGTTCATTGTTAAGTATTGTAAATGCTCTATAAATTTGTTCAACAAAAAATAAGCGGACCATTTGGTGAGAGAATGTCATTCTTGATAATGATAATCGTTCATTGCATCTAGAAAAAATATCATTAGAAAAACCATAAGCACCTCCAACAATAAAGACTAAACGTTTCTTACCAGTTTGCATTAATGAAGTTAGTTTTTCAGAAAACTGTAATGACGAGAAATCTTTCCCCTTATCATCAAGTAAAATAATGTAATCAGATATTTCTAACTTGTTAAGAATTAATTTACCTTCCATTTTTGCTAACTCTGTTTTAGTAATTTTTTTAGAATTTTTAATATTTTGAAGTTCAATAATTTCAAACTTAGCGTAGTGTTGTAAGCGTTTTTGATATTTTAAAATTCCTTCTATCAAATATTGCTGGTTTGTCTTTCCAATTACTAATAATACAATTTTCATTTTTTGTATTTTTGACAATAATAATAATTTTAATATGAATACTAACAAACTCAGGCTCTTTATAGAAACCTCTTTAAAAGAAGATTTAGGAGATGGAGATCACACCTCAATGGGTTGTATTCCAAAAAATGCTACAAGTAGTGCAAAATTATTAATTAAAGATAATGGAATAATTGCTGGTATTGAACTTGCAGTAATGATTTTCAAAATTACAGATAGTACTTTAGAATTTAATACAAATTTAGAAGATGGAGATTCAGTTAAAAGTGGAGACATCGCGTTTATAGTAAGTGGTAATGCAAGGTCAATTCTATCAGCAGAGCGATTAGTTCTTAATTGTATGCAAAGAATGAGTGCCATTGCAACAAAAACAAATTATCTAAACTCATTAATTTCACATACAAAATGTAAATTATTAGATACAAGAAAGACAACTCCTTTAAACAGAATAATTGAAAAATGGGCTGTTTTAATTGGAGGGGGATTAAATCATAGATTTGGATTATTTGATAAAATCATGATTAAAGATAATCATATTGATTTTGCTGGCGGTATACATGAAGCTATCAATAAATCAAAATCTTACATCTCTAACAACAAAAGAGATCTTGAAATAATAGTTGAAGCAAGAAATATTAATGAAGTTAAGCAGATTCTACAAGAAAAAGGAGTGAAACGCATACTGCTTGATAATTTTGATTTCGAAACAACACAAGAAGCTACAAGATTAATAAAAGATAAGTGTGAGAGTGAATCGAGCGGTGGTATTACTGAAAAGACAATCATAAAATATGCAGAATGTGGTGTAAATTATATTTCTGTGGGAGCTCTTACACACTCAGTTTTAAACTTTGATTTAAGCTTAAAAGCGATATAATGCTTAAAACTATTGCAAGTTTTACTAAGAAAATAAAACCCCCAGGATTCTCAGGATTAAGCATCTATGATGTTACTATTTTTTTTTGGAAAGGATTAATGGAAGGAGCTATAACAACTCGAGCATCATCACTCGCTTTTAATTTTTTTTTAGCCTTCTTTCCATCAATTATTGTTCTTTTCACACTTATCCCCTATATATCAATTGATGGATTACAAGATACACTGTTAGAAATAATTTCTGTAGTACTTCCTCCTTCAACTAACGAGATAACATTTAAATCGATTGAAGATATAGTAAATAATCCAAGAGGGGGACTTCTTTCTATTGGTTTTATTTTAGCCTTATATTTCTCAACTAATGGTATAAACTCATTAATTGAAGCGTTTAATGCTTCATTTCATATTAGAGAAAATCGACCAATAATTAAACAAAGAATTTTATCACTGTCATTAACTATTCTTTTATCCTTAGTCCTTTTAGTAGCCTTGACATTAATAATTTTTAGTAAATCAACAATTATTTATTTAATAAATATAAATATTTTGACCAGCTTAGAAGCAGAAATAATTTTGTTTGGAAAATGGCTTATCATCTTACTTTTACTTTTTTTTGCAATATCTATACTTTTCCACTTGGGTCCTGCTATAAAGAGTAAATGGAAATTGTTTACACCAGGATCAATATTTGCGACCTTAGGAGTCATTATTACATCAGCTGGTTTTAATTATTACATAAACAATTTTTCACAATACAATAAAGTTTACGGTTCAATAGGAACACTAATGATAATACTGATATGGATGTATTTTAATTCCATAATTCTTTTAACTGGTTTTGAGCTAAATGCAAGTATCTCAAATGCTAAAGAAAAAAGTCAGGTTTTAGATTAGTAATTGTAAATTCGCATATAAATTTAAAAATTCATTATGAAAAATATCTTACTTTTCGTATCGTTCGCTTTATTCACGACAACCTATGCTCAAGAAAATCTAAATAGCTCAACACCTTTATCAGATAACTTAACCGTAAAATACGATCCTCTTTCTAAACCAAATACATATCAAAATAATGATAATCCAAATTATTGGAAAAACAAAATGCCAAATAAAGCATATTGGCAACAAGATGTGTATTATAATATCAAAGCAAAAATTGATGAGGAAACTGATATAATCAGCGCTACACAACAACTTATTTACACAAATAATTCGCCTGATGATTTAAATGTAGTTTATTTTCATTTATATCAAAATGCTTTTCAACCTGACTCATATCTTGAAGAATTGCAATTACAAAATGGTAAGCATCCCAAATATGGAAAATATGAAGCTGAGAAACTAGGCACCAAAATTGATTATTTGAAAATAAATGGACGAAATGTAAAAACTGAACTTGATAATACTATCTTAAAAGTCTACTTACCAGAAACTCTAAAATCAAATATGAACGTTACATTTGATATAGCATTCAAAACTTATTTTGATAGTGGAGATATGAGAAGAAGAATGGCTATTTTCAATTCATGGGGATTTAAACATTATAACGGAGTTCACTGGTACCCAAGAATTTGCGTATATGACGCAAAGTTTGGATGGACTAAAGATCAACATCTAGGTAAAGAATTTTACGGTAATTTTGGAGGATTTGATGTAGAATTAGATTTTGCTTCTAACTTTGTTGTTGGAGCTACGGGTTTTTTACTAAACCGTAACGAAGTTCTTCCAAAAGAACTGAGAGAGAAATTAGATATTAAAAACTTTAAAGATAAAAAATGGAACTCTACTCCATCTGTAATCACAGAATATAAAAAAGGAGAAAGAAAAATCTGGAAGTTTCATGCTGAAAATGTTCATGATTTCTCATTTACAGCAGATCCAACTTATCGAATTGGAGAAGCATGGTGGGAAGATAAAGTATGTTATTCTTTAGCACAAGAGCCTCATGCCAGCAGATGGCAAAATGCAGCAGAATATGCAGCAAAAACAATTCAGGTTTTCTCTGAAGATTTTGGAAGGTACACTTATCATAAAATGATTGTAGCAGATGCAAGATCTGGTATGGAGTATCCGATGCTCACACTTGACAGTGGTGAGGATCCAGGATATAGAGGCCTTTTAGTACATGAAATTGGACACAATTGGTTTTTTGGACAAGTAGGTAATAATGAAACCTACCGAGCATTATTAGATGAAGGATTTACACAGTTCCTCACTGCGTGGGGTTTAATTAAAATTGATGGAGATTATCTTGTAAAAAACAAATCACTAAATAAATATAAAGCAAGATTTGAGACACCAACAAAAGCAATAGACAGTCGTGTTTACAATGCATACTTAAAAGATGCTACCAAATATGAAGACCCAGTAATTGCGACACATTCAGATTGTTTTAATGGAGCATTAAGACATGGTGGTGGATATAGACATGTATATTATAAAACTGCTTCAATGCTTTATAATTTACAATATGTACTTGGAGATGAATTATTTCTAGATGCAATGAAGCATTATTTCAATACATGGAAAATGGCACATCCATACACAGAAGATTTTAGAAATACTATCATACAATACACTAAAGTAGACTTAAACTGGTTCTTTGATCAATGGCTAGAATCTACCAAAAGAATCGATTATTCTGTAAAAGTAAAAGGAAACACAGTGATTTTTAATAGAAAATCAAGAATGCAAATGCCTATTGATTTTACAGTTATTGCTAAAAACGGAGAGAGTTATCAATATCATATTCCAAATAATTGGTTTATTAAGAAAACAGATGCCAAAATTTTACCTAAATGGCATGGTTGGGATCTGATACACCCTGAATACTCTATTGATATCAATATTCCAACTGGAATAAATGAAGTGATAATTGATCCAACAAATAGATTAGCTGATGCCTACATGCCTGATAATAACTCAAATTTTAATTCAACTTTAAATTTTAATGATAATTTATGGAAATTTCCTGATTGGAAAAATTATGAAATCAAATATAGACCTGATGTTTGGTGGAATAATTATGATGGTATGAAAATAGGTGCAAATATAATTGGAGGATATATGAACCATCACCATTTATTTGATGCAACATTCTGGATAAACACATCAAACTTTCAAGATGAAAATATTACAAAAAATGATGAATACGATCGATTCTCATATCGTTTTAAGTACAATACTAACTTAGACAACATCTCGCTTAAAACAAGATTTAAGGTAGAAACTCAATTCTTAGCTGGTTTATATACAAATAAGTTAAGCTTAATCAAGTCGGCTAAAGATGATGATAATAAAATCAGTATTGATTTGATCTCATTCTACAGAACAAATAGTGGCTATTTAATAAATAGGGATTGGGAATTAAGAAAAATGAATAACAGAATAGATATAGACTTTGAACATAAATACAAGTATCATGAGGGAAGTGGAACATTAAATGTATTATTTCAATCCTCATCTATTGGAAGTGATTATGATTATAATAAAATAACTTTTGTAGCAAAAAATAATAATTCACTTAAAAAAATTAAAATCAAGACTAGACTATTCTTCCAAGTAGGTAGCGGTACAAAATGGGCAGAAGAAAGCAAATTAAGTTTGGCAGGAGCTAATAACGAGGAGATGATGTCATCAAAGTTTACACGTGCTGATGGAATAGTTAACTCAGATAATTTTGATTATGACTTTACTACAAATAATTTTCATTCTTCTGGAGGCCTAAATCTAAGGGGATATTCTGGATATCTAGCACCTGAATTTAATGAAGATGGTACAATTAAATCATTTGATTACAACGGAACTAGTGGCGCCGCGTTAAATACTGAAATAGATTTTACATATTACCTACCATATGTTTTAAGAAATAATAAAATAAAATCATATTTATTTGCGGATGCTGGAATTATAACTTCAAAAAATATTACAGTTGAAAATTATAAAAATGCATTTTCTGATCTAAGAGCAGATGCGGGGATTGGTTTTACATACACTTTAGATAATTTTGGACCTCTTGAAACAATTAATCCTTTTGTGATAAGATTTGATATGCCATTTTTTCTAAATAGAGCTCCAGCAACTGATGAAGATTTTTTACAAATGAGATGGTTAATAGGAATAAATAAGGCTTTTTAACATGAAACAAAAAATTTTAATAACTGGTGGTGCTGGATATATTGGGTCACATACATGTGTGGAGCTTTATCACGCAGGATATACACCTATTATAGTCGATAACTTATGTAATACATCAATTGATAATATCAAAGGAATAGAAAAAATAATTTCTTGTAAAATAAAATGGTATAATATAAATTGTTGTGATATAAATGCAATGGAAAAGATTTTTGAAGTTGAGAAGATAATAGCTGTAATCCATTTTGCTGCATTTAAATCAGTGGAAGAATCTGTTGTTAATCCAGAAAAGTACTTTACTAATAACTTAAAATCATTAGAAGTTGTTTTGGATTGTATGTCTAAGTATGATGTTAGTAATATAATATTTTCATCATCTTGTACAGTATACGGGACACCAGAAAACCTTCCTGTAAAAGAAAATGAAAAATTTAAAACTGCAGAATCTCCATATGGAGAAACAAAACAGCTTGGTGAAAAGTTACTGGAAAATGCAGATAATAATAGTATCTCTCTAAGATATTTCAATCCAATCGGCTCTCACTCTTCATCACTAATTGGTGATTGTTCAGCTGATAAACCAGCGAATCTTGTTCCAATTATCACAGAAACTGCTATAGGAAAAAGACATGAAATTACTATATATGGAGATGATTACAATACTTATGACGGTACAGCTGTTAGAGATTATATTCATGTAGAAGATTTAGCAATAGCTCATGTATCTGCCACAAGATATATTATAAAAAATTCTGGCAAACATGCATTTAATGTAGGAACAGGTAAAGGAATTAGTGTTTTAGAAGCAATTAAATCATTTGAAAAATCAAATAATATTATACTTAATTATAAAATTGGTGGAAGAAGAAAAGGTGATATTGAGAAAATTTACGCGGATCCTCAATTTATAAAAGATAAATTGGGCTGGGAAGCAAAAAAAACATTAGATGATGCAATGAAATCTGCATGGGAATGGGAAAGAAATAAAAAGTAGATATAAAATATAATGAGAATACTTCACATTGCAACAGAGAAGAAATTCATTATACCTTTAATGAATATTATTAATGATAATAATAATCACAGATATATCATTTTAACTAAAAAAGAAAACGATAAACAAAACAACATTCAATTTTTTAATAAAAAAATTCACATTCTTAAATTATTAAATGCATTAAACAATTGCGATAAAATCATTCTACATGGTCTGTTTAGTGATGCTCTCATTAACATTTTGTTCTTTCAACCATGGTTAACTAAAAAATGCTATTGGTTTATGTTAGGAGGAGATTTCTACAATCCAAAAAAACAAAGTATCATAAAAAGAAAATTTATTAAAAGAATTAAAAACTTTGTAACATATATTAAAGGAGATTTTGAATATGTAAAGAAAATTTATGGGTGTTCAGGTGAACTTTTTGAGTGCTTCATGTATCCAAGTAATCTTACTAAAAATTACACTCTCAATAAGAATTTAAAAGATACTATAAATATACAAGTTGGAAATTCTGCAGATCCAACCAATAATCACATGCAAGTATTTGACTTTTTAAGAAAATTTAAAAATGACAATATTAAAATTTATACACCTCTTTCTTACGGAAATAAAAATTATGCAAAGCTTGTAATTTCTAAAGGTAAAAATATTTTTGGAGATAAATTTATACCTATGGTAGAATTTAAAGAGAATTCTGAATACCTAAATTTTCTAGCAGAAATTGATATTGCTATATTTGCGCATGAGAGGCAACAAGGCATGGGTAACATATTGACATTATTAGAATTAGGCAAAAAAGTATATTTAAAAAAAAATACAACTTCTTGGAAGTTCCTAAATGAAATAGACTTAAAAATATTTGAATTTAAAAATCTAAATATTGATAAAATAGAAAATATAGATAAAAAAAATAATAGTAAGATAATTAAATCATTCTTTACAGTCAATAAATATCAGAAACAACTCGAAAGAATATTTAATTAGAAATTCTAAAAATATGACGTTAATACTAACAAAAAACAAAAAAAAATACTGGGAATTTATACGAGTTTTACGTTCAAATAAAAGCGTAGAAGATGGGTTTATTGATAAGGTACAAATCTCAAAAAAAGAACAAGAAATTTATATGAACAAATATAATGACAACTATTATGTTTGTTTAAATGAGCAAATTCCTTGCGGTTATATTGGAGAAATTAATGGAGATATACGATTATGTACTTCTCCCGAATTTCAAGGCACAGGAGTGGGAACGTTTATGATTAAAGAATTAACAAAAATTAAAAAAAATATCTTTGCTAAGATTAAAGTTGAAAATATAAGTAGCATTAAAGCATTTGAAAAGGCAGGTTATGAAAAAAAATATTTTCTCTTTGAACCAAAAAAAAACTAGTTTAACTGTGAGTAAAGATATTATTGAAAAAATGATTCCTTTTAACAAACCTCCTTATACAGGAGATGAGGATAAGTATGTACTTCAATCAGTTAAAAGTTCAAAAATTTCAGGAGATGGTTATTTTACTAAAAAATGTCAATACTGGCTTGAAAAAGAATGTGATTCAAAAGTTCTATTAACTACTTCATGTACTCATGCTTTAGAGATGGCAGCTATATTGCTTGAAATAAAGAAAGGTGATGAAGTAATAATGCCGTCATACACTTTTGTTTCAACCGCCAATGCATTTGTTCTAAGAGGCGCTAAAATTATCTTTGTAGATATTAGGCCCGACACAATGAATATTGATGAAAATAAAATTGAAAGCGCAATCACTAGTAAAACAAAAGCAATAGTCCCTGTTCATTATGCAGGTGTTTCTTGTGAGATGGATAAAATAATGGCACTTGCTACGAAATATAACCTATATGTTGTTGAAGATGCAGCACAAGCAGTTATGAGTAAATACAAGGGAAAAAAACTAGGCACAATTGGACATATTGGCACTTACAGCTTTCATGAAACAAAAAACTATACTAGTGCAGGAGAAGGGGGCGCATTAGTTATAAATGATTTAAAATTCATTAATAGAGCAGAAATAATCAGAGAAAAAGGTACCAATAGATCACAGTTCTTTAGAAATATGATTGACAAATACTCATGGGTAGATATTGGTAGTAGTTATCTCATGAATGATGTCAGTGCAGCTTTCTTGTGGGGAAATCTTAATAATGCTAATAAGATAAATGAAAATAGACTAGCTAGCTGGTTAAGATATAAAAGTGACCTTAAAGAATTAGAAGAAAAAGAAATTATTCAACTTCCAACTGTTCCACAAGATTGTATTCCAAACTCACATTTGTTTTATATTAAAGTAAAGACATTAACTTTAAGAACTAAATTAATCAGTTATCTAAAATCAAATAACATACTAGCAACATTTCACTATGTTCCTTTACATTCTTCAATAGCTGGAAAGAAATTTGGTCTAATGAAAAATAAAGATAACCATACGACAACAGAAAGTGAAAAGCTAGTTAGATTACCTATGTACTATGGAATTTCATCTAGTGAACAAGATTATATTATAGATAAAATATATTCATTCTTTAATTTACAATGAAACATAAGATATTATCAACTTTATCTGTCTTGAAAAAAGATCCAGTTTTTATTTTAGGAAATCAAAAAAGTGGTACAACAGTAATTGCTAATTTAATAGCACAAGCTACTAAGAAATCATTAACATCTGATTTTAAAAGTGCAATAAAAAATAGTAGCTTACAGCTAGAACTAGATTTTAATTTATTAAGTTTTAGTGATTTTGTACAGAGATATAGATATGAATTTTCAAAGGATTTAATCAAAGAACCTTTTTTAAGTTACTATATACCTCAGTTATTTGAAACATTTCCAATGGCTAAATTTATATTAATAGTAAGAAATCCATTTCAAAATATAAGGAGCATATTAAACCGATTAGAAATTCCTGGTGATTTAGAAAATATCAACTTTAATGACTATGATGAGATAAAGAAAACACCTGTTTGGAAATTAGCATTACAATCAAATATGTTTGGATTAAAAAGTTCAAACTATATTGAATCCATGGCTAATAGGTGGAACTATGTAGTTAATAGCTACTTAAGTAATTCAGATCACATAGTACTTGTAAAATATGAAGATTTTTTAAAAAATAAAGCAGATTTTATTCAAAAACTAATTAAAGAGATAAATTTAGATTACTTACAAGACATCAAGTATAAAACTGAAATTCAATATCAAAAAAAGGGTACTAGTGATGTTGATTTATCAAAATTTTTTGGAGACAACTACGAAAAAATTGAACGTATTTGCAAAATAAATATGAACAAGATTGGATATTAAGATAAATACTTAGATCTTAATTCATTTAAAAAAGATGTAATATCTTCTGATAAATTAAGTAAATATAAACTAGGTGTAAATATTATTATAGCTACAAAAGATTTATAAATAATATTAACTAAAGGAAAACTTAGTGATGGCAATTTATTAATAGTAATATATAATATTACTAACAATAAAATCGTGTACAATGTCTTTACTGTAAAAGGTTGGATATTCAAATTTATTTTTAAAATAATTAGTCTAGTAAGATTAAAAATAAGAATAGAAATTGCTGTTGCCATTGCAGCACCGTCAATACCAAATTTTTGTATAAAATAATAATTAGTTGCAATAGTTAGAAAAACTAAAAAAATGTTAGAATACAGATCATATCTGTAAAATTTTGAATTGATAATAATTTCACCATTCAAACCGCTTGCCATGTTAAAAAGTTGTGATATTCCAATATATAAAACAACATACTTTCCAACTGAAAATTTTTCAGGAAGAAGAGAAAAAATATCATCTATATTAAGCCAAACACAAATAAAAAATAAGCCTCCAATTATTAACTGATTAATAGAAGATTTAGAATAAAGCGATTGAATCTTATCAATTTCATTTTTTTCACAAGCCTGTGAAATTAATGGTAATGAAATAGCTGAGATAGATTTTGAGGGAACCATGATTGCATTACCAATGAAAAAAGCAACTGTATAATAAGCTACCTGCTCTAAATCTAACAAAGAAGCTAACATCATCATATCAATTCTCGTTACTATTAAAACAGAAACCCCTCCCAATAATACAAAAAAACCATATTTAAAAATATCGACTAAATCTAAATTCTTAAAAGATACAGTAAATGAAATTCGCTTATTCCTTTGCTGAATAAATAAAAGTATAATAAATTTTAATACATATCCAAACAAATAAATCTTTAAGAAAAATGGAAAATCAAAAAAATTAAACCAATAAAGAGAAAGCATTAAAATGCTATATAATTTCAAAAATACTTCATTAATAAAAACAGGAGTTGATGCACTTAAAAAAGAACGAGATATCGCAGTAAGTACTTCATAGAATCCAATAAAAAAAACTAATAAAATAATATAAAAGAAATTCTCTTTAAGTAAGCTACTAGCATTTAAAATTTCAAAAATTTGAGATTTAAATAACAGATAAGTTGTTAAAGCTAAAACAAAGCCTAATAATGGAGTAATTAAACTTAGAAAGAAAAGCTGCCCTTTATGTTTAATTGCAGGAAAATACCTTATAAAAATCTTAGGAATTCCAATAGTTGTAAATGTTGCAATGACAATAGAGTATGCTAATAAAATTTGAATTAATCCAAAATATTCAGGATTATCCTTAAAAGCATTTGGGTAGATTATAACAGTGTTAATGGCTCCAATTACCATTCCAAAATAGAAACTTATAGAATTTAAAAAACTTTGTCTTCTTACTATCCCCATTTAAAATTTATTTAAAAAATTTGCAAGTTTTTCTGTCAATTTATCTCTTGAAAATTGATCTGTATTTTGTACACCAAAAGACAATTTATTATTAAAAACTTTGAGCAAATTCTCTTCAAGATCAACATCATCATAAGAAAAATATATTCCTGATTTTGTAGAATTAATCAAATCTTTAGTATCACTAACTTTTGGCCCAAAAGCAACAATTGGTTTTTTAAGAGCAAAATACTCAAAAATCTTTCCTGGATAATTTCCAATACCACTTTTAGAATTAAATAATAAAAGTAACATAACACTTACTTTATAGTAATGTTTAATAACATTCTTGTGTGACAAATATTTTAGATCAACTATCTTATCATTAAGAAAAGGAAAAGATTTTATTTGTAGAAGAACTGAATTATCAATATTACCAGCTAAATGAATTTCTAATTTATTGTTAAACATTGGGTCTTTCTTACAAATATCATTTAGAGTTCTCCAAAAATTTAGAGGGTTTCTAAGATGATTAAGTAGACCAAAATGACCAATAATAAACTTATCATTATCTTTTTTCTCAAAAACAAAATCTTCAGCATCAAAACCATTAGTAATTAGCTCAATATTTTTAGCTCCTAAGCGTTTTAAATCATCTAACCAAGTCTTACTAACTGTTAATACAAGATCAGCTGTTTTAAGAACTTGATTCTCTAATTTTAAATGTTTAAGCTTTGTACGTTTAGATAAATTAAATTCTTCAAGAATATCTAATTCACTCCATGGATCTCTAAAATCGGAAACCCAGTTTAAATCAGGAAGTATCTTTTTTAATCCTAAACCAATTAAATGCATAGAATGCGGTGGACCTGTAGTAACAATACAATTAATACCTTCACTCTTAATTTTTTTAACTAAAAAATCAATAGAGGGTTTAACCCAATAAATTTTAGGATCTGGAATAAAAAAATTTCCTCTTATCCATTTTAACAGACGATTTTTAAAAGAATTATTATTTAAAATTATACCTGAACTTTGCACATTAGCTCCCTTTCCAAATAGCTTGTCTTTTAATAGATAGGGTTCCCAAATTGGAGCTTTCCATATCTCTAAATCATTTGAGATATCATAGCATAAATCAAAATCATTAATTTCAGTATATGGATTTTCTGGAGTAAAAATAATAGGCTTCCATCCGTATTTTGGTAAATATTTTGAAAACTTTAACCACCTTTGAACACCAGATCCTCCTGCAGGTGGCCAATAATAGGTAATAATTAGTACTTTCTTCATTTATATTGTAATTCCCTAAAAGAAATTAAAAATAAAAGTAGTAATAAAATAATAGATGATGACATGGCAATCACCTCTCCAGTTTTATATGATTGAGGTTCAAATTTAAATTCTATTATATGTTTTCCAGAGGGAACGTTCATACCTCTAAGCACATAGTTAGCACGAAAATGAGAGGTGATCTTTCCATCTAGATATGCATTCCAACCTTTATCATAATAAATTTCTGAGAAAATTGCGATACTATTATTTACGGCATTTGCTGAATAGGTAAGATGATTTGGTTTATAGTCTGTTAAAACAATACTACTTCCTTCTTTTAAGAATAAACTATCATTTATTTGCTTTGAAAATCTAGAATCTACAATAGCCGTTTTTGATGGATTAAAATTACCTAGAGATGAAATTTCCTGATCAGCATTTTCAACAATATTTACATTGCTTACAAACCAGCAATTTCCTAAAGCTGATTGATTTATTTGGACCTCTTTTCTTGAAGAAATAAAATATTTAGTATTTAACATATTAAGAACCGACATATTTCCTTTAGAAATATGATTCTCAATCAGTTCTTGATATCTTTTAAGTTTAGCTCCATGATATCCACCAATAGATTTATGAAAATAAGATGTACTTGCATCATTAAATGTACTAACACTTTGATTAAAGACTCTAAAGTTTGGATCTTTATCTTTTAAAATTTGAATATCAGCTTGAGATGGTTGATAAGGAGTTTCAACTCTTTTCTTTCTACTAAAATTATCATCATTTAAATATCTTTTGTTGACAGTCCACATATCAGATACAATCAAAAAACCTATGATTAAAACAACATATTTTGACTTTAAATTATTTTTAAGAAAAATCCAAAGTGTTCCAAAAGTTAGGGCAACAAAGATAAATGACCTCCATGCATCTGAAATTAAAAGTTTTTCTCTATCAAATTGTAAAGCATCTACTGGCCATCCGTTTTTAGCCAAACTTGCATCCTGAACTCCAACAAAATCAAAAAACAAATTAGGTACTAAAGCAAAAATCATAGTAACACCTCCCACAATATAAAAAGCTAGATTTAGTGACCTTAACTTCTTACTCTTAACTACATCATGTGACCCCTTTTGTGTTTTAATATCCTTAACCTTATTATCAGTCTCATAAACCTCATCATCTTCTGATAAAAATTTATTCAACGCTATAAATCCTAAAAGTGGAATAGTAAATTCAGCTATTACAAGTATCATAGAAACTGCCCTAAACTTATTGTATCCAGGAAAATAATCTAAGAAAAGATCTGTTAAAGGCATAAAGTTCTTTCCCCATGCAAGCATAATAGATAATAAAGTTGCTAATAGTAACCATATCCTCATTGTTGAGCTAACCAAAAATAAGCCTAATACAAATAAAAATACTACAACCGCTCCAGCATAAGTAGGTCCAGATGTAAAAGGTTGATCACCCCAGTAAAGAGGAAGGTTTTTAATGATCTTTTTCGCATTTGGAGCTCTTTTAATGGCTTGGAATGTCTTTGAATCTTCACTCAAAGAACCTTGAGATGCTCCTCCATAAAAATCAGGAATTAACAATGTGAAAGTTTCTGCAATACCATAACTCCATGAAGTTGCATAATCTTTATCCAATCCTGAAGTTTTATTATCAAGATTAGTTGTGAGTTCAGATTTTCCCCTAGTACTATCCTCTCCATATTCCATAGTTGTTGCTAAGACAGTATAAGATGTTCCGGAACCTAATAAAGCTGCTAACAATAATACAAACGAACGTTTAAAGAAATCAATTAAGTTATTTCCATTGATATCTTTAAATAATTGAACAAAACCAATCAAAATAAGAACTAATAGCAAATAATAAGTTATCTGAAGATGATTAGCATAAAGCTGTAGCGCAACTGCTAGAGCCGTAAAAACACCCCCAACTAAAACTTTGCCTCTGTATGTATATAATACAGAAGCTACAACTAGAGGAACATATGCGATAGCGTGAGCCTTTGTCATATGACCGGCTTCAATAATAATAAAGAAATAAGATGAAAATCCAAAAGCTATTGCTCCAATAGCAGAAATTCTATAATCAACTTTTAAAGTTAACAGTAGAATATAAAACCCTAGCAAATATAAAAACAATGAACTTGCTGGTCTGGGCATACCAAGAGTTATAACTTTAACGATATATTGAATCAAATTAGCATTAGATCTTGCTGAAATTTGATAAGCTGGCATTCCTGAAAACATTGAGTTTGTCCAAAGTGCCTCTTCTCCTGTTGCAGATCTAAAATCAGTAATTTCTTTACTCATTCCTTTCCACTGTTTTATATCCTGCATATCTAATGCTTTTCCTTCTAATAAAGGCGAAAAATAAACAAATGAGATGCCTACAAAAAGAAGTAAGACTATTAAATGGGGTTTTACTCTGTTAAGTAAATTCATAAAAAACTATTTTATTCTTTAATTTCTTCAAAATCAACATAATCTCCAATATTATCTGATTTTCTTTCAGTAGATTTTTTCTTCTCAATAGTTACTTTTCCCTCTGGCTGAGCTGGCTCTTTATTAGAGTAAGAAGTATGATTAAATTGCTGACCAAATTTATCTTGCATTTTATTAGCAAAACGTTTTAAAAGATAAGGAGCTAAAAATCTAAAAAGTAATTTTATTAAATATGAAAAAACAAAAAAACCTAGTATAAATTTTAATAAGGCCATACTATCTACTTAAATATAAATTCCTTTCTGAATAAACCTTCGTAAAATAATCATCGTTAAGATCATCAATAAAATAAATTGATTCTCCAGTAGATTTCATTTCTGGGCCTAATTCCTTATTAACATTAGGAAATTTATCAAATGAGAATACGGGTACTTTTATTGCATATCCCTTTTTGGTAGGATTAAATTTAAAATCATTAACTTTCTTTTCACCAAGCATTATTTTAGCAGCATAGTTAACGTAAGGTTCGTCATATGCTTTGGCAATAAATGGAACTGTTCTTGATGCCCTAGGATTAGCTTCAATAACATATACAACTTCATCTTTTATTGCAAATTGTATATTGATTAATCCTACAGTTTCTAAAGCTACTGCAATCTTTTTAGTAATTTGTAGCATTTGTTGTTTAACATTATCACTTAAATCAAATGTTGGTAACACAGCATAAGAATCACCAGAATGAATACCACAAGGCTCGATGTGCTCCATCATACCAATAATATAAACATTCTTTCCATCACATAAAGCATCTGCTTCTGCCTCTATTGCTTTGTCTAAATAGTGATCTAATAATACTTGATTTCCAGGCATATCATTAAGTAAATTAACAATATGGTGCTCTAATTCTTCTTCATTAATTACAATTTTCATTCCTTGACCTCCTAGAACATATGATGGTCTAACCAAAATAGGAAAATTTAATGTTTTGGAGATCTCTATTGCTTCTTCTGCAGTTTCTGCAACAGCAAATTTTGGATATGGAATTTTATTTTCCTTAAGTAATTCAGAAAATCTACCTCTATCTTCCGCAACATCAAGTGCTGAATAAGAAGTTCCCATAATTTTAATATTATATCTTTCTAGCTTTTCAGCAAGTTTGAGAGCAGTTTGTCCTCCAAGCTGGACAATCACACCATAGGGATTTTCATGTCTAATAATATCATAAATATGCTCCCAAAAAACAGGCTCAAAATACAATTTATCCGCAGTATCAAAATCAGTAGAAACAGTCTCAGGATTACAATTTATCATAATTGTTTCATATCCACATTCCTTTGCAGCAAGAACACCATGAACACATGAATAATCAAATTCTATACCCTGTCCAATACGATTTGGACCAGAACCTAAAACTATAATCTTCTTTTTATCAGAAACGATACTTTCATTTTCTGAGAACTTTACTCCATTTACTTCTTTAAATAATTCAAAAGTAGAATAATAATAAGGTGTCTTAGCAGTAAACTCAGCTGCACAGGTATCTACAAGCTTATATACTCTTTTTATATTTTGTGCATTTCTTTTATCATAGACAGTACTTTCTAAGCATTTAAGTAAGTGAGCAATTTGCCTGTCTGCATAACCCATCATTTTAGCTTCTAATAATAGCTCTGAAGAAATAGTATCAATACTGTATTTTTCAATCTCCTTTTCAAAAACTACTAATTCTTCTATTTGATTTAGAAACCAATAATCTATTTTAGTTATTTCATGAATTTTTTTTGTTGGAATTCCAATCCTCATTGCATCATAAACTCTAAAAATCCTATCTGAACTTGCATGTTTAAGTTCATATAGTATTTTATCCTGATCTGTTTCTCCTTTACCGTCTGCTCCAAGGCCATTACGACCAATTTCAAGTGATTGACAAGCTTTTTGTAAAGCTTCCTTGAAAGATCTTCCTATACTCATAACTTCACCAACTGACTTCATCTGTAACCCAAGTTCTACATCTGAACCTTTAAATTTATCAAAATTCCATCTTGGAATCTTTACAACTACATAATCTAGTGTTGGTTCAAAGCAAGCTGAAGTTGATTTAGTTATCTGATTGTCTAGTTCATCTAATGTATAACCAATAGCTAATTTGCTAGCTATCTTTGCGATGGGATATCCAGTTGCTTTTGATGCAAGAGCAGAGGAGCGAGAAACTCTCGGATTAATTTCAATTGCAATAATATCTTCTGTTTTATCAGGGTTAACAGCAAATTGAACATTACAACCTCCAGCAAAATCACCTATAGAACGCATCATCTTAATTGCCATATTACGCATTTTCTGATAAGTAACATCAGATAATGTCATAGATGGGGCTATTGTAATTGAATCACCAGTGTGAATACCCATTGGATCTAAATTTTCGATATTACAGATAATAATAACATTATCATTTGAATCTCTCAACAGTTCTAACTCATATTCTTTCCAGCCTAAAACAGCTTTATCAATAAGTACTTCATGTATTGGTGAGGCATGCAAACCTTTAGACAATAAATCTTCAAACTCTTCTCTAGTGTGTACAAAAGCTGCTCCCGTACCTCCTAAAGTAAAAGAAGGACGTATAACTAAAGGAAATCCTAATTCTTGAGCAATTTCCTTTCCTTCTAAGAATGATGTTGCAATTCTAGCTGGAGCAACTGGGATGTCAATTTGTTTCATTAATTTCCGAAATTGCTCTCTATCTTCAGTTATATGAATAGCTGCAATATCAACTCCAATAATTTCAACACCATATTCTTTCCATATGCCTTTTTCATCAACATCTATACAAAGATTTAAAGCAGTTTGGCCACCCATTGTAGGTAAAACTGCATCAATCTTTCGTTCTTTCAAAATATCTACAATTGAAGCTGGTGTTAAAGGTTTTAAATAAACATGGTCAGCAACAACATTATCAGTCATTATAGTTGCTGGATTTGAATTAATAAGTGAAACCTCAATCCCCTCTTCACGCAATGACCTTGCCGCTTGTGATCCTGAATAATCAAACTCGCAAGCTTGACCTATAACTATTGGACCACTTCCAATTATCAAAACTGATTTATATGAATTGTTTTTTGGCATTGTATTTTTTTATAGTTGCGAATTTACAATTTTTTACTTTTTATTCTAATATTGAAATCTTAATAAATATTAACAAAAAAATAGCTTAAAAAAAAAGAGGTGTTGCAACAGCAACACCTCTTTCTTAAAAATATTTTAACGATTATTTATGTCCAATTTCATCAGAAACTGTTAATCTATTTCTTCCTTTAGCTCTTCTTCTTGCTAAAACCTTTTGACCATCAGCAGATGACATTCGGTCCATGAAACCATGTTTGTTTTTTCTTTTTCTGTTTGAAGGCTGAAATGTTCTTTTTGGCATATCTTTATACTATAAGTTAAACAAGGCTGCAAATATATAAATTTTATTATTATATGAACATCTGAGAATACATGAAAATAAAACAGATAAAATTAATACATCAATTAACAATAAAATTTGAATTTAATAATTTGAAAGAAGCTCTTTCTGGCTTAAAAAACATAACATCCCAGAAACCTCGATAAGAAATATCTGTTGGCACATGCTTATTATTTACATAATCCATTTTTACTTTTATATCCATATCTAAAGAAATTAACCAACTGTTGTATACAAATTTATATTCTCTATAGATAACATTAAAATTCTCTTTATCAAAGTAAGACACAATGTTTCTAATTAGAGCTTTCTTAATGTCTTTATCTGATAAATTCTCTTTGTTTTTAATAGAAAAAGTATAACATTCTTTTTCATTATAAATTATTTCTCCAATGGTATAGTCGTAATACTTTTGCATATCAACATCAAAAACAGCTAATCTTTTTGACATTCCCCCTTTTTTCTGTTCTACATCAGCAGTTCCAATTGTAAAACCAACAGTTTTAGCGTCTCTTAAGTTCTGACTATCTTCATCACTATCATCTGATTTAGAAATAACTAAATCAACATTAATTGTATCACTTGGAAAAAAAACTTCATCAAATGCTTCAGGTGTGTAAAATTTATAATCACCATTCCTTTTAAATATTTTTCCTGAGTCAAATATTGAATCTAATTCAATCCATGCTTGTTTTCCATTAGAAAAATGTAAACCTGATTTTCTTAAAATACCAATAGTAATATCATTTTTATTAAAAATATTTAACTCGCTTGAGAAATTATGTGTGTAGTATCTTAAGTTCTTAAAGCCCATATAAAAAGTAGTATCTTTTTTTACATATTCTATAAATTCTTCAACAGAGAAACCATTATTTTCTTCAGATATTTCTATATCATCTAAAAAAATCATTGGCAATAAAGTATCCTGAGCTATTAGTTCGGAGAGAAATAAAAAAGAAAATAAAAAAGAAATAATTTTCATTTTGCAAATATAAAAAAGCCGACATTTTAATGTCGGCTTTATATCAGTAATTACACATAAGCCGGATTCTGTTCTCAAAAGAGTGCCATCATTTATCTAGAACAATAGTTGCCTATTGCTTCAAGCTACCTACCCCTCAAGAAAGAGCGAGCAGCTCTTAAATCCTGATATACATGGTATTGCACCACATAGAGTTTACCTGATTTCACTACAGCCTAACTGTACTTGCTTTCTGTTGCACTGGTCCATGCCTCGCGGCAGATGGGTATTACCCACTATGTTGCTCTTTGGTGTCCGGACTTTCCTCTTCAATTAAATGAAGCGATAGCATCAGTAATTACTTTTGCTAAAATATGTAATAGAATTTATATACTACTGTTAAAACTATTAAATTACTATTTTTGCCGAAATGGATTTTACTTTAATAAAGAAAGACAAACATTCAAACGCTAGACTAGGAGAGATTCTCACAGATCATGGTAAGATTAAAACACCAATTTTTATGCCTGTTGGTACAGCAGGGACAGTCAAGGGTGTACATCAACATGAACTTTTGGAAGATACACTTGCTCAGATTATATTATCAAATACATACCATATTTATTTAAGACCTGGACTTGATGTAATTGAAGGCGCAGGCGGTATACATAAATTTATCGGATGGAATAAACCCTTACTTACAGATAGTGGAGGATATCAAGTTTATTCATTATCTGGTAGAAGGAAAATTGAAGAAAAAGGGGTGAAATTTCAATCACATATTGACGGAAGCTATCACTTTTTTTCTCCTGAATATGCTATTGACATACAAAGAACAATTGGAGCAGATATAATAATGGCCTTTGACGAATGCACACCCTACCCATGTGATTATAATTATGCTAAAAATTCGATGCATATGACACACAGGTGGTTAAAAAGATGTTGCAATAGATTTAATTCTACTGATCCAAAGTACGGATACAATCAAAGTTTATTTCCAATTGTTCAAGGTTCTGTATACAAAGATTTACGTTTAGAATCAGCTGAGAAAATAGCAAGCTTTGAATGCGAAGGCAATGCAATTGGAGGACTTTCAGTTGGAGAACCACATGACCTTATGTATGAAATGACTGAAATAGTAACAAAAGTTTTACCTGAAGATAAGCCAAGATATTTAATGGGAGTCGGAACACCTTCAAATCTTCTAGAAAATATTGCACTAGGAGTTGATATGTTCGATTGCGTAATGCCAACAAGAAATGCAAGAAATGGTATGATTTTCACGTCAGAAGGCACCATAAACTTAAAAAACAGAAAATGGAAAGATGATTACAATGTTTTAGATTTAAACGGAACATCATTTGTTGATTCAACATACACTAAAGCATATGTTTATCATTTATTTAAAACTAATGAAATTCTTGGCAAACAAATTGCAACATTGCATAATATTCGATTCTATATTTGGTTAATGGAGCAGGCACAATTGCAAATACAAAATGAAACATTCACAAATTGGAAGAATTTAATGGTTAAAAAATTAGATATTCGCTTATAATGCAAAAACTTGATTGGTATATTTTGAAAAAATTTCTTGGCACATTTTTTTTCACTTTGTCATTAATCTTACTAATCGTTATAATTTTTGATGTTTCTGAAAAAATTGATGATTTTTTAGAGCATGAATTAAGTATAAAAACTATCATTTTTGATTATTACTTGAACTTTATACCTTATTTTGGTAATCTTTTTAGTCCATTATTTATTTTTATTTCCGTAATTTTCTTTACCTCTAAAATGGCAAATGACTCTGAAGTTATTGCGATACTAAACAGCGGAATGAGCTTCTCTAGATTCCTTAGGCCATTTATTATCGCATCGATAATACTTGGAACATTATCTTTTTTACTTGGAAATTTTATTATCCCTCCATCAAATTCAAAAAGAATTGATTTTGAAAATAAATATCTCAGAAATAAATACTACTCTAATAAAAAAAATATCCACATTCAAATTCTGCCAAATCAATATATATACATGCAGAGTTATAATTCAAAAAGAGAAATTGGTTACAAGTTTACTATTGAAAAATTTAATGATAACAAACTCATCTCAAAATTAAAAAGTGATTACGCACAATATGATAGTATTAATAATGTATGGCAAATTAATAATTATGAAATAAGAGAATTTAAAGATGAAAAGCAAATTATCAAAAAAGGTATACGTATGGATACCACAATTAATTTACATCCAAGTGAGTTTACAAAAAGAAAGAGTCTTGTAGAAACAATGAATTTTTTTGAGTTAAATAATTATATTAAAAGAGAAGAGATGAGGGGTAGTGAACAAATTATATCTCATAAAATCGAAAAACATAAAAGGATTGCTTTTCCGTTTTCTTCAATAATATTAACTTTAATAGCAGTAGCAATCGCAAGCAGAAAAATTAGAGGAGGAATTGGAATGCACCTAGGAATTGGAATTATTATTGCGTTCACCTATATATTATTTATGCAGATAAGTACAACATTCGCAATAAACAGCAACCTAGACCCAAAACTATCAGTATGGATCCCAAATTTTTTATATGTAATACTGTCATTAGTATTATTAAATAAAGCACAAAAATAAACTTGTATAACCCTTAGTTTGGAATTAGTCCCTCTTTAATTTTCTATATTTAATTCTTTTTGGTGAAATATCACCTAACCGTTTTTTTCGATTTTCTTCATAATCAGAGAAACTTCCTTCAAAATAAACAACATTACTATCTCCTTCAAAAGCTAAAATATGAGTGCATACCCTATCTAGAAACCAACGATCATGAGATATTATTACTGCACAACCAGCAAAGCTATCAAGACCCTCTTCTAACGCTCTAAGCGTGTTAACATCAAGATCATTGGTAGGTTCATCTAACAATAAAACATTAGCTTCTTGTCTTAATGTCATTGCTAAATGCAATCTATTTCGCTCTCCACCAGAAAGAACTCCAACCTTCTTGTTCTGATCAGAACCATTAAAATTAAATTTTGCTACATATGCTCTAGAATTCATTAATCTACCTCCAACATCAACTTGTTCCTGACCATCTGTTATTTGTTCCCAAATTGTTTTTTCTAAATTAATTTCTGCGTGTTGTTGATCTACATAGGCAATCTTAACAGTTTCCCCAAGATTAAAATTTCCTGAATCAGGAACTTCTTGCCCCATTATCATTCTAAAAAGCGTTGTTTTTCCAGCTCCATTAGGACCTATAATACCAACAATTCCAGCTGGAGGTAATTTAAAATCTAAATTTTCATAAAGTAATTTATCTCCAAAAGATTTACTAACACCTTCTGCATTAATTACATTATTTCCCAATCGAGGTCCAGGTGGAATATATAATTCAATTGTTTTTTCTTTTTCTCTACCTTCTTCAGAAAGTAATTTCTCATAATTACTTAATCTAGATTTAGATTTCGTTCTCCTTCCCTTTGGAGACATTCTAACCCATTCAAGCTCTCTTTCAAGTGTCTTTCTTCTTTTACTTTCAGACTTCTCCTCTTGTGCTAATCTTTTAGTTTTTTGTTCTAACCATGATGAATAATTTCCTTTCCAAGGAATACCTTCACCCCTGTCAAGCTCAAGAATCCAACCTGCAACATTATCTAAGAAGTACCTATCATGAGTAATCGCAATTACAGTTCCTTTATACACAGAAAGATGCTGCTCTAACCAAAGTACAGATTCTGCATCCAAATGATTAGTTGGCTCATCTAACAATAAGATCTCCGGTTCTTTCAATAATAAACGACACAATGCTACTCTTCTTTTTTCACCTCCAGATAATACTGATATTTTAGCGTCAGGTTCAGGACAGCGCAATGCATCCATAGCAATATTTAACTTTGTATCAATATCCCAAGCTCCTAAAGAATCTATCTTATCTTGAAGAATCCCTTGTTCCTTCATTAACTTTTCCATCTTTTCTGCATTCTCGTAATTTTCAGGTAAAGCGAAAGCATCATTAATTTTATTATAATCTTCAAGGGCATCAACAGCATCTTTCATACCTTCTTTTACAATTTCAATTACTGTCTTGGAATCATCTAAAACAGGTTCTTGCTCTAGATAACCAATATTATAACCATCAGAAAAAGTCACATCACCTTGGAAAGATTTTTCTACTCCAGCAATAATCTTTAAAAGTGTGGATTTTCCAGAACCATTAAGTCCAATTATTCCAATTTTAGCTCCATAGAAAAAAGATAAATATATATCTTTAAGAACTTGAGTGTTATTATTATTGTATGACTTGGAAAGACCAGTCATAGAAAAAATTATTTTCTTATCATCTGACATATTATATTATTTATTATTGCAAAAGTAATTATTATAAGTATTAAAATTTAAAAGATGAAAAAAAGTATTGGAATATCATTATTATTAATTGCATTAGGAATAGCTTTTCTGTTAGACAACTTGGAATATATGCAAATCTCAGTTAGTGAGATAATTAAAACATACTGGCCAGTAATTTTAATTTGGATGGGAATAGAGAAATTAATTAGAGATTGGAAATAACCTACCCTGTTTAGCGTTTCTTTGCTCAAGACGTTTTTCTACTAAATGCTTTACTTCAAAATTCTTTAACCCATATTTTGGAAAAATGAGCATTTTTTCAGGAGATTCACTGAAAAATCTTTCAATAATAATATTAGGATTCAAGAGCTCGACAAAATCAACTATTAAATCAATATAATCATCAAGATCTAAAAATGTAAACATTTCTGGTTTATTCTTGTACTGGAAGGCCATCATTGTATGTTTTACGATTTGTAAATGATGAATTTTCAAGGTATTTATAGGAAGCTTAGAAACCTTACGTGCATGTTCTAACATGTCATCACGACTTTCTCCAGGAAGACCAAGAATTAAATGTCCACCTAAATGAATTCCTCTATTATTTGCCCTTTCAAATGCGTCAATAGCATCTTCGTGAGTTTGGCATCTGTTAATATCTTGTAGAGTTTGATTATTGGTTGATTCTAAACCAAATTCGAGCTTGATAAAATAATTTCTAGCAACTAATTCTTCTAAATAGTCTAAGACATCATTATCTATACAATCAGGTCTAGTTGCGATAACTAATCCAATGATATCATCATTTTCTAATGCTTCCTCATACATGGTTTTTAAATCATCTATTGGCGCATAAGTATTAGTGTAAGCTTGAAAATATGCTAAATACTTTTGTGCTTTATATTTCTTTGAAAAAAAAGCTACACCTTCATTTATTTGAACTTTTATTGGCTTAATAGGCTTGCAATATTCGGGATTGAAAGTATTATTATTACAATAAGTACAACCTCCTACTCCTTTCGAACCATCTTTATTTGGACATGTAAAACCTGCGTTTATACAAACCTTCTGTACTCTGTAACCAAACTTATTTTTGATAAAAGAAGAAAAATCATTATATCTTTTTGTTGTTTCCATTATATGAAGAAAGACTAATTAAACGATAATATTGTAATTATTTATTAACTGATTTTTTTCTATTTTGTAAAGTCTGATTCAACTTATATACATAGTCACTTACAGAGTATTCATAACACCAAGGTAATACAGCGTGTATAAAAGCACGAAATCCAATAAAAATTAATTTTATTCCAAATGACATAGATTTTAAGAAATGTTGGAAATAAGTTTCTCCAATAGAATTTGGATGATTTGTAAAAATATTCTTCATGTTATAAAATTTCATCAAGTTTGAACGTATCTTTTAATCTAACTCCCTTATTTGTCATTTTTACAGTACAACATTCATTATAATAATCATGCTGTAAAAATATAATATACTCTTTCTCCGCAGCAATTCTTAAAAACTTTTCCTTTTCAGACAAAGTAAGTAATGGTCTAGTGTCATATCCCATTACATACGCTAAAGGAATATGTCCTGTACTAGGCAAAAGATCAGCTGCAAAAACGATAGTTTTACCTTTGTAAGAAATATGTGGTATCATTTGAGATTCAGTATGTCCATCTACAATAAGTGCATCAAAATTTTTAAAAATATTTTTCTGATTTTCTACAAAATGAAGGTTTCCAGACTCTTGAATTGGAATAATATTATCTTTTAGAAAAGAAGCTTTTTCTCTGTTATTAGGGTCCGTAGCCCATTTCCAATGCTTGGCATTACTCCAATATTTTGCATTCTTAAATGTCATCTCAAAATTAGTTTTTGTACTATTCCATTTTACAGATCCTCCACAATGATCAAAATGAAGGTGAGTGAGAAAAACATCAGTTATATCATCCGCATGAAATCCATGAACGGCTAACGAAGAGTGCAAATTTGCATCTCCATGTAAATAATAATGTTTCAGAAATTTTTTATCTTGTTTATCTCCAATGCCATTGTCAATTAATATTAGCTTTCCATCATCTTCTATTAATAAAGATCTCATTGCCCATGGACATAAATTATTTTCATCTGATGGATTTGTTTTACTCCACAAAACTTTTGGTACTACACCAAACATACCACCTCCATCTAACTTGAAAAAACCTGTATCTATTGTATACAAATGCATGTTAGTAAATTTAAGATTGTCAAAAATAACAATTGATATTAAGTTCTATCTTTAAATTACATTTTTTTATTGTCATGAAAATACATTTAATTGCTATTGGAGGTAGTGCTATGCATAATTTAGCTATCGCTCTAAAACAAAAGAGAAATAAAGTTACTGGTAGTGATGATAAGATTTTTAGCCCTAGTAAAGAAAGGTTAGAAAAACAAAATCTATTACCTGAAAAGACAGGTTGGGATCCATCAAAAATAACTAAAGATATAGATATTGTTATTGTTGGTATGCATGCGAAGGAAGATAATCCCGAATTACTCAAAGCAATAGAATTAAACCTTAAAATTTTTTCATATCCTGAATATATTTACGAGCATAGTAAAGACAAAAAACGAATTGTTATTGGAGGAAGTCATGGAAAAACATCTATTACAGCAATGATTTTACATGTTTTGAAAAGACAAGATATTGATTGTGACTTTATGGTCGGTGCGCAATTAGATGGCTTTGAAAATATGGTAAGATTAACTAAGAATGCTCCTTACATGATTATTGAAGGTGATGAATACCTAAGCTCTCCAATTGACAGACGACCAAAATTTCATTTATATCATCCACATATAGCTGTGCTAAGCGGAATAGCATGGGATCATATTAATGTCTTTCCAACATTTGAGATCTATATTGAACAGTTTCGCCTATTCAAAAACATGGTAAGAGATACATTAATTTACTGTCAAGAGGATAATACATTAAAGAAACTAGTATCTGAAGATACTAATTGTAAAGTCTTAGGATATACAACTCACGAAAATAAAGTTATAGATGGAATAACATACGTTGAAAATACAAAACTCCAAATATTTGGGAATCATAATTTACAAAATTTAAATGCTGCAAAGCTAGTATGTAAAGAAATAGGAATTAAAAGTAAGGACTTTTATGCTGAAATAGCAAGCTTTAAAGGTGCATCCAATAGGCTTGAATTAGTATATTGTAATAAAAATACAGCATTATATAAAGACTTTGCTCATTCACCATCGAAATTAAAAGCGACATCTAAAGCAATGAAAGAGCAATTTAAAAACAGAAAATTAGTTGCCTGCATGGAACTACATACATTTAGTAGTTTAGATAAAGAATTTTTAACTCAATACAAAGGATGTATGAACGATCCAGATATCTCAATTGTATATTTTAATCCCAAGGCAATTGCTCACAAAGGGTTAAATCTTATAACCAAAGAAAACATCAAGAAAGCATTTGAAAAAGAAGATTTAAAGGTATTTAACAATTCTTGTGATTTAAAAAAATTTTTAAACACAATGGATTGGGAAAATCAAAACCTTTTAATGATGAGCTCAGGTAATTTTAATAACATAAATCTTAAAGAACTAATTATTTTATAGAAGTTATATAGGATATGATCCAAAAACTGACCACAACAAGACAACAATTAGTATTCTAACTACTCCTAAAACTATACCCCAAGCAGCATAACTACTTCCACTGCTATCCGACGCAATAACACCAAAAATTACTGCTAAAATTTCTAAAAAAGGTATTCTAAAACACAATATACCAAATAGTAATGAAAGGAGACCCATTGATTTAGAGTTAGGATCATATTCCCATACATAATTTGGAGGCTCAGATTCATTAACAATAGTAATAAAATTATTATTTGTATTTTCTAAAATTGGAAAAGAAGCTATGGCATATGATTGAATTACAAAAAAAGCAAGAAAAAAAAGAAAAAAATATTTCATAATATCATATAATTAAAGGATTATTAGGTAAATTTATATAAATAAAATTAATACGTAAGAAATTTCAATATTGTTTCTAAATTTGAAAAATGAGGTATATCATTTTATCCATACTAATAACATTTAACTATATAGGTCTAAGTCAATCACATTCAGTGTACATTGGAACAATAATAAGTACCAATAATAATCCTATCAGCTATAAGTTAGATTTTACAGAAGATAATGGAATTATATCTGGTTATTCAATTACTAATATAGGAACGAATGATGAAACCAAAAGTAAAATCATAGGGACATATATTAGTAGTGAAAAAACATTGCATATAAAAGAAACAGAAATTTTAACAACGAATTCGCAAGAACCACTTGAAAATTTCTGTTTCATTGAAATGAAACTTGAAAAAAAAGGAATATTTGGAAGCAAAAGAATAGAGGGAGAATTTAATGGCTATTTTTTAAATAAAAAAAAATGTGCACGAGGAAGAATCATAATGATAGAAGAAAAAAAATTAAGAAAAATTAAGAAAAAAATAGCGTTAAATAAAAGAGAAAGAGTTAAAAAAGAGGAGAAAGAAGAAGAAGAAGAAGAAGAAGAAGAAATATTAATGAAATCTGGAGAAAAGTTTACATTTAATTCAGAAAGAAAAAAAATTACACTTTTAATCTGGGATGCTAATAAAGAAGATGGAGATAAAATTGATTTACTATTAAATTCAGTTACTATATTATCAAACTATGAGACAAAAAATAAAGCAAAAAAGATAAGAATCAAACTTGAAGATGGAAAAAATATTATTGTAGTAAAAGCAACAAATGAAGGGATTAATCCACCAAATACTAGCAGAATTGAACTAATTGATGGTAAAACTAAATATACAGTAGATGTTCAATTACAACTGGATAATAACATAACTATAGAAATAAACAAATAATTGTTAAGTATACTTTACATTTTTTTATGTACTTTTGTAAAGTAAACTTAACATATATATTATATCATGAAACTTAAAATACTTAGAATTATGGCAATTATCACAGGGCTTATTGGAACAACGTTAATTAATAGATTTTTGGAGGGTGGTGCACTTTTTATGTCGCTTATCTTAATATGTTTATTAATCTCAATTTATTTTATTGTAAAAAGCACGTTAAACATTAAAACTAATAATGATATTTCGAAAAAAATGCTAAAGCATATTAATGACAGTGGAATATTAGCAATGATTCTAGGATTTTTGGGAGCATTTTTAGGCTTATTATCAGCTTTTGACATCTTAGAAGCAACTGGGCAAGCTGCACCTTCTATTATTGCAGGAGGGCTTAAAATAGCATTGTTATCACCTATTTTCGGACTTTTTACATTCTCTATTTCTAGACTAGCAATACTTTTACTAAGAGTAATTCAAAAATAAATACAACAAATGGCATTATCTAAAAAAGAAATTTCAATTTTAATTGAAATTATATTTTCTATATTATTCACACTTATTTTTCTTCCATATTTCTATAGAAACCAAGATACATCTTTCGTTTTTAGTGAATTAATAGGAAAAGTTAGTGAAATAATTATTTTTTCAGCAGTCTACTTCTCAATTGCTTATTCTATACTTGAATTATCCTATAAAAGTAAAATAACTGAAGACGAAAGATCAAATATGATAAACTCAAAATCATATAAACTTGGATACCTATTATATGAGTTCAGCTTATTCATTTTTATTGGAACAATAATTAATTATTCGATCTTTAACAATGGAGCCATTATTTTTTTGGTTATATCACTTTTGTTAATTGTCTCTGTAATTAAATCTATTTATCAATTTTATCTCCACAGAACCTTTTAATATGGAATTAAAAAACAATTTAAAAGAGCTGAGAAATAAAAAAAATTTTACTCAAGATGATCTTGGAAAAAATGTTGGTGTTAGCCGACAGACTATTATTTCAATTGAAAGATATAGATATAAACCAAGTTTGGAGTTAGCAATGAAGATTGCTAGGGAGTTGGATGTAAAAATTGAAAAGCTCTTCTATTTTACATAAAATAAACAAAAAAACCCACTCAGATGAGTGGGTTTTTTTTGGTGAACTTGGAGGGAGTCGAACCCCCAACCTCTAGAGCCGTAATCTAGTGCACTATCCAATTATGCTACAAGTCCAGAAAGTACTGCAAATATAAAGTAATTAGTAAATTAAAATCTTGTTGACTAAAAAATCTCAACATCTAATCCGTATAAGGAAAGATCTTCATGAAGGGCTATTAAGTCTTTAGATTTTCCAAAAGCAATTTCACATCTTCCTTTATAATGCGTTATAATTGCACACTGCTCTGCCTGTATCTCACTGTGATCGCAAATTGCAACTAAGCAATCAATTACATGTTCTAAAGTATTATAATTATCATTTATTAAAAAAAGTGATTTTTCAGATACACTTGTGTTTTGATGACTTGTAGAATATTTCGGTGAGTCCTTCATAATTTATTTTTTACCAAATTTAACTTTTGTTTCTTCTTTTCTGATTAATCGTTCAATATTTTTTTGATGAGTTATTAACGACAAAATTGGCACAAATATTGCAAATAAATTTAAAGGTTCATTTGTTGAACTCAAAATAATCATAACAAAGAAAGGAAAAGCAAGAGATGCAATCATAGATGCTAATGAAACGTATCTAAAAACAAATAATATTATAACAAAAACAATTAATGAGAAAAAGGCTGCATAAGGCTGTAATCCAATTAATAAACCAAGCATAGTTGCAATTCCTTTACCACCTCTAAATCCTGTATATATAGGAAAAAGATGTCCAATAACAGCAGCAATTCCAAATGCCAATTGATTCTCAAATAGTAACTCTGGAGAAAAAACATTAGAACTATTAATTAAGAAAATATAATTTACAGATAACCATCCCTTGAACACGTCCATAAAAAGTACAGGTATACCAGCATTTTTACCAAGCACCCTAAAAGTATTTGTAGCACCTGCATTTCCACTTCCATACTCTCTAACATCTACATTATAGAATGTTCTACCATACCATACTGCAGATGGAAATGCTCCTGTTAGATAGGATAAAATTAATAATATTATTATATCAAATGAAATCATTTAAAAGTTCGGCAATTTAAGAATTAATATTTCTTCTTGACATTTTTTAAAAATTTCTCCGTAACATCATCTGCCCCAGTCATATACCTATAAGATTGAACGCCCTTAACTCTATCAGCTACTCTTTTATCATCTTTAATTTCGTTTATAGCCTCTGTAAAATAAGGATTTGTTGACCAAGCTTGCATTACCCCATTTTTATAATAAAAATAATACTCATCATAAAGCTCTGTTTGCATGTAAATAGTCATTACATCTGAATTCTGTCCTTTTTCAATTATTACATAACCATCAACAGTGGAATTAACTACTTTATCAAAAATACTATGTATGGCAATTGAACCTTTTGCAACGAATGCCTTATTTGTGTTATCCCAATTAAACTTTAAGCTTGAAAACACTAAAGAATGTTCGAGTTCTTGTGGGAATCTGGAATATTCATCTTTCATCTCTAAATCTAATATCAGCTCCTCACCTTTTTCTTTTCCAACAATTCTACTCAAATTCTTAGTAAAACTATTGTCATATTCAATAAATTCATCACCAGGAGCACCGTATAAATCCTCTGCCATAATATCCATTGCCTTTTTAGAAAGAAAAAAATCTAACATAAAAAACCCTTCCATTTCTGTTTTATTTCGAGCCATATCACTGCTTGCACTTCCTACAAACACTGAATTTACTTGTCCTAAATTAAGATCTAAATCTAAAAATCCTTCACCGTATGTTGTACAATTCTTATCATTTAACAAAAAATAATTTGATAAAGAGTCAGGGCCTCCAATTACATATGCACTTTTATTTTTACTAAATCGCAAGCTATTTGAAGCAGATAAAATACTAACATCTAAAGCTGTTCTTTTTTTTCTACTTAGAAATGTAGAGTAAAAATTTATTGAATCAAAACTCATAACTAAACCTGTTGACAATAAGTCATTCTGATCATTGTAAACTTTATCCTCTAAAGCAAAGACAATATTTTTTGGATTAACTTTCGATTTGAATTTTATCCAATCTTTCTCTAATAAATCACATTCATGATTAATTAAAAAATAACCATCAAAAATTAGATCCTTTTGTTCAGAGATCAAATCTACATTACCTTTAAAATCAAATTTAGAATTAATATGAAAAATATTTGCATCTGTGACATTACCTTTTGCTATGGTTATTGTGTCTTCATTAACATTTATCCGATCAAAAAATATCTTCTGTTCATTGTTTAGAGCATCAATATACGTATAATCACCACTAGCAGTAAAATTATGTGCTGTATTAATATCTACAGTAGAGTTATGAAATAAATGATACTTAGTTAGCCTATCAGTGATAATCTGTGAGCTATATAAAGTCTCTATTTTAGCATTTTTAGCGACAGTAACAACACCAGAATCTGGAAGAATTGAGGCATCTGCTATATCAATATTTTTAACGCCATTTGCATGAATAATATAATCTTTTAAGCTATAGAAAGCAGTTGATGCAAAAAAGCTGATAGAGTCTTGAAGAGGATGTACAGATATGAATTCAGAACCACTTCCATTAACAATAGTATCACCTAAAGTTAAGGATTCCTCATCCATTTTCCATTTTAATTTATCGATAAAAGTAATGTATTGATTGGCTGGCAATTCAACATATGATTGAGAGCCATTGGAATAAAAAATACCATTTCTAGAAAAAAGATCAATATAGGTATTTAAATCATTTGCTTTAAATGCTAAATTACCACCAACTTCAAATACTTTTAAACTTGCAGTGTCTGAACCAAACCAATTCGCATTAAAAGAAAATAAATTTGAATTTACTTCAGCTCTTTCTAGAGACATAATACCCCCACCAGTTAAACCAGCGGGTCTCATTAATAGATCTCCGTCAAAGTTAGCTTGCAAATTATAAAATTCAAATACATCAGATTTTTTAAGAATATCTAATCTATCCTGGTACGGCTCAAAGTGCATATATGTTTCAGTATTTTTAACACTTGGAAATTCAATACCATTTGGTATCTCTCTAATAACAAATGTTTGCGAATGAAGATTAGTCGAGTCAGGGAAAAATAAAATACTATCAGAAGTTGAATTTGATGATAAATATTCAAATTCCCCATTTCCTCTAAGACCTTTATGACTTAAATCGATATCGTTATAATACTTAGCCTTTCCTTTGTAAATATCAAATCCATCAGCGGGGGTTTTCCTTTTAAATCCTAAAGAATAATCCTCTTGTAATTTTAATGTATCAAAAAATGTAGGAAAAATATCTGCAGATTCAAAAGTACCAGAAAACCCTAATCCTTTCCCCGTGTAATTATCTACGCTATCAATCTCAAATGGATCAATATGAAAATAAAAATTACTTCTATTGTAAACACCATTGTAGAGTGATTTATCATCGTAATAAGCATAAGAATGGTCAAAAGATCTGAAAATTGGGAATTCAGGAAAACTATCTCTACGAATTCCAGATTTATTAGTTGGGTCATCAATTCGTAAATCTCCCTTAACGGCTTCAATAACTGTACGAATTGGAGTAAGTAATGGATCTCCATACATATCTTCCACAACTGGTTGAACAGGAACAGAGAGTTGCATAGAATCAATATTATTTAAGTCTAATTTAAACTCATCATAATTGAAAAGAAAATCACGACCGAAAAGATTTACTCTTCCTTTACCTGCATAAACCTGACCATTAAACATAAAATCTCTATTTTTCTTCACTATTATCAAACCATTCTTAGGGTAAATATAAACTCCTCTATTTTGACTTACTTCAACATTCTTAACACCTATAATATTTAAATCTTTCGTTTCAATATTTAACGCAGCATTTACTAGATATTTATCATTAGTATTATATTGTCCAGGTGTAATAACTGAATTAAATGATAAAACATCATAATCTCCTAAGTCAGAAGCTGCATCAATATAATTAAATAATTTTGGTAAAACATTAACTCTTTCTAAACCAAAATCATAGAATATAAAACCATCATTAGCTAACTGAATCAAATAATGTTGCATCTGTAATCTTGGAAACTTTGCAAAACGTGCAAAATCATCGACATAAAAACTTTTTTCTCTATATTCTTCTACATAGTTATTTATAAGCAACAATGGATGTATTGCATCTATTCCTGCCATTGATTGAAATTTTGATTTTAGATATCTATCTACAGATTCTACTTCTACTCTAGATTCTGCAGAACCGGGCAAAGAACCAAAAGTGATAATATCAGAATCAATATTCCATTTTAACAATTCAAAATCAATTGTTACATTATGATAAGTATTGAGCATTGGAGCGCCAGAAAAACCATTTACTTTTCGATAAAGTTGCAGACTCCTGTCTACATTCAAATATTTAAATTGTAAATTACCATGGTAAATAGAATCATTATCAAAAAAAATCTTAACTCCAGCTTCATTAGAAACAATTTTATCATTAGTTATAATAAATTTGTTAGCATTAGCAACAAAGAGTTCTTCACCATTTCTTTTAAATACAATCTTAGCTTCAGCATAATTACCACCATCTGCAACAAAATCTTTACCATGCATTTTATAACCACCTCTGTAGTCTATATCAGCAAAAATCTCTTTCAATTCAATTTTTTTACTGTAAGAGGTGAACTTAGGAAAAAGTTTAGTTTGTTTACCTCTAATTATTTTATTAATTAATTGACCTTTTATCGCTTTAGGGTAATCATATAAATTATAGAAAACTACAGAATCAGCAATAATATCACTTTTTCTAGCATCTAGCATGTAAGTATCAATCTCAGCAAAAACAGAATCTTTTGCTAATGCATGCGCTTCCCAATTTATCACTCCTTTGGTACCGAACCACTTTGAAGTTTCAAAATTGTACTCTCCCTTTGTTGAGAAAATAGTATATGAACCTTTGTCAGAACTGCATGTCAAATCAAAATTGGAATCAAATGCAATTATAGGTTCATAGTCAATAATTTTAAAATGATAAATAGTATTTGAGAATGACCATTTAGCTGATTTGCTATCTCTAATAATATTATTTTTTACTAAATTATTTGAAAAAACACAAAACAAAGTAAATCTCTTGGAAGCAGAAAAATCTATGAACTTAGTCATTACATCTAGCCATTCGTTTAATAAAATATCACCATTTGTTGATTTATTTAAACTACTAATTGTAGATAAAAATTCTTGAAAATGAGGCTTGGATCTAAATTTCTTAGATAACATAACATTTGAAATATCAATTATTTTTTCTTTTTTAAAACTTGATAAATTTTTAGATTCTTTAGAAAATAACTTGTAAATAGATTTTGAAACATCATTATCAGAAGCTGTCATAAAATCATCTAATTCTGAAAGAAAAACAGGAAAGTCACTTGAAAATTTTGTTAATCTATTCTTGCCTTGAGAGAATGAATCAAAAGTTAATAGAAACGCTAATACTAGTACGCTTAAACCCTTCTTAAATGTAACATTTGCCATTTGTTTTTATTTTTTGAAGCAACTAAATTAAATTTTAATTGCTTTATTTTATTTAAAATTATTTTAACATCTTGTTTTAAAAATCCACTGAGAATAATGTCTGATTTAGCACGCATTGCTTTTGCATACTTTTGTATATCAGCTAATATAATATTTCGATTTATATTTGCTAAAACTACATCATACATTTTTTTTCCTATACTTTCTGCAGTTCCTTCTATAAATTGAATATTTGAAATATTATTTAGCTTTGAATTTTCAATTGCGTTTTCATAAGCCCATTTATCTATATCTATTCCTACAATTTTTTTAGCACCTAATTTTGAAGCAAGAATTGATAATACTCCTGTTCCAGAACCAATATCTAATACATGCTTACCTTCTAAATTTAATTCAAAAATTTGATTCATAACTAAAAAGGTTGTTTCATGGTGACCCGTCCCAAAAGACATCTTTGGAGTAATAATAATTTCATGTTCTATATTTGGAAATCTTGCATGAAAGTGTGCACGAATTACACAGTCTTTATTAATATGTACAGGAGAATAATTATTTTCCCAATCCGCATTCCAGTTTTCTTTCTTGATTACTTTAATGGATAAATCAATTTTAGTAAAAGATGAGATGTCATCGACAATTTCTGTCAATTTTTCTTTATTAAATAAGTCAGATCTTATATACGCTTTTAACCCACCTTCATCTGTTGAGAAAGACTCATATTTAATTTCATTAAGTCTTGCAATAAAAATTTCTGCATATGGTTTAACTAACTTTAATCTAATTTCAATTTCAATATATTCCATTAAAATGAATTAATTATTGAAACGAAATTTTCAGCACTTAAAGAAGCACCACCGATTAAGCCACCATCGATATCTTTTTGTGAAAACAATTCTTTTGCATTTATATTATTACAGCTACCTCCATACAAAATTGAAGTATTACTTGCTACAGTTTCATTATACCTAATCTTAATTAAATCTCTAATAAATTCATGTACTTCTTGAGCTTGAAATGAACTTGCAGTATTACCTGAACCAATAGCCCAAATAGGTTCATAAGCTATTACTACATTTGAAAATTGTTTAGCATTTAGATGAAATATCCCTTCTGTAATCTGGTTTTTTAAAAAATCAAAATAAGAATTATTCTTTCTTTTTTCAATATTCTCTCCACAACAGAAAATCACATTTAATTTGTTGGAGATTGCCATATTAACTTTTGCTTGTAATTGAATATTAGTTTCATTAAAATTACTTCTTCTCTCAGAATGACCTATTATGACATACTTAACACCACAAGAAGATATCATTTCAACTGACACACCTCCAGTTAATGAATTTGATGCGCTAGAACTACAATCTTGTGCAGAAGTAGTTATATTTTTAAAAGATGAAGTCATTTTTGAAACTTTATACAAATGCAAAAAAGAAGGTGCAAGAACTACATTGATTTTATCATTAAATTTTGATTTAAGTATATTATTTACAAGCAATATTCCTTCATCTCTTAAAAGATTCATTTTCCAATTTCCAACTACAATTTTTTTTCTCATATTCAATTAAGTCTAATTCGTGGATCTAGCCAGACATAAATAAAATCGACTAGTATATTAATAATTATAAACACAATAGAAATCATTAGAACAGATCCCATCACAATGGGTAAATCCATTTTATTTAGTCCATCAACAATCTCTTTTCCTATTCCATTCCAAGCAAATATATATTCAACAAAAACTGCGCCTGCTAACATAGAAGCAAACCATCCAGAAACAGCAGTTACAACAGGATTTAGAGAATTAGTAAGTGCATGTTTAAAGATCACTGTCATCTTTCCTAAACCTTTAGCCTTAGCAGTTCTAACATAATCCAATGATAAAACCTCTAGAAGTGAGTTCCTACAAAGCTGAATAATAACTGAGAGTGGACGAATACCTAAAGTAAACGCTGGTAAAATTAAATTCTTTATTTGGATGTAAGAACCTCGACCAAAGTCATCAACTTCATAAAGACTTCCTGTCATATTTAATCCAGTGTAGTCATGTAGTAAAAAACCAAAAAACCAAGCAACTAAAATAGATGCAAAAAAGGAAGGTAAAGACATGCCCAAAACTGAGTTAAATAATATAAATTGATCCAAGAATGAATCTTTATATAAGGCAGAGATAACACCTAAAAATAAACCCAAAATGAGTGCAATAGAAATTGAAGTGATTGCAAGAATAAATGTATTCTTAAACGTTTCAACTAAAATACTGAAAACTGAAACATTAGTTCTAACAAAAGATTCTCTTAAATAAGGAATTTTAAAAACAATCTTGTAATCACTCAAATTAAAAAGAAGATAAAATTGATACTTTCCACTTGATAAAGAAGTAAAAGAATTATCATTATTGTGGTGTAATGAAAATGGTGATACATCATTCAAGTATAAAAAATATTGTAAATATAGTGGTTTGTCAAAACCATACTTTTGTTTAATTAATTCTAATTGATTAGAATCTTCATGCTTATCTAACATCATTCTAGCGGGGTCTCCAGGCAAAACATTAAATAAAAAAAATATTAATGTAATTGTTCCCAAAAGGACAAAAAAACTATATATTATTTTTTTTGAAATATAAAGTATCACAATTATTTTGAAGTAGATAATATTCTATGCAGGTCATCAGCTTCAAAAGAACGATCGCCAGTTCCCTCATATAGCCTTAGCTGTCTAAATCCATCGTAAAAAATAATAACTGGATTATCATAATCTGGAAAAGTAATCTCCATATAACTATCAACCTCATCAGTGTCATAATTAGCAAAAGGAATCACTTGGTAAGGATATTCATTTCCAACAAACTCAAAGAAATTCGGTATATTATAATCTTCAGCATCAGAAAAAATAATATGTAATCTTGGAAAATCATCAATTAAAACTGATAATGAATCTAATTCTCTAGCAGCCTCTTGACAATGTTCACATCCTGCATCAAAAAAACATAATATCTTCTTGTCATCGAGATTACGAAATTTCTCATCATCTACATAAGAAATAAAACTGTTCTCATTTGATTGATTTGTATTCGTAATTGGAAGCAAAGCAAACATTAATGTCGTGATTAATAAAAAGAGAATTATAAGCCTAGAAAAATCAACTTTAATATGGTCTGATTTATAATAAATATAAGCTAGAATTAATAGAGTAATAATATTCTTAATTAATGCCTCCACTGGGGTCATAGGAATTAGCTCCCCAAAACAACCACAATTTTCTGCAGGTCCAAAGATTTGAGTTGATAAGTGAATACTAAAAATACTAATCATTAGAAAAGATATTGGCAATATTACTTTCTTAAGATAGTTATTAAACAATATTGTAATAGCTAGAAAAAATTCCGCACCAATAATAAACCTTGATAGAAAAGCCGAAGCTTCAACTGAAAAACCCATTGGAATTAATTGACCTTGTTCAAATACTTTTGTAATACCATACAATGGTGTCGGATATAATTTAGCAAATGCAGAAAGAAAGAACAAAGCAGAAATTAATATTCTTAAAGAGTAAACTAATTTTTCATTATTATTTTTCATGTTTTATTTTATTTTAATTAATGCAAAGACTGCGTAATTTAACATATCAAGATAGTTAGCATCAACTCCCTCAGAAATTATAGTTGAACCATGATTATCCTCTATTTGCTTCACTCTTAAAAGTTTTTGTAAAATTAAATCTGTTAATGAACTTACACGCATATCTCTCCATGCCTCTCCATAATCATGATTCTTAGCAATCATTAAGTCTTTTGCAATCTTTATATGCTTTTCAAAATTAGAAATTGCTTTATCATAGTCCATTTCTTCAGCTTGCTCGCTAACTCCAATATCTAATTGAATTAAACCAATAACAGCATAGTTAACTATTCCAATAAATTCGTTTTTAGCTCCCTCTTCTATTTTCTGAAACCCCTTCTGTTCTATTGATCTAATCCTTTGCGCTTTTATAAAAATCTGATCTGTTAATGAGCTAATTCTTAAAATTCTCCAAGCGCTTCCATAATCTTTCATTTTCTTTGCAAAAATGTCCTTACAATTTTTTATTATTGAATCGTATTCTACAATTGTATTTTTCATATAATTTTTAAGATATAATAGACCCGAAATATACATCAATTATGAAGCAGCAACAAATAAACAAAAAAGATAATTCAAGTGTTTTTTCAACAAATACTACACTAGTAATAGGAATTCTAAATATCACAAATGATTCATTTTATGATGGAGGTAAATTTGTTAACAATACTCAAATAATCACTCAATGCAAAAAAATGCTAGATGAAGGAGCTACAGTTATTGAAATTGGCGCACAATCATCTAAACCAGGTGCAACTCAAATATCTTCTAAAGATGAATTAAAGAAACTTCTTCCAACAATAAAATTGTTAAAAAACACCTTTAAAGAAATCATTCTTTCGATTGATACATTTTGGTCAAATACTGCAAAAGAATGTATCTTAGAAGGAGCTGATATGATAAATGATATATCCGCAGGAAATATTGATAAAGATATTTTCAAGGTAATTGCAAAGTACAATGTTCCATATATCATTATGCATATGAAAGGTACTCCAAAGAACATGCAAGATAAACCTGAATACAATAATATTGTAGATGAGATAATTGAATATTTTATCGAAAAAATAACAACTCTAAATAGTATAGGAATTAAAAAAATAATAATAGATCCAGGATTTGGGTTCGGAAAAACTTTAAATCATAATTTTAAGATATTAAATAATTTAGATAAACTTAAACACCTAAAGCACCCTATACTAGTGGGCGTATCAAGAAAATCTATGATTTACAATCTACTTAAGACAACACCACATAAAGCATTAAATGGAACAAGTGTATTACACACCATTGCTCTTAGCAAAGGAGCTAATATTCTAAGAGTACACGATGTTAAAGAAGCTATTGAATGTATTAAAATTAGTACATTCGCAAAAAACAATTTTTAATGGAATTTTTAAAGATAGGTCTTATTGAAATTATAGACATTGTACTTGTTGCTTTACTTATCTATCAACTATATAAATTAGTAAAAGGAACAGTAGCTATTAATATCTTTATTGGATTAGCAACTATTTATTTATTTTGGAAATTGGTAACTGCATTAAATTTTCAATTACTAAGCGAAATACTTGGGCAATTTATAGGAGTTGGAGTAATTATTTTAGCAATTGTTTTTCAGCAGGAGTTAAGAAAATTTCTAATGATTATTGGAAAGGGAAAGCTTATTAAAAATACTGGATTCTTAAAATTTAACTTTGTTACTGCACATGATAATCTATTGAATGTTTCAGTAATTTCGAAAGCATGTGGCAATATGTCAAAAACAAAAACTGGTGCAATAATGATAGTTACGCTTGTAGATGATTTAGCTGTTTTTGCAGAAAGCGGTGTTGAAATGAACGCGTTAATTTCTGTTCCAATGATTGAAAGCATATTTTACAAAAATAGTCCATTACACGATGGAGCTGTTATTATTCAAAATAATAACATTATTAGCGCGAGAAGTGTTCTTCCAGTTAGTAATAGCAATGAACTTCCTGCTCATCTTGGAATGAGACATAGAGCTGCGGTTGGTATAACGGAAGAATCTGATGCTGTAGCTATTATAGTGTCTGAAGAAAATGGTCACATTTCATATGCTAAAGATGGTGAACTTTTTAGCAAAAGAACTGAACAACAATTAGAACAATTTCTAAATAGAATATTTAATCAGATAAAATAAAATTACATTCGTTTTGGCACACTGCATCCAAGAAGTGCCATACCCGTTTTAATTATCTCTCCGACCTTTATTGATAATGCTAGTCTGAAATTAATTTTATCTTCACTAGATGCAGTAAGTATAGGTGTACTCTGATAGTAATTATTGTAATTTTTTACTAAATCATATATAAAATTAGCTAAAATAGCTGGACTATATTGCTCTGAGGCATCTTGAATAATTGATGGAAATTCTAATAATTTCTTAATAAGATCCTGTTCCTTATCTAATATAATTATACTCTCAGGTAATACAACTTTTTTAACTCTTCTTCTAATTAGTGATTGAATTCTAGCATAAGTATACTGTATAAAAGGACCTGTATTACCATTAAAATCTACTGATTCAACCGGATTAAACAACATTCTTTTTCTAGGATCTACTTTCAACATAAAATACTTAAGAGCTCCAAGACCAACAGTTTCATACAACTGATTTGCATCATCATCTGAAAGCCCTTCAAGTTTTCCTAAATCATTTGCTATGGTTTTAGCTGTATTAACCATCTCATCAATAAAATCATCTGCATCTATTACTGTTCCTTCACGAGACTTCATTTTTCCAGATGGCAGATCAACCATACCATATGATAAATGATAACAATTCTTAGCCCACTTATAACCTAACTTATCTAAAATTAAAAATAATACCTTAAAATGATAATCCTGTTCATTTGCCACAGTATAGGCCATGTGAGAAAAATTGAAATCATTGTGGCGCTGTATAGCAGTTCCAATATCCTGAGTCATATACACTGCAGTTCCATCTGAACGTAGCACAATTTTTTCATCAAGTCCATCTTCAGATAAATCAATCCAAACAGAACCATCTTCTTTTTTAAAAAAAACTTCTTTTTCTAAACCAAATTCAACTATCTCTTTTCCCAATAAATAAGTGTTACTTTCATAGTAGTTCTTATCAAAATCTATTCCTAATCTTTTATAAGTATCTGCAAAACCCTCATACACCCAAGAATTCATTGTTTTCCATAAATTTCTGACTTGAGTATCCTTAGCCTCCCACTTAATGAGCATATCTTTAGCCTTAAGAAAAATAGGAGCTTGTTTCTCAGCTAAATCTTTTTCTATTCCAGACTCAATTAATTCAGCTACTTGTTTTTTATAATTCTTATCAAATTCAACATAATATTTACCAACAAGGTGATCTCCTTTGATTCCCGATGATAATGGCGTTTCATTATTACCAAATTCCTGCCAGGCTACCATTGATTTACAAATATGGATACCTCTATCATTAATTACTTGTACTTTCTTAACATTTTTACCACTTGCCTTTATAATTTGAGCAACTGAATAACCAAGAAAATTATTACGTAAATGACCTAAATGAATTGGTTTGTTAGTATTTGGAGAAGAGTATTCTATTAAGTAAGTTGGTGAATTATCATCTACATCAACAATACCATATTTTTTTAAATAAAATATTTGCGAGAAATGATTAAACCAGAATTGATTTTTAATTTCAATATTTAAAAATCCTTTAACAACATTAAAATCTTTAATAAAACTTACATTCTTCTTTAAATAAAACCCTATTTCGTTTGCAGTTTCAGTAGGGTTCTTTCTTGACACGCTTAAAAATGGAAAAACAACAAGTGTAATGTCACCAGCAAATTCTTTTCGTGTACTCTGAAGTTGTATATCTTGCTTTTTAGCTGAATATAAATCACTTAAAGCACTGCTAATCTCTTTAAAAATTAGATTATTAATCATAATTAGTTTTTTGGAAGAAAAACCTCTGCCATCATACATCTTGCACTACCACCTCCACAGGCTTCAATTGTATCAAGAGCGCTATAAATAATTTTACAGTGTTTTTCAATTTTATTAATCTGTTTTATATCTAAGCAATTGTAAGCAGATTCTGACATAATCAAATAGATTTGATTGTCTCCCAATACTTGCAACATATTTCCAGCAAATCTATTCTTTTGCTCCTCGCTTATTTCTATTATCTCTTTTCCAGAGTTAAGAATACTTTCTACAACTAATTTTCTTTCTTTATTATTATCGATAGAATCCAAACAAATTACAACAAATCTATCCGCAACACACATCATAACATTCGTATGATAAATAGGCATTCTCTTATCTTTAACATCTTGGTTTGCGGTAAAACAGATTGGTTTATAATCAAATTGTTTGCAGAACTCAAATAACGATATCCGTTCTGTACGAACAGAGATAGCAGCATAACAAATCTTATTAGCTCTATCTAAAATCATACTTCCTGTACCTTCAAGAAACTTGTTTTCTTTTTCAAAATAAGATAGATCTACAATATCGTTAACTAAAAAAAAATATTTTTGTTTTAAAGTATCAAAGATATCTTTTCTTCTCTCTACTCTTCGGTTTTCAGCGCACATTGGAAATAAGCAAATTTTACCACTGGCATGAAAAGAAACCCAATTATTAGGGAAAATAGAATCTGGTGTGTCAGGAAAGTCAGTGTCTTTTACCACAATTACATTTACACCCACGTCTTCAAGTTTTATTACTAAATCTTTAAACTCTTTCAATGCTTTTTTTTGCACCATTTCAGGAGTTAAATTATCTAAAACTTTTTGATAGTAATTATTTACTGCAGTTTGCTCATTATACCTAAAGTTAATAGGCTCAATCATTAATATATTTTTAGTAATCTGCATTTTATCTCCTTACTAATGGCATAGTTGAACATCTTAATAGACCAGACATTTTGCCTATTTCAGAATAGGAAATCTCTTCAACTGTAAATCCATGTTGTTTAAGTTTATAATTCAAACATGTAAAATTCCTATCAGAAACAATAACTTTCTCTGAAATTGAAAATACATTAGCATTCATATTATACATTTCTTCAGTATTAATTTCAATTAAATTTTCTGCACCAAAATAATTAGCTAAGTATTCTATATCTTCAGCTCTTTTAAAGCCAGCCTTGTGAATGATAGCCTTATCTTTACCGATAGGTTGAAAGCAACAATCTAGATGTAAAGCATTATTTCTTGGGTTAACGTCAGACTTATTCAATTCAAACCCTTTAACTTCTTTTGTAGGAAAATTTTGAGATAAAAAATTAATTGCCAATCTATTAGTTCTTGAAACAATATACTTATCAAAATCTTCTTTCTCAGAATAGCCAACAAAGATATGATCATTACAGACAAGAACATCTCCTCCTTCAACTCTGACATTAGAAGGGGTTTTTATTACATTACAGGTATTTACCTGATCAAGTATATAAGAAATTGCTGTTAGCTCTTCAACTCTATCTTTAATAATATTAGGTAAAATTAATTTATTCTCAATAACAAAGGCAATATCTCTTGTAAAAATCTGATTAATTCCATAAATATTTTTGGGCCTTAAAATATTCACATTATATTTTTCAAGCACTTCAAAAAACTCATTAATCTGATCTACACAAGACTTAGAGTTTGGAAATGTACCTGCTTGTACGTGCTCTATCGACTTAGGGTCATAACAATCTTCAACAAGTGGAATACCGCCAAAATTTTCAGCAATTCCTAAAACAACTGTAACAAGTTCAGAGGTCTCATTCTTTATATTAATGTCTATCATAACTAGCGCAAATTTAACCTTTTCTTCTTAAGAAAAACATATTTAAAGTATTAACAATTATTAACATTTTAATGGTTAAATTTAAGTTATATTGGGTATAAATAAATTAATTTCATTTGTACCTTTGAAATATATGATAAACAAAAAAAATAAAGCTAAATCACTAGCTAAAATAATTTCTCAGCTCAACAATTCTAATAATCGGAAAATTCTTGGAACTATAGTCTCACTATTTTCTGTATTATTAATCATATCATTTGTATCATACCTTTTTGAATGGAAGGCAGATGACAGCGTATTATCTAAAGAAGGTTATACAATTTTTAATAATGAAACTAACAATCAAATTGGAGGGTTAGGCGCTCAACTATCTCATAGGTTTATCAAGCTTTGGTTTGGAATTTCAGCTCTACTCATTCCTAATTTAACACTAATTTTAGGCTTGTCAATCTTAGGTTTTAAGAAGTTTAAGTTAAATAAGGTCGTAACTAATACACTTTTAGCTTTAATCATCTTGCCTATAACAATACATCATTTCTTTGATGCTATGATATTAGCTGGCGGGTTAGGTATTTTTATTGACGAGATACTTATACAAGCTATTGGCAATATTGGCACAAGCATTGTACTAATAACAATTATCTCATTAAATATAATTATTTCATTCAAAATAAATAGCAAGCATTTTCTAATACTAAATAAACTTAAGCTTAAAGGTTTTACGTTAAGAAAAAATATAAAGGTGGAAACGAAAGATACTGAACAAATTTCTGATGAAAACACTAATATAATTGAAGAAGTTAAAGAAGAAAATATTTCTGAAACTAACACTGAAAATCAAATTGAAATAAAAGAAAAAGAAGATGAATTAATAGACGATATAGGTTTAGAAGTGATTAGCAACAAAAATGAAGGTTCTTTAAGTAAAAGCGAAATAGAAAAGAAACTCAAAGAACTTGGTGATTTTGATCCTACTTTAGAGCTATCAAAATTCAAGATGCCTACTATGAATCTTCTAAATGATCATGGAGAAAACAAGATTGAAATTGATAAGAGTGAATTAGAAAAAAACAAAAATAAAATTGTTGAAACATTAGGGCATTACAATATAGGTATTACATCAATTTCAGCTACAGTAGGTCCAACCATTACATTGTATGAAATTGTACCAGAAGCTGGCGTTAGAATTTCTAAAATAAAAAATCTAGAGGACGATATATCACTTAGTTTAGCAGCAGAGGGAATAAGAATAATCGCCCCAATTCCTGGAAAAGGGACAATTGGTATTGAGGTTCCAAATGCAAATAAGAATACAGTTTCCATGCTTGAAGTATTGCAATCTGAAAAATTTCAGAATTCAAAAATGGAACTACCTATAGCATTTGGAAAAACAATTTCAAATGAAACTTTTATTGTAGATCTTGCCAAGATGCCTCACTTATTAATGGCTGGAGCAACAGGACAGGGAAAATCAGTTGGTTTAAATGCAATGTTGGTGTCATTGCTTTACAAAAAACACCCATCTCAGATAAAATTTGTTTTAGTTGACCCCAAGAAAGTTGAGTTAACATTATTTAATAAAATTGAACGACATTATTTAGCAAAACTTCCTGATTCAGAAGATGCAATAATAACAGATACTAAAAAAGTAGTAAATACCGTAAACTCACTTTGTATCGAAATGGATGAAAGATATGAATTGTGTAAAAATGCCAACTGTAGAAACATCAAAGAGTATAATGCTAAATTTATTTCAAGAAAATTAAATCCGAATGATGGACATAGATTTTTACCATATATTGTACTTGTAATTGATGAATTTGCAGATTTAATAATGACTGCAGG
>ERZ1047821.170-NODE-170-length-57047-cov-8.949730_pt1 | contig 57047 bp, 86 predicted proteins | sample MGYA00383096_ERZ1047821 | MGnify/ENA primary metagenome ERZ1047821 (study PRJEB29581, sample SAMEA5548366) | metagenome | biome: marine; feature: coastal; material: water | depth 25 m | study: Short-term variability in the microbial, nano- and picoplankton... | reverse complement strand
CATCTAACTGTATGCCCTTGAGTATATGTGCAATCACATCAACTGTCCACCCATTACCAATCATCTTGTATCGCTGACTATTTGATACATGGTTGGTGTAGTTGTCAGGTAATGTCTGCAATCTCTCACACTCTAAAGGTGTCAGCTTTCGCCACATATCTTTTGATACTGCAACCTTTGGTTCTCTGTGTCCACCTTGCATGGTGGTCAAGGTAGGTGCTTTGCCTTCTTGTGCATACACTCTCTTGATAGAGTCATGCCCTTTGAGGTCAGCAGTACCAACCCTAATCAATCCATCTTTAGACATGGTAGGGTTATCCTTCAGTACCATAGTACGTTGCTTACGTTCAATACTATTCCACCATACTGCACCATTGTACCTAGCAGTAAGACAATGAGACTTGCCACCACTAGTCATCTCATCTGTAGCATAGCCATCTTCTAGTATGTCTTGCATAACTATTCCCTTGTCAATCATATCAGCAATACGAATTTGCTCATACTTACCATTGACTAGTACACCAAACCAATACAACCTATATCTATTTTGTGCAGATAGTTTACTAGAATTTAATGCTTGACATTCAAATCCCATGTATTCTGATATAACATCTTGAGATTGTTTAGACATTCTAACATTCTCTAATAGTATATACTTAGGCTTTAGTTCATCTCTTAATCTAATAAACTCAAAGAATAATTTACTACGTTCATCATTAAAGTTTAATTGTTTTCCTGCAAATGAAAATCCTTGACATGGACTACCTCCCATTAGTATGTCTACATCATCATTGAAACTACTAGCATCAACTTTAGTTACATCTCCTATTGGTATTGCATCAGGAAAGTTAGCATCCATTACTATGTTAGCATACTTGTCTATCTCTGAATAATAATACTTAGTTATAGGTATATTTGCTTTTATACTAGCTAACATACCACCACCATATCCATTAAAAATACTAGCTATTACCATTGTCTTTATCTCCTATTGGTATTTCTTCGTTAGGTAAAAATTGTTTATCAAACTCTTTCATCGTATCTTCAAATAAGTTATATAACTCTTCTTCATCCATGTCAACTACTCCTTGTAATATTTTTCTAGTCTGTCATACAAGTAGTCTAAGCTATCTTGATTAGCTTGGTATAGTATACCTATCCCACCTTTATCAATCCATTTCTGAATGTTCTTAGGCTTGTCATCAATTAAGATGTTACCTTTAGTGTATGCTCTATTAATGGCATACTTTTCTTTCCTACCTGTAAAGATAGCATCACTTGGATTATAGTTATGTTTATCTAACCAATGTCTTTTCCAAAATGCTGAGTTCTTATTGTCATATCTTAATGGAGATGAAAGTATAATCCATTCTCCTTTAGTTAGTTTATCTATATGACTAATCAGCTTATCGCTTGTTTCAAACTTAGGTATTGTTCCAAAGAAATCAGTACCTTTTAATTCTAGTATTGATTGTGCTATGTTGATATCTTTCCAATGTTGTACACCATACTTTATTTCTAGTGCTTTAAAGAAATCAGCTATGACACCATCCATGTCCACATAAACTTTTCTTTTAACTGTCATTTTATTTTTCCTTTCGTTTAGTTATACAAGTAGACTATCCTATTATAATCTACTTGTCAAGTGTTAGTTATGCAACTAATTCAAGTTTCTTAAACTCATTAGATGATATCCATTTACTTACCTCTTGTTCTCTATTCCACATAGATAAACTTTCAGTATCATTGCCCATATTCTTTAGGCTAAATCCATTTCTTTCATCTGCATAGCTAGAGTAGTTAGTAAATGCTGAATATAAAGAGAATACATTTGCACCTCTATTAGCAACCTCATTATAGTATAAGCTAGACATTTTCTCAGCTTTCCTATCTGATTTAACTATGTTCTTAATGATTTCTGCGACATCTACACCATCTAATTTAATATTTGCCCATGATTGTAGCTTTTTAGATTGTGCATAGAAATCTTGTTTAGCATTTTGTAATTCATCTATGAATGTATCTATGTTAAAATTAGATGTGTTTTTACGTCTAACTTTATCATATTCTCCACGTATCTGACCATTAGTACAAAAGAAATCTATAGCACCAAAAAATACTTGATTAGACATACTACCATCAACTCCATGTAATGCTATAATTCTTTCAGCAATGGTAGTTGTATGCTTATCAGTAGTTATTTTAGTAGTAACATTAGGTAAGGTTATATCAGCTATTATTACTGCATTATCTTTAGCAGTAGACACCTTAACTTTAGCATTTTCTAATTCATGAGGTGTTCTATTTTCTTTTATCACATTCTCTACACCATCAATGAAATTCATATGAGATGTTGTATTAAAACTTTTACCTACTATACCTATTGGAGTATCAGTTAAAGTATTGATTACATATTTTTTACTAGCTAATCTTGTCTTTTCATATGTAATATCAAATTTTAAATTGTCATTTAATTGTATTAATCTATTTGTATCTAACATTATTTATTCTCCTGTTGTTTATTTAATTTTTCGTATTGTGTTTTTGTTATTTTAAAATCATATTTAGTTTTATCATCTTTAGTTATTTTTTTATAAAATATAGGATTGTTTAGTAGTTGTTCTTTTATTGTAATTCCTGTTAATAAAAATTGTCTTTCACTAAAGTTTAGGAATTGAAATTCATTTCTTAAATCGTCATCAGTTTTACATTGTCTCATATCAATTTGAAAGTTTGACAATGGTAATTCCATACTATTTATATTACCTGTTAACTTAGATTTTCTATATATTTTATGTAACATCTTATATTCTCCTTTTGTTATTGGTTAGTTATACAAGTAAACTACCTCATCATAATTTACTTGTAAAGAGTTATTTAATTTATTTTTGTCTTTTAATAAATTGTCCTGAGATTGCACACCTACTTACATAAAAGTAACCTACATTATGTGAGATAGTACCTTTTTGAGCATATCTATTTGTAGTACGTCTAAAGAAAATATTCTTATTTCCTATTGGATTTTTAATTATGTTTTTCATTGTATTATCCTTTCATTTTGTTATACAATTATTTTCTATTCTTATGTTATGTCATACAACTAAAAGTATGTCAATAACTTTATTTACTTTTTTTTATTATATTCACGTCTATATTTTTCATTACCTCCTGTAAATGATTTCATTAATCTAAACTTAGTTTGTATTTCAAATTGTCTCAATTTACGTCTATCAATTTCTTTTAATAGTTTTAGTTTTATATTGTATTTCATTTTAATAATTCCTTTATACTTGTATTATCTACTAATTCTATTTCATAACCTATGCTAGTTAAACTGTTTAACACTTCTTTTGATAGTGTTTTAGTTTTAGCAATATCTGAAATTGTTCTAGAAACTTTACACTCAGGATAAAAAAACCAATTACCATAAACATTTTTTAAACTTATCTTTATTTCCATTTTATTATTTCCTCTTAATAGTTATTAATTTTATGTGTTAATATAAATGTATCATTGTAATCAGCATCACAATTAATACTTATATCTTCAATAGTTTGTATATTATCTTGTTCATTAATATTATTACTTATAACATTAATAAACACATCATTATTTAAATTGTGTTTCTTTAATTCTTTTATTAATTCGTAAACTTTCATCTTATTAAATCCTTTTCTATTTAGTTATATAATTAAACTATATTATTATTTTTAGTTAGTCAATTAATTATTTTTATTTATTTTAATCACTTCTATAGTACTATCATACTATCATGTTTTATTATAGTGTGACATTTATATCACACCATAATATTTATTTTACTTTTTAATACAAGTAAATATATATAATAACATAAATGAAAACATTATAAATATAGTACCTATTGCACTAGCTAATATGTCTATAGTATTCCAATATTCAAAACGTGTTTCTACTATATCAATTATATATAATCCAATTATTAAATATGAAAACATTATTAATATTTTGATTGTTAGTATTAATGATTGTAACATTTTAATATATCCTTTATTTTAGTTATACCTTTAATGGCTATTTAAAGACTGTATAGCATAGGTAAACAATAAACCTATACTATACCTAGTCTATTTATTAACTTGCTATTTTAATAGGATTAAACCAATTATTAACATTAATTGTAAATCCTGATTTATCTATCTTAAAACCTTTTTTACGTAAACCTACATAATGATTTTTAGTATCTAAAAACCTTGCATCGTGTAAGTCTCCATCTAATATAGGTTTATTTCTAAATGTTTTTGGTATTGTATAACCTTTTTTAATGTCTAATACTATTGCCACATTCATATTATTATTAAAAGCCTGTTCACAATATAAATCATTTATTTCATTACGTGAAAAGGTTAAGGAATAATTTGGAATATGTGAGACATTCCTGTTAGGATTTTTTGTGTAATCATAAAATGTGATATTTGGATTATCATTAAATAAAGTAATATCTATTTTTTCCCATAGGATATCACTTAAAACATTTAATCTTATTCCACATATTAAGTTTGTATTATCTTTAATATTTTTATTGTTTACATAATTAAAGAATGTTTTTATTTCTTTGTGTAATTGTTTTAAAAACTGTTCCCTATATTCATAATATAAAATTGTTCTAACAATCCTAGCAATTAAAACATTATGTTTACCATTGCATAACATATGCTCTTGACCATGACCTGAGAAATTTAAACAACCTAAACCACATCCAATAGATGCAAAATTACAAGTATTATATTCACTAATAAAACTTGGAGCAAATGCCAAACCTTTAGTTAATACATCATATTTACCTGATTTTTCAAGTTTAGGATTTGAGTTTAAAAGTTTAGGTAGTTTAGACCAATTTAAAGTATTATCTTTATTTAATGCATTGTTTATTTTTTCACGTGCAAATATTCTGCATTGCTTAATTAATTCATCATTATTATAATGTTCTTTTAATTTAATGTTAGCATTTTTTAATTGTGCTTTAAATAATGTATTCATGATTTATAATCCTTATGTTATTTAATTTATAGTAGGTTAATTTATTTATTTGTATAAGTAAAGTTTTTAATTACATAGTTTCTTTTAATTTTAATTGTAGATTATTTAATATTTCATAGTCTTGTTTATCTTCCTGATATTTAAATTTTGTTTTATTTATATCAATAATAAATTCACTTGATGTAATATCAAAAGTTTCTACAATTTTAGCATCTTGTTTAATTCTATTAATTGTTTTTGAAACTAAATAATCTAATTCGTTTAATTCTGCATTATTTAAATTAACTGTTTTAGTTTCTTTTGAATTTATTGAATAGTCCATTTTATTAATCCTTTTTAATTGTTACTTTAATTGAGCTTTAAAGCTCCCATGATACACGTTAATTAAATCGTGTATCATAAGAGTATTAAAGATTATTTATAATCGTTATAGCTTGGCTTATAACCTTTCTTAGTAAATCTATTTTCATACTTGCCATATTTATTTTTTAATAAAAAGTAACCTTGTCTAGCTACTACAAATTGATTGCCATTATTGGTATCTTCTACAATGTTACCTACTGAAAGACTGTAAAACGTACCATACTTTTTAATTTTATCGTGCTCAATATTACCAATATTAAAAACATCTTCTAGATTTTTAGCATCAATTAAACCTACATCTTTATAATACTTTTTTTCAATAGCTTTATTGATAGGGCTTTTATCGTCATTATAATTTCTAGTAATTTGTAATTCTAAATCTTCTTTATCTTTATTGAAATAATCTTCCCCAATATGAAATTGTCTTATTTTAAATAGTGTCATGGCTTGTTATCCTTTATTTAAACTTAATTGATTAACTTAACTTATTTATTACAATAATCATTTAATTGTATAAGTAAAGTTTTATTTACATTATTTATAATTAAATTTAATACATATCTTGTAACGTATAGTGGAAGCTAAAAACTGTTAAACTTAATTATATAACTAATGATACCATAAACAATAAACATTGTTGTATGGGCTTTAAATCGTGGTTAAATCGTATCATGTTGAATGATGTATATATAATATAGTAAACATGTATTTACTTTTTATTTATGTATATAACTTTAATAGATAGGTATCAGTTTTTGTGATACACGATATCAATTAAATATAATAAAGATAACTGTTAATAAATCAGTTTAAACTATTCATATTATATACCTCATATAGCTATAAATTAAATTATTCAGTCTATATATAGCATATAAATGTTATTTTATTTCAGATACTTAGCTATTGATGATAGTAGAGGTATGCTAGGCAGGTGGCAGGTGGGGGGTATACGTATACGTACTCAGAGAAATACACAGATGGGTATTTTTAAGTGTTAACCACAAGTATAACTGTCAATATACCCACTGCCTAGCACCTAATGTGTGACATAAATATCACACTAATTTAACAATCGTACATGAATAAATTAATTGCTATTGACAAGATGTCTAAAACCTGTTATAATTAGCTATAACTTAACCACTTAAGTGTAACACTATAATAAAACACTTAAATAAAAAGATATATACTTGTTAAATACACTTAAATGAACACTTAAGTGATATTATTAGAATAAATATCCGTACATATATAAAAATACCCTTGACAATGCGTAAAAAATCAGTAAAACTATATACACCAGAGAATATGCTAGAAGCATTTTACAGTGCTATCCTAAATAACACACTTAAGAGCTTACATATACCACATAGTTCCGTATTTTATGTACGTGCTGCCATTGAAGCTGACACAGGAGTGCGATACACTCTTAAGCATGTGGAAACAGCTATGAAGGCAGAAGGAATGTTAGACTAATGTTTGAAGCATACGTACTTGTGTGCATGATTGGTAACTCCAATATATGTCATACACTAAAAGATTTGGAAGGTCCATATAAAACTAAACAGGAATGTATAGTACGTACCTATGAAATGGCTGCTGACCTACCAGACTATATGCCTATGTTCCAAGCCTTGAAATATAAGTGCTTTGAAGATAAAGAATCAGATAAAGTGAGAATATAACTATGGCTATCCCAGAGAGAGTCAAATCAAAAATGAAAGAGGAAGGTCTCAAGGGTGTAAACAAGCCTAAGAGAACACCTAATCATAAGACTAAGTCACACTGCGTGATGGCAAAAGAAGGTGACACATACAAATTCATTCGCTTTGGGCAACAAGGTGTATCAGGTGCTGGTAAGAATCCTACCACAGCGAAGGATAAGGCACGTAAGAAGAGTTATTATGCAAGACATAATGCTCAAGGCAAACCAACTTCAAAGTTATCAGCTAAATACTGGTCACATAAGGTGAAGTGGTAACAGGAGAATATTAAGATGGGTAAATACGATGGTACAAGAGCACCTATAAGTAAAAGCACAATAGGTAAAGTAGCAGAAGTGTTGGGCATTAAAGAAGGCTTAAATGCTAATCAAAAAGTATCTAAGATAGGATTACTAAGTACAAAAGTTGTTAGACAGGCTTTGAAGAGAGCAGGTATAGCAGGATTTGCACTTAATGAGTTTATAGATTTTGTTGCATCTAATAAAAAAGGCAAGGCAACTTCTAGTATGGATGCTGCTAAAGGACAAGCTCAAGACGCAATAAACAAACTGAAGAAAAAGACAGATAAAAATAAGGCTAAACCGAAGCTGGTACCTAAAGGACTTAGAGAGAGTATAGCTAAGGATAAGAAAAAAGTTAAGCCAATAGAGAAAAAGAAACCTATAATAAAGAAAAAGAAAGTTGTTACTCCACCTAAAAAGAAAAAGAATGGTGTTACATTTGAATTTAAAGTAGGGGGTAAAAAAGATGGCAGATAACGACATACAAAGAATAAAAGATAAACTAATTTCTCAGCATGGTAAAGCTAAAGGTATGGCTATATTCAGAGCAGTAAACAAAGATGCTAGTAATCAAATAGCAGGTGGTGGTGGAGAGATTGAAGGCTCTGAGCTTAGTAAGCTAATGGACTCAGAAGACCAAATCACTATCTACGAATCAAAGTCTAATATGACACAAGGCAAAGCTATGGGTGGTTCAATTACTAAAAAAAGAATAGGTGCTAACGATTATCGTAGTGGTGGCTACGTGCTATCAACTGTAGACAAGAGAAAGGTCAAGAGAAATGGCAAATAAAAAAGACAAAGGTGGTATAGCCATAATCATTTCTATGTTAGGTAAGAAACCTAAAGGTAAAATGAAAAAAGCTGAAATGGCATATGGTGGCAGTGTAGGTGGTAAGAAACATATGTATTCAGGTGGTGGCTCAGTCACAGACAATGCAGGTTTACTTGCTCTCAAGAAAGCTAGTCCTGAAGCCTACATGAATATAAAGAAAAATGCCTAATAGAAATTACAAAAAAGAATATGCTAACTACCACTCTAAACCTGCACAGAAGGTGAACAGAGCAGGTAGAAACAAAGCACGTAAGATAGTTATGAAAGCAGGTGGAACTGCGAAGGTAGCAGGTAAAGATGTCCACCATAAGAATGGCAATCCAAAAGATAACAGAACTAGTAATTTAGCTGTAGCATCTAAAACTGCCAATCGTTCTTTTAAGAGAACACGTACTGCTAAAAAACTTGTTAGGAGAGTATGATGGCTAAAGAGTATACAGTAAAAGTTTTTGGTAAAAAAACTAAGTATAGAAAAATAGGTAGTAAGTATTATAGAATTAAAAAGGATGGCGAGTTAGCAAAGGATGCAGCCACAGGATTAGTGTTAGCAAACTTAAAAAATGCTGCAGGTTCAAGACTAGTATCTAGTCCAGATAAAATGTTAGCAACAGTACGTTCTGCTGTCAGTGGCACAAATAAAAAAGGTCAGATGGGCAGGGGTATGAAAAAGGCTATGGCATCTACAACTAAAAAAGATGATGGGGGTAAAGCTAATTTAGATTTAGTTAGAGATATAGATAAGTCTAGGGTTATTAAAGATGGTGGCAGAGCCGCCTTACAAAAGTCTAAAGAAAAAGATAAAAAAGCATTTAGTGTATTTAAAAAGGATACTAACATAAAAACAGATGCCAAGCCACCTAAGAAGCTAAATAAGAAAAAAGAAGAGAAGACAGTAACAAAGTCTGCACTTAAAAATGTACAGGTTAGTAAAACAAAATCCTTACAAAATAAACCTAAACAAGAAGTTAAAAAGAAAGTAGAGAAGAAGATTACAAAGAAGCCTGAATCTAAGTTGGATTCAAAGGGTAACTATAAAGGTACAAATGTAAAGCCTACGAAGTTACAATTAGACAGACTAAAGAAAAGAGGACTAGCGTAATGGCAATGAAGAAGAAAACTAAATACATGGCTAAAGGTGGAATGAAGAAAACTAAATACATGGCTAAAGGTGGTGCAGGTATGAAGAAGACTAAGATGTACTCTCGTGGTGGAGCAGCTAAAAAGAAGTAATGTCGTATCTCATAAGTAACGTACCACATTTTAAATGTTGGGTACGTAAGGAGTTCACTTGTAATCATATGAATTATCACGGTGAATACCTACACGCACTAGCTTTCGCAGTCAATACCATACCTGATAGGTCATTAAGTTTTCAGGTAGTCTTCACAGGTTGTACAGAAGATGATAATGTACACGGTGGTGCAATGTGGGCAAGGATGCCAATACAGGCACTCGTAGCTGACATACCTGTAGATGAATGGGCAGAACCAATGGAAGACCACTTATGTCAACCTTGGGATTGTGAATCAAGAAACCATAGCATCATAGTTATGGACAGAGTAAGTTCTAGTCCGTGGTTATGTAAGATAGGCAATGAGTTCTACACAGCTAAGTATATGTTTACTGTTGACTATACAGACAGTGACATAGCAGATGACCCTGCACAGCATAAACAGTCACACGTGATGTACTTGTTGGATGCAGGAAAATGGACAGGCAATATTGTTGCACTGCCAAATAACAGAGTAAGAGCTACAAGTCCTGCTCTGTGGGTTACAGGAGAAGGAGCACCTGACTTTGCACCATCACAGTGGACACACTCAGCAGAGTCACATGAATCTTACCTAGACCCACATACTACATTTAATAACTTATATGAGGATAACAGTGCCAGTAAAAAGAAAAGCAACAACAGTAAAAAAGTTTAGTAAGGGTGGAAGCACGGTCAATGCAGCTGGGAATTACACCAAACCTACACTACGTAAGAACATATTCAACCGTGTTAAAGCAGGTGGTAAGGGAGGTGCTCCCGGTCAATGGTCAGCCAGAAAAGCACAGATGGTTGCCAAGGCATACAAAGCCAAAGGTGGAGGATATCGTGGATAAGTGTGATACTTGTGAATGTTACGAATGCGATGACGAAGAATGTAACTGTGACTGCCATGAAGATAAGGTAGCAGAGAAGGGTAATGATTGAGTTTGTGTTAGTGTTTATGATGGGATTAAGAGTAGTAGACCAAACACAAACCTTTGAAGACATAGATAGATGCTTGTACTTTGCAGAGAGATTACACAAGCAACCATCCGTACCACAGATGGAAGGAGCAAATCTACAGATAACAGCATACTGTAAGCCTAGAAGGAAAAGATAATGTTAGCAGAACTCGCAGCAGCAAATGCAGCCTTCGGTGTAATCAAGAGTTTTATATCTAATGGCAAGGAACTTTCAGGTTGTGCCAAACAAATATCAGATTTTGTATTTTCTAAAGAAGCTATAGAGAAAAACCTCAAAAAGAAAAAAGCTAAAGGTATAGGGGGTGGAGATTTAGAAGAGTTCATGGCTCTTGAGCAGATAAGAGAAAAAGAAGAAGAACTCAAGAAGATGATGATATATCTAGGTAGACCCGGATTGTGGCAGGATTGGCAACAGTTTCAAGCAGAAGCAAGAAAGTCTAGACGTTATCAAGAAAAGATGGCAGAGAAGCGTAGAGAAGAGATAATGGAATACATAGGATATGGTTTAGGTTTTATTGTCATAATATTCTTTGCAGGACTAGCAGCTTGGTTTGTAGCTAAGTGGACAGGTAGATTATAACCCCATGTATAGGCATCTGCACGTTGCAAGAGAATGTCTGCATAGGATGCAATAGAACAATAGAAGAAATTAAGGAAGCATATGAGAGCACCACAAAAGTCACTAGCAAATTGGACAAAACAGAAATGGACAACTAAGAGTGGTAAACCTAGTACACAGGGGTCAAAAGCTACAGGCGAACGTTATCTACCTGAAGCGGCGATTAAGGCTCTTAGTTCCAGTGAATACGCCGCCACTTCGGCTGCTAAACGAAAAGCAACTAGAGGAAATAGACAAGTATCTAAACAGCCCAAAAAGATTGCTACAAAAACGGCTAGATTTAGATGAGCAAAAGCGTATTGTATCTAAAATTAGCGAAGCCAATATTAAAGCTAGGAAACTATCTCTTCAACAAGCACGTGAAAGCTCTAAGAGAAAAACAAGAAAAAGAAGGAATTAGGAGACTATAATGGACAACATGATATTAGATGCGTGGAATGAACTTAGTTACGTTGAAGGTGTTCTATTTACAGTATGGTTATTTATCTTATACTATGGTAAGTGTTGGATAGATTCAAAGTTTAAACACAAGGAGTGTACATGTTTACGGCGTTGATAGGACCTATAGCAAACTTAGCTAGTTCTTGGATGGACAGTAAGGTTGAGAAGGTTAAAGCTGATGGTCAGGCTAAAGTAGCACAGGCTAAAGCTAAAGCAGTTGTAGCTGAAAAAGTTGCAGCAGGTGAAGTGCAATGGGAAAACACTATGGCAGATGCTACAGATAATAGCTGGAAAGACGAATTTGCCTTGACAGTTTTATTATTACCTGCTATACTAGTGTTCATCCCTAGTATGACAGAGTATGTAAGAGTAGGCTTTGAAGTATTGAATACACTGCCTGAGTGGTATCAGTATCTTTTATTTATAGCCATTAGTGCATCCTTTGGAATTAAAGGTGCAGGACAAGCAATGAAAATAATGGGGAAGAAATAATGGCTACTACAAAAAAACCAACAACTACAAAGAAACCTGCAGCTAAAAAGACAGCAGTAGTTAAGGCACATAGAGGAATGGCTCACGTACCAAGAGGTAGACGAAGACCACTAAACCCAAGACAAAGACCACAGGTAGAACCTCGTAGAAGAGGTGACGATAGACCTATTCGTGCTCCGGGTATAGATAGACCACAAATGCCTAGGGGAAGAAACCCACAGCTACCTGCTAATTTTTTTCAGATGTCACCAAATGCAAGAAAACAATTTTTGGCAGTTCGTGCAGCTAGAAAAGCAACACCTTTTACCTCTAGTGTAGGTAGACAGACACCTGCACAACTAAAGGCTGCTAAAGATAGATTTAACAAAATGATGGAAGCCAATAAAAAAATGAGAGCTAATGTATTTGGTAGAAGAAGAAAACCAACACAGGCTACGCAAACACCTAAAGTAGCTACACCTAGAAGAAGACCTACAGGAACTCCTAGAGTACCACAAGCACAACCTACACCGAGAGCACCTACACCTAGAAGAAGAAGATTTAGATTTAGAGGAAGAAGAACATAAAGTAATGTCAAACATTATTGAAACAAACTTTGGAACACTAATCAACCCTGCAAGAGTAGCACAAGGTAGTGCTTCTAGCATTGTAAAGAAAGGTGCGTTCTATGTATTTTCACTTAGACTAAGTAGTGATGATATTAGAGAGTATTCATTTACAGATAGAACTAGAGCAGAGAATATGAGAAAGATTCTAATAAGCCACTTAGAACAAAGTATAAAGTTAAAGAAAGTAAATAGTTAATGAACTTAATAAAACTACAAGATGAATTAGCAGAAGATGAAGGCATAAAGTTTGAAATATATAGATGTTCACTTGGGCATTTAACAGGGGGTATAGGACACCTTATTACTGAATGGGATGAAGAATTTTATGATAAACCTATAGGAACTAAAATACCACATGACCAAGTAAATGATTGGTTTGAGAGAGACATTAAAACAACTATAAACGATTGTAACTTACTGTTCTCTCAATTTGATAATCTACCTGAAGATATACAACATGTATTAGCTAATATGTGTTTTCAATTAGGTAGACCTAGACTATCTAAGTTTAAGAACATGATTGCTGCCGTAGAAGACTTAGATTGGGAAAGAATGGCAGACGAAATGGAAAACTCTCGTTGGTTTAAACAAACACCTAACAGAGCCAAGCGTTTAATAGCAATCGTTGATAGGCAGTATTATAGAGAGAATGTACCAACATGAGTAGAGAACTAACTGAAAGACAACAAAAGTTTCTAGCTGTTTTATTTGATGAAGCAGGTGGTGATGTAGTATCAGCTAAGAAGTTAGCAGGTTATGCTGAAACATCTAGCACTACAGAGATAGTGAAATCCATGAAGGATGAGATACTAGAAGCTACGCAGTTGTTTATGAGTAGGAACGCACCTAAAGCTGCAATGGCTATGGTGGGTGGTTTATATGACCCTACTGAGTTAGGTCTCAAAGATAAGATGATGGCAGCTAAAGAGTTACTAGACAGGACAGGCTTAGTGAAGACTGAGAAGATGCAAGTAGAAAGCACTGGTGGTGTTATGCTATTACCTGCAAAGAACGATGGATAGAAGTGTAGGCAAGTGGAAGTTACCACAACCAACAGACTTAAAAGATGAAGAACAAAAAGAATGGGTACAGATACCTCGCATAGCTAGGACTATTCCATTTGGATATAAGATAAACGAACAAGACCCTGACTTACTTGACCCAATACCATACGAGTTAGAAGCCATAGAGATGGCAAGAAAGTATGTAAAGCAATATTCATATCGTGAAGTAGCTAATTGGATGACTACTAAAACGAATAGAGTTATATCTCACGTGGGTTTAAGAAAAAGGTTAATGCATGAAAGACAACGTAAGAACACGGCTAGAACTCTCAGAAAGTGGTCTGAGTATGCCGAAAAGGCGATACAAAAAGCGAAAGCCATTGAAGAAGCAAGAACAGGTGCAAGAGCCTAAGATACAAGAAGTATCAGATGTAGAAGCCGTGCCTGTAGAAGAGCAAAATGTAGTATTTAAACCTAACGTAGGACCTCAAACAGAGTTCCTTGCTGCAGGAGAAAGAGAAGTACTATATGGTGGTTCAGCAGGTGGTGGTAAATCATATGCTATGTTAGCAGACCCTTTACGTTATATGGGTCATCCATCATTTAGTGGCTTGTTACTACGACACACGACAGAAGAATTAAGAGAACTTATATTTAAGTCAAAAGAAATATACCCACAAATATGGAAGGGTATAAAATGGTCAGAACGAAAGATGCAATGGGAAGCACCATCAGGTGCAAGGTTATGGATGTCATATCTAGACAGAGACGATGATGTACTTCGTTATCAAGGTTTGGCATTTAGTTGGATAGGGTTTGACGAATTAACCCAATGGTCTACTCCGTATGCTTGGAACTATATGCGTTCACGTTTGCGTTCAGTTGCACAGGATTTGCCTGTCTACATGAGAGCAACAACTAACCCCGGAGGTCCGGGACATCAGTGGGTCAAGAAGATGTTTATAGACCCAGCACCATACGGAAGACAATTTGATGCCACAGATATTGAATCAGGGAATGTTCTTTCCTATCCAAAAGGACACAGTAAAGCAGGACAAGCATTATTTAAACGTAGATTTATACCTGCAAGATTATCAGACAACCCATACTTGTCTGCCCAAGGTGACTATGAAGCAATGCTTCTATCCTTACCTGAACACCAACGTAAGCAGTTGCTTGAAGGTGATTGGGATATTAAAGAAGGTGCTGCTTTTACTGAGTTTGATAGGAATATTCACGTTGTTGAGCCTTTTTCAATTCCAAGAAATTGGGTTAAATTTCGTGCATGTGATTATGGTTATGGCTCTTATAGTGGTGTGTTGTGGTTTGCTGTTTCTCCAGATGAGCAGATTATTATATATAGAGAGTTGTATTGTAGCAAAGTACTTGCCACAGATTTGGCAGATATGATATTGGATGCTGAAGCAGATGATGGAAATATTAAGTATGGGGTTCTGGATAGTTCTCTTTGGCACAAACGTGGCGATACTGGTCCTTCTTTGGCTGAACAGATGATTATGAAGGGTTGCAGATTTAGACCTTCAGATAGAAGTAAGGGCAGTCGTGTATCAGGAAAGAATGAGATACACAGAAGATTACAGATAGATGAGTTTACTGAAGCACCAAGATTAGTTTTCTTTAATACTTGTACAAATATGGTATCGCAATTACCTGCATTACCATTAGATAAAAAGAATCCAGAAGATGTAGACACAAGAGCAGAAGACCACTTGTATGATGCATTAAGATATGGTATAATGTCAAGACCAAGATTTAGTATATTTGACTATGACCCAATGGGCAGACCTAGTAACAGTATGCCAATGGCAGACTCTACATTTGGATATTAAGGATATAACATGGCAGAAAAAGATGAAGTAACACTAGATGATGATTCAGTAGCATTAGAAGATGCTGAAGAATCAACAGTCAGTGACATAGGAGTAAGTGGTATTATACCGTTTGTTATGGATAGATACCAACGAGCCGAAGACTATCGTAGTAATGACGAAGAACGGTGGTTAAGGTCTTATAGAAACTATAGGGGGTTATACGGAAGTGATGTTCAATTTACTGAAGCAGAAAAGTCAAGAGTATTTATTAAAGTTACCAAAACAAAAACTCTCGCAGCTTATGGACAAATTGTTGATGTTTTATTTGCAGGGAACAAGTTTCCTATTAGCATTGAGCCGACAGTGTTACCTGAAGGTGTCGCAGCTGACGTTAACTTTGACCCAAAGATGCCTGAACAGCTTAAGGGAGAAACTGAGATGTCTTCGCCTTATGGGTTTAAAGGTGATGGCATGGATTTACCGAAGGGTGCTACTGAAAAAACATTGGCAGAAAGGCTGGGTCCTCTACAAGACAAGTTGGGAGAAATTGAAGGGTTGGAAGAAGGGGTAGGTAAAACACCTTCTGCCGTTACATTTAGTCCTGCTATGGTAGCTGCTAAGTCTATGGAAAAACAAATCATGGACCAACTACAAGAGTCAGGCACTAGTAAACAATTAAGAAGCACAGCATTTGAAATGGCATTATTCGGAACAGGGGTAATGAAAGGTCCTTTTGCTGTAGATAAAGAATATCCTAATTGGGATGAAGAAGGCAACTACAGTCCTGTATTTAAGACTGTACCATCTACATCACACGTATCAGTATGGAACTTCTTTCCTGACCCTGATGCCGCTAATATGGATGAAGCACAGTATGTAATTGAACGACACAAGATGTCAAGAACACAGTTACGTGGTTTAAAGAAAAGACCTTACTTTCGTGGCAATGTTATTGATGAAGTAATTGCATCTGGGGAATCTTACGACAAAAAGTATTGGGAAGATGATTTATCTGACTATGCAGCAGACCACGGAATAGATAGATTTGAAGTACTAGAATATTGGGGAATGTGTGACGTTGATATGCTTGAGGAGAATGAGGTAGATATACCTAAAGAACTCAAGGAATTTGACGAACTACAAGCAAATATATGGATTAGTAATGGTAAGTTAATAAGAATGGTTCTTAATCCTTTCAAACCTGCCACTATACCTTACATGGCAGCTCCTTACGAACTTAATCCATATTCTTTTTTTGGTGTAGGTCTAGCTGAAAACATGGATGATACACAGACACTTATGAATGGTTTTATGAGAATGTCTGTAGACAACGCAGTGTTATCAGGTAACTTACTTATAGAAGTAGACGAGACTAACTTAGTTCCGGGGCAAGACCTATCAGTATATCCGGGCAAAGTGTTTAGAAGACAAGGTGGTGCTCCGGGTCAAGCTATCTTTGGTACTAAGTTTCCTAACGTATCAAATGAGAACTTACAACTATTTGACAAGGCTAGACAACTTGCAGATGAGAGCACTGGCTTTCCATCATTCGCACACGGACAGACAGGTGTGCAGGGTGTAGGTAGAACTGCATCAGGTATATCAATGCTTATGAACGCTGCGGCAGGTAGTATTAAAACTGTTATAAAGAATGTAGACGATTACTTACTAAAGCCACTAGGCGAGGGTATGTTCAGATTCAATATGCAGTTTAACTTTAACAAAGATATTAAAGGTGACTTAGAAGTACAGGCTAGAGGTACAGAAAGTCTCATGGCTAACGAAGTACGAAGTCAGAGATTGATGTCTTTCTTACAAGTAGCATCTAATCCTGCATTAGCTCCGTTTGCTAAGTTTCCATATATTATTAGAGAGATAGCTAAGTCTATGGAACTAGACCCTGAAAAGGTTACTAATAATATGGATGAAGCGGCTTTACAAGCAGAAATATTAAAAGGTATGCAGGGTGAACAACCTCAACAACAACCACAGGCAGGTCAACCACCTGTCGGTGCTAACCCATTAGACCCCACAGGAGCAGGTGGTGGTAATATAGGTACAGGACAAGCTCCTATACCAAATGAACAAGGATTTTCAGGAAATGATGGACAAGCAGGTGCTGCAGCAAATCAAGCCGCTAGTGAACAACCTCAAACTAATGAACAGCTTCAATGATTACATTGATGAGTTAGTGAAGCAACAACATAAGATACTAGAACAGTCTAGTGATACAACTACTCTACATAGGTCTCAAGGAGCAATAGCTACTTTGAATAAATTAAAACATTTAAGGGATGAAGTAAATGGCATTAAGTAAACAAATGGAAATGTTTGAAGATGGTGGTCTCAAAGATGAAGGTGGTATGACTGATGAAGTATCAGGTAACGATGTACCATCAGGCTCTACACGAGAAGAAGTGAGAGATGACATACCTGCACAGTTAAGTGAAGGAGAGTTTGTATTCCCTGCTGACGTAGTTAGATTTATAGGTCTTGAGAAGTTAATGCAGATGAGACAAAAGGCTAAGATGGGTCTACAGAAAATGGAAGACATGGGTCAGATGGGTAATTCAGAAGAAGCTATTATACCTGACGATATGCCTTTTAGTATAGATGACCTAGATATTGAAGAAGAAGTTGACAATCAAGCAGAAATGGAGTATAATAAAGGTGGAGTAGTTTATGCACAACAAGGTGCTTACATACCAAATGTAGGCAAGGCTTATCAACCACCTGCTGCACCAAACGCAGGTACACCATATGCTCCTGCTAATTATGGAGATTTATTAGGTACTAGTGCAGGTGGAGCACCTAAGACACAGAATGTGAGATATGTTAATGAAGCCACAGGACAGGTTCGTATGATACCTCATGTATTAAACGCAGATGGTACTATAGGCAATTCCTTGTATCCTAGACCTGACGGATTTATTAGAAAAGAAGAAGCACCTAAAGAAGCAGCTAAGCCGACACAAGTACAATCAACTAAAGTAAAGCCTGTTGATACAGGAGAAGGGGGAGACCCAAGTGAAGATGGTAAAGGTGGTGCTAGTTTATCTTTTGGTGGAACAAAAAGTGGAGCAGGAAAAGGTTTACAGTCAAATGCTATAACTGCTAATATATCATATAACATAAATCCTTTTGGTGTAACAGGTGTTCTTGGTAGTTTAATGACAATCAATGATATAAATAAAGGTAAAAATGTAAATACAATAGGTAATAAAAACGGATTAACAACCAACCCTGTAAGTATGTCTTTTGGAAAAGGCAAAGTGTCTCTTACCTCTAAAGAGTATGCAAGCGTAAAAAACAATCCAACAGGTAAAGAAGCTAAAGATTTAAAAAACAGACTAGAGGTGCTTAATTCCATAGTTAATACACCTTATACTTTTAATCCTGTGACTAATGTTTATACCGACAAATTAGGAAATACTTTATCCACTGAACAAGCAGAACAAGCAGGTAAAGACGTTCAAAATAATATATCACACGAAGTTAGTAAGGGTAAAGATATAGCAGATGTCATAAATGATTTAACACAAACAGAAATATCAGTAGCACAAGACTACGGTATAACTGATGAAGATGACCAACAGTCTTACGGAGGTGGATTTGATTTTGGTGATACAGCACCCGGACAAGGAGTGACTACCTCTTATGGCGTTGGAACTGATATAGATGATGATGATGATAGCTATGGAGTTACTGAGTCCGAAAATGACACATCTAATGATGATACAACTTCTACAGCAGAAGATTTTAACACAGGTGGACTAGCAGGTAAAAAGAAAAAACCTAAACCTAAGAAGATGAAGCGAGGTGGATTAGCTTCACGTTAATAATCCACAATAATAGGCTACTTATCCCCCAACAATAACTGGCTACGATAACCCCAAGGAGAAGACAAATGGCTGAAGAAGCTACTAAAGTAATGGTGGAAGATGCTACACCTAAAAAAGCAATGTTTATGAATAGACCTTATTCTCAGGAAGAAAGAGTAAAGCGAGATGAAGAAGAGCTTGCAAGGCTCGTTGAGGAGCAAAAAGGTACAGAAGAGACTAGCGAGGAGGAAACTCCTAGTGAAGAAGAACCGGCTAACGCTGAAGAGAAAACTTTTAAAAAGAGATATGGCGATTTAAGAAGGCATACTCAGGAGAAAGAGAAGCAGTTTCAAAAACAGCTAGATGACATGAAAGAGCAACTAGCTAAAGCAACTAAGAAAGAAATGAAGTTGCCTAAGTCTGATGAGGACATAGAAGCATGGGCAACAGAGTACCCAGACGTAGCTAAGATTGTTGAAACTATTGCTATGAAGAAAGCAAAAGAACAATCACTTGAGCTAGAAAGTAGAATACAGAAGATAGATGAAATGTCTGTTGAAGCTAAGAAAGAGAAAGCTGAAGCAGAACTAATGAAACTTCATCCTGACTTTAATGATATTAGAGATAGTGATGAGTTCCACGATTGGGCAGATGAACAGCCAAAATGGGTACAGGATGCACTTTATGAAAACGACAATGATGCTAGGTCAGCAGCAAGAGCTATTGACTTATACAAAGCCGATAAGGGAATCGGTAAGGAAACTAAGACAAAGAGTAATAAGAGTGCTGCTATGGAAGTTGGCACGAAGTCTACAAAGACTAAAGTTGATACTACAGAAGCAGGTAAAAAGATACTTGAGTCACAAGTTCAAAAAATGTCCTCTGCACAGTATGAAAAACAGGCTGACACAATAATGGAAGCTATTAGGTCAGGCAACTTTGTATATGACATATCAGGTTCAGCTAGATAAATAAAAAATAATGTTGACAAACAAGAATTTATGTATATAACTATACATAACTAGAAGTGTAACACAACCTCACGTTCCCAAACTGAATACTTGTGTTACACTTTATACTACACTTTAGAGATTACCCAATTATGTGAGCCTACACAGGAATCGCTATCCTACGTACAACCTCAACGCATGAATGGTCCTTATAAAGTAAAATGACTAAAACTATAGTACACGTTCTGTGTACATATGATAAATGTTTAAGGAGATTTAAAATGGCATTTACAGCAGCAGCTGGTTATGGTAATCTTCCTAACGGTAATTTTAGTCCTATTATTTACAGCAAACAGGTGCAACTTGCGTTCCGTAAGTCATCTATCGTTGATGCAATCACTAATAATGATTACTTCGGTGAGATTGCTAATATGGGCGATTCCGTTAAGGTTATCAAAGAACCAGAAATTACAGTCAAGGCATATTCTAGAGGAACTACAATAACTCCTCAAGACCTTGATGACGAAGAATTTTCACTTAATATTGACAAAGCTAATTACTTTGCATTTAAAGTGGATGATATTGAGGAAGCTCATTCACACGTTAACTTTCAACAGTTAGCATCTGATAGAGCAGCCTATAGACTAGCCGACCAATTTGACCAAGATGTACTTGGTTATATGTCAGGCTACAAGCAATCAGCTACACATGGTGTTGCAGACACAGCTAATACAACTACTAATGGTAGTGTAGCTGTTTCAACAGCAGGTTCTGACGAACTCTTATCCTCAATGAAGATTGATGCTGAAGACTTCGGTGGTTCTGCTGGAGATGCTATAGCTATTACACCTAGAACTGGTGGAGCTACTACTGCGGCTCCTGCGGCAGGTGATAGACACCCATTGACAGTGATTGCTAGAATGTCAAGACTATTAGACCAACAAAATGTTGACACTAATGGTAGATGGTTAGTATTAGACCCTGTATTTATTGAGGTACTAAAGGATGAAGATTCAAGATTATTTGATGCAGACTTTGGTGGTTCAGGATTACAGAATGGTTTAATCTTAAATAACCTACACGGATTTAAAGTGTATCAGTCAAATAACCTTCCAAGTATAGGAACAGGACCTTCTAATACAGGTACTAATAGTTCTACAAACTTTGGTATTGTTGTTGCTGGTCACTCTTCATCTATAGCTACTGCCGAGCAAATCAACAAGACAGAGACTTATAGAGACCCTGATTCTTTTGCTGATATTGTTCGTGGTATGCATTTGTATGGTAGAAAGATTCTTCGCCCTGAAGCAATCTGTACTGCCGCTTACCACTTAGCATAGGGAGATTGAATTATGGCGAATATTACTGCTGTTCTTAAAGCCGCTTCTGGCAACTCCCAGAGAGGTCGTAATGTATATTACATGGATAATGTTATTGACTTAACTGCTAATAGCATTAATCCAAACGGTGATACCATTCAAGCTATCACAGTTCCAGCTAATACTCTTATCGTGGCTGCAGGTCTTCAGGTTGTAACTAGTGCAACTCAGAATACTGGCACAGATGCAACAGCATCACTTGGTTTTACAGGTGGTGACGTTGATGAGTTTGTTGCAACTTTTGATATTGACGGTGCTGCTGATGGTGCTTATGCTCCTCAGATTGCAATCACAGGTTTGACTGCTTCTACTTCTGCTGACACTATTGATGTGTTATTAGCAGGTGGTGGTGCATCATTTACTGCCGGTTCAATCCGTGTGTATGCAATACTAATGGATATAAGTGACCAAGGTGACATGTCTGCTGACGAAGTTGACAGAGACACTTTAGCTTAAATCATACATAAGGGAGCAGGGCAACTTGCTCTCTTATCTTTACAGGAATTATTATGGCAGAGACTTACCTAACACTAACAAATAAAGTAATAGCAAGGTTGAATGAGGTTGCATTAACTTCTACAACCTTTTCTAGTGCTAGGGGTATACAAGTTCAATGCCAAAACGCAGTTAATGAATCAATAAGATTTATTAATCAGCGAGAGTTTAACTACCCATTTAACCATGCTACTGCTACTCAGACACTGACAGCAGGTGTGGTTAGATATAGTTTACCTGCTTCTACTAAGACAGTAGACTACAATACATTTAGAATAGTCAAAGACAGTGACTTAGGTAATGGTGGATACAAATTAAATTTATTAGATTATAATGACTACATAAATAGAGTTATCAATCAAGAAGATGAAATAAATACTACAACTACTAGTACAACACACACAGATAGTGTTACAACTATAACTGTAGCAAGTACTACAGGGTTTGATAGTGCAGGTACAATAGCTATAGGTAATGAAACAATTACTTACACAGGAGTAACTAGTACTACATTTACAGGTTGTACAAGGGGTGCAAGTAGCACAACGGCTGCTTCAATAGCTAGTGGTGTTACAGTAGCACAGTTTGACAGAGGTGGTGTTCCTGAATATGTAGTAAGAACACCTGACAATAATTATCTTCTATACCCATACCCTAATAAATCATATGCAATAAAGTTTGATTATTATACATTTCCTACTGATTTATCAGCACATGGAGATATTACAACTATACCTGATAGATTTGCACCTGTGATTGTAGATGGTGCTACAGCATTTGTGTATCAGTATAGAGGTGAGACACAACAGTATCAACTTAATATGCAGAGATTTGAACAAGGCATTAAGAATATGCAAACATTATTAGTAAATAAATTCTCATACCTACGTTCAACCTTTATAGCTAGAACAGGTAGTGCAGACATTAGGGCATTATAATGGCAGATGAATCTCAAACAGTACCTTCAGCATTTACTTGTGAAGGTGGGTTAGTACTAAACAAATCTACTTTTATGATGCAACCGGGTGAAGCTTTAGAGTTAGAGAACTTTGAGCCTGACATAACAGGTGGCTACAGAAGAATAAATGGATACTCTAAGTATGTAACAGCAGTTGTACCACAGACAGCATCTGCTACAGAAAAAATACTTATGGTTGCAACTTTCGGTAGCAAGGTATTAGCAGCTAGGGGTACTAGTATATATAGTGCTGACCCCGGAGGTTCATCTTGGACTAGCATAGACAGTAGTAGAACAAGTGCAGGTAAGTATAGGTTTGAAAGATTTAACTTTGATGGTACAGACAAAATTGTTGTCGTTGATGGTGCAAATAATCCTACTGTGTTTAACGCTAGTTTAACTGCAACAGATATAACTCCTAGTACAGGAACTGGGGAAGAAACATTTTTAACTGAAGCTATTACTACAAGTAGTATGACTGGTAGTGGAACACTTAAAATAGCTGACACATCTCAATTTAATAGTACAGGTTCAGTTATAATAGGTACTGAAATTTTTACATACACAGGTAAAACTGCTACTACTTTTACTGGTGTAACTAGAGCAGCATCAGGTTCTACAGCAGTAACACACGAAGTAAGTACAGTAGTAGCTGATTTATTTCCTTCTGCTGTAACAGGTGCTAAACACGTTGCCGCCTTTAAGAACCATATGTTTTATGCAGGTATGAGTACTAACAAACAAGAAGTAGTATTTAGTGCTCCATTTCAAGAAGGTTCTTTTTCCGTAGCAATTGGAGCAGGTAGCTTTAAAGTTGATGATGAGATAACAGGAATTAAAGTTTTCCGTAACGACTTATTTATATTTTGTGAAACAAGAATATTTAAGATGACAGGAACTTCAAGTTTTAACTTTGCAGTATCAGACGTAACAAGAGATATAGGGTGTGTCAATGGTGACACAATCCAAGAATTTGCTGGTGACTTAATATTCTTAGGTCCTGATGGATTAAGAACAGTTGCTGGTACTGCAAGAATTGGTGACGTTGAATTGGGAACTATAAGTTCTAATGTGCAGTCTATATTTAATGAAAATATATCTAGTGCATCAGAGTTTGACAGTATAGTTATACCAGATAAGACACAGTATAGAATATTCTTTACTAAAAGTGGTACTGTAGATAATCAAACTAAAGGTATCATATGTTCACTTAGAGGACAGAAGTTTGAGTTTGCAGAGATTAGAGGAATAAAGCCTGCTAGTACTGACCACTTCGTAGATGATGGAGATGTTATTGTTTTACATGGTGGATACTCAGATGGTTTTATATATAGGCAAGAAGTAGGCAGTACATTTAATGGTGTTAATATAGCAGGTAAATATAGAAGTCCTGACTTAACATTTAATGACCCGGGAATAAGAAAGCATATGCAAAGGGTTGTTATAAACTATAAGCCTGAAGCAGCTATAGATGCAGACTTATTTTTAAGATATGACTACGAGGATAAAGATGCACCAAGACCTGCAGCATATCCACTAGATTCAGAAGATGTTGTTGCTATATATGGTACATCAGTTTATGGAGTACCTACATATGGTGGAGCATCACAACCTTTAGTTAGACAAGCAGTAGAAGGTTCAGGATTTGCTGTTGCTTTAAGAGTTACGGATGGCACAGGAAGTGCTCCATACTCACTTAAAGGTTTTCAATTAGAATATCAACTAGGAGCTAGACGTTAATGGGAGCTACATATACAAGACAGTCCTCGTACACAGATGGAGACGTAATAACTGCTGCTCATACCAATGATGAGTTTAATCAGATATTAGCTGCCTTTGCTGCGAGTACAGGACACACACACGATGGTACAGCAGGTGAAGGTGGACCTGTTACTAGCTTATTAGGTAATACACTTAGCTTTGGAGATGGTACAACAGATGCCGATATAACTGTCACATTTAATGCAAATGGTAATGATGGTGAATTAAAATGGATGGAAGACGAGGATTATTTTGAATTTAGTGATGACATACTTATTGCTTCTTCAGAGAAGCTACAATTCAGAGACACAGCAATATACATCAATTCAAGTACCGATGGACAACTTGACATTGTCGCAGACACAGAAGTACAAATAACTGCCACAACTATTGACATAAATGGTAATGCTGACGTATCAGGAACACTTACCTATGGCAGTTTATCTGACGGTACAGTAACTATTACGGCTTTTGCTGATGAAGATGACATGTCTTCTGATAGTGCTACTCTAGTGCCTACACAGCAGTCTGTAAAGGCATACGTAGATGCTACAGTAACTGCACAAGACTTAGACTTCCAAGCAGACAGTGGTGGTGCGTTAAACATAGACTTAGATAGTGAGACACTTACACTCACAGGTGGTACAGGAATTGACACAAGTGGTAGTGGTAATGCTGTTACCTTTGCAATAGATTCTACTGTAGCCACACTCACAGGTTCACAGTCACTTACTAACAAAACAATAGATGTTGACAACAACACTGTATCTAACATTGAAGTTGACAATCTTAAATCAGGTGTATTAGATACAGACTTAGCTTCTGTATCAGGTAGTGATGACACAGTTGCTTCTGCAAAAGCTATTAAAGCATATGTAGATGCACAAGTTACAGCTAGTGATTTAGACTTTCAGGGTGACTCAGGTGGAGCACTAAGCATTGACCTAGATAGTGAAACCTTAGACATTGCAGGTGGCACAGGTATTGACACAAGTGGCTCAGGCAATACACTTACTGTAGCTATTGACAGTACCGTTGCTACACTAACAGGTTCACAGTCTCTTACAAACAAAACTATTGATGCAGACAATAATACATTATCTAACATTGAGGTAGATAACTTAAAAGCATCTGCTGTTGTAATTGAATCAGAAGGTATTGGTTCTAACGACAATGATACAACTATACCTACTTCAGCGGCTGTTAAGGATTATGTAGATACACAGATTACTGCTGAAGATTTAGATATAACAACAGATAGTGGCACAATAGCTATTGACTTAGACGGTGAGACTTTAACTGTCTCAGGTGGAGAAGGTATAGATACTTCTGCTACAGGTAATGCTATCACTATAGCAGGTGAAGATGCTTCAACAAGTAACAAAGGTGTTGCTTCTTTTAGTTCTGATAACTTTGCTGTATCAAGTGGTGCAGTAACAATTAAAGACGGTGGGGTCGTAACTGATGAATTAGCTGCCGATGCTGTAACAGGTGCGAAGATAGCAGATGATGCTATAGATTCTGAACATTATACAGACGGCTCTATTGACACTGCACACATAGCTGATTCACAAATTACTGTAGCTAAGATGGCTGCTAACTCAGTAGATAGCGACCAATATGTAGATGGCTCTGTTGACAATGAGCATTTAGCAGGTTCTATTGCAGATAGTAAACTTAGTACAATCTCAACAGCTAACAAAATATCACTGACTGCATTGGATATAGATGGTGGTACAGATATAGGTGAAGCAGTTGCTGATGCAGACTTGTTTATTGTTGATAATGGTGCAGGTGGTACAAATAGAAAAGTAACAGCTTCTGCCCTTAAAACGTATGCAGGAGGAAGCTCGGCAAGTAAAGGCTTTGCAACAGCTATGGCAATAGCATTATAATCAGATTTTACTTGACAAAAGAAGCAATACCGAGTATAATTATATAAAAGGAAAAAGAAATGGCACAAGACTTTGAAAGAACCCTTACAGCTAATATAGATACTGCTCTTGCAGATATCAGAGCTACATCAGATAGTGATGATGCAATAGTTGGTATAAGGATGGCTAACATACATACCTCACAGATAACTGTAGACGTAGCTATTACTGACAATAGTAATAACGTAACAGCTTACCTCATTAAATCTGCACCTATACCTGTTGGTGGTGCATTAGAGTTAATAGATGGTGGTTCAAAGATAATACTACAATCAGGTGATAAACTAAGAGCAAAGTCCAGTGTAACAAACTCACTTGATGTTGTTGTCTCAGCAGTTGATACTATTAGTGAATAGGAGATAGAATGGCATACTTAGGAAATGTAGTACCTGCTAACTTCCAAGCACCACCTGCTGTTGTAAGATTTAATGGTGATGGTTCTGATACAACCTTTGCACTTGGAAGAACAGTAGGTTCAGTACAAGAGATACTTGTAAGTGTTGATGGTGTTGTCCAAGATAGTGCAGCTTACACTGTGCCTGATGGCTCTACGTTAACATTCACAGCAGCACCCTCAAGTGGTACAGGCAATATCTTTGTGTACTTTCTTGAGTTATCAGCAGGAACAATAACACCTACAGCAGAGTTCAAAGGTAACTTCAAAGGTGGTGGGTTGTTTAGAACTAATGCACAGAATTTAACTGCCGACATAACAATACTAGCCACAGAAAATGCACAAGTAACAGGAACACTTACTGTAGATGATTCAGTTACATTGACTGTCAATGATGGTGGAAGATTGGTGGTGACATGAGTACAATAAAGGTAGATACATATTTAACTCGTGGTGGTGCATCAGAGATAGCCATAGATAAACTAAAAGGTGCATCAAGTGCAGGGTCAATGACTGTTGTTGGAGAAGGTGGTACAACTACTACTAATCTGCAACAAGGATTGGCTAAGAGTTGGATTACATATGGTGACACAGCTTCAGCAGGGAATCCTGCAATTTTTGATTCATTTAATATTTCTGGAATAACAGATAATGGAGCAGGAGATACAACTTATGCTTATTCAAGTAATATGGCTGTAGCAAAGGGATATACTGTAAGTGGAACTTTTGCTCATAGCTCAGATATAACAATTTATGTTTATAGTCCTCAACCAAAACAACATAACTCTGTTGCTACAGATACTTTAAGAATAACACAAAACTATGCAGGTTCAGGAGGGTCAAGTGTTAGTGATAATGACTATGTTTCAAATAGTATGACAGGAGATTTAGCATGAGTACAGTAATATTAGACACAATCACAGGCAAGTCCACTGCAACAACAATAACCATTGGCTCAACACCTATAGTTAGTGCAAGTGCAAACTCTATGACTATTAGAGGTGAGGGTAGTAATCAGACAAGTATTCAGCAAGGGTTGGCGAAGGCTTGGCATTTATCAACTACTGCTGCTGTTATTGAAGATAGTTTTAATATTAGTGCTAATGCAGATAATGGAACAGGAGATTATACATACAATATTACTAATAATATGGCTAGTGTAAATTATTCTGCTCCTCATATTACATCTCAAGATGCTGATAATATGATGCACATTCACACTAGAGCAACTGGAACTATTAGGGTAAATAATGTTAATGATGGAGCCACTGCTAGAGATGCAATTAATGCAGGAACAATACACGGAGACTTAGCATAATGGCAAACGGAACAATAGCATTTGATACATTATCAACAAGTGGACAGATAACAGGAACAGCTAAGTCTGTTGATACAGATTATGTTGTGAATGGTAGTGCGAAGTCATTTGAAATACATGATGATGATTCAACAACCCTAAAAGAAAGTTTTAATATGTCAAGTATTACTGATGGTGCTGCAGGTATATGTTCTCCAGTTTTTACTAACAACATGAATACTGTAAATTACTTTACAGCTGCATCAGCAGGTAATGTAGACACATCTTTTGGTGCATGTTCTTCTGTGAGATATGGTGCTGCACTATCAACAAGCACTTATACTTATGCAATAGTTAATTCAGGTAACGCTGCTGCTGATAGAGAAAATACAATGTCCTGTAATCATGGAGACCTAGCATGACAATAGAAACACCAGAATTTCAAGGCACACATCTTTGGGATAGATTGTGTTGGGCAAAAGAAAAGCTAGAGCCACACAGAACAGAATACTGTGTCGTATGGGAAGACCCAGAGATACCTGATGAACCTGCAAAGATTACACATCCTGACCCTAATTGGATGGCTTGTGCATTAAAGGGTGGCATACTTCCACCTGTAGAAGCCTATTGGGAACTCAAGAAGGATGAAGAAAAGCCTGACTTTGTAAAGCATAAAAGAGGTTACTTGTTACACAACACTAAACCTATTGAAGCTATGACAGAAGAACAGGCAATAGAATACTTAATTATGAAAGACATACCGAGACATGTATGGCAAGACTATGATAAAGCCAACAAACCTCGTATGCTCATTTGTACTAAGTCACAGTTACCAAGCACTAGAGTGTGGCGAAATGCTTGGAAGATTAATGAAGAAATAAATACCACGCATAATGAAGAAGCTGCTTAAAAGGGAGAAACCAATGGCAACAACTAACATCGTAGACAAAGATGGTAACAGTATATCTGCTTCAGATGCTACTGTTCCTTCAGACAGGCACTTCAGAGGTGCATGGTCATTATCAGGTACAACCATAACAGAAGATTTGGCTGTAGCTAAAACTATATTCAAGGATAAAGTAAGGGAAGCAAGAGGTCCTTTATTGGAAGCTGAAGATGTAGTTTATATGAAAGCAATGGAAGCTGACGATTCATCTGCTAAAGCTGCAAGTGTTACTAAGAAGAACGCACTAAGAGATGCACCTGCTAACTCAGCTATTACAAATGCAGCAAACATAGGTGCATTGAAATCAGCTTGGGATGCTGACTTATTAGGCGATAGTCCATACGCATAAGGAGTAGTTAATGGCTTTAACTAAAGTACAAGCAGATGGTATAGCTTCTGTTAGTGGAGTATCTGGCACAGTTACTTCTTTAACTGAACAAGCCACCACTTCTGAAACAACTAAAGATTTTACTGTACCTACAACAACTAAAGTTATTTATGTTACTTTTGAAGGTGTTTCATTTAGTGGTTCAAATGATGATTTTATAATTCAGTTAGGCGATAGTGGTGGAATTGAAACAAGTGGTTATGTTTCTACATCATCAGCAACTGGTGGTGGTGCAGGCTCAGGAACAGATAATGTAGCAACATCAACAGCAGGTTTTGCAATTTACTATTCTGCAAGTGCAAGTGGTGAAATGCATGGATTATTTATAATTGCAAATGGTGGTGGCAACAAATTTTTTATGAACGGACAAGCAAGAAATGGAAATTATGTAAGTAATGCTTCTGGTTCAAAAGAGTTGTCTGGTGCTATTACAACAGTAAGAGTAACTACAGCAAATGCTAGAACCTTTGATGCAGGTGCTGTGAACGTTAGTTACATAGAATAGGAATAAACTATGGCATATATAGGCAAATCTCCTTCACAGGGAGTACGTAACAGATTCCAATACCAAGCTACAGCAGGACAAACATCCTTCAGTGGTTCTGATGCAAACTCATTGACACTTACCTACACAGATAGTTTGTACCTAGACGTATATCAGAATGGTATATTGCTTGTTCCGGGAGATGACTACACTGCAACTACAGGTACAACTGTGGTGCTTGTACAGGGTGCATCACTTAATGACATCATTGAGATGGTAGCCTATGATGTGTTCTCTGTTAATGAGACATACACTAAGACTGAATCAGATAACAGATACCCATTCAAAGGTAACAACTCAATCATCAGATTAAATGGACAGACAATCAGTGCAGACATTACAATAGATAGTGATGAGAATGGTGCAAGTGCAGGTCCTATAACACAGAACGCTACAGTTACTGTTAATGGATATTGGAGTATAGTATGAGTTCACAATTAAATGTAGACACCATTGTAGATAAAGCAGGGTCAGGTGGCACGAATGTTAAGATAGGTAATACGTCTACTTATGTTGGTGAAGGTGGTGGTAGTTCACAGAATACTGTGCAAAGTATGGTAAAATGTTGGCTTCATTATGACCAAAAAGGAGATAGTGGTAGTACACAAGCATTAGATAGTTTTAATGTAGGCAGTGTAACTGATGCAGCAACAGGCTCATATGAAGTAAATGTTACAAACAATTTTAGTAATGCTTTTCATGCAACAGGAGCTATTTGTATAGATAGTGCTACACAGGCTTTATTTTCATCAGGTCCTGAAAGTGGTAGTTCTACTTCTGTGATTGATTTGTTAAGTTATACAGCAGCAGGTAGTAGTGCTGATGGAGATAGCTCAACTAACATAACTTGTGGAGACTTAGCATAATGGCATCACAATTAAAAGTAGATACACTCACAGGTGTAACCACAGCAGGTAGCATAGACGTTACAGGTGAAGGCAATAGTACAACAACTAATCTGCAACAAGGGTTGGCTAAGAGTTGGATTCATTTTGATGCAGAAGACCAAACTTTAGCTATAGATGATTCATTAAATGTGACTTCAGTAACAGATTCTGCTACTGGAAAATATATAATAGTTATAGCTAATGATATGGCTAATGCTACTTATTCTTTAACAACGGCTGCAATGATGGGTCAAACATCTGGAGGTGGAAATGATGATGGTAGAGTAGTTGGTTTTAATAGAGCAGTAGCACCGACAGCATCAGCTTGTGCCTTACTTGTAACTGACATTAATAATGCAGCAAATATTAGTGATTCCGACCAAGTTTGTAGCACAATTCATGGAGACCTCGCATAATGGCTAGTATATTAAGAGTAGACACATTAACAGATGCAAGTAGTAATAATTCAGTGCCAATGGCTACTGTTAATCAGGGTACAGCAAAGTCTTGGATGAATATAGATGGTACAGGAACTATAGCAGTCAGAGATAGTTTTAATGTTGCTAGTATTACTGATAGAGGAACGGCTTTATACACGCAAACTCTTACGTCAGCTATGAGTAGTGATGATTTTGCAGGAACAGGTAGTGCTCAATCAGTCGCTGCTGATGTAGATGGCAGAAATAGAATGGTAGTATCTGAACCAGATGATACCACAACTGTTTTTGTAAATACATTTGATACAGGTGGTAGTGAATCTGATTGTGGTTATACTACATCTATAATATTTGGAGACTTAGCATGACCAAAGCAGCAGAATTAGCAAAGATGGGTGAAGTCCTAACCAATAGTCAGATTGGCAGGAAGAACATTGCCATAAATGGTGCTATGCAAATATCTCAGAGAAGTGCTAGTGCTACTGGTGTGGGTGCTACTGATAATGTGTACCCTGCTTTAGATAGATATGCAGTATCTATAGGTGCAGCTTCAGCAGGAAGATTTACAATGTCGCAGTCTGCTGTTACAGACTTAAATGGTTTTTCAAATGCTTTAAAGATAGATTGCACTACAGCAGATACATCTGTTGCAGCAGGTGAAGCATTAATGATACAACATAGAATTGAGGGTCTTTCTTGTCAGCAAATTAAAGCATCTAGTACATCAACTAATGCATATACAATATCTTTTTATGCAAAGTCAAATGCAAGTAGAGCAATAGTATTAGAATCAAAGCACACAGAAGGAACTAATCAACAGATAAGTTCATTACATACAATAGGTACATCTTGGGCAAGATACACAATGACTGTTCCTGCATCAAGTAGTACAGAAATAGATAATGATAACACTACTGGAATCACAATTAGTTTTTGGATTCATGCTGGAACTACATATACTGGTGGTACATTAAATACTGCATCTTTAGCAGCGACTACACAAGCAAATAGAGCAGCAGGAATAGGAAGCATATTTGCATCAACAGATAACACACTAGAAATTACTGGCTTACAACTAGAAGTAGGCTCACAAGCCACACCATTTGAGCATAGGTCATATGGGGAAGAACTAGCTTTGTGTCAGAGGTATTATACTGTTATTGCTGATGGAGCAATAGCATCTGGGTTTTGTCCTATAGCAGTAGGTGTTATATATAATTCAAGCACTGTGTATTGTACTATAGAGTTGCCACGTGAAATGAGGACATCTCCATCTATAGAGATAGTAGATGCAACTAACTATTATCAGTTGTATAGCAATGATACTGCTGACCCTGTAAATGATTTTACTTTATCTAAAGTGGGCACTAGTAGAGTAGAATTTTATAACAGTTCAGATGTTAGTCGTGTAGCAGGTCATGCAACATTTATAAGGACTGCAAACGCATCAGCAAAATTTGCATTAACAGCAGAACTATAGGATTTAATAATGATAAATACAGTAAAGAAAAATGTAGACCCAATTACAAATGAGTTTTGTAGTTATAAAGTAACTCAAGTGAATAGCAACATAGTTTTATCTGTGCCACTAGACCCTGCAAACACAGACTACCAAGCAATCCAAGAATGGGTAGCTGAAGGCAACACAATAGCTGAAGCAGACTAAGGATGAAAATGAGTATGCAACCTGAACTAAAAGTACAACTAGAATTAGAAGCACACGAGAAAGAATGTGCTATCAGATATAAGATGGTCAATGACCAACTAAGTGCATTAGACAAAAGAATGTGGCGAATAGAAGCTATGTCTATGGCAGGTACATTAGGTGTAGTAGCTTTAATAGTCGCAATAGTAATGAAGTAGGTGTATGTCATCATATTTGTTTGGTCAATTAAGTGACCCACACATTAAAATTTTACATCCTTACTTTGATAAATATATAGACCAAGCATCTAATATAGAATGGAATATTACAGAAGATATATTATATATAGAAGGAGCACCTGTCACAGACTTAGATTATATATTTGTAAGAGATAATGTATTTGAAACGAACACACATAAAAAATATAACAACTTCTACATTATAAAAGATTATTTACAGTGTCATAATGTTACAAGATATAATAAAAATTATCGTTATGAAAAAACTACTAAGTTAAATAACTTAATTGTGGCAAAGAGATTGGGTTTAAAAATACCTTACACAGAGGTGACAGAAAGAAGCACTAGAGACAATAATATAGTTAAACCTGTTTTGGGTGGTCATCATACCGTAGAAGCAAATGAATCAATATATCCTTGTATAATACAACAGAGAATAAAAGGTAAAAATAAAAGACTGTACATTATAAACAATCAACATTTTGCATTTGAGTTGGTTACAGACAAGTTAGATTATAGGGAAGACCCTCACACTAAAGTTTTAGTAACTGAGATAGATAATGTTACAGTAGAAAAAGTAAAGCATTTAATGCACAGATTAAATTTAAACTTTGGTGCTAGTGACTTTATGGAAGATGAAGAAGGGTTGTGGTATTTAGAAACAAATACTAATCCAATGTTTGTAGCCTTTGATAAACAAGTAGAAGGAAAGTTATCTAAGGCAATAAGGCATGAACTTAATAATATATAGGATAATAATACATGGCAATGTTTAAAGGCTTTAAGCCACAAGGACTACAGAAGATAGCTACTCGCATGGGTTATGCTGGTGATATGGAAAAGTTTGATGACTATATAAAGGCAAACCCTGACAAAGAACGTGAGATGATTGTGTACAGAAGTAAGGCACAACAGATGGCTCGTGGTGGTTCTGTACGTAGGTTTGCTGAAGGTGGTAACACAGGAACATTTGCTGATACAGGTGGAACATTCACAACTATGGCTATTCCAGAAGACGGTGATTATTCTAAATTTCCCGGTGGGGGAGAAGTGACAACTATGGCTTATGGTGAAGAAGATGGTCAGGGCATAGGTGGTGGAACACCTGAACCCATAGCACCTACACCTCAAGAACAAGCCTATGTACCCACACTAGGCACAGGAGATGGTCAGGTAGATGCTTATGGTGATATAGCTACTACTACGTATGATGAAGAAGGTAATCCTGTAGAAGGCACTAGACCTGCTACAGTAACAGATGTAACTGCAAAACTAGCACAGACAGGTGCTATACCTGTAGGTGCTGTTACACAACCTGAACTAATACAACAAAATGAAAATCAATTAATTGGTACAGGCACAGGTGAGGTAGGAGATGCTACTGATGTAACTACATCTACTGCTGATACAGCACAGGCTGACTCTGCTCAAAATATAACTGCTAATACTGTAACATCAACAGATGTAACTCCTGATATAAGGACAGCAGTAGAAGCTAATACGGCAGCTCAACTAGACCCTGATGACCCAAAAGCAAAGATTACAGCAGCTCAACAGACAACTTCTAGTGTAGGAGATTTAGCGGCTGCACAGGGTAATGCCATATTAATGGAAAACCCTATGCAGAGGGAAATACAAGATGGTGAGTTAATTGATGGTGTTGCTAATGCAGAGAAAGCATCTAAGTATACAGAACAGATACAAGCTGCCACTGCTACCCCTTCAGAAAAGGCTACTGTTCAAGGGCAACTAGCAGGTCTTACTGCTAACTTTGATGCCAACAATCCACCACCGTGGGCAGCAGGAACATTAAGAGGTGTTCAGGCACAGATGGCAGCTAGAGGTTTAGGTGCATCATCAATGGCAGGACAAGCCATGATACAGGGTGCATTAGAATCGGCTCTTCCTATAGCACAAGCAGATGCTGCAACAACAGCAAAGTTTGAGTCTCAGAACTTATCTAACAGACAAGCTAGAGCAATGTTAGCAGCAGAACAACGTGCAACATTTATAGGTCAGGAATTTGACCAAGCCTTTCAAGCAAGAGTGCAGAACTCTGCTAGGATAGGTGACATAGCCGATAAGAATTTTACTGCTGAACAAAATATTGCCTTAGAGAATAGTCGTGCTGTAAATACTATGAACTTACAAAACTTAAGTAATAGTCAGGCACTCGTCATGGCAGAAGCTGCGGCTCTTACACAACTAGATACTACTAACTTAAATAACAGGCAACAAGCAGCAGTTAATAATGCTAAGTCGTTTATAGATATGGAAATGGCTAATTTAACTAATGAACAACAAACTGCTTTATTTAATGCAGAAGCTATTAACACAGCACTGTTAACAGACCAAGCTGCTACAAATGCTGCAAATCAATTTAATGCTACTTCTCAGAATCAAACAGACCAATTCATGTCTAATTTAGCAAATCAAATATCACAATATAATGCTACACAAAGAAATGCACAAAATCAATTTAATGCAGGAGAAGAGAATACTGTAGGAAGATTTAATGCAGAAGTAGCTAATCAACGTGACCAATTTAATGCTACTAATCAATTAGCTATTGCACAGAACAATGCAGTGTGGAGAAGAGAGATTGCCACAGCAGATACTGCTGCAGTTAATCGTGCCAATGAATTAAATGCTAAAGCAGTGTTAGATGTATCTAATACAGAGTATGCTAACCTTTGGAACTTTTATGCAGACACTATGGAGTGGGCATGGAAGAGTGCTGAAGGAGAACTAGACAGAAACACAGAGTTAGCAAAAGCTAATATTGATGCTGATGTTAGAGCAGCTGTGGCTTCTGAAAATGCAGGTTCAGCAGGAGCTTCTGCTATAGGTAGTCTATTAGGTAAATTAGGTGCTTCAGCTATTTCAGCAGGTTTATTTAGTTAAGGAGAAATATAATATGAGTAGGTACAGCAGTAACCCAGCACCTCAGATTGTAAATAAGATAGATGCTTATTTAAAAAGTCTAGAGGGTAAAAGTGAAAAGAAAACAAGTAGTGGTAAGAGTGGTCTTTTAAGGTCAACCAAAAGCATGAAAAACAAAAACGACAATAAAGAAAAAAGTCCTCTAGCTAGAGTGGCTCAGTATGTAAAAACTATTAGAGAAATAGGAGATGAATCAAATGGCAGTGCCTAAATTAGAGCAAAGGCTTGAAGCACCTATTCCCGGAATGGCTATGACTCACGAGGTAGGTGCTAGACCTTGGCAACAACCGGCACAGTATCCTACAGTAGAAGAAGCAATACAATACTACTTACCTCGTATGCAAGATGATGCTTTTACAGATAGTTTACTAAATGTTATTGAAATGGGTATGCCCTTAACAACACTAGCGAATACAATACAATTAGCAGGTGTTATGGAAGGAAGGCATAGTGTAGACGTAGGTATTCTTGTTATGCCTGTGCTTATTGAAATGATGAAACTGATAGCTAAGAATGAAGGTATTGATTATGTTACAGGTATGGAAAGAGATGCAAAGACTGAAACAAAAGATTCAGATATAGCTGCGGCATTATCTACATTAAAAGATGATTTAGGTGGCACAGAAGAGGGTATGCAAGAAACTGAAGAAATGGACATAGTAGAAGAGAAAGATGAACCTGCTATGGGATTAATGGCAAGGAGAAGTTAATGGGTTTATTTGGCTTATCAAATAAAGCAGTAAGTTTTTTAGGTGGTGTTGCTTCTGGTGTAGAAGAAGTAATAGACAAAGATGAAGCATACACTAATGAATTAGTTAAAGATTCAGCTAGTATGATTATTAAAGCTAGATTAGATTCTAAAGAAAGAAGAAGACAGAGAGTAAATGAATATAGTAACGAAATGTCTCAGCTTGTTGCTGTAGGATACGGAAAACAAGAATCAGCAGGTATTGTAAGTCAGGGGTTGACAAACGATTTTATTAAGTTAGCCAAAACAACACCTAAAGATAAATTAAACACTTTATATAAAGTAACATCCAAGTATGATGGAGCATTGTCTGTTTCTGATTTATCTGAAGCCATTGCAGGTAAATATAAACAGCCTACTATAGATTTATCTAGAATACCTAAGAGAGGAACATTTTTAAGTGCTATAGGAATAGAGGGAGACCCAAGTGAGAAGATAAAGCAACGTGTAGAATCCTTGTCTCCAACAGAAACAGATAGCACTGTTAACTTTGATGGTTTAGTTGGTGCTCTTAGTGGTAATGTAACTCCTAAAGCTCAAGAATTATTAAGGTCTGAAAGTGGTACATTAACAGCTTCTAAAGTTAAAAACGATTTACAAAGATATATAGTTGGTAAATTAGGAGGAGATTTATCTTTTATTGGTGGAGAGCCTAAGTTTAATGTACAAAGAGTTTCAGATAAGAATTTTTCTGAAGAATTGTCAGCAAAGTATATTAGTCTTTGGAGGTCTTTAGTTAGGAGTGGGAATTACAATAAGGAAGAAGCCTATGAAGAAATATTAAAAAGAATAAAAGAAGACCAAGAGTTAGCTAAACAGGGAACTTTAAAAGTAGATGATGGTAAAAAAATTGGAGATGTAGACCCTGAAAATGTAATACCTAAAAAAAAACCTAAAGGTGATGGTGATAAAAAACCTGAAATAAAAATAGTTCCTAAAAATGATGTAAAGATAGATGAGATAAAAAAGAATTTTGAAAAACAGTATAAAAGTAATAACTTTAATACATTAGGAGATGCAGGTAAGGCAAAGTTTAGAAGAGACTTAATAAAAAAACTAGTAGTAGAAGGTGGTATGCTTAGACAAGATGCCATAGATTATGCTAAAGCTACATATCCATAAAATAGAAAGATAGATAGTGTTAAAAGATTATAATTACTACACAAAAGAAGATATGAATAAAGAAGTTCTCTCGCAAGATGAGGACTTCATTGCTGATGCACGTAAGTTTTTAACTGAACGTGCTAGTTCATCTCCTGAAGATATGCAATCAAGTGAAGATGTCTATGATGCTTTCATGGAACACTTTCGTTATCAAGATGTTAATGAAGTAACAGCTATACGTGATTTTGAGTATGCTACAAATGGCACACAAGACCAACGTGCAAACTTTGGCAGAGTCATGGATGTATATGATAATATGGCAGATGAAAAGATGTCTATGCGTAAAGTAGGTGACTACTTTGGTGGTATAGTGTCTGCTCCATCTACTATAGCAGGTATACTAACAGGTGGTGCAGGTAAACTTGCATCTGTTGCAGGACAACAAGGCATTAAGTTTGGATTACGTACTATACTTTCACAATCATTAAAAGGTGGCTTGAAGGCAGGTGCAGTTGAAGGTGCTATTGGAACAATACAAGGTGCAGCTCAAGAAGGCACTAGAGTTGAAACAGGTCTTCAGGAAAGATTTACAGGTCGTAGAACTTTAACTACAGGACTAGGTAGTGCAGTTATAGGTGGTGGCATAGGTGGTGTCACTAGTGGTTTATTAACACCTTCTGCAATTAAAGCTGCTCAAAGATTAGAGAGAATACAGAATGTTGATGTTACTAAGGCTGCAGAAGCTAAAGTAAAAACAGATGAAGTACTTAAAAATGCATCTAAGGAAGACTTGGATAATGTTGAACAGGCATTAAAATCATTAAAGCCTGAAGCAAAAGCTAAAAAAGTTAAAGGTAAAAAAGGTAAGTTAGACCCTTTAGATACAACAGACGTAACCTCTGGTAATGTTATTAGAAAATCTTTATCAGAAAGTGATACATTAACTACTAGTATTCCTGTTGAGTTGTTTAAAAATATATCAGCTGCAGCAATTCAAATACGTAATAAAATTAAACCAGTAGAGGGTGAAAGAATAACTAGTGCTATTGCTAGAGCATTAAGGAATGAAGACATAGTTTCTACTGACATAACTAAAATATTAGATGAGCACAATCTAAGTGCAGAACAGTTTTCATTAATGTATATGTCTGAAGTGTCTAATTCAGGTAGAGTTTTACAAGCATCTAAAGAAGTAAGTAAATCTGTTCAGACGTTATTAAGAGATGTTGATGAATTAGTTGATGAAGGATTAACTTCAGTTACTGGAAAAGAACTAAAAGAAATAACTAAAAATCCATCTATAATGGGAAAGACATTAGATTATATAAATCCCTTTGGTGGCATAGGAAGAAACATTGACCAACTTAGATTAGGTGTTATGACATCACAACCGGCTACAGCTATGCGTAACACAGAGAACGCAGGTTTTCGTGTTATTGTTGATGCTTTTACTAGAAGTTTTGATAATGTATTAAATTTAAGAAATCCTTTTAGTGGTACATTTGATGTAGCTAAAGGGTTACTTAATCCCTATGAAGCACAGGTTGTAAGACAAATATTTAAAAAAGACTTTCCTGATGCATCAGCTAGACTATTTAGAGATATGGCTGATATTGAAGTAGCAACAGGTGCAGGTAGTAGCCTACAAAAAATAGGTATAAAGTTAAATATGATGAATACTTTTTCTGACAACATATTTAAACGTGCTGTATTTGTTGCATCATTAAGAAGAAATATAAATGATTTAAATAAAAGTAAGGCTACTAAAAAATTAATATTAACAGATGCTCATAAAGAAACTATAATTAAAGGTAGGCTAAAACAAAAGTTAGGAGATGACTATAGGCAATCCCCTGACTACACAGCCACTGTTAAAAGTCTAAGTTTAGATAAACAAAAATTCCATACACTAGAGACAATATTAGAGTCAGGTAACTTTAAATTAATACCTGACGATATACTAAAAAAATCAACTCAAGATGCATTTGAATTTGCATATCAAGCAACACCTAAAGGCGATAATTTCTTTGGACAATTAGGTAAAGGAGTTATATCACTACATAAAGCTGTTCCTTTTGTTATATCTAGTTTACTTCCTTTTCCACGTTATGTAGCTAATCAACTTAAATTTGTTTATGAACATACTCCTTTGATAGGTATGTTGCCTTTAGATAAGCTAAGACTAGGTATAGAATCTAGGGCAGCTAAAGGTGCTAAAGCATATGATTGGAAGAATAGAACATCTAAACAGTTAACAGGTGCTCTTCTTTTTACTGCAGCATATGCTTGGAGAGCAAAGCAGGGCAACACTAATAGATGGTATGAGATGACTGACTCTCAAGGAAATACTATAGATGGTAGACCTTTGTATGGTCCTTTTGCTCCCTTTATGTTGGCAGCAGATATTTTATACAGAACTCAAGCAGGACAGTTTATATATGATAAAACTAAAGGAACTATACTTGAACATGATAAGCCAATGGAAGGCACACTGCCTACTTTTTCTATCAGAAGATATGGAACAGACATAGCACAGGCTTTGTTAGGTTCTACTTTTAGAACAGGTATGGGATTGTATGCACTAGATAAACTTTGGACTGACTTTGGAAGTGGTTCAGGTGATGCATGGAAAAAAGTAGCTGGTCAATTTGTGGGAAACATAGGTAATACTTTTGCTTTACCAGCATCCGTAGTAAAAGATTTTTATTCACAGTATGATGAAAAATCAAGGTATGTACCTGAATCTAAAACTGGGGATACTAACTTTCTTGATATTGTGTATAATAAAGCGACAAGAGCACTTCCTGATTTTCCTGTAGTTGATTGGACAGGTGAAGGTCCTTATGAAAGACCATTAAGAACCCCTTTTGTAACAGGTGATATAAAGGCTGTACTTCCAGCAGAAAAACAAATGTTTGGTGCATCTAGAAGAGCACCTAAAAATAAATTTCAAAAAGAAATAGCTAACTTAAATATGGAAGATAGAGAGTTATACAAAAGACCTTCTGATGAGATGTTAGATTTATATATGACTGAAATACTCAGTAAGGCAGGAGGAGAAGGTAATTTAAATGAAAACATGGCTAACTTTATAGATAGTAAAAAGTATAAAGACCTTGATGGGGTAAAGGCAAAACGTGTTGAGTTACAAACAAGGTCAAGAAAACTAATAAGTCAAGCTAGAGATATAGCACGTGAAAGAATAGAAGCAGAAGCCATGAAAAACGGAGCAAACTATTCTAGATTAAGTGTTACGGAGTGGTCAAGGACTACTCAATTATATAAAGATAGAGTAAACGAGTATTACACCAAGAGATATAAGGGCAAATCTATTGATGCTGATAGAGATAAGTATATAATGTACAATGGAGAACCTATGAATATTTTAAATTTTGGATTACAATTAGCTAAAATATATGGTTCAAAGGCAGGTGAATTATAATGGCAATAGACAATCAATTAGCAAAACTATCTGAAGACTTAGATGAGAAGTCTACTAGATATGACAGTGTAGGTGATGCACTAACAGGTGTAGCCACAACGGTAGGTGGAGCAGTTTCAGGTGCTGTAGGTGCTACATTAGGATTACCTACAGATTTAGTGGGTATACTCAGTGGGTTAAAGGAAGCTGCAACAGCAGAAGATGGTAAGAGGTTGGATGCATTTACTGATGGTTTTTCAGAGTTCTCAAAAGAAAACTTAGGGTCTCAGTATTATAAAGGTGTGTTTGATAAGTTCGTTGACAGCTTAGAAGTAGACCCAACATTAAAAGAAGATGCTAAAGCAGGTTTTTCAGCAGGTGAGTTTGTCACTCCACCTATCGCAGGTGGTAGTGCATTTAAGGCTGTTACTAAAATGGATAAGATAAAAGATGAGTTTTCTCGTGTAGAAGCTATGGCTATGAAATCTAAAGAAAATGCTACACGTAAAGTTGACGATATAAGTAAAGAGTTTAATGACAAAGCACCACAGACTTACACTAGAAGTGAGGTAATGGCTATGACTAGCAAACGTGAGCCATCTCCTGTGAGACAGATGACTGAAGCAGACCAAATGATTTCTGTGTTCCCAAAACCTGAAAGAATGTTTCCTAAAGGTGAAGCACCTAAAGGTGGTGACTATTTAAATCCTAAAACAGGAGATGTATTAACAGATAGAAATGTATCTTCAGCTAACATAAAAATTAATCCTGATGGTAAACCTTCATTTAATGTTTCAAATGATAACGTAGATAATGTTGGAACTTTGGGTAAAGGGAACTCTCAAATAAAAACTAATTTATTTAAAAAGAAAGCAGGTTGGAAATGGACAGATACTCCATCAGGAATGGATAATGTAGAAACATTAGTATCTGTCACACATAAAGGTAAACATTTTTACACAATAGAAACTGATTTTACTAAAGGTGTTAATCTAAAAAAATATCCTAATCAGAAAACAGAACCAAAACTAAGACCAACTGTTGTAGGACAGATAGAATTAGGAGAGCCTATTGGTGAAATATCAGTAAGAGGTAATCCACATAAAGTATATAATAAAATTAAAACATTCAATAGAGGTGGATTAATGGCACGTACCTAACGGTCATCTCCTGAACCATGAAGTTTTCCACGTTCCTTCCTATCATGTAACTTCCTTAAGTTCTCTTGCATAATTGTATTCAAGGGAACTCCCACTTCCTTTGCCATCATAGCACAGTACCAAAGTACATCACCTATCTCTGATGCTATAGCAAGTTTCTTTACTTCAAAGTCTTCCTTATCTGCACCATCACGTATAAGTTTCTTTACCTTCCCTGCTACCTCACCTGCTTCACTTGTCATACCTAATGCTAAGTACTCTAGTGCTTTGTCTTCAGGAAAGACAGCAGTCCATCCTGCTAGTTTTTCATATAAATCAGGAGTTATTATCTCCTCAATAAACAATTTATCTTGCATGTACTTCCTCGCTTCTTCTTCTATTTTCATCTCTTTTTACTCTCTCTAACTTTTGGTAGAATGAGGTGTTAAAACCTCTAAGCCACTCACGTGACTGCATACTATTCGCATGATATGGATTAGTAATCTTACCTCTCTTGAAGTCTGTCATACCCTTAGTAAACTGTATCTTTAAGGGTGCATCATACTTACTTAGATTTGGATTCCTTTTTCTGCTCTTCAATGGCTTCATTTTGATTCCTTTCTAAATACTTTACTAAAACATTTAATTTACCATTATCACTATCTAACGCTGCTAACTCTTTTTCTATAGTATCTATTATAGTAGGATGGTCTCCAACACCAACAGGATTAGTCATCATAACTTCTATATTAGCTATATGACTATTCATCTGTCCTAGCAGTTTAGTTTTAAGTGCTCCAATTATCATATCTCTCATTTTATACTCCGTTTAGGTTTAGGTTTCAAATGTAAAAACTCTCGTATATGTAGCTTCCTACCACGAAAGAAAACTATTAAGTTTATTGTAGTGTTGATGGAAATGGCTATTAACAACCACCACTGCCACCATAATAGTTCATTACCCTCTATCATTAACTAGCTTCTATGTCAACGAACTCACATGAATCAGCAGTACAAGCAAGTTCTCTACCACCTGTAGTAGTATCTTCCTTTTCATAATCTGCTAACTTAGACCAATCAATAGACTTAGGCATTACTTGTTTTAACTCTAAGTACTCTTCTCTTTCTATATCTTGATAGGGTGCTTGAGCATATGTATGGTCACTAAAAGGTAAGAATGATATACCTGATACTTCATCAAAGTTATCATATACCCATGCTCCCACTTTCATCCACTCATCTTCCTTAACAGATACAGTAACAGAAGGCTTGTGCTCACACCAATGTCTTTGGAACATGAGCCAATACTCTAACTGTTCTATAGCAGACATCTCTGTCCTAGTTGTAGCACCATCAGGTGACTTCATAGGAAAGCTAAACACAGTTGTACTGTCAGGCTTCATGGCACATGGCTCACTTGGTATGCCACTATCTTTCATAAACTGTGTGAGTGGGTCTTTGTTATCACCACGTACAGTTCTGATGTAATAGTCATTATGTCTAGCATGAATACCTGAAGCACTGTCAACTAATTGACTAACTGTACCACTAGGTTTGACACAAGTTATAGCAGTTGACTGTGGAATACCTAAGTCTTTAGACATCTTCTTATTAGTTTCTACTGCTACATCTCTTAATATCTCTAAGATTTCAGGTGTCCATATAGGACAGTCAAGAATACCTGTTAGGGAAACTCCTAATAGTCTTTCTTCCTCTGTATTGTCCTTCCATATCTTACGTAAGTATTTAAAATTAGTAAGAGTTGATTGGAATGTACCTAAGATTGTAGCCATACGTACCTTTTCTTTCAAGGATTCTAAGCCATCTGTAACTCTACACACTACCTCTGTAAGATTACAGAACTGATATGGTCTAAGAATAATCTCACTACATGGATTACAACCAAAGTAATGGTCAGTTTCTCGTCTACCATTCTCAGATGCCTTGACTTGGGCAGCTTGTCTATTAAAGATACCACGTTCACCTGACTTAGATTCATATAATGATGTCCACTCTCGCATGAATGTACCCATCTCAGGCTTACCTTTAAATGCTACAGAGTTATTAGCTAGTGCTCGTTGTCCTTCATTCTCCCACCATTGACCTGACTTAGCATGTCTCATTTGGTCATCACCTAAGTTGGATAGTGATATAAGTGCAGACCTACGTACTCCACCTACAACTACAACCTCACCTATCTTGCACATAATATCATGGCACTCAATAGGAAATAGTCTTCTGCCTTTAGCACCCTTGAACTTTTGTATACAGAACTGAAATAATTCAACTAATGGTGCAGGTCCTGATGCTCTACCACCAAATGTCTTAAGTCTTGCACCTGCCTGTCTTACCTGTGACACATCCCATGTAGGCACTTGTCCTACATATAACATAGCAATGAGTTCTCTCAATGACTTTGCCCAACCGGGTCTGCTGTCACCAACAGTTATGATAGTAGTGCTGTCCTCAAAGTGTTCATTGACTATGGGTAGCTTGTCTACATTCTCACGTTCAACAGAGAAACCAACACCTGTACCACACATAAGTATATACATACATTCATCAAATGACCGTGGACTATCAACAGGTATATAACTACAGTTGTAACCACCAACATGACACCTATCTAATGCAGGTCCTGATGTCATCAAAGCTCGCATACTAGGCATAACACCTAGATTCATTATCTGAGTGTTTAGCTTTTCTTTTAATGCTTTTGTTAAATCATACTTGTGATTATCTTTAAGATGCTTAGTCATGTAACTAAAGTATCTGTCTACTGTTTCTCCCCAATTCTCTCTGCGTTGTTCATCGTCTTTCCATCTTGCATAGCGAGAGAGTGCTATAAAGTTTTGGTAATCTGTTGGTAGGTAGTTGCTTATCATCTTTTACTCCGTTAGTACTTTAATATGGGATATTTTTACACCCTCTAAATCGTGAAATAATTCACGCATATAATCTTCAAAATCTTCTGTTACATCGCCATCTGAAGGAACAGGGTACTCGTCAGGGTCAACTGCAAGAGTTACCATAATCTTAACTTTCATCAATAACTCCTATTAACTTATTTAAATACCACTGTGCTTTCTTTAAGTCTTCTGAACCATTCTTATACTTATATCTCCATAGATACTTAACAATGTTTCCTTGCAAGTAAGACTCAAAACCATCGCCTAACATAGCTTCTAATGCATCTATACATTCAATGCCTGATTCATTGTAATGTTTAGGGTGATTAACCATGTCTTGTTCTTTGTCTGCCATCATCTTCATGTACTCCATATGTCTTAGCATTTTTTGTTATCATTGTCTGATTCAAAAGACAGTACCACAACATTGTCCTTTTTGTCAACAACTTTCAGCTTAGGTTGAGGTTTTTCTTCATTGTATTCTGCTTCTTTTATTAGTCTTTGTCTTAGGTCTTCATCTCGTTCCATAAGAGGTACACTTGCACACATAGTTCTACAGAAATCTAGTACACCATAATAATCAGCATCGTCTAATGGATTCTCAGGAGATGTCATTATAGATATGTTTACTCCACCTGTCCACTTATCATGCTTATCAATCTCAGGTCTTACATCTATTATAAAATCTTCATTGAATACTTTACTTAGTATACTCACTTGGGTCTCCTTAATTTAATACCCTTAAACTTTATGAATTTAGGGTGTTTATCTTTACCCTTTTCCTTTAGCCAATCTTCAGGTATTATTCTATCGTAGTATCTAAATCCGTATTTATCACACCATTGACCATAAGAGGACTTAGCACCTTTCTGTAACTTACTTCTACTATTAGTAAATACAAATCTTATATCTAAATCAGGATGTTGTTTCTTAATAGCTATATGTTTCTTTCTATCTGCTGATAAGAACCTGCCCTTAGTTTCTATTATTATACCATTCTTTAATATAAAGTCAGGGGTATAGGTGCGATAAGTTAAATCTTCCCACTCAATCTTCATAGCTTCGTACTTGTATCTGTACTTTAACTCTGTTAGATAAATTGATATGGTATGTTCTAACCCACTCCTATACCCATGCTTTATAGCATCTCGTCTTATCTTATGAGGAGACATCTATGCTCCCTTAAGACTTACATACTGAACCATCTTAGGTTCTTTTGCTTTAGACATTTGTGCAGGAAGCTCTATTAGATTCTCCCAACAGGCATTTCTATATGAGCAAAATGTACAGTTTTTATTAAGAACAACATTACCTGTCTCTTTACCTCTAAATGTTTCAGGCTCAGGTTCAAAACATCTGACTAGTTCCTTTGATTCAGTTGCCTTGATGTTCTTCTTTATCTTATCAAGCTCTTTGTCCATATCAATGTGAGCACGAACATACTTGAACAGACCATTGGCTTTATTAAGTACCCACCAACCACCTGCTTTCTTACCTAATGCCTTAGCATAACCTGCTAGTTGTCCAACATAACCAAAGCTATCACCTGAATGTAAAGATTCATATGAATCAAACTTATACTTGTATGACCAATCAGATGCAGACTTAATATCATCAACTGAATCATTCATAACTAAGTCATAAGAGCCTGATATTTTAGTATCCTCATCAAGTTCAAGTGTTACATTGTCTGTGTCTTCAAACTTAACATTAGCTTCTCTTAGTACTGCCTTAAATACTGCTTCAACTATGTCACCAATCATCATGTTCATTACGAAGGTAGTAGGTTTAGGTAACGCAGTCTCAGGTTTATTCTTCTCAAACCAAAGTTGGCATGAGGGTCTACCTATATTAGACATACGTAACCTAAACTTATCTTCTCGCTTCGTGTTGAACTGACGATTCAATGCATCTTTAATGTCTGTAGCTACTTGCTCAATATTCTCTTGGCTCATAGAAGACTTACCACTTGTGGCATTTTCAAGATACTGATGAATCATCATTTCAGCAGGATGGTTCACTATGCTACCTCTTCTTCAACATCAACATCAATGAAATCATTCACAATGTCTTTGTCCTCTTGACTAACAGGTGCTTTAGCTTTCATCTCCCACTCATTAAATATATAACTGTTGTAGTTATCTATCCATGCCATGAAGTTAATGAAAGTATTTTGGTCTTCGTCTGTTACTTGAACAGTCTTCTGTAAGTCTAGAGAATAGTTAGGTAAGTAAAAAGATGAACCACTAGGTAACTGTCTCTCTTCACTAGTCAACTGAATGTAATGCTGAACAGGAAGCCTTTTAGTTTGATTAAACTTATTAAAAGGTTCTCCTATTGTTTTAAATGCATCACGATTATCAATCTCCCATATGAATGGAGTGTTGTCATCTAACGATACTTTATTACCTTTCTCGTCAGTAGCATTAGGCATATCAATAAGACCAAAGATTACTCTTACTCTTTTAATCTGCTTGATAACTTCCTGTGTCGCAACAGGTAGTGCTTTAAAATCTTTGATATACCCTGAAGGTTTACCACAGTTAAAGCTACCTTGATTGTCCTTAAGGTCTGAGTTAAGGTTATCTGCCATAAGTGTCTTATGGTAAGTACCCATAGGCTCACCCTTTTTAGCAGACATATTTTTAACAAACCTCTTATACATGAACCTTTGTATAAAAGGTCTTATCTCAACAGTTGGAGCATAAACAACAGGCATATCAGGTCGTTCTAGCTTAAATGAACCACCCTTAACGACTACTGCTTCTATACTTTCATCTCCAACTTTCTTCATGCCCATAATATTATTATGATGCAATCTCATTCTAGGTAAAGGGTTTGCTTTACTTGTATCAGCAGAACCTGTTTCACCTGCGATACCCATAGCTTTTGCCATATCTGCGTAGTTATTGGTATCTATTGTCGTAACTTCATTAACCATACTTTTTCCTTTCTATCAAAGTTTCTCAGTTATATCACATAACGTCTTTTGTGTCAAGCCAATTATTACCTATTTTTGCTTCTAATAATAATGGAACATTGAACTCTAATGCAAACTCATTATTAATTAAATTAATCATTTTACTGTTGACTATTTTAATAACATGAATCACTTTTTGTATCTCTTCAGGATGTATATCTATGACTATAGAATCATGCACACTGTTTACAATACAAGACTTCAAGTTTACTAATTCATTCTCTATGTTTATTAGTATAAGAGGAACTATATCAGCAGTAGCAAAAGACTGAACAGGATAGTTCTTTATCTGTGTAAAGTGAGACACCTTACCATAAGAGTTTCTTCTAACGTCAGGGAATGAGAACTGTCTACCTGATGGTGTAGTTATCTTTCTAGTACTTATAACTTCTTTAGCCAATTTGGAGTGCCATAATGCGATTCCTTCGTACTTTTCCGTGAAGTGTTTATAATATGTAGCCTGAGCAGGTGTCCTTCCAAACCCTGTTGCTCCATAGAGTGGTGCAAAGGTATGAGCCTTTGCTTCTTGGCGAGATGTCTTCTCACCTGCATCGCTAATAACACTAGCAGTATAACTATGAACGTCAAAACCATCTTCTATCTCCTTCATTGCAGTTTTGTCTTGTGATAAGTATGCTGATACTCTGAACTCTAATTGTGCAAAGTCAGCTTCAAGTATCTGTCCACCTTCCCAACGAGATACAAACACTTTCTTAACAGGGAATGTACCACCTCTAGGCATATTCTGCATGTTAGGGTCAGCACCACTGAATCTACCTGTTGCAGTCCTGTGTTGTAGTAATCTTACATGTAACTTACCATCAGGCTTAGTGTGTGTAGTTATGCCCTCAACAAAAGATGACAGGTATGTATCTAAAGCTGATAGTCTCTGTAGGTCAGTTAAGAAACTAACTGCCTGTTGTAAATTATTCTTCCTAGCTATGCCTTGTAGTGTAGCTAAGTTAGTTTTATTGACTGTAAATCCATTGGCACTAACCCACTTAGCAGTAGGTGCAGTAAACTTTAGTCCTGCTACCACCTTAGTAGGTACAAAAATGTAGCCAACAGAATTACAATAATCACATTTGTTGGGTCTAGCATAAGGAGTTCCATTCTTCCTAACCTTTCTTACAGAGCCTGTGCCTAGACAACTTGCACATTGTTGTGCATCAGTCTTGTACACTATGTCAGACTTCTCTTTAACATTCTTTTTGTATTCAGTATTGTCCATGTAAGGAGAGAATGTATTTGCCCATTCAAGTTTATCTTTAGGCTTTCTACTATAGATAACCCAAGACATTTGCTCAGGACTATTGAGATTAATACGTGTATCTCCCATCAACTCTTTTACTTGTATGTTTAGTCTCTTCTCAGTCTCAACTTTCTCTTTCTCAAACTCATCTCTAACATCATTTAATTTTGTAACATCTACAGTGAATCCATTCTGATATATCTTTGCTAATGTAACAGATACACGATTAGTTAATACAACTGTATTCATTAAACCTGCATACTCTTCTGTGTTTAGTTTCTTGTATAACACATCTGATAATTCTTGTGTTGCTTTTAAGTCAGCAGATAAGTAGTCAGACAACTCTTGCTTAGGTATTTCATCTATAGGTGTTTTATTCCTAAAGTATTCTTTCATAGTGTCTTGTTTCTTTGTAGCTAACTCATATCTATTAGCACATGCTTCAAGTGATAAAGGTTGTTTGTTACCTCTTTGTAACACATACTCTACTAGCATAGTATCAAACACTGCACCATCATACTTTAATCCACATTCCCATAGCCACAGTAAATCATGCACTATGTTATGTCCTATAAGTATAGTCGCTTGGTCTAGTAACTCTTGTACTCCATCAAAGTTATCTCTGAATAAGTATTCCTTGCCACTATCAGTTAAACAACCAACCATAACCAATCTATTGTTAGATTCAAATGGGTCAAGATGTAACTTGCCATCTCTGTGTGTAACTGTATTCTCTACATCAAGTGTTAATTTCATTAGGAAAGTCCTTTAATATATAATTATTAACAAAGTCTGATAACTCTTTTTTATGTTTATACCACTTATTCTTATACACAGTTCTCCAATTATTGTCAACAAGGCTTACTATATATTTTCTATTTATTTCAACTAAACCAAAATTAAGATGTCCATGTGGCTTAATATATAAATCAAAAGATATTAATTCTTTTAGTTTTTTTAATCTGTTTATCTTTTTCCAATTAGTATTGGAGTAATAATCTTTATGATAATTATTTTTATCAACTCTCTTTGCTTCTTCCTGATAATCTATTATATCTTCTTCTATTTCAGGTAGCATTTCTTTAGTAAAAGGAAGTCCTTCTCTAACTATAGACCTATATGGACACCCTAATTCAATCATCTCATTCGCCCAACGTGTTAATCTTTCTCTTTGAGATTTTAATTTTTCTTCTTGTGTTAAGTTAGTCATTTAATGTCTCCTTATGTTTAGTGAGATATATAACAGCTTTTTTAAGTCTTGTCAAGTTATCTGAGAATCCACCTAAACCAACATTACAATGATGGCACAACCAACCTCTGAAAGAAAGTGAATCATGGCAATGGTCTAACACCCAATTCTGTAATCTAGGTTGACCATATTTTCCTATCTCTTTGATGTCTCTTTCACATATAGGACAACAATAATTCTCATCAGGATATGGATTAGTTTTTCTTAGTTGTTTAACTAGGGAAGATTGATTACGCATACAAGTTCTACAGGTTCTTTTTATTTCTGTTTGTTTATTCTCCTCTCCTGAACTTGCATACTTCATGGCATTGAATTGGTCTATTGGTTGTTCTATGTCACACTTAATACAAACTAATGTATCGCTAGGTTCAGTAATAGGTTTTTCAAAACCAAACAAATCTTTCTGCATTACTGATACCTAGCAGTTATATAATCTAACTCACAATGTTCAACACCATGCCATCCTGATAACTTATTCTTAACTATATTCAAGTGTCTAGCAGGACTTTCTTCTTCGCCACCATCAGGATTCTTAACTGTATCTTTAGCTATAAGAACCATCAAATCAGCTTCGGCTGCCTTACCTGTTCTACTGCCCTCCATCATAGCCTGATTGAGATATATCTTACCCTCAGCTTCAGCAGACAACTGTGACATATAAAAGATAGCACACTCATGTTGTTTAGCTATCTGTCTAGCATGTATAGCATTAGCTTTAAGTGCTTCATCTGTCCTAGCAAAGCCACCTGTCCTAGCAAACTTATCTCCCATGTCTAGTACAACTATGTCAGGCTTGTATGCCTTGCAAATACTTTCAACCCATGCCATGTCACGATTGGATGCATCCTTAATGTGTATATTCTTTTTCACAGGCTCATACAATTCACGTGCTTTACTTGGGTCTTTCTTTATCTGATGCATTGTCATGCCTGTAGCTGATGTTAAGTATCTAGCACCAACTCTATGAGCAGATTCCTCGTTACATAAGATGATACACTTAGCACCTTGATGTGCAAATCCATTTGGACTAGCAATCAATGATGCATGGAAAGATGTCTTACCTGTATTAGGTCTAGCACCTACCTCAATCAGGTGACCTGCATTGACACCCTCTACCTTTCTAGTTAGACAAGGTATATTAAATGTCCATCTAGCTTCAAGGTCATTCCTTTCTAGTAATGTCTCAATGCTTATGTCATCCCACTCAACTTTTAGATTGGGAGTAAAATCATCAGCATATAACTCAAGAACATTTCTAAGAGGTTCAAGTGTGGATTTAGTACCATTAACATAGTCAAAGCCAAGATTAGCAATGTCTTCGCCAACAACTTGCTGAAACAGTTTAGATAATACTTCTTGTGCGATGTCACTACCAAGTGGCAACTCCTTTTTTATTTGTTTGAACAAACTTGAATATGCTTGTTTCTGTGCAGTAGTCATAGATGGATTGTTAGACATAAACAATGCTTCAATCTCATCAGGTGTTACTGTTCTCTCATATCTGTCCATAGCAGTATCTATGGCAGTCTTAATCTTTCTTACGTCTTTACTGAATAGTCTATCAGGACACTTAGCACCTCTATGCTCACTGTAGAACTCCTTGTCCATCAAACTTCTTATTAATGATAATTCCATGTTGGTTACTCCTTTGGGGTTAGTTCGTGTAGTTGGTTAAAGTCTTCTCCATGTTGGTACTTCAAATCATCTTTCAATCTAAGCACCTTAACATCTCTTACATATCCTCGCAAGTCTTTTGCAAAAGATAATATTTTGGGTAGTGCATCAGGGTCTAATGCAATTATAGCAGTTGAGAATTGTGAAAGGTATCGTTTGTGTGATTCAGCTAATGATGTACCCAACACTGCTACCCCAACATATACCTCATTGCCTACTGCGATAGCACTAACACAATCCTCAACAACTACTGCCACGTTACCACAACCATGTACAAAAGGCAAGTTATTTCTTCCATACCTTTTCCACTTAGGTAATTTAGAACCTAGTGTTCTTCCTGTTGCATCTACCATTTTACCATCATATAATATTGGAAACACTATTCTGTCCTCTTTAACATCATAGTAAATGTCCAATGCTGATGTATCAATCTCCCATGACTTACAAAAGTCTAACACCTTTGGTCTGTCTCTGTGAGGTACAACGTGGTCAGGCAATACGAAATCGTTTATATCATCGTCTAGTACACTTGGGTCTATCGCATCTCTTATATCATCTACAGATAATCTGATACGAGTTGAACCTGATATACTACACGATATCTTATAACAATTCCATAGTAACGTGCCCATATTATTCGTAGCAGTAAAAGTTTTATATCCATTACAATTAGGACAGTTAAATCGCTTACTCTCTCCTACACTTAATTGTAAATCACTTACATAATTATATATATTCATTTATAATATACCACTTATATGTTATATAGTTCTTTGTTCGGCACGTTATCTGTGCTTATATCATACTTTTTTCGTATTGTCAATGCATTTTTTGCAGAATCTAAAGTATTTTTCATATAAGGTTTCACAGATTGGGGATTAGCATGACCTGTAACAGACATTATTTGACCCATACTTACTCCTGCCTCAACCATTTCTGTAGTACCTGTCCGTCTTAAATCAGCTATTCGTAGCTCATCAGGCAGTCCACAGAGCTTCATTGCTCTTCTAGCCACTATAGATAGCCTAGTCAATGTATAAGGCTTGTAAGACCCTCTCATAGCTTTAGGATAAGGTGCGACATATTTCTGAAAACCATAGTCATCTTTCTGTTGTATAAGCATTTCAAGTAAGTCATCACTTATAGGCAGATGAACTGTTGCACCTCTCTTGGATTGCTCTAAGTTAAGTATCTTTTTGTCATAATCTATGCTATCAAACTGTAGTAATCTCATATCTCCTATCCTTTGACACCATTCATATGCCATTTGTACAATTAAACCTAGACTACGATATTGAAAATCTGCATAACAGAAATCTAATAACTGCATAATCTGTTCTTTTGTCCATGTAACTTTTCTAGGCTTAGTAACTTTACACTTGAATGTAGAGAATGGATTAGTTTCTGCATAACCCATCTCCATTCCAAATGAATACACTTTCCTAGAGGTAGCACATATATGATTAGCCATATAAATGCCACGTTTTAGCCACACTTCATATGATTGTCTAGCAACTGCACCTGTCAATTTATTGACCTTAGTTGTATAAACAAACTTATCATCTATCTTAGTGTTCAACATTACAGATAAACAATTTGAATAATCTACTTTAGTTTTATCTGCTAACATATTGAAATCACTAGACAAATAGTACTTGTCTACTAGGCTATTTATATTCATGTTACACCTCTAGTGCTATGTAAATGCACAATGCTATAATTAAAAGTTTACCATAGTCTAAGTCATACTTAGTATTCTCTCCATACTTATCTTCAAAGTGTTCTACTATTCTATGCCACATTTTATTCTCCTTTCTTTTTGTCAATATATATTCTCATGTGTGTTGATTCATTCAAACCCTGACCCCAATAGGTAGCACCTGTACCTCTTAACTCAGGCTTGATGTGTTGTCCACGTACTCGCATCTTATATGAATCCTTGTTAAGATACTTCTTCATAGTGTCAACAAACTCCTGACCATCTGTGTCGTTAGGTATCTCGCTGAAAGCATAACCACATCCTTTAGGCTGATTGTTATAGTAAGAATCTTTCCAAAACTCAGCTTTCTTTAACTCTTGACTGTATCTTTCTTTCCATATGTCAGAAGTTTCACTATCGTTGACAGATGATATGAAGTTATCTTCTGCAAGTTTCTTGTAATACTTATACTGTTTATCTAAATCTTCATGTGTACTTTTCTCAATCATGTTCATAGCTTTCTCTTGCCATTCATCACGTTGTTTAGCTAATCTAACTATCTTATGACTTAACTCTTCTATAGTTATATCACTAAACAATTTATCATATCCTCGTTCTTTCATGCCACTTCTCCTTTCATCCAAGTTGGTAGTTCTGTTTCCATCCATTTTGGTTTTTGTGTATACTTATACCTAGCAAATTTAGACTTGTCAACAATGTAAAATCTTCTATAGGCTAGTAGGGGAAAGTTCTCATCTGTTTTTAGTTGGTCATGTCCACTAAAACATTGGGGGTGTGGTGTTATAAAATTCTTCCAATCAGGTACAAACTTTTTGCCCTCCCACAAGGCTTGAAAATGTTTGATTGCACCATGTGTTTTATTATATCTTCTAGTGTACTCACTTAACATACAGTCATACAAACTAAATGCCCATATATAGTTTAACCTATTCTCCATTGCCCATAGTGTGCAAGGGTGCTTTTGATGTACAGGTTTGTACAACCCATGCTCTTCTGCATAGTCAGGAGCATGATGCCATAGTGTTGTACATAGCATCTGTGCTTCTTCCAATGGCATCTTCACTACGTGTTGGTCACACAGAGATGATGCTATTTCCTTTGGTGTTTTTTCTATAATAAATCTATTCATCAGTTTATCTCCTCTCCTCTACGTTCAAGTTCTTGTTCTAGTTGTTCAATGACATTTTCAATACAATCTTTCATAGTTATACAAGTGCCATCATTATCTTTTGGTGCATCATACAATGCTATCTCCAAGTCGTGACCTTTTATTTCATAGGTAACTTTAGTTTGTTTAACCTTACGTTGAATGTCATACATATCACATAACATATCTTTAATATTCATTTGGTCAAAAGCCATTATACATTCTCCATTTCACTTAAGAATAATACACCACCATAGTTACCTTCTCCATCTGCACTTACCTCAACCTTGACATCTTTGTATCTAGGCTTGGTTAAATGAAACTGTGGAAAGCCATCTTTACTTTCACCTAAGTAACTCTTTATTCTAAAACCTTCAAGTTGTTTATAGTAATTATCTACATCCATTATACTAACTCCTTATCATTTATTTTAGTTCTGCATACATCTGTACCTAGCATATCAAACATAACACAACCATAGTCATAGCCTATCTTATAGTAATGATGTGTCTTAGTGTCATCTCTTTCGCCATGCAATAAGCCATCTGCTATACCATCTTTGATAGCTTCTATAATCTTATGCTCTTTGATTTGTTTATCTAACTCTATTAAGTTCATGTTAATTCTCCCATCTTTCTACACCACAAAGTTCAACATCATGGTTTGGATTATTCTTTTTAACTATCTCTAAAATGTCATCTGCCAATCTACTTAAGTCAACAAAAAGTCTTTTAGTGCCATCATTGGCTTCTTCATACTCATCTTCTTCCATCTCATCAACATACTTGTCAATATCTATTTTCATTATACCATCTCCTTGTTGTTGTTATACATATCAAACCATTCATCTAACTGTATGCCCTTGAGTATATGTGCAATCACATCAACTGTCCACCCATTTCCTATCATCTTGTATCGCTGACTATTGGATACAGCACTAGTATAGTTGTCAGGTAAAGTTTGTAATCGTTCACATTCTAAAGGTGTTAGCTTTCTCCACATATCTTTAGATACTACTACATTATCTTTTTGTACAGTAGTTAGACAATTAGATTTCTCATCTTCCCTAACTTCTAACTGTCTTGTAAATGGTAAATCTAGTTGGTCATCTTTCCTAGTACCATGCTCATCTAATCTTCTATTCACTATCCTACCTACTGCAACTTTAGGCTCTCTATGACCACCTTGCATCGTAGTTAAGGTAGGTGCTTTACCCTCTTGAGCATATAC
>ERZ1047821.169-NODE-169-length-57618-cov-11.844796_pt1 | contig 57618 bp, 64 predicted proteins | sample MGYA00383096_ERZ1047821 | MGnify/ENA primary metagenome ERZ1047821 (study PRJEB29581, sample SAMEA5548366) | metagenome | biome: marine; feature: coastal; material: water | depth 25 m | study: Short-term variability in the microbial, nano- and picoplankton... | reverse complement strand
GCCAATGGTAGTGCAGGGTCTCCCTGTGTGAGAGTAGGAAATCGTCAGGCTTTTTCTTTAAGGCTTCCAGTTTACTGGAAGCCTTTTTTTTTATCTCAAGTATAATATCAAGATGATTATTGGTTTAACAGGTGGCATTGGTTCAGGTAAGTCTGCTGCAGCTGAGTTTTTTATTGATTTAGGTATATCAGTTTTAGATGCAGATCAGGTAGCCAAAGAAGCTTTAAATATAAATTCACCAGGATATATTGATTTTGTTTCTAAATTTGGAAATGGCTATTTAAAAAAAAATAGTGAGGTTGATAGGTTGAAATTACGAGAACTTATTTTTTCAAATCCCTCTAAAAAAAAGGATCTAGAAAATATTATCCACCCTATAGTAAGGGAATCTATTGGTAATTTTATTACTACCTCGTCATCATCCTATTCCATTATTATGGTTCCTCTAATCTTTGAAACCAAATCACAAAAAAATTATGACAGAATTATTACTGTTGATTGTGAAATACCACTTCAAGTTTTAAGGGCTTCAAAGAGAGATGATCAAAATGAAATTCAGATTGAGAGCATTATTGCTAAGCAGGCTTCAAGAGAAGAACGACTCAGTATCTCTGATGACGTGCTTCTAAATAACAGCTCATTATCTGACCTTAAAAAACAAGTTTTTGTTTTGCATAATAAATATATGGAGTTATTGAATGAGTAGTTGCCCTAGATGTGAAAAGCCTGCCAAACTTTCTGCTGATAATAGTTATAGACCTTTCTGTTCAGAGAAATGCAAACTTATAGATTTTGGTGATTGGGCTAATGAGGATAATAGAATTTCAAGACCAATTAAATCTGAAGATTTTTACGAAGATTGAGTTTAAATCAATCTCCAATTACCACTTTCAATCATGGGCTTGGCTTTTTTATACTTCATTTCTTGCGTTTCTTGTCCATTGGTAATTTTTACAAGATCATTCCTTCCTAATTTAGGTTCACTTCTTGTAACTGTGTTAGTTTTTAATTCAGGAGTAGGTTGTTTTTCATTTTGAAAGATATCAGAATTAATTTCTTCCTTTTCCATTTTCATTTCTTGAGAGCTATCTTGATTGTTTAATCTTTCTAATTCTGATTCTGTTGAGATTTGTAATGAGAAAAGTATTCTTATTGTTTCAGCATCTATTTCTGAAAGCATTGTTTCAAACATTGAATATGCCTCCCTTTTAAATTCATTTTTAGGATTTTTTTGTGCATAAGCTCGAAGACCAACACTATTTCTTAAATGATCAATTTCTGATAAGTGCTCCTTCCAATGGACATCAAGTACTTGAAGCATAACCTGCTTTTCAAGGAGCAATCTATTTTCAGCAAGTTCACTATATTTTGTCATGTATTTATTTTTTGCTTGGCTAATAATCTCTGTGGCAATTGAATTTGGTACAAGCTTTTTATCATCATTTATCTGATTGAAAATATTTGTTTCTAGCCCATAACTTTCCTTTAAATAATCATCCAGCTGCTTACTTTTCCACTGAGACTCTATTGAATCCTCAGGTATATACAAATTAGATATTGCTTTAAATTGTTGCTCAATAAGCAATTCAATTGTTTTACTAATATCTTCTTCTTCTAGTAATTGATTCCTTAAAGAATATATTGCTTGTCTTTGATCATTAGATACATCGTCATATTCCAAAAGATTTTTTCTTGCATCAAAATTTCTACTCTCAATTCTTTTTTGTGCATTTTCTATACCTCTTGAAAGCATTTTAGCTTCAATATGATCATCGCCCATACCGAGCCTTTCAAAGGTAGCTCTTCTTCCATCTGAAATAAAGAGCCTTAAAAGATCATCCTCCAAAGATAAAAAGAATTTTGAATAACCTGGGTCACCTTGCCTACCTGACCTTCCTCTTAACTGATTGTCTATTCTTCTTGATTCATGTCTTTCTGTTCCAAGAATATGAAGACCCCCAGATTCAATAACTTTCTTATTATTTTCTTTCCACTCTGCATCTCTTTGGTCTTCTTTCTTTCCACCAAGAACTATATCCGTTCCTCTTCCTGCCATATTTGTAGCAATAGTAACCATTCCAGGTTTGCCTGCATTAGCAATTATTTCAGCTTCTTTTTCATGATGCTTTGCATTTAAAATCTGATGAGGTATTTTTTTATTATTAAGGTATGCTGATACCTCTTCAGATGATTCAACTGACACTGTTCCAACAAGAATAGGGGCAGATTTCTCTCTTAACTGTTCAATTTCTGTAATTAGAGCTTTGTACTTAGAGTTTGTTGTAAGAAAAACCAGATCGTTTAGATCCTTTCTAGCCATGGGGACATTTGTAGGAATAATTATCACATCTAGACCATAGATTTGATTAAACTCTACCGCTTCAGTATCTGCAGTTCCGGTCATTCCAGATAGCTTGTTAAATAACCTAAAAAAGTTTTGGAACGTAGTAGATGCTAATGTTTGGGACTCTCTTTGGATGGCAACATTCTCTTTGCATTCAAGCGCTTGATGAACGCCTTCACTCATTCTTCTTCCTGGCATTGTTCTTCCGGTGTGTTCATCAATCAATAGAACCTCACCGTTTCTAACTAAATAATCCACATTCTTTTTAAATAAAAAACTTGCTCTAAGTGTTGCCTGAACAAATTTCATAATTTTAAGATTAGAGACAGAGTAAAGCCCATCTGATGACCCAAGAATACCGGCATCCTCAAGGAATTCTTCAACAAGAACATATCCATCATCTGTTAATTCAACGCTTCTATTTTTTTCGTCAATTAAATAATGCCCTCTTTCTTTCTCAAGAAGGGGTTCTTCATCTGTTTCTTCTCTTTCCTGCCTATTTAACTTGGGTATAAACTTTTTAATTTGTTTATACATCTCAGAATTTTCTGAAGAAGGGCCTGATATTATTAGTGGAGTTCTAGCTTCATCAATAAGTATCGAGTCCACCTCATCAACAATTGCATAATCAAGAGAACATTGAACCCTTTGCTCTATTGAGTGAGCCATATTATCCCTAAGATAATCAAAGCCTAACTCATTATTTGTTGCATATATGATGTCACATTTATATGCAGCAATTTTTTCTTCTATTTCCTGATTTGATGTAACAATTCCAACAGTTAATCCAAGAAATTCATAGATAGGTCTCATCCATTCAGCATCCCTTCTAGCAAGATAGTCATTGACCGTCACTAATATAGTTTTATTACCTATGGCTGAATTTAAATAAGCTGGCAGGGTAGCAACAAGGGTCTTACCTTCACCTGTTTTCATTTCAGCTATATTTCCTTCCGCTAAAGAAATTCCGCCAAGCATTTGTGAATCAAAGTGCCTTAACCCAAGTGTTCTTTTGCTGGCTTCTCTTACAGCAGCAAAAGCTAGCGGAAGAATTCCGTAAGGTTTCTTCTTATCGTATGATTCATTGAGCTCTTGCTTTAGATCTTTAAAGTATGAGTTAGATTTCTTTGATAATTCTTCTTCAAGATTATTGGCAATATTAACATGACGCATCATGTCCTTAATCACTCTGTCATTGTTAGAGCTAAATATTTTAGAAAAAATGTTTAACATAAGATTTTAATTGCTAAATAAAATATAAATATTTAATTTAATTATTCAATATCTCCAAAAGGTGGTCTTACATATGAGATTGGGGCGTTTTCTGAATTTTCAAACTCAATAACATCATACGCATCAGGATCTTCAATTATTTTTCTTAGTAATTGATTATTAAGAGCATGGCCAGACTTATATCCAGAAAACTCTCCAATTAAATTTCCACCTAAAAGATAAAGATCTCCAATAGCATCAAGCATTTTATGCTTAACAGTCTCATCCTTAAATCTCAAACCTTCATCATTAAGAATTTCATTTTCACCAAATATAATAGCATTAGAGGAGCTTGCCCCAAGTGCTAAATTTTTAGATTTGAGCAGAGCAGCCTCAGCTTCATATCCAAATGTTCTTGCTCTACAGACTTCCTTAACAAAGGAAGTTGATGAAAAATCAATAATAGATTCTGTAGGAAGCTTTTTATGGACTGGGTGATCAAAATCAACTTTAAATGAAACCTTAAATCCATCAAAGGGTTTTATAGAAGCATAAGCATCATCTCTTGTAACGGTTATTTCTTTTTTTACTTTTATAAATTTTTTAAGCGCATCTTGATCTTTCAACCCAGCTGATTGAATTAGAAAAACGAAAGGGCTTGAACTTCCATCCATTATTGGAACTTCTGGCCCATCAACTTTAATAAGGCAATTATCAACACCAAGCCCTGCTATTGCAGATAAGAGATGCTCAATTGTTGATATCTTAATATCCTCTTTAATCAAAGCAGTCGATAGACTAGTATCTCCAACATTTTCTGCTATTGCTGGAATTATTAGATTTTCATCAACATCTGTCCTTATAAAACTAATTCCTGAATTAATTTCAGCAGGAAGAAGCTCCATAGTAATATTTTTTCCAGTATGCAAGCCGATGCCTACAGCCTTAATCGGATTTCTTAATGTTCTTTGTTTTAGCATGTAGATCTATAAAATTATATTTGACGCTGTCTGCTCGCCTCTGAAAGTATTATCCCAGTTGCAACAGAAACATTAAAGCTTTTAAATAATTTATTGTTACTTAGGTTAATCTTGTGATCACATTTTTCTAAGGTTTTTTCACGGACGCCAGACTCTTCCGCACCCATAATTATTGCAGAGGCTTCAGTAAAATTATAGTCAGTATGACTTTTTGAAGCATGTTCACTAAGGCCATAAATATTTATATTGATACCTTGAAGATATTTAAGGCAATTTACTAAGTTAGTGACATGAAAAATTTTAATTACTTCAGCTCCGCCAACTGAAACTTTATGAGCTACTGAATTAATTGGAGCACAATGATGTTTATTAATTATCATTGCATCAACACCAATAACAGCTGCTGACCTTATGCAGGCGCCTAGATTTCTTGGGTCTATAATATTATCAAGTATTAAAATTAATGGATTTCGTGTTTGATCTGAATCTAAGAATAATTTTAGATCTTTAAAGCCCAACTCAAGTTCGCTTGAGATGTATGCTTCAGGTTCTTGCTTTACCTTATTTGAGAATTCAAATGGAATTTTATTTTCTTCTATTTTCTGTATGAGTTTAGTTATCCTGCTATCTTCTCTTTTTGCAGGAAGAGTAATTTTTTTTATTTTATGTGGATTATGTTCAAGTATGCTTTCAATGCTATGGAATCCAACCCTTAGATCATTTTCTTTTTTATTCATTTATTCTTTTTCTTTTCTTTAGGAACAAGGGTTATTTTACGTTCTTCTGGAGAGATGTTAGCTATTGTAACTAATATATTTTGACCCAATCTAAAAGACCTACCTGTTTTCTTTCCCTTTAATATATTGGCTTCTTTATCATAGAAATATCTGTCACTAGGAAGGTCTGTAACATGAATTAATCCTGATACATAAAAATTATCTATTTCAGCAAAAAGACCAAATTCTGCAATACCAGTAACCACCGCATTAAAATCACTGCCCACATACTGCTTTAGATAGTAACAAATCATCTGTTGAGTAACCTGTCTAGATGCACGCTCTGCCATCCTTTCTAAATCTGACATCTCAACGCATTCTTCTTCTATCTCTTCTTTATTGATTGCCAAGTTACCTTTATTTAATATATTTTTTATTAGCCTATGTGTCATAAGATCAGGATAACGCCTAATAGGAGAGGTAAAATGAGAGTATCTTTCTAGCTGAAGGCCAAAATGCCCAACTTCTTTTGTGGAATACTCTGCTCTTTTTAGACTTTGAAGAACTACAGTTTGGAGAACTTTATTTAGCTTCTTTTCTTTCGCATAAGATAGGCATTGATTTATTAGATCAAGTGGAATTTTTTTATAAGAGTCAGAAAATCCTTTGATTGAAAAGAAATTCTTCAAGCTCTCTAATTTAAGCTCTTCTGGCTCTTCGTGAATTCTATACACCCCAAACTTATAATGTTTATTCATAAAGTTTGCTGCACAAACATTTGCAGCTAACATGGCCTCCTCAATCATCTGATGAGAAAATAGCCTCTTGGGTAGTGTTATTTCATCAACCTTGCCTTCATTATTTATCCTCAAAAGTGGTTCTTGTCCCTCAATCTCAAGAGCCTGTCGCTGACTTCTCTTCTTTAAAAGAATATGGGTAAGTTCGCTAAGAGAGCGAATTGAATCTCCCACAGACTTTGACAGGGTAGAGTTATTTTTCAGATATTTATCTACTTCGATGTATGTCATTCTTTTATGAGATTTTATTCTTGCTTCTAGAAAATTATAAGATTGAAGATCACCAGAATTAGAAAAAACTATTTCACAAATCAAGACATTTCTTATTTCATCTGGGACTAGTGAACAAAGATTGTTTGAAATTTTTTCAGGAAGCATTGGAATAACTTTTGATGGAAAGTATATGGATGTGCCTCTTTCAATTGCTTCATTATCCAATGCAGTTCCAGGTTTAACCAATTCGGCAACATCAGCTATTGCAACACTTAACGTAAAAGATGATTTATTTTTAACACAGTGAACAGCATCATCAAAATCTTTTGCATCAGCACCATCTATTGTTATAAAAGGGACTTTAGTTAGGTCCTTTCTTGGTAAATTTTTATTTAACTTAATGTCAGCTAACTCGTTATCAATTTTTTCATTCCATTCAAAAGGAATATAGTTTTCTTCAATTACTTGAGATATTGTATTTTCTAGTTCATTCATTATGTGAGTTTAGTTTAAATTCCATGTAAAAGGTCTCTAAGAGCCTTTTAAGTTTGATATTTTTATTAATGTTAATTTTTGTATTCAAGGCTTATGCCTATGATTCTTCCTCTAGGATCATGAACTCTAGTATCAAAACTAAAATCAGGAGCATCATAAAGTCTTGGCGCTGCTTCATCAAAAACATTAATGATTGATAGCTTGATATCAATTTCACCACTACGTGTTATTAACAATTTTTTTAATGAAAGGTCGTGAACAAAAAAAGAATCTACAGAATTATTATATCCATATGACGTTCCGAGACTGTTAATCGGTCGCTCATTACTATATCCATCAATATATCGAGAATTAAAGTTAATACTGTAATCTTGATATTTCCAATTTAAGAAAGCATTGATTCTATTTTTAGGAAGAGAGTGGGTGTTAGTATCGTAATTAAATTTGCCAACTCTATCTATCATAATTTCACTACCCTCATTTACAAGGGCTGGTGTAAGAAATTCTATTAAAGTTGTTGAGTTTATTGATATTGACAAATTCCCAAGCCTATCTGAGTTTGCTATAAGTCTATTAAAACTTAAATCAACTCCTGAAACTTCAGTTGACTCTTCATTAAAATAAGTTGTGCTAACTCCAATCAAATCCCCAGTAGAATTTCTTGTAATACTTGGGCCATATGGGTTTGTGTTAAGTATTACTTGCGCACTTTGAGCTTCAATTCTATTTTTGTAATCTATATTCCAATAATCAATACTTAGTCTTTGTTTTTGATTTTCAAAAATAAGCCCAATATTTATATTTTTTGAGGTTGCGGGCTTAAGGTTCGGGTTGCCGATTTGTGCTTGCCTTACAAAAGGCGAATTACCATTAAAGTCCCTTACACTTCCTAGATTAATATCACTTGAAAACATTTGTGCCATGGAGGGCATAGAAAAAGATGAACTTCTAGAAGCTCTTAAAGTTATATTTTCAGATGCGATATATTTAAAAGAAATTTTAGGATCAAATGATGAGTCATTTTCAAGCTCTTCAAATCTACTGGCAATTTTGATATCAATATTTTCTATAGGTTTAGCCTGAATTTCAAAAAAACCAGCATATTTGTTTCTATTTTTTGAAACATTTGTACCTCCACCCAAAAAGAATAAGTCAGCTGATTTAATAATTTTGCCATCTAAATCAAACTGAGCTCTGCTAATGTCATCATATGAAATTTTAAGTTCTTCATCATTTAATTGAAGACCATATGCTATTTCATAGTTATCTATGTTAGTTCTAAATATAAAATCAAGAGTTTTTAAAGATGCTTCTTTAGAAGAAACTTCAGCACCCCTTACGTAGTTAATTAGTTCTTGAGAATTTTGCGATGAATCAAAAATATTCCAATATGCAAGATTTCCATTAGATTGACCCATGGTTGTGCCACTTAATGCTTCTAAGAATCTTGAATCAATAATATCTGGTCTGTAATGATTATTAGAGTGACTACTAATAGTTAAAGATGCCTCTAATTGAGTATTTTCATTAACATTAGTATTGATTGTCTGACTAAGATTATATTGTTTTATATCCTTGGGAGAATATGGAGATTCAAATTCAGATCCAAGAGGTCGCCCATACCAAGTTACTGGAACATTAAAAGGATTTCCTCCTTGATTGGGTTGAATTTGTCTTGATAGAAAAGGAAGAGCAGGGTACGAGGGTGATTGAGGATTGTCATTTACTTCAACCTCTGACCCCACAAAGGTAATCTCATAAACATAACCACTTTTTTCAAAAGATAAATTGGCATATGCTTTTGAGTGATCTTCATCATTCACTATATTAAATCTGGCTCCATACAAGAATCTACAAAAAGATCCATCTAATACACCGCCATTTGTTTCACATTGCGGATCAGGAACAAATTGATTTGCATTATAATTTCCTGAATATAAACCACTACTAACTGTATCATCGGTAGAAATTTTGAATGTTTTACCTAAGCCGCTAAGACCAAGTTCTGCTATTCTGGGAATCTCGGAAGCAGAAAGAGCAGACCTTTCTAGGATATTAAGACCAAATACATAATTGCCATTTTTATAATTCGACCCCATCAATAGGCCTAAAGATTTATCACTCTGACTATAATTTGAAGTTTTAAAGTTATTAATTCTTAATTTAAATCCTTCAAAATCTTTTTGAGTTAAAACATTTATAACGCCAGCAACAGCATCAGATCCGTACAGTGAGGTAGCACCTTCTTTTAAAATTTCAATTTGTTTGATTGCTATTTCAGGAACTATATTTACATCAACATATCCCTGACCTTGATTAGATGGTGTTCCAGCAAAAGTATGTCTCTTTGAATTAAGTAAGAGCAGAGTAGAGGAGTGATCCAAACCTCTTAGTGTTATTGAGGCCATTCCTTGATCAACTCCCTCAAGTGCATTTGTTTGGAAATGCGAGCCAGATGATGATGTTAGAAATTTGCTAATTTCTGCAAAATTTGAAATATTAAAATTTTCAAAGTCCTCTCTAGTAACAACATCTACTGGCGATGCGTCTTTTTCTGAATTATTAATTAATGACCCAGTAGTAACTATCTCTTCAATGTTAGAGTTAGCAATGACAATTGGGCTTAATAATAATAAGTATATTAGTTTATTGTGTTTAATCATGTTATGACTCAAAAGAGCACATTCTCCGAAATATCTGCTATGAAACTAATTAATGGAATTTTACAGAATATGAAATATTAAGCTTCTGAAGTTTCGTGACAATCACAGTTTAATTTTTTACAGACATCATAGTTTTTATAATGACAAGTGATTACCATGAGCGAGCCCAGGATCGTTAAAATTAGTTCTGCATTTTCACCAATACTTTCTCCAATTAAAAGCGCTGAAATAAGAATAGTTAATCCAGCAATGCCAGTATAAATAATAGAGTTGTTTGAATGATTTTTATATCCCAAGCTAATTGCGAAGATGCTAACCGGAATTGTTAGAAGCAATATAGCTTTATGAATGAGCTCACTTTCCAGAGTTAAGGCCAAAGAGCTATATGACAATACTATTAAGGATGGAGCAAATAAACAATGCATCATGCAAATTGCTGAAAACGACATTGCAAATTTATCTGATATAAGTTGTGATTTCATAATTATAAAAAAACCCCCAAACCTTGTTTAAAGTCTTGGGGGCCTATATTAATTGAAAAAATTTAATTTAGTAAGTTAAATTAAATTTAATTCCATAATTTCTTCCGGGAAGTGGCACTTCATTTTTAACAAATGATGCATGGTTTCTAGCTACCTCATTAAGTAAGTTTTTACCAAATAATGTTACTTTAAGGTTGCTGTTGCCTTTTAGATTAAATGTTTTAGTTACCCTTGTATCTAACATTTGATATGCATCAGTTGCAGATTCGCCTTCGCCAAAGTCATTTTGTTTAGCTACATCTTTAAGATTAAGTTTATAGACTAAACCTTCTTGCTCGTATGACAATGAATATACATTTCTTGATGGATTTATTCTTGGGACATTATGTCCATCAGCAAACTTAGCATTTACAACATCTCTGCCAAAAGACAACTTGAGTTGCCCTGCACCAAGATCAATAGTTCTTCCAAATTCTATTTCATATCCATCGAATTCCGCATCTTCTTGAACATAATTCGCATGTATTAAGTTTCCATGACCATGGTCATCTTCATCTTCATGATGCTCATCTTCGTCTTCATGATGCTCATCTTCATCTTCATGATGCTCATCTCCATGCATTTCATGATCATCATCCTCATCCATTAGAGTGATGTAGTTATCGACATCATTAATATAAAAACTTGCATAGCCAAAGTAGTCACCATTATCAAAGTTAAATGAAATATCAAAATTGTTCGATGTTTCACTGCTCAATGTTGGGTCGCCAACTTCAAATCGACCTGTAGCCAAATGAGGACCATTCATAAATAACTCAATAACTGAAGGCATTCTTTCTACGCTAGAAAAACCTAAATTTATATCCAAACTATCAGTAAGATCTCTGCCAATACTTACAGCAAAACTATTTGTGTTTTCATCAATATTGTAGCTGTCTATGTCACCATGATCTTCATCTGTAACAGTTCCAGATCTATCTACTTGATCTATCCTCATACCAAAATCAAGATGAAATGGATCAAAATCTTTACCTAAAAAGTAACCAAGCGTTAGCACTTCATTACTTGCAGGATTCATAAATGATTCTTCTCCAAAAATTGAAGTATTTTCTTCAACAAAATTAAATGATAATTTTTGAGTTAGGCTATCATTTGATAAATCAAAGATCGCACCATACTCAGTAGCGCTATTTAAAAAATTTGTTGGAGTATGCTCTTCATGCTCTTCTTCATCCTCATGCTCTTCATGGCCTTCTTCTTCAGCATGAGCTTCAGTTAAGACATAATCAGTATCCCTATAGGTGTAGTCTACTTTTTTAACTAAATTGCCATTAATATTATATGACCCTTTGATTGTAAAGCTTTCGGAATCAGTAGTTGAAAATATTCTTTCCTCTTCGTGCTCTTCCTCGTCACCATGCTCGTCACCATGATCATCATCATGATCATCACCGTGTTCGTCATCATGCTCATCTCCATGCTCATCACCATGAAAAGGAATACCATAAACACTTTTGAGGCTATCTACAGAAAGTCCAACGTAACCCCAGTCTCCTACCTTTGAAATTCCAAATTTAGTTGCCTCAACCGCAAAATCAGAATTGTTAAGATACCCAAGGTTTTCTTCATGCTCTTCATGCTCCTCTTCGTGACCCTCTTCATGTTCTTCTTCATGAAGAATAGCTCCATTAGGAATATCATAGTTACCAAATTCAGTATTTTTATATCCAAAATTTACATTAAAACCATTAATGTTTCTTTTGAGATTAACAAATTCAGAACTTCCATCATTCACAGATTGAGTCTCATATCCTATTTTTACTTCTGGGATTTCAAAATTCATGGCAGCAATACAGTCATCAACTACGTTGATTATTCCTCCAATTGTTCCATTTGCATAAAGTAAAGAAGATGGACCTTTAACTATCTCTATTTGTTGAATGTCATTTAAATCAACATCATTTAAGTGATCAGCACCAAGCCCTGATACGTCTCTATTGACCATTCCATTTTTGAGAATCTTTACTCTTGGACCTGACATTCCTCTTATTATTGGCTGCCCAACAGCAGATCCATAATCCGCTATGGATATTCCTAGCAATCCATCTATTGCATCACCTAGACTTGTTGTTGCATCATCAACAATCTCATCCCCATTAATAACATATAGAGGGTTAGTAATTTGAGTAGTATCTATCAAAGCAGATGTAACCACTATTTCTTCAACATCTTGTGCAATAATTGCAGACGAAAACATCGATGATGTTGTCATAACAATAAATGCGTTAAAAAATTTGTTCATATGAACTCCTTAAAAAAAATTAAAAATTAAAAATTAAAAATTTAAGTTTTCGGTGGAGCTCTTGATTTGAAATTATAAAAATACGGGGAAAAGAAATTCTTTTCTATTTCATCTGATTTTGTTTCTGATAATAATACTTTGGCTACTTTTAGTTGGGTTTTTGCAGTATCTAGAGTTTTATTTTCGCAGAACTCACATTCAACTGATGAATGTATATCTTCGAAATGGTCGTGTATTAGCGGGTCAGATGAAATGGCAGCAACAAATAGAAAGCTTGCTGCAATAGTAATTATATTTTTATTAAACTTTTTCATATTTAATGCTTTAAACAAACCAGTCCTGGAATCTTACCAGCTTTCAGGTCAGCGATAGTATCATTAGCTGACGATATATGTCTAGCTTCAACTGGAACGGGTTCAATCTTTCCTGCTCTAACAAGATCCATTAACTCTTTCATCTCTTGAATACTCCCAAGATAAGAGCCTTGCAAAACTCTAGATGTAAAAGTCATTAGCGGAAGCTGAACTTCAAATTTACCGCCAAGCATTCCTACAAGGATATACAGCCCATTTTTATTAAATCCAAATAAATCATACCCAAATTGAATAGATGCCTCAGCGCCAACATAATCAATAACAGTAGTGGCTCCTCCATCAGTTAGATCCATAATTCTTTTTTTTGCATCTTCGTGAGAAGAATTAATAACCTCAGAAGCTCCAGCAGCCTTTGCAATCTCAAGTTTTGAATCATCAATATCTACTACAATTGGACTAACATTAAATGCAGCCTTTGCAATTTTGAGAGCTAGCAAGCCTAACCCACCCGCGCTAATAATTACTAATTTTTTGTCATTAGGCTTAAGGTTTGCTTTTTTTAATGAACTATACGCAGTTAGCCCCCTGCAAGCGTAACTTCCTGCAAGGTCATCGGGAGTATCTCCTGCATCAAAAAGGTATCTTGAATGCTTTACAAGAACATATTCACCGTAACCACCATCTATGGAAACGCCTATATTTTGTGCGGTAAATGGTCCGCACTCGTGCTCTTTATCTTCTTTACAAGCTTCACATTCTCCGCAGCCTATCCATGGGTATACTACAAATTTTTTACCAACCTCAATGTTGCTAACATTTTGACCAACAGACACCACCTCACCAAAAACCTCATGGCCCATTGCAAGAGGCTGAACAAGCCTAGAGGCCATTTTTTTCCCATTACCAATGTCAAAAAAACCCTCATGAATATGTATGTCTGTATGGCAGACTCCGCAAGCAATGGTTTTAATAAGAACTTGATCACCTTCAGGAGTAGGAGTGGTTAATTCAACTTCCTTGATTGGCTCAGCATTTTCAAAAACTTGATAAGATTTCATAGTTCCTTAAATTGTATTTAATTATTAGTATAAATGAAAAATTTCTTTTTACAGTACAAGGCTATATAGATATACTTTTGTGATGCACACAACAAATATCAAACTAATTTTATTAATAGCTCTAACCTCGATATCAAATATATCTTATGCTGAAAAAGCACCTTTTGAATCATCTTATGAGCCATTACCTTACACAAATACAATATTTAGAAACGCCAATATCTATGATGGAGAAGGTAATGAGTTTTCTGAAACTGATTTATTAATCAAAGACGGCAAAATTATAGCAATGGGCGCTGACCTACCAGGCTCATCTGAATTCATAGAGGTGGATGCATCTGGAAAATGGATAACACCAGGTATTATCGATATCCATTCTCATATGGGTGTTTATTCAGCCCCAAGCGTATCTTCAAGTTCTGATGGTAATGAGTCTACAAGTCCTGTTACAGCTGATGTATGGGCGGAGCATTCAATTTGGACTCAAGATCCACAGTTCGCATTAGCCTTAAAAGGTGGTGTAACCACTTTCCATGTTTTACCTGGCTCAGCAAATCTTATTGGAGGAAGGGGTGTTACTGCTAAAAATGTTCAAAGAAACACTATAAATTCAATGAAATTTCCAAACGCACCTCATACATTAAAGATGGCATGTGGAGAAAACCCGAAGAGAGTTTACGGTAATAGAAAACAGGCACCATCGACTAGAATGGGAAATATTGCAGGATATAGAAAGGCCTGGATAGAGGCTGAATCTTATTTAAGCCGTCTTGTTGAATACGATTCAAAGTCTGACGAGGCAAAAGAAATAGGGTATAAGCCTAAAAGAGATTTAGAGCTAGAAACTCTCGCAGGGGTTTTAAGAGGTGAGATTTTAGTTCATAACCACTGCTATAGAGCAGGTGAAATGGCGATGATGATTGATGTTGCAAAAGAGTTTAATTACAAGATTACAGCATTTCATCATGCGGTAGAGGCATACAAAATTGCTGATTTATTGGCTGAAAATAATATTTGTGCAGCTTTATGGGCAGATTGGTGGGGCTTTAAACATGAGGCTTATGATATGGTGCAAGCAAATGTGGCTATTGTTGATCAGGCTAAAAATGGTACTGGGTGCGCCATAGTTCACTCAGATAGTGAAATAGGGATCCAGCATCTTAATCAAGAGGCATCAAAAGCACTTTCAGCAGGTATTAAAGCTGGGTATAACATATCTAAAGCAAGAGCAATGAATTGGATTACAAGTAATCCTGCGAAAGCGGCTGGAATATATAAAGAAACTGGCTCACTAAAAGTAGGAAAAAATGCTGATGTTGTTCTTTGGTCTAAAAACCCCTTTAGTGTCTATGCTCTTGCTGAAAAAGTTTACATAGATGGAGCTATAGCTTTTGATAAAAATAAAGGACTATTACCACACTCAGATTTTGATATCGGAATACTAAACCCAACAAAAAATAGGATACAAGAATAATGATAAATAAAAATATATTCTTTTTAGCACTTCTTATTGTTGGCGCTAATTCAATTATTGCTCAAAGTATCGTTATAAAAAATGCGACTATATATAACGGGCTGGATAACAGCCCATTTACAGGAAATATCCTTATAGAAGATGGCTTAATCAAAAAAGTTTCAGAGTCATTGTTACAAGGAGACAAGGTAATAGATGTAAATGGAAAAATTGTTACACCTGGGTTTATAGCCCCTGGAACAGAAATAGGAATCGTAGAAATTGGCTCATTAAGCGTTACTAGAGATGATGAATCTAATATTTACAATATAGGGTTTAGTATTCACGATGCTTTTAATCCAAATTCAACATTGATACCTTGGAATAGATCAAATGGCATAACGTCTGCTATTACTCTTCCAAGAAATACCTCAAGTCCTATTGGTGGCCTTGGGTCTTTCTTTGTATTAGATAGCAATCTGAATGTTGATAGCAAGCAGGATATGGTTATGATCGGAAGAATAGGTGGCAGTGGGTCATCATCAAGATCTGAAATGCTTTCATTAACAGATGATATTTTATCTTTTGCATCATCTATATCTTCTAAAGATATAAGAACTAACTTAGACATAGATTCTTTAATTGATTCTTCGTCCATTGCAGACTATCTAGAACTTAAACCAAGAGATATCAAAGCTTTATACAAACTAGCTAATGAAAATTTACCTTTAATAATAAAGTCCAACAGGGCATCAGATATTCTCAAGCTTATTGAGCTAAAGAAAAAATATAATCTTAATTTGATTATAATGGACGCCCAAGAAGCTTCCTTAGTTGCTGATCAAATAGCAGATTCGAAAATACCTTTAATTATTAATCCTATAAATAATATACCTAATTCTTTTGACGAATTAGCTGCAAACAAAAATTTATCAAGCAGACTTGAAAATGCAGGAGTCTTGATGATGTTTAACTATGGCAGTCATAATTCACACCTTATGAGGCAAGGAGCTGGTATTGCTGTAGCTAATGGCATGTCATATGGCGGTGCAATAAGAGCTTTAACAAGTAATGTAGCCTCTTCATTTAATTTAGAGAACAGAGGAAGTATAAGTCCAGGCAAAGCTGCTGATTTAGTCATTTGGGAGGCTGACCCTCTTGAGCCATCAAGCATGCCTGAGAAAGTATTTATTAATGGTATAGATATGGATCTTACTACAAGGTCAACTAGACTAAGAGATAGGTACACTAGGAATCTTGATAAGCCAAATACCTATAGAGACTAAGTAATTGGTGCCGGCACCAAGAGTCGAACTCGGGACCTACTGATTACAAATCAGTTGCTCTACCAACTGAGCTATACCGGCAAAAAAAAACATTATATACAAATTAATCGTTTGGGAAAGAACAATTTGTCCCACCAAGACCACAATAGCCATTTGGATTTTTTGCAAGATACTGTTGATGATATTCTTCAGCAAGAAAATACTTTGGACTTAGAGCTATTTCTGTAGTTATTTCACCATAACCATTTGCTTTAAGAATTTCTTGATACTGCGTCTTACTTTCTAAGCTAATTTTAAGGTCTTCTTCAGATGAACAATATATAACTGACCTATACTGAGTGCCTTTATCATTTCCTTGCCTCATACCTTGAGTTGGGTCATGACATTCCCAAAAAACTTTTAATAATTGTTTAAGAGAAATCTTATTGATGTCATAAACCACCTCAACAACTTCTGCATGATTAGTATTTTTGTAACAAACATCTTCATAAGAAGGATTGTCAGTGTCACCACCTGCATAACCAACAGTTGTTATATTAACTTCAGGAATCTCCCAAAACTTTCTTTCAACACCCCAAAAGCATCCAGCGCCAAACAAGATTTTTTTATTGTCTTGAATATAATCTTCTAAAAGATTTGATCCATTAATGTAATGTTTCATTTAACTAATAAACTCCTTTTATTGATATGTCACCATACTCATATTCATAAATTTTACCATCCTTGTTTGAATTGATCCTTAAGGCACCTCTATTAGTTATGCCAATACAAATTCCTTCATTTAAATTAATGTTGTTACTTTGAATTTTAATATTTGAATTCAGATGTATACATGACTTTTCCCATTTCTCTTTCCATTTATCTATTCCTTGATCGCAGTAGGCGATAAATTTTCTTAAAATAATATTAATAAGCTCATTTTTATCTATATGCTGATACTCTGAGAGGTCGCCCCACCATGATTCTTTTTTAACAAGTTTTAGATTTAGTCCTATGCCAACTATACTAGTTACATTAGAGCCTAAAACCTCTTTTTCTATTAATATTCCCCCAACTTTTTTTTTGTTCAAAATAATATCATTAGGCCATTTAAGGCCAATAGAACTATCACCAATCACTTTATTTATTGCTTCCTGGCAAATCAATCCTGAAATTAAACTTAAAGGCTCATTAGACTTTGACCCATCAAAAGCAATTGACATATAAATATTTCCTAACGGACTTAACCATTCTTTGCCCATTCTTCCTCTTCCTTTGGTCTGTTCTTCAGCTAAAACAATATTAAATTCATTGGTGTGTTTAAGGGATTTACACTCATCGTTTGTTGAGCCTATAGTGTTGTATACAGCAACATTAACTCTACTCTCATTGATGTTTTCAAGAATTTTATTTTTATTAAGTGTATTCAATTTCATAAACTAGTTGACTTAAACTCATTCTAGAACAAAAATACCTACCTTGAAATGGAGAGGTGGGTGAGTGGTTAATACCAGCAGACTGTAAATCTGCCGCTTCGGCTACGTAGGTTCGAATCCTACCCTCTCCACCATTATAATTTCTATAAATATTAGCCTAAAAAAAATCTGTAAATTTATCTTGTAAAAAGGTTGAGTTTATCAATTTTTAAAGGGATAATACGCCACCTTAAAAATAGGAAGCTGATGTCGGGCTCATATAGCTCAGCGGTAGAGCACTTGCTTGGTAAGTAAGAGGTCACCGGTTCAAGTCCGGTTATGAGCTCCATTTTAATAAAATAATTATTTCAGAGAGGCATATAAAGATGGCAAGAGAAAAATTCGAAAGAACGCTACCCCACGTTAACGTTGGGACAGTTGGTCACGTTGATCATGGTAAAACTACACTTACAGCTGCGCTAACTAAAGTTGCTGCTGAGGTTTTCGGTGGAGACGCTGTTGACTTTGCAAATATTGATAATGCACCAGAAGAAAGAGAAAGAGGAATTACGATTGCTACTTCTCACGTTGAATATGTTTCAACTGCACGTCATTATGCTCACGTCGATTGTCCAGGTCACGCAGACTATGTTAAAAACATGATTACAGGTGCTGCTCAAATGGATGGAGCTATATTAGTAGTAAGTGCTGCTGATGGTCCTATGCCACAAACAAGAGAACACATCCTTTTATGTAGACAGGTTGGAGTTCCTTATATCGTTGTATATATGAATAAAGCAGATCAAAATGACGATCCAGAAATGATTGAGCTTGTTGAAATGGAAATAAGAGAATTATTAAATGAGTATGATTTCCCAGGTGATGACACTCCAATTATTGTCGGTAGTGCATTAAAAGCGCTTGAAGGTGACTCTTCTGAAATAGGTGTTCCTTCAGTAACAAAGCTTATTGAAACACTAGATAGCTATGTACCAGAACCAGAAAGACCAGTTGATGGCGCATTCTTAATGCCTATTGAAGACGTGTTCACAATTTCAGGTAGAGGAACTGTTGTAACAGGAAGAATTGAGACTGGTATTGTTAATACTGGTGATCCACTTGAAATTATTGGTATTAAAGATACAACTTCAACTACTTGTACAGGTGTTGAGATGTTCAGAAAATCTCTTGATGAAGGTAGAGCTGGTGAAAACTGCGGAGTTTTATTAAGAGGTGTTGAGAGAGACGCTGTAGAAAGAGGCCAAGTTTTATCTAAGCCAGGTGCTATTTCTCCTCACACAAAATTTGAAGCTGAGATCTATGTACTAAGCAAAGATGAGGGTGGAAGACATACACCATTCATGAATAACTACAGACCTCAGTTCTACTTTAGAACAACTGATGTCACAGGCGCATGTGAACTTCCAAGTGGAGTTGAAATGGTTATGCCAGGCGACAATATTAAAATGAATATTGAGCTTATTGCTCCTATTGCTATGGACGAAGGTCTTAAATTTGCAATTAGAGAAGGCGGCAGAACTGTTGGTGCTGGCGTAGTATCAAAAATTATTGAGTAAAAATTGACTTATTAGCCGAGGCCTTTGTGTCTCGGCTTACTTGTCTCTGAAGAATATGAAAATGTGTTTTAGGCCAGTAGCTCAATTGGTAGAGTACCGGTCTCCAAAACCGGGGGTTGTGGGTTCGAGACCCTCCTGGCCTGCCAAATTAATAGGGCAGCCTAAATAGGAAATATATGACTAAAGTAGTAGTTTCGAAATCAGTAGATAGACTTAAGTGGTTTATTGCTCTTTCCGTTTTTGCAGCAGCTGTTGTTGGCAATAGCTATTTTGTAGAAGTAGCTTTTCTATATAGAGTCCTAGGTGTTGTATTTTTATTTATTATTGGTCTTGGATTTCTTTCTGTTACTAATTTTGGCTCTAACGCCATCAAATTAATGCGAGAATCAAGAACAGAAATAAGAAAAGTTGTTTGGCCAACAAGGCTTGAAACAACTCAAACATTCTTGGTGGTATTCAGTGCAATCGTTGTTCTTTGCTTATTTTTTTGGGGCTTAGAATCATTATTAACGTTTTTAACAAAACTTGTTCTAGGTTAAATATATGGATTGGTACGTAATACAAGCCTACTCAGGATATGAGCAAAAAGTAAAAATTGCCCTAGAAGAAAAAATCGAGCTGAATGGTTTATCTGAAAAATTTGGTGAGATCTTGATACCTACAGAACAAATTGTGGAACTAAAAGGCGGAACAAAAAAAACTACTGAAAGAAAGTTTTTCCCAGGCTACATACTAATTGAAATGTTGCTTGAAGATGATTCATGGCAGTTGGTTCAATCAACTCCTAGGGTTTCGGGCTTTGTCGGTGGCACTAAAGACAGACCACTACCAATTTCAGAGGATGATGTTAATAGCATCATTAATAGAATTGAAGTCGGTGAAGATGCGCCAGCTCCAAAAACAATTTACGAGCCTGGTGAGGTAGTAAGAGTTTGTGATGGACCTTTCAATGACTTTAATGGTGTTGTAGAAAATGTTGATTATGAGAGAAATATGGTAAAAGTTTCAGTCCAAATACTTGGAAGAGCAACACCTGTTGATCTTGAATTCATTCAAATAGAGAAAACATAATGGCAAAAAAAGTAGCAAATATTTTAAAATTACAGATACCTGCTGGCGGGGCTAATCCCAGCCCACCTGTTGGACCAGCTTTGGGTCAAGTTGGTGTAAACATAATGGATTTCTGTAATGCATTTAATGCAGAGACTCAGAGTGCTGAAAAAGGTATGCCTCTTCCAGTCGTCATTACTGTATATGAAGATAAATCCTTTACATTTGTAGTTAAAACACCACCTGCTGCAGTTTTAATTAGAAAAACTCTAGGCATTGCTAAAGGAAGCGGCGAGCCAAATAGAGAAAAGGTAGGTAAATTAACTAGAGCACAGTTAGAAGATATAGCTAAACAAAAAGAACCAGATCTCAATTCAAATGATATTGATGCTGCGGTTTTAATTATTGCTGGCACAGCAAGAAGCATGGGAGTTGAGGTAGATCTATGAGTAAAGTTACTAATAAACAAAAAATTATTCTTGAAAAGGTTGATCCTGAGATGACATATTCAATGGCAGATGCTCTTGAAATACTACAATCTGTTAAATCTAAAAAATTTGAAGAATCTGTTGATATAGCTATCAGGCTTGGTGTAGATCCTAATAAGTCAGACCAGAATGTAAGAGGGGCAGTTACTCTTCCTAATAGTCTAGGAAAACAAGTTACTGTTGCTGTTTTTGCAGATGGCGATCAAGCTGATGCTGCTAAAGCTGCTGGTGCTGAACATGTTGGAATGGAAGACCTTGCTGAAAAATTCTCAAAAGAAGAAATTTCAGTTGATGTTGTTATTTCTACAAATGCTGCCATGAAAGTTGTTGGAAAACTTGGGCAAGTATTAGGACCTAAAGGTTTAATGCCTAATCCTAAAACTGGAACAGTTTCAGATGACGTAGCTACTGCAATTAATAATGTTAAAGCTGGACAAGTTAGATTTAGAACAGACAAAAATGGAATTATTCATGGAAGTATTGGTAAGGTTTCTTTTGATCTTGAGAAGATACAATCCAATGCAATTGCTTTATTAGAAGAATTAAAAAAATTAAAACCTGCATCTGCAAAGGGTATTTATATAGGTAATATTGCTTTAAGTAGCACTATGGGACCTGGTATAAAAATTAACTCATCAGAGCTGGTATAAATTTTAGCTTTATAAGAAATTATATTGCTAGATAGTTGCGTTTACGCAGCCGTCAAAGACCGTAGGTGTCGTAAGACTTAATTTCCTACGTAGGTGGTGTTCAAATTGTAATTTTGCAATTTGTCGCCGAATGGCCGAAAGGCTTAAACAGGAGAATTGCTGTGGCGTTATCAAAAAGTGAAAAAGAAAGAATAGTTGGTGAAGTTAAGGAAGTTGCATCTAATGCATCATCTTTAGTTATTTCAGATGCAAGGGGCTTAAAAGTTACTGAGTTATCTGAGGTGAGACAAAAGGCTACTCAGTCTGGTATACATATTCAAATAATCAAGAACTCGCTTGCTAAATTAGCATTTGAGGGAACTGACTTTGGTTGTTCAGATGAAGTACTTGTTGGACCATCTTTATTTGCTTTTTCTTTTGAAGAGCCAGGTGCAGCAGCTAAATTGCTTAAAACATATGCAAAGAACTTTGATAATTTAGAAATCAAAGCCTTGGTAGTTGAAGGGCAGTTACTTGATGGAGGCCAAATAGATATTCTTGCTAGCCTTCCATCTAAAGATGAGGCTTATGGTCTTATAGCAAATGTGTTGCAGGCTCCAGTTAGTAAATTTGCTACTTTATTAAATGAAGTACCGAGTAAGTTGGCTAGGGTTTTATCAGCAGTTCAAGACAAAAAACAGGCATCAGCCTAAATTATAAGGAGAATTAGAATGGCAACTAGTAAAGAAGATATTTTAAAAGCTATAGAAGAAATGTCAGTAATGGATCTTGTAGATCTCATTTCTGATATAGAAGAAAAGTTTGGTGTTACAGCGGCAGCAGCAGTTGCAGCAGCACCTGCAGCAGCAGCAGGCGGAGACGCTGAAGCAGCTGAAGAGAAAGATGCTTTTGATGTTGTATTAAATGCAGCAGGCGATCAGAAAGTACAAGTTATTAAAGCTGTAAGAGCAATAACAGGACTAGGATTAAAAGAAGCAAAAGATATGGTAGATGGAGCACCAAGTACAGTTAAAGAAGGTGCTAGTAAGGATGATGCAGAAGCAATGTTAAAACAGCTAACTGAAGCTGGAGCATCTGCAGAACTTAAATAAACCATAAAACATATAAAAAATAAATAAAAGGGCGCATTTATGTCATACAGCTATACAGAAAAGAAAAGAATAAGAAAAAACTTTGGTACTTTCACCAAGGTTATGGACCTTCCTAATCTTATTGAAACTCAAACAAAATCTTATTCTGAATTTTTGCAAGCTGATGTGGCACCTGATGCAAGGAAAAAACAGGGACTTGAAGATGTATTTCAGTCTTTATTTCCAATCAAAAGTGTTTCAGGAAATGCTGCCCTTGAATATGTTTCTTATGAATTGGGTAAAAATACATATGATGTTCAGGAATGTCTAGTTCAAGGATTATCATATTCAGCCCCACTTAGAATAAAAGTTAAGCTTGTTCTCTATGATAGAGAAACAAACTTTAAAGAAGTTAAAGATATAAAAGAAGGAGAAGTATTTATGGGAGAGGTCCCATTAATGACTTCTGATGCCTCATTTGTTGTTAATGGAACTGAAAGAGTAGTAGTTGCACAATTACATAGATCTCCTGGTGTTTTTTATGATCATGACAAAGGGAAAACTCATTCTTCAGGAAAGGTTTTGTACTCAGCAAGAATTATTCCTTACAGAGGTTCATGGTTAGATTTTGAATTTGATCCCAAAGACATTTTATTCAGCAGAATAGATAGAAGAAGAAAAATACCTGCAACTATAATGCTAAGAGCATTAGACATGGGTACAGAAGAAATTCTTTCAGAATTTTATGACGAAGATGTTTTTTCTTTAGAAAAAGACTCAGTAAAACTTGCCCTTATTCCTGAAAGATTAAGAGGTGAAACGCTTCCCGTTGATATTAAAGTTAAAAGTAAAGTTTATGTAGAAGCAGGAAAAAGAATTACTGCAAGACATATTAAAGAACTTTCAAATGCTAATGTAAGTGAAATTACACTTGCAGAAGAATTTTTAATTGGAAAAGTCCTATCGAAAGATATATTTAATAAAGAGACAGGCGAAGTTCTATATTCAGCTAACACTGAAATAGATAATGAAGTTTTAGAAGCACTAAAAGAAAATAATGTATCAGAAATAACATGTTTATTCATAAATGAGCTTGATAAAGGACCATACATTTCAAATACACTTAGAGCAGACCCAACATCAAACAGGCTTGAGGCTCTTGTAGAAATATACAGAATGATGAGACCTGGTGAGCCACCTACCAAAGATTCAGCAGAAACTTTATTTAATAATTTATTCTTCAATGAAGAAAGATATGACTTATCTGAAGTCGGAAGAATGAAGTTCAATAGACGTTTAAAGTTAGATTCTAAAAAAGAAAATGACAATATTTTAGACAAAGAAGACATCATTGAAGTGATGAAGGGTATCGTAAATATTCGTGATGGGCATGACATCGTTGATGATATCGATCACCTTGGTAACAGAAGAGTTAGATCTGTTGGAGAAATGACTGCAAATCAATTTAGAGTTGGTCTCATAAGAGTTGAAAGAGCTGTAAGGGAAAGATTGAGTATGGCTGAAGCAGATGAGTTAGGACCGCAAGATCTTATTAACGCAAAGCCAGTTACAGCAGCAATTAAAGAATTTTTTGGCTCAAGTCAATTGTCACAGTTTATGGATCAAAACAATCCATTATCTGAAATTACTCATAAAAGAAGAGTATCTGCTTTGGGCCCAGGTGGTCTTACTAGAGAAAGAGCAGGTTTTGAGGTAAGAGATGTTCACCCTACTCATTACGGTAGAGTTTGCCCAATTGAGACCCCAGAAGGACCAAATATTGGTCTTATTAACTCTTTTGCATCCTATTCAAGAACTAATCAGTATGGATTTATTGAAACTCCATACAGAAAAGTTGTAAATGGAACCGTTACAGATGAAATTATGTATTTATCTGCTATTGATGAAGCAGAACACGTTATTGCACAGGCTAACGTTACTTTAGATAAAAATAATAAATTTGTTGATGATCTTGTTGCTGTTAGGCATGCTAGCGAGTTCGAATTGATGTCATCTGATAGAGTGGACTTGATGGATGTATCACCTCAGCAGGTTGTATCTATTGCAGCATCTTTAATTCCTTTCTTAGAACATGATGACGCAAACAGAGCCTTAATGGGATCTAATATGCAGCGACAAGCTGTACCGGTCCTCAGAGCTGAAAAGCCTTTAGTTGGAACTGGACTTGAATCAGTTGTAGCTAGAGATTCAGGTGTATGTATCGTTGCTAAAAATTCTGGTGTTGTTGAGAATGTAGATGCATCAAGAATTGTTGTCAGAGTTACAGACAAAAAATCTAAATCGGCATCTGATGTTTATAACTTAGTTAAATATACAAGATCTAATCAAAATACATGCATTAACCAAAGACCAATTGTAAGAGTCGGTGATGCAGTAAAGTCAGGTGATGTTCTTGCTGACGGGCCTTCAGTAGATAATGGCGAGCTAGCATTAGGCCAAAATATACGAATAGCATTTATGCCATGGAATGGTTATAACTTTGAAGATTCAATTCTAATCTCTGAGAAAGTTGCTAGAGAGGACAGATTTACATCTATCCATATACAAGAGATTGTTTGTGTAGCTAGGGATACAAAACTCGGATCAGAAGAAATCACTGCAGATATACCTAATGTTGGAGAAGGGTCTCTAAACAAGCTAGATGATTGCGGAATTGTTTATGTAGGTGCCGAGGTAGAACCAGGTGATATTTTAGTAGGTAAGATAACACCTAAAGGTGAAACTCAACTATCTCCTGAAGAAAAATTACTAAGAGCCATTTTTGGCGAAAAAGCTTCTGATGTTAAAGATACATCTCAAAGATCTAGTGCAAAAGGAACTGTAATTAATGTAGAGGTATTTACTAGAGATGGTGTTGAAAAAGACGAAAGAACACAAGCTATAGAACAAGACCATTTGGATCAATCTAAAAAAGATGCAGATGACGAAGCTTTTGTTGTTGAGCAGGCAACCAAAACTAGATTATCCGACCTTCTTAAGGGCAAGAAAGCTATTAAGGGTAACGGTATTAAAAAAGGTGAGACACTTTCTATTGAAAGGTTAGAAGAACTCGATCTTAATGATCTTTTTTCAATTAGAACAGATACAGATACGATCAATGATGTAATTGAGGATACTGAAAAATCTTATAAAGCATACTCTAAAGATATCAAAGCTAGATTTGAAGAGAAAAAAGCAAAAATAATTAGAGGCCATGATTTAGCCCCTGGTGTTATAAAAATTGTTAAAGTTTATTTAGCTATCAAGCGTAGAATTCAGCCAGGCGACAAAATGGCAGGGCGTCATGGAAACAAAGGTGTTATTTCAGAAATAATGCCAGTTGAAGATATGCCTTATGATAAAGATGGTCAGCCAGTTGATATAGTTCTTAATCCATTAGGTGTTCCATCTAGGATGAATGTTGGACAGATTCTTGAAACACATATGGGTTGTGCTGCAAAAGGTATTGGTCAGAAGATTGATTTAATGCTTAAAGAAAATGCTAAACCAGCTGAACTTAAAACCTACTTAGACAAGCTCTATAATACTAATGCTGCCAATAAGGAAGATATTAACTCGTTTAATAATAGTGAAATTATGGAGTTAGCGCATAACCTTAAAGATGGTTTGCCTATTGCTACTCCAGTTTTTGATGGTGCAAAAGAGAGTGAGGTTAAAGACCTTCTTAAACTTGCTGATCTTCCTGAATCAGGACAATTTACATTATATGATGGAAGAACGGGTTCAAAATTTGATAGACCGGTGACCGTTGGGTATATGTATATTATTAAGCTAAACCATTTAGTTGATGACAAAATGCATGCTAGATCTACAGGCTCATATAGTTTGGTAACACAACAACCTTTAGGCGGTAAAGCTCAATTTGGTGGTCAAAGATTTGGTGAAATGGAAGTCTGGGCACTAGAGGCTTATGGCGCATCTTATACTTTACAAGAAATGTTAACTGTTAAATCAGATGATGTATCTGGTAGAACAAAAATGTATAAAAACATCGTTGATGGAAGTTATGAAATGGATGCGAATATCCCTGAGTCATTTAATGTTCTTAGCAAAGAAATTAAATCGCTTGGAATTAACCTCGAATTAGATTCAGAAAACTAGGAGATTAAATTGAGAGACTTATTAAATTCTTTAAAAACAGGGCAGGATGATTTTACTACTATTTCTGCAGGACTAGCTTCTCCACAAGTAATAAAATCTTGGTCTTTTGGTGAAGTAAAGAAACCAGAAACAATAAATTACAGAACTTTTAAACCAGAAAGAGATGGGTTATTTTGTTCTAAAATATTTGGCCCAATAAAAGATTACGAATGTATTTGTGGCAAATACAAAAGAATGAAGCACAGAGGTGTTGTTTGTGAAAAATGTGGGGTAGAAGTTACTCTGGCGAAAGTTAGAAGAGAAAGAATGGGACACATAGATTTAGCTGCACCAGTAGCTCATATATGGTTCTTAAAATCACTCCCTTCAAGAATTGGCTTACTTTTAAATACAACATTAAGAGAAATTGAAAGAGTTTTATATTTTGAAAGTTATATCGTTACTGATCCAGGATTAACTCCCCTTGAAAAAGGAGAAATCTTAACTGAAGAAGAGTGGGTTGAAAAATATGAAGAATTTGGTGATGAATTTCAAGCAGGAATGGGTGCTGAGTCCGTTCAAATACTTCTTGAAGAGCTAGATATTAATGAAGAGATTAGAATAATAAGAGAAGAGATACCTCAAACTAATTCAGAAACTAAGCTTAAAAAACTTTCTAAACGATTAAAATTATTAGAAGCATTTAATGAGTCAGGGAATAGGCCTGAGTGGATGGTGATGAATGTATTACCTGTATTACCACCAGATTTAAGACCTCTAGTGCCGCTTGAGGGTGGACGTTTTGCTACTTCAGACTTAAATGATTTATACAGAAGAGTTATAAACAGGAACAATAGATTAAAAAGACTATTAGAACTTAATGCACCTGAAATCATTGTAAGAAATGAAAAAAGAATGCTTCAAGAATCAGTTGATGCTCTTCTAGATAATGGAAGAAGAGGCAGGGTTATAACTGGTACTAATAAACGACCTCTTAAATCTCTTGCAGATATGATTAAAGGTAAAGGTGGAAGATTTAGACAGAACCTCTTAGGTAAGAGGGTTGATTATTCTGGTAGATCAGTAATTGTTTCAGGCCCAACATTAAAATTACATCAATGTGGACTACCTAAAAAAATGGCTTTAGAGCTATTTAAACCATTTGTTTATGGAAAGTTAGAACAAAGAGAATTAGCAACTACTATCAAAGCAGCAAAAAAACTTGTAGAAAGGGAAACACCAGAGGTATGGGAAGTTCTTGAGGATGTTATTAGAGAACATCCTGTTATGTTAAACAGAGCTCCTACTCTTCATAGATTAGGTCTACAGGCTTTTGAACCAAAATTAATTGAAGGAAAAGCTATTCAACTTCATCCTTTAGTTTGTGTCGCATTTAATGCTGACTTTGATGGTGACCAAATGGCTGTGCACGTTCCTTTAACATTAGAGGCGCAACTCGAAGCAAGGGCACTTATGATGTCCACAAATAATATTTTGTCACCTGCTGATGGCTCACCGATAATTAATCCAACTCAAGATGTTGTTCTAGGTTTGTATTACATGACCAGAGACAATGCCAGTGCAAATGGAGCAGGAAGAGTATTCAGTGACCCTGATGAAGTATTAAGGGCTTATGAGACAGAAACCTTAAATATTCACGCTGCTATCAAGGTAAGAATTACTGATAAAGATGGCGAGAGACAGATTCATGACACTACTGTAGGTAGAGTTTTAATTTGGAGAATTACTCCAAATGCGGTTGGTTTTGAAAATATAAACAAAGTATTAAATAAAAAATTAATATCAAAATTAGTAGATATTTCTTACAGAAAAGCGGGACTCAAAGAAACAGTTATTTTTGCTGACCAATTAATGTATCTCGGTTTTGACTTTTCAACTCGATCAGGCTCATCTATAGGTGTTAATGATTTTGTAATTCCCGAGCAAAAAGCAAAAATTATTGATGATTCTGAAAAAGAAGTTAAGGCAATTGAGAAACAGTTTGACTCAGGTCTGGTTACCAGAGGAGAAAGGTATAACAAAGTTATTGATATTTGGTCCAGAGCTAACGAGCAAGTTGCAAAAGCTATGATGGAAAAAATAAGTACTGAAACTGCCAAAACACCTGAAGGAGAAGAGGTAGATCAGTCTTCATTCAACTCTGTATACATATATGCTGATTCTGGTGCTAGAGGATCTCCAGCACAGATTAGACAGCTTTCTGGTATGAGGGGCTTAATGTCCAAGCCTGATGGATCTATTATTGAAACTCCGATTACTGCTAATTTTAGGGAAGGTCTTTCAGTTTTACAGTATTTTATATCTACCCATGGAGCTAGGAAGGGTCTTGCTGATACAGCTTTAAAAACTGCTAACTCAGGTTATTTAACAAGAAGACTTTGTGATGTTTCAATGGATTCAGTAATTAATATTGATGACTGCGGTACTGAGCAATCCATCACAGTTACATCTATTATTGATGGTGGTGAGATAATACAAGCGTTAACTGACAGAATCCTTGGAAGAGTTATAGCTGAGCCTATTTTAGATAATGATGGCAATGTTCTTTTTGAAAAAGATACTATGTTAGACGAAGATGCTGTTGATATTATCGATTCACTAAACCTTGCATCATTAAAAGTAAGATCTCCAATGACTTGTGAGGCTTCTATAGGTGTTTGTTCTAAATGTTATGGAAGAGATCTAGCTAGAGGTCATCTGGTCCATAGGGGAGAGGCTGTAGGTGTTGTTGCAGCTCAGTCTATTGGTGAGCCAGGAACTCAGCTAACCATGCGTACATTCCATATTGGTGGAGCTGCTTCCAGCTCGTCTGAAGATAATGCAATTTATAATAAAAATCATGGTGTGGTAACTTTTTCTGATGATATGAAAACAGTTACAAATAAAGATAAGTTAGAGGTTGTTGTGTCTAGAAATGCAATGGCAACAATTACTGAGCCTAGTGGAAAAATTACAGAACAATATAAAGTTCCTTATGGAGCAACACTTGAAGTTAAAGATCAATCTGATCTAGAAGCTGGAAATAAAGTTGCATCATGGGATCCGTATACAAGACCTATTGTTGCAGAAGCTTCAGGAAAAGTTAGGTTTATTGATATTGAAGATGGCGTTACTGTTAGAGAACAGATGGATGATCTTACTGGTTTATCTAGTATTGAGATCATTGAAGTTTCTGATAGACCTACTGCTGGACGAGATTTATCTCCAAAAGTAGAGATTGTAGACTCAAAAGGTAAAGTTCTTTTAATAGGAGACTTTAATGCTCCTGCTGAATATCCACTTCCAGCTGGAGGCTTGGTCAATTTAAGAGATGGTCAAAAACTTACAGCGGGTGAGGTTATAGCAAGAATGCCGTTAGTGGCTTCAAAGACCAAAGATATTACTGGTGGTCTTCCTAGAGTAGCTGATTTGTTTGAAGCTAGAAAACCTAAAGATGCTTCTGTTTTGTCAGAAGAATCAGGGATTATATCTTTCGGCAAGGAAACTAAAGGAAAGATTAGGTTAGTAATTACCCCAGAAGGAGCTACTAAGAAGGCTCAAAATACTGAGATGTTAATACCAAAACATAGAACTCTTTCAGTTTTTGAGGGAGAAAGAATTACTAAAGGCGATATTATTTCAGATGGACCTTATAGCCCACATGATATTTTAAGACTTAAAGGAATTCCTGAGTTAACAAACTTTATAGTTAATGAGATTCAAGATGTTTACAGACTTCAAGGCGTATCCATCAATGATAAGCATATTGAAACTATCTTAAGACAGATGCTCAGAAAAGCTTTAATCGTTGATGGTGGTGATACTAAATTCATTCAAGGCGATCAAGTGAGCTATGCAGAGCTAGTCGAAGAAAATGCAAAGGTTGAATCTGCAGGCAATACTCCGGCAGAATTTGAAAGAGTTCTACTAGGTATTACTAAAGCATCATTAGCAACTGACTCATTTATCTCTGCAGCATCTTTCCAAGAGACAACCAGAGTGCTTACAGAAGCAGCGGTTACTGGCAAGAAAGATCACTTAAGAGGTCTTAAAGAAAACGTGGTAGTTGGAAGGCTCATTCCTGCAGGAACAGGTATGGAATTCCATGATAAATTAAAAAATAAAAAACAATTTGACCTTGAAGAGCAAACTCTTTCTGCAGATGATATTGAAGCAGCACTAAGACAAGAACTTCAAGAAACGGAGGAATAATGTTGACCGCAATTGATCTAATCTATAGAATCGCGGCCTAACCAATAAAAAATATTATGGCAACAGTAAATCAGTTATTAAAAAAGTCTAGAAAACCTAAAGTTAGAAAGACAGATGTACCAGCATTAAATGCATGTCCTCAAAGAAGAGGTGTTTGCACTCGTGTATATACAACAACTCCTAAAAAACCTAATTCAGCTTTAAGAAAAGTTTGCAGAGTTAGATTAACAAGTGGTTTTGAGGTTACATCTTATATAGGTGGAGAAGGACACAATCTTCAAGAACATTCATTGGTTTTAATCAGAGGTGGAAGGGTTAAAGATCTTCCTGGTGTTAGATATCATACAGTGAGGGGAACTCTAGATACATCTGGAGTTGCAAATAGAAAACAAAGAAGATCCAAATATGGAGCCAAAAAAGGTAAATAATTATGCCAAGAAGAAGAAGTCCCGAAAAAAGAAAAGTATTACCAGATCCTAAGTATAAAGACGTCATACTTGCTAAATTCATGAATAACCTTATGAAAGATGGTAAAAAATCTGTAGCTGAAAAAATTGTATATGGTGCTTTTGATCAAATAACTAAAACTTCAAAAGAAGACCCGTTAGGCATCTTTATGAAAGCGCTTGAAGAAGTGAGCCCTGTTGTTGAGGTTAAATCTAGAAGAGTTGGTGGTGCAAACTACCAAGTGCCAATTGAAATTAGACCGTCTAGAAGACAGGCGCTTGCTATGAGATGGATTGTTGATGCTGCAAGAAAAAGAAGTGAAAAATCAATGAATCTTAGACTTGCTGGTGAGCTTATGGATGCATCACAAAAGAAAGGATCTGCTGTAAGAAAAAGAGAAGATGTTCACAAAATGGCTGAAGCTAATAAAGCTTTCTCACATTTCAGATTTTAATAACCAACCAAATACACAAATATAAATTATGGCTAGACAAATAGTATTAAATAAATATCGTAACGTTGGTATATGTGCACACGTTGACGCAGGTAAAACAACTACAACTGAAAGAGTTCTTTTTTACACTGGTCTTTCTCATAAAATTGGTGAGGTTCATGATGGCGCAGCTACTATGGACTGGATGGAACAAGAACAAGAAAGAGGAATAACAATTACCTCAGCTGCAACTACATGTTTCTGGAGTGGAATGGAGCAACAGTTTCCTCAGCATAGAATTAATATTATCGATACACCTGGTCACGTTGATTTTACTATTGAAGTTGAAAGGTCTCTAAGAGTTTTAGATGGAGCTGTTGTAGTATTTTGTGCAACCTCAGGTGTTGAGCCTCAATCTGAGACAGTATGGAGACAAGCTAATAGATATGAAGTACCAAGAGTTGTATTTGTAAACAAAATGGACAGAGCAGGGGCTAATTTTGAAAGAGTAATTGGCCAGATTAAAGATAGGCTCCAAGCAAATATAATTCCTATTCAATATAATATTGGCGCTGAAGATGATTTTAAAGGCGTAGTCGATCTTATTAATATGAGAGCAATATATTGGAATGAGGAAGATCAGGGTCTTACATTTGATTCTCAAGAAATACCAGATGATTTACTTGATAAATGCACACAACTTCGAGAAGAAATGCTTGAGGCCGCAGCTGAGGCTAATGAAGAATTAATGGATGCCTACCTTGAGTCAGGGGATTTATCTGTAGAACAAATTAAAGAAGGGTTAAGAATTAGATCTTTAGCTAACGAGCTTATTGTTGGGCTTTGTGGTTCTGCTTTTAAAAATAAAGGTGTCCAAGCTATGTTAGACGCAGTTGTAGAATTTTTACCTGCTCCTGATGAGGTTAAAGCTATTACTGGAGTTATTCCTAACAATTCTCAAGAGGATGAAGAAGAAGATTCAAGAAAATCATCTGACGAAGAGCCTTTTTCTGCACTTGCTTTTAAAATCGCGACGGATCCATTTGTAGGTACTTTAACTTTTATAAGAGTGTACTCAGGTGTCCTTAAGGTTGGAGATGCTGTCGTAAACTCTACTAAATCTAAAAAAGAAAGAGTAGGCAGAATGGTCCAAATGCACTCGAATAATAGAGAAGAAATTAAAGAAGTAAGAGCTGGTGATATAGCAGCCTGTATTGGCTTAAAAGATATCACTACAGGTGATACATTGTCAGATGCTAACAAGCAGATTGTTTTAGAGAGAATGGATTTCCCTGAACCTGTCATTTCAGTAGCTGTTGAGCCAAAATCAAAGCCAGATCAAGAGAAAATGTCTCTTGCGCTAGGAAAGTTAGCTCAAGAAGACCCTTCATTCAGAGTTGCTAGTGATGAAGAGTCAGGACAAACAATTATCTCTGGCATGGGTGAGCTTCACTTAGATGTTCTTGTTGATAGGATGAGAAGAGAGTTCTCAGTTGAAGCAAACATAGGTAAGCCTCAAGTAGCATATAGAGAAACAATTAAAGAAACTGTTGAAGTTGAAGGTAAGTTTGTAAGACAGAGTGGTGGTAAAGGTCAGTATGGTCATGTCTGGTTGAAACTTGAGCCATTAGGTTTAGATGATGAGTATGAGTTCGTTGACAAAATTGTTGGTGGAGCTATACCAAAAGAATACATACCAGCAGTAAATAAAGGCATTCAAGAGCAAATGCAAAATGGTGTTATAGCTGGGTATCCTCTACTAGCTCTCAGAGCAACTTTATATGATGGTTCATTTCATGACGTAGATTCAAATGAAATGGCGTTCAAAATTGCTGGATCTTATGCGCTGAAAGATGGCGCCAATAAAGCTAAACCTGCATTACTAGAGCCTGTTATGAAAGTTGTAGTAGTAACTCCTGAAGAGCATATGGGAGATGTAGTTGGTGATTTAAATAGACGAAGAGGCATTATCTTAGGTATGGACGATATTACATCAGGTAAAGAAGTTTCATCAGAAGTGCCATTAGCAGAAATGTTTGGTTATGCAACAGACCTTAGATCAGCTACCCAAGGTAGAGCTACATTTACAATGGAATTCACCAAGTATGGTGAGGTTCCAAACAATATAGCCGAGGGGTTGAAAGCTAATTAATATATAAGCTTATATAACTCACAATTAATGTTGACAGTTAGGCTCTTAGAAGCTTAAAATACGCCACTTTTTGCGATAAGCAAAAGTGGTGAAAATAAATAGATAGAGATAATTAAAGGATAAAAATGGAGAATCAATCAATCAGAATTAGGCTTAAGGCTTTTGATTACCGACTGATAGATGCTTCAGCAAAACTAATAGTTGAAACAGTTAAAAAAACTGGCGCAATTATTAATGGTCCAATTCCTCTACCTGTTAAAAAGGAAAGAACAACTATATTAAAGTCTCCTCATAAAGATAAAGATGCAAGAGACCAATATGAAATTGTTACTTACAAAAGACTTATGGACATAGTCCAACCAACTGATAAAACAGTTGATGCTTTGATGAAGTTAGATCTATCCTCAGGGGTAGATGTTCAGATAAGTTTAGGATAGTTCATTAATTAACGCGAACGCGGCCATAGAGGGTAGTAGCCCCGTATAAAGGAGAATAAATTGAGCATAGGCTTAATAGGAAAAAAATCTGGTATGACTCGTCTTTTCCTAGAAGACGGAGAGTCGATACCTGTTACTGCAGTTTCAGTTTGCGGTAACTTTTTAGCAGACATAAAAACTACTTCTAGAGATGGATACAATGCATTTGTTGTTTCTAAAGTTAACAAGTCAAATAATGTTAATAAATCTAAAAGCGAATTTTATAAAAAAATAAATCTTGAGCCAGGAATTCTTGCAGAATTTAGATCTGCTGATGAAGTTGCTGACGACATGAAGGTTGGCAAACACCTAACCGCAGATATATTTGAAATCGGTCAATATGTTGATGTTACTGGAACCTCAAAAGGTAAAGGTTATGCAGGTGTTATTAAACGTCATAACTTTGCAATGCAAGATGCAACCCACGGTAACTCATTGTCACACAGGGCTCATGGCTCAATTGGTCAATGTCAAACACCAGGAAGAGTTTGGAAAGGAAAAAAAATGTCAGGCCACATGGGTAATGTTCAAAAGACTGTTCAAAGTTTAAAGATCGTTGACCTAGACGTAGAAAATAGTGTTCTTTATATAAAAGGTGCTGTTCCAGGCTTTAATGGATCTGAATTGAAAATTAAACCGGCGTTGAAGAAATCATGAAAATAGAATTACTATCATCCACAAAAAATCAAGATATTAATATATCTGATAGCGCATTCGGCAAAGACTTTAATGAGTCTTTAGTTCATCAAGCTGTAGTTAGCTTTATGGCAGGTGCAAGACAAGGAACATCTAAACAAAAAACTAGATCAGAAGTAAGAGGTGGCGGTAAAAAGCCTTTTAGACAAAAAGGAACAGGTAGAGCGAGAGCTGGAACAATTAGAAGTCCTTTGTGGAGAGGCGGTGGTGTAACTTTTGCTGCTACTCCTAGAGATTACAGCAAAAAGATTAATAAGAAGATGTATAGAGCTGCAATCAGGTCTATATTCTCAGAATTATTAAGACAAGGAAGATTGGTTGCTATTGAGAAACCTGTTTTAGATAAACCTAAAACCAAAGAAGTGGTTTCATTACTTAACGAATTCTCTCTAAGTAAAGTACTAATCATAATTGATGAGCTAGATATGAATTTATATTTATCTACTAGAAACATACCGAATGTTGACGTAATAACAGTAAGGGAAATCAACCCAGTTAACTTATTAAAAGCTAATAAAGTTGCAGTTACTGCTGACGCCTTTAAGCAAATTGAGGAGTGGATTGATGCATAACGAGAAATTATTTACTCTTATTAAATCTCCTATTGTGACCGAAAAGTCAGCCAGAGTTGGCGAGTCTTTGAAGCAAATAGTATTCAAGGTGGATCTAACTGCAAATAAAAGAGAGATTAAAAAAGCTGTTGAAGAATTATTTAAAGTTGAGGTTACAAAAGTAACAACCTCAATAGTTAAAGGCAAAAGGAAAAGAAACAGAAATGGCCTTTACAAAAAATCAGATTATAAAAAAGCATTTGTATCTTTAAGCAAAGATTCAGAAATTCAGTTTGAGGGCGTTAATTAATCATGGCTATTATTAAAGCAAAACCAACTAGTCCAGGAAGACGTGGCGTAATTGCTATCAAGTCTGATTTATACAAAGGTAAGCCACTAAAGTCTTTAACACAAGCTAAGTCTAAAAATGGTGGTCGTAATAATAACGGTAGAATTACTGTTAGACATCAGGGTGGTGGGCATAAGCAGCATTACCGTGTTATTGATTTCAAACGAAATAAATTCGATATTCCAGCAGTAGTTGAAAGGATTGAATATGATCCAAACAGGTCTGCTCATATAGCTCTTCTTTTATATAAAGATGGTGAGCGAAGGTACATCATTGCTCCAGCTAAAATTAAAGTTGGAGATGAGGTAATTTCAGCAGAAAAATGTGAAATTAAAGTCGGCAACTCAATGAAACTGAAAGACATCCCATTGGGAACTAATGTTCATTGTGTAGAGCTAAAACCTCTTAAAGGTGCTCAAATGGCAAGAAGCGCAGGAACATCAGCTAGATTAGTTGCTAAAGAAGGTATTTATGCAACGTTAAGACTTCAATCCGGAGAAACTCGAAAGGTTCTTTGGGAATGCAGAGCAACCTTAGGAACAGTTTCTAATCAAGAGAATAATTTAAAATCTCTTGGTAAGGCAGGTGCTAAAAGATGGAGAGGAGTTAGACCTACTGTTAGAGGTGTTGCTATGAACCCTGTTGACCATCCACATGGTGGTGGTGAGGGTAGAACTTCAGGTGGAAGACATCCATCTACTCCTTGGGGTGTTCCAACAAAAGGATATAAAACTAGAAAAAATCAAAGAACAGATGACCTCATTATACGAAGAAGAGGAAGCAGGAAGTAAATTATGCCAAGATCACTAAAAAAAGGACCGTTCATAGACTTATCTTTAGAAAAGAAAGTTGAAGCTGCATTAGCATCTAATGACAAAAGACCAATCAAGACATGGTCTAGAAGGTCAATGGTAAATCCTTCAATGGTTGGGTTAACAATAGCTGTTCACAACGGAAGACAGCATGTACCAGTCTATATTAATGAAGATATGGTTGGTCATAAATTAGGCGAGTTTGCTATAACTAGAACTTTTAAAATGCATTCAGGCGATAGGAAGGCTAAATAATGGAAACAAGAGCATATCTAAAAGGAACTAGACTATCTCCTCAAAAAGCTGGCTTAGTTGCTAATGCGATAAGAGGAAAATCTGTTCAAGATGCAATGGACTTTCTGGTTTTTAATAAACAAAAAGGGTCTGCAGTAATTAAAAAATTACTAGAATCTGCAATTGCTAATGCAGAAAATAATAATAATGCTGATGTCGATATGCTTTCAGTTAAATCAATAATCGTTAATCAAGGCATGAGATTAAAAAGAATGAAGCCTAGAGCGCGTGGAAGGGCTGATAGGATTATAAAGCCTACTTGCCATATCGAAATAATATTAGCTGAAGGGGATAAATAATGGGACAAAAAGTAAATCCAACAGGTTTTAGGCTAGGTATCTCTAAAAAGCAAAATGCTAATTGGTATGCTAAGGGTAAAGACTTTTCAACTAATCTAGTTCAAGACTTAAAAGTTAGAGAGTACTTTAAGAAAAATCTTAAAAATTCATCAATCAGCAAAATTGAGCTAGAAAGATCTGCTGAAAATTTTGTAGTTTCGATTTATACATCTAGACCTGGAATTATTATTGGTAAAAGAGGTGAAGAAATTGATAACCTTAAAAAAGCAGTTCAAAAAATTGTTAAAAAGCCAGCACAAATAAATATTAAAGAGGTTAGAAAACCTGACTTAGATGCGCAGATTTTAGCCGAGGGTGTTGCTCAACAATTAGAAAGAAGAGTTATGTTTAGAAGGGCTATGAAAAGAACAGTTCAAAGTGCCCTTAGACAAAGTGCTAAAGGTGTAAGAGTTGAAGTATCAGGAAGATTAAATGGTGCTGAAATTGCAAGAACTGAATGGTATAGAGAAGGAAGAGTTCCTTTGCATACATTAAGAGCAGATATTGATTATGGCACTGCTGAAGCCTTAACAACTTACGGAATTATTGGTGTAAAAGTCTGGGTATTCAAGGGTGAAATTACCGAAGACCCATACAAAGTAGATATAGGGGCTAATTAATAATCATGTTACAACCAAAACAAACAAAGTTTAGAAAAATGCATAAAGGCCGTAACAGAGGCCTTGCACAAAATGGTAATACAGTTGCCTTTGGAAGGTTTGGGCTAGTTGCATCAGATAGAGGGCGTATTACTGCTCGACAAATTGAAGCAGCTAGACGAGCAATGACAAGACACATTAAAAGGGGCGGAAATATTTGGATCAGAATTTTCCCAGACAAACCAATTACTAAAAAACCTTTAGAAGTCCGTATGGGTAAAGGTAAAGGTAACGTAGAGTATTGGGTTGCTCTTGTTCAGCCTGGAAAAGTCATGTTTGAAATGGCTGGTGTTGAAGAAGAATTAGCTAAAGAAGCATTTAAATTAGCATCTGCAAAACTTCCAGTTAAAACACACTTTATAAGGAAGGATGTATAAATGAGCAAAGAAATTTTAGATCTAAGAAATAAAAATTTAGAACAACTGGATGCTGAATTAGCTGCTAGTAGAGAGTCTCAATTTAATTTAAGAATCAAGCATAAAACTGGACAACTTAACGAAACCAATCAACTGACTTTAGTAAGAAAGAGAATTGCAAAAATAAAAACGTTAATGAATGAATTAAAAATTAAGGATAGCAAATAATGAACTCAACTAATCCAAGAATTCTTTCAGGAATTGTAATCAGCGACAAAGCTGATAAAACAATCACTGTAAAAATTGAAAGAAAAGTCAAGCATCCTCTATATGGAAAAGTTATGAAGAGAGCAACAAAAGTTCATGCTCATGATGAAAACAATAGTGCTGCAATTGGTGACCAAGTAACTGTTAAAGAATGCAGACCATTCTCTAAGAGCAAAACCTGGATACTAGTTGAAGGTGATGCACAGAATGTATCTGAAAAAGCTGAAGTTATTGGGGAGAGTGAATAATGATTCAAATGCAATCACTCTTAAAAATTGCTGATAATAGCGGTGCTAGAAGCGTTATGTGTATTAAAGTTCTTGGTGGATCAAAGAGAAGATATGCCAACATCGGTGACATAATTAAAGTAGCAATTCGCGAAGCCATTCCTACTGGTAAAGTTAAAAAAGGACAAGTTGTCGATGCCCTTATTGTTAGAACAAAAAAAGGTGTAAGAAGAAAAGACGGTTCATTAATTAAATTTGATGAGAATGCAGCAGTCCTAATTAATAATCAAAAAGCTCCAATTGGTACAAGGGTTTTTGGACCTGTTACTAGAGAACTTAGAGATGGTAAGCATATGAAAATTCTTTCATTAGCTCCAGAGGTTATATAAAAATGAATATTGTCCCAACAAAATTAAAAACAGGTGATGAGGTTGTAGTAGTTACAGGTAAAGATAAAGGCAAAAAAGGCACCTTAAGGAAAATACTTAAAGCAAAGAATAAAGGTTTTGTTACTGGTATTAATATGGTTAAAAAACACACTAAACCAAATCCTGAAATGGGTATTACTGGTGGCGTTGTTGAGCAAGAGGCTGCTATAGAGTTATCAAATATTGCTATATGGAATCCTGCTAATAAATCAAAAGACAAGATTTCCTATTCAAAAGATAGCGATGGAAAAAAAATACGATTATTTAAATCAGATAAAAAAGAGATTAAGTAAATGGCAAATTTAAGAGAAAGATATAACACAGAACTCAAAGCTACACTTCAAGAGAAGCTGGGAATGAGTAATGTCATGGCTGTTCCAAGGCTGACGAAGGTCGTTATTAATATGGGTGTTGGCGAGGCTGCTAATGACAAAAAGCATTTAGAGTCTGCTGTTCAAAATATGACGGCAATTGCTGGTCAAAAACCTGTTGTTACTAAAGCTAGACAGTCTGTTGCAAGTTTCAAAATAAGAGAAGGCTGGCCAATAGGTTGCAAAGTAACTCTTAGAGGAAACAAAATGTATGAGTTTATGGAAAGGCTAATTGATATTGCCATTCCAAGAGAAAGAGACTTTAGAGGGCTTAATCCTAAATCTTTTGATGGCCAAGGAAATTATAACTTTGGTATTAAAGAACAAATTATTTTCCCAGAAATTAAATTTGATAATGTAGATACTATTAGAGGTATGGATATTTGTATCAATACTTCAGCAACAAACAAAGAAGATGCTAAAGCTTTATTAGAAGTTTTAGAATTTCCATTTAAAAAGTAGGTATTAGAGATGGCAAAAAAATCAATGATCGCAAGAGAAGTTAAAAGAATCAAAACAGTTGCTAAATTTGCTGAAAAAAGAGCAAGTCTAAAAGCAATTGTTAATGATAATAATGCTTCAAGTGAGGAAAGATATGAGGCTTCTATTAAGCTTCAAAAACTTCCAAGAAACTCTAGTCCTTCAAGAGTTGTAAGAAGATGTCAGATTACAGGCAGACCTCATGCTGTGTATAGAAAATTTGGCCTAAGTAGAATCAAGCTGAGAGAAGCCGCAATGAGAGGCGATATCCCAGGTTTAGTTAAATCAAGTTGGTAATAATATGAGTTTTCAAGATCCTATAGCAGATTGTTTAACAAGAATTCGTAATGGCTTAATGCGTGGCAAAGTCAATGTGATGGTTCCTCACTCTAAATTAAAACATGAGCTAATTAATGTTTTAGTTTCAGAAGGATACATAAAAGGAGTAGAAAGATTAGAGGAAGATGGAAAGCCAGTTCTTAAAGTTGCTCTCAAATATCATAATTCAGCTCCTGCAATTAAAACTATTAAGAGAATTAGCAAACCGAGCCTTAGAAATTATTCAGCTTCAACTGATCTAGATACAGTTAAAAATGGCTTAGGGGCTTTTATTGTATCAACCAATCAAGGATTAATGACTGATTCAGAGGCAAGATCTAAGAATGTTGGTGGTGAAATCCTTTGCGAGGTATTTTAATATGTCCAGAGTAGCAAAAAATCCAATAAATATACTAGACGGCGTTAGCGTCAATGTAACGAATCAATCTATTGAAGTTAAAGGAAAAATTGGTGAAATGAGCTTCGATCTTCCTGAAACAATTGCATTAGAAGTTGTTGAAAACGTAATTAACGTTAAGTACGACGAAACAAAGCAGCAGTCTATTGCGTTGGCAGGAACTACAAGAGCTTTGGTTAATAATATGATAGTTGGTGTCTCTCAAGGTTTTGAAAAGAAGCTTGAATTAAAAGGTGTTGGTTACAGAGCCAAAGCATCAGGCAAATTATTAGAACTTACTTTAGGATTTTCACATCCAGTTAAATATCAACTACCTGAAGAGGTAGAAGTAGAAACTCCATCTCAAACCGAAGTAGTTTTAAAAAGTTATAACAAGCAGATTCTAGGTCAAGCAGCAGCTGAAATAAGAGCATTTAGACCACCTGAGCCATATAAGGGTAAGGGCGTTAGGTATTCTGATGAAAATGTAAGAAGAAAAGAAGCTAAAAAAGCAGCTGGAGCATAAGAAATGAGCGATAAAAATATATCTAGATTAAGAAGAGCAAAGAAAACTAGAATGAAAATTAAGGACCAAGAAGCTCCGAGACTTTCAGTCTATAGATCTTCAAAAAACTTTTATGCACAAATTTTCGATAATTTAGGCACAAAAGTAATTGCGTCAGCTTCTACTGTTGAAAAAGACTTAGAAAACAAGTCAAACAATACAGAAGGTGCTGAAGCAGTAGGCAAAAGAGTTGCTGAAAGAGCTATTGAAAATGGAATTAAGAAAGTTGTGTTTGATAGATCTGGTTATAAATATCACGGAAGAATAAAAGCATTAGCTGATTCAGCTAGAAAAGCTGGACTGGAGTTTTAATTAAATTATGAAAGAAAATAATGTAGCAAACAATCAACAAGTTGACGCTTTAGAAGAAAAGTTAGTTCAAGTTAACAGAGTTGCAAAAGTTGTAAAAGGTGGGCGTATATTTGGTTTTACTGCCTTGACTGTTGTGGGTGATGGTAATGGAAGAGTTGGTTTTGGAAGAGGTAAAGCAAAGGAAGTGCCAATCGCAATTCAAAAAGCTATGGAAAATGCAAGAAGAAGCATGGTTGAGGTTGAATTAAATAATACAACTCTATGGTATCCAGTAAAAGCTAAACATGGTTCTGCAAATGTATATATGCAACCAGCATCAGAAGGTACTGGAATTATTGCTGGTGGTGCAATGAGAGCTGTTCTTGAATTGGCTGGAGTGCAAAACGTTTTAGCTAAATGTTATGGGTCTACAAATCCTGTAAATGTTGTAAGAGCCACTATTAATGCTTTAAGCGCAATGGAGTCACCAGATACCGTTGCTGCAAGAAGAGGAAAAAAAGTTGAGAAAGCATCATGAGTAAAGATAAAACAATGACAATAAAGCTAGTGAAAAGTGGAATAGGTCGAATGAAGAGACATAAGCTTTGTATTAAAGGACTAGGTTTTAAAAAATTAAACCAAACAGTAACAGTAGTTGACACCCCTAGCAATAGAGGACTTGTTAACAAAATATCTGACATGATAGAGATTCAGGAAAGCTAAAATGAGTGAAAATGAAACAAATAACATGACTTTAAACAGTCTGTCTAATGAAGGGACATCTCAAAATAGAAAGAGAGTTGGTCGCGGAATGGGCTCTGGAACAGGAAAAACAGCTGGTAGAGGTCACAAAGGTCAAAAATCTAGAACTGGTGGAGGTGTAAGAGCTGGTTTTGAGGGTGGGCAAATGCCACTTCAAATGAGGTTACCTAAATTTGGTTTCACTTCTAGAACAAATAACCATTTAAAAGAAGTAAATGTAAAAAACCTTAATGGGCTGGATGTTATTACTATCGAGACTTTAAAAGAAAATAAAATTATTTCTAAGTCTGTAAAAAAAGTAAAGATATTTGGTACTTTTGATCTTGAATCAAAATTAAAAGTTGAAGGCATAAAAGTTACTAAGGGTGCAAAAGAGTCTATAGAGAAAGCTGGTGGAAGTGTTGCTGATGTTATTGCTCCAGTTGTAAGGCCAAAAGGCGTTAAAAAAGCAGACAGGACTTCGGAATAATTTATGACTGATCAAGGTACAGGAATGAGCGATCTTTGGAAAAGACTTCGTTTTGTATTTGTTGCTATTCTTGTTTATAGAGTAGGAACACATATTCCTATACCTGGAATTGATCCTGACAGATTGGCAGCATTGTTTGACCAAAACCAAGGGACTATTATCGAAATGTTCAACTTATTCTCTGGCGGAGCGTTAGAAAGAATGAGTATTTTTGCCCTTAATGTTGTTCCTTATATTTCAGCTGCAATTATTATGCAGTTATTCTCTAATTCGATACCTTATTTACAAGAGCTGAAAAAAGATGGTCAAGCTGGAAGAAATACTATTACTCAATATACAAGATATGGAACAGCAATATTAGCTTTCATTCAAGCATCAGCATTAGCCGTTACTTTGTCTGCTAGTGGTCTTGCCTATACACCAGGTCCATCATTTTTTATATCAGCAGTATTTTCAGTAGTAGCTGGAACAATGTTTTTAATGTGGTTGGGTGAACAAGTTTCAGAAAGAGGAATTGGTAACGGAATCTCTATTATTATTGCTACAAGTATCCTCACAGGAATACCTGGAGCTATTGGTCAAGCGTTAGAGCAATCACGACAAGGTGACATCAGTGTCCTTTTATTAATTGCAATTGGGCTCTTATCAATGGCTGTTATAGCCGTTGTTGTGTTTATCGAAAGAGGCCAAAGAAGAATTACAGTTAATTATGCTCAAAGACAACAGGGCAGAAAACTAATGCAAGCTCAGACAAGTCATCTACCTTTCAAAGTTAATATGGCCGGTGTTATACCAGCTATTTTTGCAAGTACTTTTTTACTTTTCCCAGCATCACTATCAACGTGGTTTGGGCAAAGTGAGTCATTAGGTTTCTTACAGAGCTTTTCACTAGCTTTGAATCCAGGACAGCCATTATATATCTTAGTGTTTGCTGGGTTAATTATAAGTTTCTGTTTTATATGGTTGGCTCTGACATTTAATACTAGAGAAGTTTCAGATAATTTAAAGCGTTCAGGAGCATACATAGCGGGGATAAGACCAGGCGAGCAAACTTCAAATTATATAGATGCAGTTTTGGCTAGATTGACAGTATTTGGAGCAATTTATTTAACACTAATTTGCTTGCTCCCATTAGCCTTAATTAATTTTGCTGGTATATCACCAACAATATCTGTTGGCGGAACATCGGTTTTAATTATCGTTGTTGTATTGATGGATTTTATGGCGCAAGTTCAATCACATATGATGTCAACTCAATACTCATCATTAATGAAAAAAGCTAATTTAAAAAACTATAAAAGGTAATATGAAAGTTAAAGCATCAGTAAAGAAAATCTGCAGAAACTGCAAAATTGTAAGACGAAACGGAGTCTTATTTGTAATCTGTAAAACAGACCAAAAACATAAACAAAGGCAAGGTTAAGATATGGCAAGGATAGCAGGAGTAAATATTCCAGAAAATAAACATGTTGAGATTTCATTAACTCACATATTTGGAATTGGTAGAAAAACAGCACAGGACATTTGTAAAGAGCTAAAAATTGATTACACAAGAAAGATTTCTGACTTAACAGAAGATGAGATCGAAAACTTAAGAACTGCTATTGGCAAGTTCGTTGTTGAGGGAGATCTAAGAAGAAATATAAGCACAAATATTAAGAGGCTTATGGATCTAGGTAGCTATCGTGGAATTAGGCACAGAAGAAAATTACCTACTAGAGGTCAAAATACTAAGAATAACGCAAGAACAAGAAAAGGCGCTAAGAAACCTATGAGAGGATCATAAGATGGCAGTAAAAGGAAAGAAGGGTAAAAAAATTGTTACTGATGGTGTTGCACACATTCACTCATCATTTAACAACACAATTGTAACTATAACTGACAAGCAAGGTAATACAGTATGTTGGGCTACATCAGGCGGATCTGGTTTTAAAGGATCAAGAAAAAGCACACCATTTGCTGCTCAGATAGCTGCAGATAAAGCTGGAAATGCTGCGAAAGAATTTGGAATGATAAATTTAGACGTGAAAGTTAAAGGGCCTGGTGGCGGAAGAGAATCTGCAATCAGATCTTTAAATGCCTGCGGGTTAAAAATTAAAAGTATCACAGATGTGACGCCACTACCTCATAATGGTTGTCGCCCATCTAAGAAAAGAAGAGTTTAAGGGAGTATTAAATGGCAAGATATACAGGACCAACACTAAGGCTTTCAAGAAGAGAAGGAACAGACCTTTATTTGAAAAGTGGTGTTAGAGCAATTGAATCAAAATGTAATATGGATTCTCCTCCAGGTGTTGCAGCTGGTGCAAGAAGAGGAAGACTTTCAGATTACGGTCTTCAACTTAGAGAAAAGCAAAAAGTAAGACGTATGTATGGCGTTTTAGAAAAGCAATTTAGAAATTACTATAAAAAAGCAGCATCTACTAAAGGTAACACTGGTGAAAATCTATTGTCTTTATTAGAAAAGAGAATGGACAATGTTGTATATAGAATGGGTTTTGGTTCAACAAGAGCCGAAGCAAGACAAATGGTTTCTCATAAGGCTTTTAAAGTTAATGGTGAAGTTGTAAATATACCTTCCTATCAAATGAAAGCAGGAGATGAGGTTCAGGTAAGAGACAATAAAAAAGGCCATTTAAGAATTGCTGCTGCATTAAAAATAGCAGCTACTAGAGAAGATTGTGATTGGCTTGAAGTTGATGAAGCAAACTTAAAGGGTGTATTCAAATCAGTTCCTGATAGAACAGATCTAAGTACAGAAATTAACGAAAATCTTATTATTGAGCTTTACTCAAAATAAAAAAATATTAAAGACGGAGAAAATTATGCAAATATCAGTAATAGATCTTTTAGTCCCAACTGAAATACAAGTTGACGACATAACACCAAATCTATCAAAAATTACACTAGAACCATTAGAAAGAGGTTTTGGTCATACTCTAGGGAATGCTTTAAGAAGAATTCTTCTTTCTTCAATGCCTGGTGCGGCTGTAACAGATGTCGCTATCGATGGTATATCTCATGAATACAGTACTATTGAGGGTGTTAGAGAGGATGTAATAGATATTCTTCTTAATATTAAAGATATGCCTGTGAACATCATTGAAGGTAATACTGCTGAAATTACTCTTGATGTAACTGGACCTTGTGATGTTTTGGCATCATCTTTTGAGGTTCCTGGTAATGTAGAACTTGTAAATCAAGATTTTCATGTTGCAACAATTGTAGATAAAGTAAATCTAAAAATGACACTCACAGTTCAGACTGGAAGAGGTTATGAACCAGCTGACACAAGAGACGATGAAGATAGAGTAGTTGGTGCTTTAAAAGTAGATGCATCATACAGTCCTGTAAGAAGAGTTTCTTATACAGTTGATAATGCAAGATTTGAAAAAAGAACTGACCTTGATAAATTGGTTATTGAGCTTGAAACTGACGGCACATTAGATCCAAAGATGGCTATAGAGCATTCAGCCACTATTCTTCAACAACAACTAAGTTCTTTTGTTGATTTAGATGCTATTGCTGAACAAGAAGCTAAGAAAGATCAAAATGACTTTGACCCCTTCCTATTAAGATCAATCGAAGAGCTAGAACTCACAGTAAGATCAACCAACTGTTTAAAAGCTGAAAGTATTTTCTTAATTGGAGATCTTATTCATAGATCCGAGTTTGATTTGCTAAAAACGCCAAACCTAGGAAAGAAATCACTTAACGAGATTAAAGATGTTCTTGCTTCAAAAGAGCTATCTTTAGGAATGAATGTGGATAATTGGCCACCAGTAGGATAATAAAATGAGACATAGAAAAGCAGGAAGAAAACTTAATAGAAATTCATCTCACAGGAAAGCTCTGCTAAAAAATTTAGCAATCGCTTTAATTGAGCAAGATATTATTAGAACTACTCTTCCTAAGGCAAAAGAGCTAAGAAAAGTTATTGAACCACTTATCACTTTGGGTAAGGAAGACACTGTTGCTAATAGACGTCTTGCATTTAGTAGATTGAGATCAGATGCTGCAGTTGCAAAACTGTTCACTGAGATTTCAGTAAACTCAAAAGATAGAAAGGGCGGATATACAAGAATTATAAAAGCTGGTTTTAGACCAGGTGATAAAGCTGATATGGCTTACATAGAGCTTGTAGACAGAAATGCAGGAGATGCAGCTTCTACAGAAGCTCCTGAACTAAAAGAAGAAACAGCCGCATAAGCTATAACATTTTTTCAAGAAATTGACCTGTGAAGGAGTTGCTAATCTTAGCAACATCTTCAGGGGTACCTGTAGCTACAATATTACCTCCATCACTTCCACCTTCGGGGCCTAAGTCAATGACCCAATCTGCGGTCTTGATCACATCAAGATTATGCTCTATTACTACGATAGTATTTCCTTGATTTTTTAGTCTATCTAATACTTTTAGTAATAACTCTATATCTGCAAAATGAAGGCCTGTTGTTGGCTCATCTAGTATAAATAAAGTTTTACCAGTGCTTCTTTTTGACAATTCTTTAGCAAGCTTGATTCTCTGCGCCTCACCCCCAGAAAGAGTTGTTGCTGATTGTCCTAAGGTTATATACCCTAATCCAACATCATCCAAGGTTACCAACTTTTTCTTCAAAGCAGGAAGGGCATCAAAAAATACTAGTGCTTCTTCGACAGTCATATTTAAAATATCGCTGATATTTTTGTCTTTATACTTAACTTCTAAAGTTTGTTCGTTATATCTATCTCCTTCACAAACATCGCACCTAACGTACACATCAGCAAGAAAATGCATTTCAACTTTTGTCATACCATCGCCTTGGCATGCCTCACACCTTCCACCTTTTACATTAAAGCTAAACCTTCCTGGTTTATACCCTCTTGATTTTGCCTCTATGGTTTGAGATAGAAGATCTCTTATATATGAGAATAAGCCTGTATAAGTTGCCGGATTAGATCTAGGTGTTCTTCCTATAGGAGACTGATCTATATTTATAACTTTATCTAAGTGTTCAAGACCTTCTATTTTATCGCACTTAATTTCCTTATTTAGCTTTGCCTTATTAAGCATAAACGAACTTATTGGCAGCAATGTTTGGTTAATTAGTGATGATTTTCCAGAACCTGACACCCCGGTTATGCATGTAAAAATACCAATTGGTATTTCAGCTGAAATATTTTGAAGATTATTTTCAGAAGAGTTGATGATTTTTATCATCTTTTCATTTGGTACCATTCTTTTAGATGGGATTTTTATTTGTTTTTCACCTGAAAGATATTTTGCAGTTATAGAGTTTTTATTACTTAAAATAGCGTCAAGATCTCCTTCAGCACATATTTCACCTCCATGCTTTCCAGCCCCTGGGCCTATATCAATAATATGATCGGCACACCTAATGGCCTCCTCATCATGCTCGACCACTATTACAGTGTTTCCAAGGCTCTTAAGGTTATTTAAAGTTTTGATTAACTTTTCATTATCTCTCTGATGAAGTCCTATCGAAGGTTCATCAAGGACATAAGTAACACCAACTAGTCCTGAACCAATTTGACTTGCTAATCTGATTCTTTGAGCCTCACCTCCAGATAGAGTATCGGCACTTCTTTCAAGGGTGAGATAATTAAGACCGACATCTTCTAAAAATGTAAGTCTCTCAGAAATTTCTTTTAGAATTTTTTCTGCTATCTTTTCTTTTGCGCCCTCAAGTTTCATATTTTTTATAAAACTTGATGCTTCATTAATCCTCATGCCTGTTATCGAGTGTATTTGAGTTTTATTTATAAAAACATTTCTTGATTGTGTATTTAATCTCGAACCTTGGCATTCATCACATGAGCTTTTAGACATTAGTTTTGATAGCTCATCTCTAATAAAATCTGAATCTGTTTCTTTAAACCTTCTCTCAGTGCTTGGGATGATTCCTTCAAATTTATGCTTTCTTACAATTTTACTTCCACTTCTAAACCTGTGTGAAAAATCAACTTTCTCTTTTGAGCCCCAGAGAATTATATCTTTTATATTTTGGGGGTAATCTTTCCACTTTGTAGTTAAGCTAAAATCATAATGAGCACTTAAACATTTAAGCTGATAAAAATAGAATCTATTTCTTCTAGTCCATCCTTTGATGGCACCATTTGATATTGAAACTTCATCATCTTGGATTAATCTGTTTTCATTAAAATATTGAATAACCCCAAGACCATCGCATCTCGTGCAAGCACCATAAGGATTATTAAATGAAAACATGCGAGGCTCAAGCTCTGCAATTGCATACCCGCATTGTGAACATGAAAAATTGGACGAGTATAATGTTAACAGCTTGCTATCAATATTTTCTATTTGAACTAAGCCACTGGAAAGATTTAAAGAGGTTTCAATTGATTCAGCTAACCTTGATCTATCTTCTTCATTATTTTTAATTACGAGTCTATCGATTACTGCAGAGATATCATGTTTTTTATTTTTCTCTAACTCAGGAAATTCTTCAATAGGGTATACAACATCATTTACCTTAACTCTTACATACCCACTTTTTCTTAAATCTTCATAAACTGCTAGATGTTCTCCTTTCTTACCTCTTACAATTGGAGATAAGATCATTATCTTGGTTCCATCTTTAATTTTTAGAACTTCATCACAAATCTCAGAAACAGTCTTAGCCCTCAGTTCCTCGCCATGATCAGGGCATATCGGAGAGCCAATTCTTGCATATAAAAGTCTAAGGTAGTCATATATTTCAGTAACAGTCCCTACAGTTGATCTTGGGTTATGTGAAGTTGATTTCTGCTCTATAGATATTGCAGGAGAAAGCCCTTCAATCTGATCAACGTCTGGCTTCTCCATCATTGATAAAAATTGACGTGCATATGTAGAAAGTGATTCAACATATCTTCTTTGGCCCTCTGCATATAAGGTGTCAAATGCAAGTGACGATTTACCAGACCCTGAGAGGCCGGTTATCACAATAATCTTATTTCTTGGAATTTCTAAGCTAATATTCTTAAGATTATGTGTACGTGCGCCTTTTATAAAAATACTGTCCATAAGATTCAAAATATCCGTGATGAAAAAATTAATTTAGGTTAAACTTCTATGAATATTATAAGAGGTAAATATGAGCAGAGGCGTAAATAAAGTAATTTTAGTTGGTAACTTAGGTCAAAAACCTGAAATGAGATATACAGCAACTCAATCAGCAGTAGCTAATATATCAATAGCTACAACGGAGTCCTGGAAAGACAAAGAGAGTGGCGAAATGAGAGATAAAACTGAATGGCACAGAGTTGTTTATTTTGGAAAACTAGCTGAAATTGTTGAAAAATATTTAGATAAAGGTTCAAGCGTATATATTGAAGGTAAACTTCAAACTAGAAAGTGGCAAGACAAGTCTGGTGCAGACAGATGGACTACAGAAATAGTTGGAAACGAACTAACCATGTTAGGTTCAAGAGCTTCTAATTCTAATCCATCTCAATCACCTGTTAGTGAAACAGAATCTCCTTTTCCTCAGGATGACTCAGGCCCTGGCTTAACAGACGACGATATTCCATTCTAAATAGAACTGATTTGATTTCAGATTTTAAGACAATTCTTTTTAAAGAAGATCAGAATATTGGTTTTATAACATTAAATAGGCCTCATAAGCTCAATGCATTTAACCAACAAATGCTAAAAGATCTTTTAAGCATATTTGATTACATAGATAGTAATGACAGCATTAAAGCGGTTATTTTAACTGCTTCTGGAAAGGCTTTTTGTGCAGGTGCTGACTTATCAGCAGGCAAAGATACATTTAATTCAGAGTTTGATAATTCATCAGAATATAAAGAAGATTTTAATAGAGACTCTGGAGGCATCCTTGCATTAAGAATGTATAGATGCCTTAAACCAATTCTAATAGCCTGTAACGGAGTATCTGTTGGTGTTGGAGCAACTTTACAGCTTGCTGCAGACATTAGAATTGCATCATCATCAAGTAAGTTCTCATTTCCATTCACTAAGAGAGGCATTGCTCCAGATGCATGCTCAAGTTGGTTTTTACCTAGACTTGTTGGTATATCTAAAAGTTTAGAATGGTGTTTCTCAGGTGAAATGATCGATGTAGATACCGCGCTTTCTAGTGGACTAATCTCATATAAAGTTGAACCAGATGAGCTAATAAATAAATCTATTGAGATTGCTAAGAAAATCATTAAAGAGTCTTCTCCTGTATCTGTAGCACTAACAAGACAAATGATTTGGGGTCTTTCTCAAAAAGATTCTCCTGAATATGCACACAAAGTAGATAGTAAAGTAATTGAATCAAGGGGAAAATCTAAAGATGCTGCTGAAGGCGTAATGTCATTTTTAGAAAAAAGAGAAGCAGTCTTTGAAAACAAAGTAAGTAAAGATATGCCTGATTTTTTCCCATTTGAAAATGACAATTTTAAAGATTAATAAGGAATGAATTATGTTATTTGAACCATATAAGTTAAAAAATACTATTTTAAGAAATAGAGTTGCGATGGCTCCAATGACAAGAAATCAGTCTCCTGGTGGTATTCCAACTAATGATGTAGTTGAGTACTACAAAAGAAGAGCTAAGGCAGAAGTTGGGCTAATTATTACTGAAGGTGTGGAGGTTAGCCATGAGGCATCCAGTGCATACCCTAATGTTCCGAGACTTGATTCAGTAGAAGCAAAAGAGGGGTGGAAAAAAGTTGTAGAAGGAATAAAAGAACATGATGGTCATGTTATCGCTCAATTATGGCATTGTGGTGGCTTTCGTAAATTGGGAATGGGGCCAAATCCTGAAATTCCTGGACATACCGCTTCTGGTTTAGTTAGACCTGGAAAAAGAGTTGCGCATGCAATGACATCTTCTGATATTGAAGAGACTGTAGAAGCATATGCAAATGATGCAAAAATCTGTGAGGAGCTTGGTTTTGATGGTATTGAAATTCATGGAGCGCATGGATACTTGGTAGATAATTTTTTCTGGAATGGAACCAATGATAGGGATGATGATTTTGGTGGATCAATTGAATCAAGATCTTTTTTGGCAACATCAATTACAAAAGCAATTAGAGATAATGTTTCTAATGATTTTATTGTTGGTCTAAGGTTTTCTCAATGGAAGCAGCAAGACTATACAGCTAAACTGGCAAAAAGCCCTGATGATCTTTTAGAAGTGCTTTCAGGCCCATGTAATGCTGGTCTCGATTTTCTTCATTCAAGCATGAGAAGGTTTTGGGAAAGTGAGTTTGAGGGGTCTGATGAAAACCTTGCTTATTGGACTAAAAAACTTATGAATATTCCTACAATCAGCGTAGGGAGTGTTGGTCTTGATGGAGATTTTACAGACATGATGGCTTCTGCAAAGACTGCAAGTATCGATAAGGCTGTTCAAGATATCAATGAAGAAAAATATGATATGGTTGCAGTTGGAAGAGCTCTCTTATCAGATCATGAATGGGTCATTAAAATGAAAGAAGGGCGTCTAGAAGACATCAATCCATATACTAAAGATGCACTCTTGAAAATGTATTAGTATTTGGTAAGAATCAAACTTGCGTTGGTTCCACCAAAACCAAAAGAATTACTCATAGCTGAATTTATTTCAGATGATGTTGTCTCTGTATTTAATCTTAAGCCTTTAGCCTCATCGCAAAGGTCTTCGATATTTATGGATGGTGCTATGAATTTGTCACGTAGCATCATTATTGAATATATAGCTTCCTGAGCTCCAGTAGCCCCCAAAGAGTGCCCTGTCATAGACTTAGTAGAACTTATAACAGGTGAGTTATCTCCAAACAATTCATTAATAGCATTTAATTCTGCTATATCTCCAACTGGTGTACTTGTACCATGAGTATTTATGTAATCTACATCAGAGCCATAGCTTTTAAGAGCCCCTTCCATACATCTTAGAGCTCCCTCTCCAGAAGGAGCCACCATGTCGTAACCATCAGAGGTTGCATAATACCCTGATAGCTTTGCTAGTATATTTGCATTTCTTTTTTTAGCATGCTCTTCCTCTTCAAGAATTAAAATTCCTGCACCACCTGATATTACAAAACCGTCTCTATTTTTATCATAAGGCCTTGAGGCAATTGATGGATTATCATTAAAGTTTGAGGATAGGGCGCCCATTGCATCAAATAGACTCGAAGAGCTCCAGTGCTCGTCTTCACCACCTCCAGCAATAACAATGTCTTGCTGACCAGATTTAATTAAGTCAGCGCCATGGCCTATACAATGAGCACTAGTGGCACAAGCTGACGAAATTGAATAATTAACACCCTTGATTTTGAATGCAGTACCTAATATTGCAGAAATTGAACTGCCCATAGATTTAGTTACTGCATATGGACCTATTCTTTTTGGCCCTTTTTCCCTTGCTATATCTGCAGTTGTAACCATAACTCTGGTTGATGCGCCACCAGACCCGGCTACTATGCCAACTCTTGGAGAATCTAATTGCTCTTCAGAAAGTGATGCCATACCAATAGCATCTTGGGCAGCAAGATATGAGTATGCCGCCGACTCGCCCATAAAACGTAACAACTTTCTATCAATTAATTGTGAAAAATCAATATCCATAGACCCAGAGACCTGACTGCGGAACCCCATTTCTGCATATGAGCTATTTGAAACTATTCCTGACTTGCCAAGTTTAAGACTTTCCAGAACATCATTATAGGTATTACCTATACATGATTTAATTCCAACACCTGTTATGACTACATTTTTCATTAGAAGCTACTCGGATCGTTAAATAAACCAACTTTTAGTTTTTCTGCATTATAAATTTCTTTATCGTCAACGTACATTCTGCCATTGGCAACACCTAGAACTGCACCTCTATTAATAACTCTTTTAATATCAAGTTCATATCTTACGGTATCTGCTGATGGAAGAACTTGTCCAAAAAATTTAATATTTTCTGCTCCTAAAGCTCTGCCTATTCCAGGGAGGCCAGACCAAAGTAAGTAGAAACCTAATAATTGCCACATTGCATCAAGACCTAAGCACCCAGGCATAACAGGATCTTCTTTAAAATGGCATTTAAAAAACCATAATTCAGGATCTATTTTTAGATTAGCTACAACCGAGCCCTTTCCAAATTCGCCACCAAAGTCATTGATATTAATAATTTCATCAAACATCAACATCTCATCAGAGGGCAATCTTCCATCACCATCTTTGGTAAAGAGTTTGCCATTACCGCATCCTATTAATTCTTCTTTAGAATATTTTGCTTGAGGTATAAAAGTCATTTAATCCTATTTATTGCACTATCTAGTAATTTTAACATTTCTTGCTGTATATCGTTATCTAATTTATCAGCAAAATTTTTGCATTTATTTATATATTTGAGCGCAAGATTTTGTGTATCTTTTATACCATCTAGCTTTTCAATTAAATTAGATACTTTTGAATGTGAGATTTTTTTATTACCAAGCATAGTATCTAGAATTTTTTTATCATGGTGGTTGGCATTTTGATAAGCAAAATAAAATGGATAGGTTACTTTTCCTTCTTTGATATCCTGAAATGCAGGCTTACCAAGCGCATCCTCTTTTCCCTCATAGTCCAGTAGGTCATCTTTTATTTGAAAAACTATCCCAAGATTTTTTGCACACGCTGAAATATTATTTATATAAGTTTTTTTTGAATTAGATAAGAGGGCGCCACACTTTGCTGAGGCTTCAAACAACCTTCCTGTTTTAAAATAACTTATATCCTCAAGCTTAGATAACGAAATGTTCGTATTAGCAATAGCGTCAAGCTGTATTAATTCACCTTTAGAAATATCATTAGTTGCATTAGATAGCTCTTCTAAAATTTTTGAATTACCAAGCTCAACCATAAGCATAAATGCTTTAGAATAAATATAATCTCCAATCAAAACTCCGTGAGCATTTGTCCATATGTTATTTACTGACTTTACTCCTCTTCTTGTTGGTGACTCATCTACAACATCATCATGAACAAGTGTTGCATTGTGTAAAAGTTCAATTATGGCTGCTAGCTTGAATCTTTTTTTCCCTTGTCTCCTGTCTAATGATGAGGCTATAAGGCTTAATCTTGCTCTTAATTGCTTACCATTCTTTTTAAAAATATATGTATAGAGATTAGAAATGGTCTTTTCTTTAATAATATTTTTTCTTAAAAGATTATTAACTTCTGTTAGATCACTGGTAATTGAATTTTTATCTGACATGCTTAATTTTTTTTTAAAGCAAAATTATACATAAGTATTGATAAATTCTTCATTAAAGCGTATATTTTGCACCCTTTTAGGATATAAATATGTACGCAGTAATAGAATCAGGTGGAAAACAACATAAAATTGAGAAAGGCATGACTTTGCCTGTTGATTTGTTAAAGGATGAACCTGGTTCAAAGATAACTTTTGATAACGTTTTGCTTTATGTCGATGATAAGAATGTTGAGATAGGCCAACCTTATTTATCTAACGTTAAAGTTACTGCTGAAGTTGTTGATGTTGTTAAATCAGATAAAATTTCTATTCTTCGTTTTAGAAGAAGAAAGCATAGTATGACAAAAACTGGTCATAGAGCTAGGCATTCAAAAGTAGAAATCAAAGATATTAAATTAGAGAGTAAATAATGGCACATAAGAAAGCAGGTGGTTCCAGTAAGAACGGTAGAGATTCCAACGCCAAGAGACTTGGCGTAAAAAGATATGGCGGACAAGTTGTAAAAGCTGGTGAAATTCTTATTCGTCAAAGAGGTACCAATACTCATCCGGGCATTAATGTCGGAATAGGTAAAGATGATACTTTATTTGCTAAGGCAGCTGGTGTTGTTGAATTTACTTATAAAGGCCCTAAAAGCAGAAAAACAGCGAACGTTATTACTCAATAACGTTTCTTAAATCATGAATTTCATTGACGAGGCCTTTCTCGAAGTTAGGGCAGGGAATGGTGGTGCCGGCGCTTCTAGTTTCCGTAGAGAAAAATATATTCCTTTTGGTGGCCCTGATGGCGGTGATGGTGGAAAAGGAGCCGACGTAGTTTTTAGAGTTAATCTAAATAAAAACACCCTTATCGATTTTCAAAACAAAAGAGTCTTTATTGCAAAAAATGGAAGACCTGGATCAGGAAAAAATAAAACCGGCTCTGCAGCTGAGGATCTTGTAATAGATATTCCAAAGGGAACTGTTATTTATGATGACATTTCTGGTGATGAGCTACTAGATTGTTGTGATGATGATATTGAGTATGTTCTAGCCAAGGGCGGCGATGGAGGTCAGGGAAATGCTAGATTTAAATCCAGCACAAACCAAGCCCCAAGAAAATTCACATTAGGTTTTGAAGGTGAAGTAAGGTTTATAAGATTGGAATTAAAATCATTAGCTGATGTTGGCTTAGTTGGGTTCCCCAATGCAGGTAAGTCCACCTTTCTTAATAAAGTATCATCTGCAAAACCTAAGATAGGAAGCTATCCATTTACAACACTAAGACCTCACCTTGGAACAATAGAGGGGTCAGATTCAAGTTTTGTTATTGCAGATATTCCAGGTTTGATAGAGGGTGCCTCAGAAGGAGCAGGCCTAGGTATCAAATTCTTGCAACATATATCAAGAACAGGCTTGTTGTTAATATTTGTTGATTTGTATTCAACAGACAATCTTGATCCAATAGATCAGATCAGGCTTCTAAAAAATGAGTTAAGCGCATATAAAGATGATTTAACTCAAAAAGTGTCATGGATTGTTTGTAATAAAATTGATTTGATAAATAAAGATGATCTAAAGATTCACTCCAGCCAAATTCAAGAAGAACTAGATATAGTAGAAGAAGACATTTTCTTTATATCTGCAGCCACAGGAGAGGGCACACAGAAGCTTCTTCAATCCCTTGAAGAAGTTATATCACAAAGTAAATTAGATTTAACCTAGGGCTTTAACAGCTTTAGAAAGTCTGCTTTTAGTTCTAGCAGCAGCATTTTTATGAATCACTTTCTTTGAGGCAGATGAGTCTAAGACTTTTTCAGCTTTTGTTAGTGCTTCTTTAGCCTTTACAGAGTCGTTTTCATCAATGCTTGCACGAACAGCTTTAACAGCAGTTCTTACCATTGATCTTTGAGCATGTCTGAGTTTATATGTCTCAGCGTTTTGTTTTGCTCTTTTAAGTGATTGTTTTGAGTTAGCCATATTTATATTTCGTTAAAGAGTGCGTAGTTTAATGAGCAAAGCTCATAATGTCCATATTTTTAGCATAAAAAAAAAGGCAGCTTTATAGGCTGCCTTTTAATTAAATATCTAAATAAATTACTTAGACACTTTTATACCAAGAAATACCATCTGACCTCTAGGATCATGATGTTTTGGATCGTAACTAAAGTTAGCTGCGTCATAAACAATTGGTGCCGCTTCATCAGTAGCATTGTTTATTCCTGCAGATAGTTTTACATCGTAACCAGACACTTCCATATCATAAGAATATCTTAGGTCTAAAGTAGTAAAGCTATCAACATCTTGGCTAAATCCTCTTGATGTAGCAAGCGCATCAAGTGCTCTTGTAGTCTCATACTCAGAAATCATTCTGATATAAGCTGCAAAATTATGATCGCCATTAGATAATTTAGCTGATATTACTGATTTAGTTTCAGGCATAGATCTTGCAAAGTT
>ERZ1047821.164-NODE-164-length-59066-cov-30.419176_pt1 | contig 59066 bp, 45 predicted proteins | sample MGYA00383096_ERZ1047821 | MGnify/ENA primary metagenome ERZ1047821 (study PRJEB29581, sample SAMEA5548366) | metagenome | biome: marine; feature: coastal; material: water | depth 25 m | study: Short-term variability in the microbial, nano- and picoplankton... | reverse complement strand
CTCTTACAGTCTTAATGGTTCTATAAAAACGTTACATGAGGATTGCCAGGCCAAAGGGAAAGGGCCAAAAGATTAATGTATTGGGTTCAGGTCCGCTGTATTTGTTGTTGCACGGCTTGCAAAAAGTCACCCGTAAACAAAGCTGGCGCCTCTTCCAGAAACCATTTCTCTCCTACATCATTGGTCAGTAATTTATGCAAGTAGGGACCCAGGATTTCAATCACGGTAATGTCTTGCGTGCTCACATCATCAAATCCCACATCACTAGCGGTTTGATAGAAGGCCGCTTCCGTAAGCGCAAGAAAGGTGTTCGCGTAGATCTCAAATCGCAGGGAATCAACACGACTCAATGGTTCATTTTTAAGTGCCTTAAGATATATCTCAGCCAAGTCCGCATCTTGCATAATTGGCTGCCAAATTTGGACATACAGCGCGTTGTTGCTCATCGTTGATTGCGCATTATGAAATTGATTGGCGCGCTCAAGTTCTCTCGAGTGTATTGATATTTGTTTGGCAATAAAAATAAGCGTCAATAAGACGGCCATAGCCCCTGCAATCTCAGCAATTGCGCCAATTGCATCCCAGTTCATGTCTGCTTCCTGCTCAAAACAAGGTTTCAGTATAGGGGTTATCAAATATAAACCACACTATTCCTAAGAATAGCATGTATAGCGATTGCCGATGACCGTAATGGTGTCGGGCAGATGGTTCGCGCGAGGACAGGTTGATTTTGCATGGCATTCAGTTTGAGTAAACGTGTCTAAAGAGTTTGTTTTTGGAGGGGCAAGTAAAGAGGGCTTGCATTTGCCAAGTACTGCGCAAGTATAAATGGCAAAATATACGTAATATGTCACATGATGAAAAATTCAATCGGAACTCGTTTATGAATAACTTTGATCCTCACGTAAAACTTCTTGCAGGGCACGCCGCGCTAATAGCGGGTGCGTCCAGTGTCAAATGTTGGGCTGGTGTGAAGTTCGTGAGGCAGTTATAGATGTGGTGGAAAGTTGTTGCAGGTCTTCTAATAGCAATCGTTGTCGGGTTTTTTGCGCTCATCAAGTCCGTCGGCATTACTCCCGGCATCATAGTACATTCGTTAACGGGTGACGGCGGTGGTACACCCTCGCAAAAAACTGTACGTTCACGCCTGCAGGTGCCGGATGGGTTCTCTGTAGGGCTTTATGCTAGCAATGTTGTTAATGCTCGAGTCATCATGTTCACTCGATCAGGCGATCTGCTTGTAGCCCAACCTCGGGAGTCAACAGTCTCGCTGCTGGCGAGAGATGCGAATACAGATGGCAAGGCAGACGGACAGCGCATTCTGTTGGACAAGCTCTACCGTCCGACGAGCATCGACTTTTTTGAAGACTATCTGTACATCAGCGAATCCAACGCTGTCGGTCGCATCAAATTTGACCATGAGTCCGGTGAAACTATCGGCGAGTACGAACGCATTATTACAGGGATAGCAGACGAGGGTAATCACTGGACAAAGACAATTAGGTTTGGCCCTGATGGTCTCCTGTACCTTGCTTCCGGTTCCTCCTGCAACGTCTGTGACGAAATCGACGACCAGCGTGCCTCCATCACTCGCTACAATCCTGATGGATCCGGTGAAGAGAGGTTTGCTACGGGACTTCGTAACTCGGTTGGGTTCGATTGGGCACCTTTCGACAATCAAATATACGCGACAGATAATGGCAGGGACCTGCTTGGTGACGACTATCCCCCCTGCGAGCTTAATAAGGTTGAACTGGGCAAATTCTACGGCTGGCCAAACGTGAATGGATTTGGTGATCTTGATCCTGACTTTGGTGACGAATCCAAATTGATCGAAGCCACTTCACCAGTTCACGGATTCAGAGCTCACAATGCACCATTGGGTATACGGTTTATCGATTTAGCTGCCTTTCCCAAAGCGTATCGTGAAAGCGCACTCGCTGCACTTCACGGCAGTTGGAATAGGTCCAGCTACGATGGGTACAAGGTTGTGTCACTGCATCATAAATCTGATGGCAGCTTCGAAGAAAAAGATTTCCTGACCGGTTTCGAGAAAGATGGAAATATCATTGGTAGACCGGCGGATGTCACCGGTGGCCCTGATGACTGTGCCTACATATCAGACGATTTTGGCATGGCAATTTATCGTGTCTGCTACGGTATTGAAGGGGAGGCCATCGCCTCCACTTCTTCGTCCGTAATCCAGGAAACAGGTCTTGAAGACTTTGATAAGGCAACCCGCCTGAATCTTCAATCCGACGGTGAACAATTGTTCATGACTCGTGGTTGTCTCACCTGTCATGGGGTAAGTGGTAGTACCTCATCGGGGTTGCTTCCCCTAAAGGCAATCAATAAAAGATACACTTTGGATTCATTGTCGGCATTTTATAAAACCCCAACACCGCCCATGCCGCCGGTACATCTGAATGAAGAGGATCAGCTCGCTCTGTCAACTTATCTCTTGGGAATCGAGTAAGAACAGCGATGGGAGAAAGGTATCCATGTTCTGGCGAGTCCGCTCCAATCTTTTTGTTGCGACAGCAAACAGCTGCACAAATTTAGTTGTTGTAACCTAAACTTTTTAGATTCGAACGATGTTGGTCCTCGCTTAGAGAATAGCGCGTCAAGCAAAGTAGACCCAACGGAACTAGGATGGCGGAAACGGCAATTTTGATGGTTACAAGTTTATAGACAGCGATCTCTTTTAACTCACTGGTATTGGCATCATCGAAACCCGCCCACTGAATCATCAAACCAGCGAACAACACCCCAACGCTCCCGACTAACTTAGTGACAAGATTACGACCAACTAAGACAAGACCATCTGACCTCGACCCAGTCATCGCTTGATGCTCTTCCACAACGTCGGCAAACATTGATACGACGAGAATAATAAAAAAAGTCCAAATCGCACCGTTTACAAAGCCGTGAAAGGCCCAAAGCCACCACAACGGGCTTAACGTCCCCGCGCCAGCTTCTGGGATTAGTTGAAACCCTAGGTAGTAATCCATTGCCATCAAACCAATAAGCAGCGGGCTAAAGATAAAGCTCACGAAGCCTGAAATCAGGACGAGGTTTCTCTTATTTTTTCCTTTTGCGAACTTCCAAGTGACAAGCGCCGAAATAGCACCTCCACCTAATGCGATGGGTCCAGCCCAAAAAAGATCACGGGGCGCAAGTTGAAATAAGAAATTGTTCAAATAGACAGAATCGCCGCTCTGTAATCCGCCATTTACGCTAAAAAATAGGAATGCGAGAAGAAGCGTCATCCAGTTTCGATTCGCGACTAAAGTTTTAACTTCAGTAAACAACATTGGTAGAGAAAAGGCTTCACCTTTGCCGTTGGCGTCCTGTTTCAAAAAATATTTTTCGACAGCGCTCAGTTTTACCGTCCCGAGATAAGCGGACCAGCCTAACAACAAACTTACCCAAAGTGCCGCCCACGGATAAAACTCTGCGTGATCCCAACTCGGCATAAGAAACATTATCGGCCCTAAACACAGCCCAATTCCGAAAATCTCGAAGACTCGGTCTGTCGCAATCAATTGGTTCCTTTTTGAGTAATCTTTATAAAGCTCAACACCTAAAGCGAATCTCGGAACAGCAAAAATAGTTTGGGACACTCTAAACAGGACAATTAAAAGAGTGAGTTGTGCGAAAAGAATCCATTGCTCTTCCCCTAGCTGGAGCACGAAAAGAGCAAGGCAACAAAAACTCATTGGCAAAATGCCCATGATCATAAACGGAATGCGACGACCATACTCCCCTTTATGCCTGTCGGACCAATACGCAATGACAGGATCTGAAATTGCGTCAAAGACCACTGAGATAAACAATGCAAGTCCGGCCAATGCCGCAGACAATCCGAGAACTTGGTTATAGTAGTAGAGTAAAAAAATACTGAGGAAGTCATTAACGCCTGCCAGTCCAATACCTGGTATGCCCCACCAGTACATTTTTTTTTCAGTACTGGAAGAAACTAAGCCCCAGGTCGGTCTTGAAAACTTCTGGCCAATTTCTCCGGTCAAAACATCTAAATTTTCTTTAGACTTTTTTTCTAAGAAGCTGTTCAGCATAATTTAGCGCTCCGGCCTAAGAACCAAGCAATTGTATTAATTTTTATCCGAGTAGATCGAGACAAGTTTAGACGCTATCACGCTTTACTCTACACCATATGTTTACCACACATGAAGCGTTGCCGAGGAAACCACCATACCAAAATAAGGTCGCAACAAAAAAAGCGTTAAGCAGATGCTGGCACAAGAAACAAAAAAACCACTAAACAAAGAGCTTAGCTTCCAGTTTTTGTGCAAACGGTGAAACTGGTGTGCCGTAGACGATGATATCGGGCATTCGTGTCTCTCTATCTTGCGGAGAATTGAGCGGTGGTTATTTGATGAAAAAAAGTTATAATAATGTATTACATTAATTAAAACTATTAAATGAGATGTCAGCTGCTGCGCCGGCCCTATCTTTTTCGCCAAAGGGTAAGCCGATATCAGTATTGAAGGGCAGGGCATTTTGAACGTTGAAGGTGATGAATATATTTATTGGCTTTATTAGAGAGGTAGCTTAGGGGTGAAGCAGACGCTTCGTTTTGTTGCCGGTCTTTCGTCCCTTATAGCACTGTTTTTCGTGGTGGGGTTTTGGGTGATGTTTTTTTCAGAGCGCCCACCACTTGAAATAGATCCAATGACGCTTGCTGGTGACGGCAGCAAGCTCGATTATTGCGAGCTGCCTGTCCTCGACGGCAGCGGCAAATTGGCGGTCGAGATCCCAAAAGGTAATACGCCGGGCTGTAGCTACGATCATTTCCCATTACCTATTCTCGCCGAATGCACAGAACGGTTACCCGAAGGTGCAGATGATATTCGCGGCCTCTGGGTGGGTGTTGAGGGTGGTCATACAGGTCACGTTGAGCGTGTTGAACAGTGCGGCTCGAGGGTTGTGGTGACCGCGGCTGGCATCATTCACGATGCGGGCCCTAACAGCACTGGTGGTTTGCCGTCGAATGACACAGAAGGTGCCGTTATTTTTACTATCGGTAATCGTGAGTACTGCCCTAGGACGTCCGCCGGTGTGGCCTGGAATGCGGGCGTGTTGGATTTTCATGTGTTCGGTTGGGGGCCGGTTGTTGTGCGCCGATATATGAATAATAACCAACTCATCTGGGAATACGCAGATGGATCAACCACGAGAATGGATCGTCTCTGTCAACTACCCGAAGAACACAAATACCCTGAGCCTCGTGGCCCGAGGTTTCAGCTAGGATGGAATTAAGATGAAAAGAAAATTACTGATCTCGTTTGGTGTCGTTGCGTCATTGATGACGATTACCGCGCTTGCCCTGCCGACAATATTGCACACGGCAGGCCTGCATCCTGAATTTCAAGGAGAGATGGCGGGACCTTTGCCGGGGAGGCGGGCGCTGATCATCACGACAAGTCATGATGTTCTGTCAGCGCCCGGTGAGACGACAGGCGATCAAACGGGTGTGATGGCGTCAGAGCTAACCCACCCTTACTACAGTTTTCTGCAGTCTGGTCTTGAGATCGATGTCGCGAGCATTAAAGGTGGGCTGATTCCCGTTGATCCGCAGACGCTCAATTTTGTTGTCAGAACACCCGAGGACGAACGCTATATGGACGATGCTGTCTTGCAGGCGAAGGTGGCTAACTCCATTGCTGTTGCAGACGTCGATTTCACTGTCTACGACATTGTTTTCTTGTCCGGAGGTTGGGGTGCTGCTTATGATCTGGGTCAGTCAACGGTGCTAGGAAAGAAGATAAGTGAAGCCTACTATAGTGAGAAGAAGCCGCTGATAGGCGGCGTCTGCCATGGTGTTCTTGGTCTGATTAATGCAGCTGACAGCGAAGGTAACCTGCTGATTGCAGGACGAAAAATGACAGGGGTTACGGATAAGCAGATCAAAGAGCTGGGTATTGAAGTGACACCGCTGCATCCGGAAACAGAACTTCGTAAAGCCGGCGCTCGATTTGAGGCGAACTCTGCATTCCGCGACGTTTTAGCCACGCACACGGTCGTCGATGAAGAGAAGCGATTCGTCACGGGGCAGAATCAGAATTCCGGCCGTGAGACAGCCCAGGCGATGTTGGCGTTGCTGTCAGAGAGATAATAGATATGAAAATGAGGACTTTTGCACTGATGTTTCTGACCTAAGATGCCCCGGTAAGGTATATTGCGGCGCGCAACATCTCTTCTTTCGCACGTTAAACATAACGCCTAGCGCGCCATCGATTGCCTCTGACGGCAGAATTTCCCTGAGTCTTTTTCTTCGCCGCTTGACATCATTTCTAGTATCGCTTTTCGCTTGATCGCACCTCGGTGGCGTTTCTAGGTGGCAGTGGTTCATCCGTCAGTGCATAGCCATCAACGAATAAGTCGCGAGTACATTCGATGATCTTTCTTCGACTGGCTTTGCGGCTTTCCATTCGGCGATCTACGTTTTCTCGCGTGATTTCTTGCCGACAGAACAAACCGGTGGAAATCCACAAAGGCGCGTTGCCGCTAATGCGTCTAAGTTTGTGTAAGTTTGCTATGCTTATTAAAACAACCGCTTATAAAAAATCAGTAACGGAGTATAGAGATGTCTGACTTAACGGGTAAGGTTTACATTATCACAGGAGGTAACGGTGGGATTGGACTCGGTATGGCTGAAGGCATCGCCATGGCCGGAGGCAGTGTTGCCATCTGGGGGCGCAATGAGTCAAAAAACCAGGAAGCTTTAGCTAGGCTAAATGCAATCGGTGTCAAAGCCGAAGCTTATGTGTGCGACGTTGGTGACGAGACAGCGATTGTCGATACGATGAAACGAACCGTTGATGATTTCGGCAGATTAGATGGTCTTTTTGCCAATGCCGGGCGCGGCGGTGCGGGTAAGAAATTCATCGATATGTCTTTGGCTGATTGGCGGAGTGTGATGGCAATTAATCTCGATGGTGTGTTTCTGACCCTGCGCGAGGCCAGCAAAATTTTGATCGAACAGGGCGAGGGTGGCAGTCTGGTAGCGGTCTCTTCAACCTCAGCAATTCATGGCGCTGCCGGTAATGAAGCTTACGGCGCGGCAAAAACGGGTTTAAATGGTCTTGTTCGGGCCTTAGCGGTGGGGCTTGCCCGTTACGAGATTCGGGTGAATGCACTGCTGCCAGGTTGGACGATTACAGATCTTGCGTCCGGTGGCTATAACAACGACAAGTTTCGCACGGTGACAACGCAGCGAACGCCAGCGCGGCGTTGGGCTGACCCTAGCGAATTTCGTGAAATTGGTGCGTTCTTAGCAGACACAACCATGACATTTCACACGGGTCAGGAAGTGACAGTAGACGGCGGTTATACCGTTTTTTGACCGTCGCTGTTTGAAGCCGTCGCTCGGCAGGCTTGTTAGAGAGGGTCTTTCGGGGGTTTAGCCATCGCCTCGAGCCAGGTTTGAAATATGTTGCTTAATCTTTTATCTAGCTCTTTGGGCGATACGCCAACCCGCTTAGCATAGGGTAATCTAAAGATGCGATAACCCCTGAGCATTGCAGAGATAGCCACTTGTAATGCCTCAAGGTCGTGACCTCGATCGATATCGCCGTCGATCACATCCTGGCGCAGTTGGCTCAGGAGACTGTCGTATAAAGGAATCGGATCAACAGTGTCGTCGCCATCAATGACTAGCAGTGCGCGCAGTTGGCTGTCGTTGGTTGCATCTACGCTGTGTCTGCGGAAAGTTCTTAGGCGCCGCGCTACAAATCGAGCAGGTTCCGCCCCTTTGGTCAAAGACTCGACGATAAATTTAAATTGACGATTGATCGCTGCGCGCAGTAGCTCCTGTCTCGAGCCGAAATAGTGATAAATATTGCCTCTGTTTACTCCCGCTCCGTCGGCTACCTCGCGTAGATTGAGGCCGGCAAGGATACCCTTGTCTCTCAGTAGTTTGAGCGCGACTTCAATAAGTTTCTGCTCCGTTTCCGCACGACTTCTTTTCTTTTTTGTTGGGTCAGTTTTAATCACTTGCTTTACTCGGTTGCCTGCTATGAGTGGTTGGTCGGTTCAAAGTATTTGCTTTTGGCTGATATTAACAGTTATCATTTTGCTATTACAAATTAGCATAACGCTAATTAACATTCGCTATGAAAGTCAGGCGCGTTTCCCTCGGGTTCCGCTGTCGCTTTTGAGCAGCATAGGCAGGTAAATGATAAAAAGAGAAACGATCACAAGTTGCATCTTTGTGGGGGTACTTCTTAGTGCATGTGGTGGTGGCAACCAGCCAACGCAGGAGCAGCGCATGGCGCTCAGGCAGCCGTTGTTTGAGACCGAGCATAAGATCATTGATCGTCGTTCGAGCACGGAATCGGATCAGATTCCGGTTAACAAGCCGCCGATCAATCCGGAACGAAACGCCTATTTCGGTGATCTACACGTACACACAAAATACTCGTTTGACGCCTATGCCTTTGGCACCCTCGCGACGCCCTATGATGCGTATCGTTTTGCAAAAGGTGAAGCAATCAAACACCCGTCAGGCTTTGACATGCAACTGCGTGAACCGATGGACTTTTACGGCGTCACGGATCACGGTTTTTTTATGGGTGTGGCGCCAGTCGCGGCAGATACTAGCACCGATTTTTCCAAATACGCTTTTGCGCAAGTTGTACATGATCTCAATGCGCCCGATAACATGGATAGATGGAGCGTGTTGGACCGGATGCGTAGCTTCGGTCTTGCGCGGGCATTGGCTTTATCGATTGTCGATGGAGAGGTCGACCCTGAAGAGCCGTTGGCAATAACACGAAGCGCCTGGGCAGACTCCATTGATGCGGCAGACCTACACAACGATCCCGGGCAATTCACCACTTTTGTCGCTTATGAGTACACAACCACAGCGGACGATAACGGTAGTCTGCATCGCAACGTTGTGTTCGAGAGTAGTGATCGCTTGCCCGAAGTGCCATTTTCGCGAATGCACTCGCGCAACCCTGAAGACTTGTGGGATTGGATGGACAAGTTGCGTGAGGACGGGGTGGAATCTATGGCCATTCCGCATAACTCAAACAAATCGAATGGTCATATGTTTACGCTCGAGGATTGGGCGGGTGACCCAATTGATGATGAATATGCGGTGCAACGCATTCGTAATGAACCGTTGGTAGAAATCACTCAGATTAAAGGCACGTCTGAAACCCATCCCCTGTTGTCAACGCGCGATGAATGGGCGGCTTTTGAGTTAGTAAGCACGCGCGGTGTTGGCATGGGCAAGCCTGTCGCCAGTAAAGCAGAAGGCAGTTATGTACGTGAAGCGTTGCGGCATGGGCTGGAAATAGAAGCGCAGGGCGTTACCAATCCCTTTGCGCTTGGTTTCATTGGTTCCAGCGATACCCACGTGGCGGCTTCACAAAATGATGAAGCCAACTTTGTTTCCAAGTTAGGTGTCTTGTCCGCAGATGCGCAATCCCGTGGTTCTGTGCCGGTAGGTTTTCTGGAAAGCACCGTTTTTGGTCTTCTTCCTAATCAGCGTGTGGCTGAAGTAGATGGTGAGAGTTATGTTGGCAGCCAACAAACTGAATTTGGTGCGGCCGGCTTGGCAGCTGTATGGGCTGAAGAAAATACGCGTGAAGCAATTTATGCCGCATTTCGTCGAAAAGAAACCTTTGCGACATCAGGTCCACGTATGCGACTAAGATTTTTTGCCGGATATGATTTCCCCGATGACTTGCTGGATACAGCCAGTGGCGTGTCGAATGCCTACGCCAACGGCGTGACGATGGGTGCCGACCTTACACCGTCTATTTTAGAAGATGGGGTCGGTAGCGAAAGTATCTCTGAGAATGCCGCACCGAAATTTGCTATCTGGGCGCAGGCAGATGCCAACAGCGCACCGCTGCAGCGACTTCAGATAATTAAAGGCTGGATTAATGCAGCTGGCGAAACCTTTGAAGACGTCATTGACGTAGCTTGTGCGGGCGGTGTCTCGGTAAACGCCAGCACGAATCGTTGCCCGGATAACGGCGCCACAGTCAACTTGAGCGACTGCAGTTTCGGCGCTAATACCGGTAGCACAAATCTACGCGTTGTCTGGACTGATCCGAACTTTGACGCCACCGAACGCGCTTTCTATTATGCGCGGGTGTTAGAGAACCCTACCTGTCGTTGGAACACGTGGGACGCCATTCGGGCCGGCACTCAGCCGCGTGCTGACCTCGCGGCGACGTTACAGGAACGCGCGTGGTCTTCACCCATTCAGTACCTGCCAAGATCAATAAAAACGCAGGACTAACCCTAGAAACTCAAAGTGTTGCCGTAAGTTAAAGCGAGGTGTTAAAAAAATGAAAAAAGTGATCATATTGCTACTTGTTGTGGCGGCTGTGGCAGGCATTGGCCAGGCATTGTTAAAACTGCCCTCAGTACAAGACGCGCTGCTAGTTCGCGGTACCGCTGCTGTTGCCGAACGAGGCGCCGAGGCTTTTCCAGAATCAACGAGCCTCAGGGTTTTTGTTTGCGGTAGTGCATCTCCTTTGGGCATGGGTCAGGCGCAAGCCTGTATCGCTGTCGTAACACCGGAGCACTTCTATCTGATCGACTCAGGCGCAGGTTCTACGGATAACATCAACCGCATGGGGCTGCCAACAGAGCGGCTGCAGGGCCTGCTACTCACGCATTTTCACTCTGACCACATTGCGGAAATTTATGAAGTGAACCTCGGCTCTTGGGTAGCTGGCCGACCAGCACCGCTCATGGTTTACGGTCCTACCGGTGTTGGTGAAGTAACCAGTGCCGTGAACGCGGGCTATCGGCTTGATCGTATTTATCGCACGGGCCATCACGGCGAAGCGTTGCTTCCTCCGGCACTTGGTGTGTTGCAGCACAAGACAATTGCGCCGGGCGTGATTTTCGAAGATGGCGATCTAAAAATCACCGCCTACGCTACCGAGCATCCCCCCATCGAACCGGCGGTAGGCTATCGCTTTGACTATCGCGGTCGCAGCGTTGTCATTTCCGGGGACGGTAATGTAAATGGTGATACCCGCGAAATCGTCGACGATCTAGATCTGTTACTACACGATGCGCTCTCGGTGCCAACTGTTACTGCGCTGTCTGAGGCGCTGGGCGCAGCAGAACGGCCGAGGCAATCAAAAATCGTAGCTGATGTGCTGGACTATCACGCATCTACGGATGCTTTGATTGAACTCGGCGAGCAGTCGAATGTAGATATGGTGGCCTTCTACCATCTGGTACCTGTGCCATTGAACGATGTACTGGAAGATGTTTTTAAACGCGGTATGCCTGACAACTTTCTGCTTGCGAAAGATCTTATGTGGTTTGATCTGCCCATCGATAGCGATGAGATTATTGTCAATGTTCCCTGACAGCATGATTCGCCCAATGGGCAGGATACATACTCTGTGTTTTTGATGTGAACAATGATGACTCATCGGATATGACTGACTGCACTATTGGCAGTGATGCCTCAGGCCTTCGCCGAAAACATTTTGGTTATTAGAAGCTCGCGACTGAGCCGGGATGAGTCGAGATCAATCTTGCGCAGGGAAAGGATACCGAGGTGCGCAATGATCATTTTTCAGATTAGGTCGTTAACATCTGGTGATTTAAACACAATCAAAATATTGAATAAGATAAACCTTAATTGGAAATGCCAGCTATGAAGACTGTACAAATCGAACGAAAATTACTGCCCCTGATGTTGGCTGCGCTGTTGCTGACTGCTTGCTCTCGCGAATCAGAGGAGGCGCTAAGTTTGCCTGCTGACGCGCATTCAAATGCACAGATTATTGCTCAAACAGCAGCCGCTGATGTGCGGTTGCAAGAGCAGGCAAGGAGCGGAAATCGAAGTGCACAAATCTTCGACACGGAAACAAAGCTGCTGCAGCGCGAGCACGAAAAAACAGGTGCTTCAATCAACAAGCCGGTTGAGCGCAAGGCCTATTTCGGTGATTTGCATGTTCACACGACTTATTCTTTTGATGGCTATGCGTTCGGCACTTTGGCAACACCCTATGATGCTTATCGGTTCGCGAAAGGTGAATCGATTTCGAATCCAGCCGGTTTTTTGATGCAGCTCTCCCGTCCGCTGGATTTTTATGCAGTGACCGATCACGCAATGTTTTTAGGTGTCCTCGAAGCAGCTGCAGATACCTCAACAGAATTTTCAAAAAAACCATTCTCCAAGCCATACCATGACCTGAATGCGCCAGAAAACATGGGCACCGGAACGTTTGACGTGGTTAAACGGCTCATGACGTTTAGTTCATTTCTGCCGGAGGCGGTCATGCAGATCCGGTCCGGAGAGTTAGACCGTGAAGAAGTACTGGACGTCGTAAGGACGGCATGGCGGGATTCGATTGATGCGGCAGATCAGCATTACGTGCCTGGACAGTTCACGACATTTGCTGCCTATGAATATACCTCTAGCACGGCTGATATGGGTAATTTACATAGAAATGTTGTTTTTAAAGACACAGAGAAATTGCCTCGAGAGCCGTTTTCTCGTTTTCATTCAATCAACCCGGAAGATCTTTGGCAGTGGATGGATGACCTGAGGGAAAAGGGCGTTGAGAGCCTTGCGATACCTCATAACTCCAATGGCTCAAATGGTCAGATGTTCAAGCTGGTCGATTGGGCAGGTGACCCGTTAGATGACGATTACGCAAAGCAACGAGTCCGAAACGAGCCGATTGTTGAAATCACGCAAATAAAAGGCACGTCGGAAACGCACCCGATATTGTCTTCCCGAGATGAATGGGCAAGTTTTGAAATTATGCCGTATCGCGTTGCGACTAATGCCTTAAGTCAGCCGCAAGGGTCTTACGTGCGCGAAGCGTTGCTAAGCGGGTTGGCGTTGGAACAGCAGGGCATGACGAATCCATATCAGTTTGGTTTTATTGGTTCTAGCGATACCCATTCAGCAGCGAGTCAGAATGTTGAATCAAATTTTGTTTCGAAATTGGGTTTGTTGTCTGGCTCAGGTGAACGAAGAGGCTCTGTACCACAAGCAGGTATTGCAGGAGAAATTAGTTACGTGGCTGACAAGGTGGTCAATGGCATTCGTGGCCGCCCTAATTTGAGAATGAAAATCGACGGAGATGTCTACACGGCAGGTGCCACGCCGACATTTGGTGCCTCCGGCGTGGCGGCAGCCTGGGCAGAGGAAAATACCCGGGAGTCTCTTTACAGCGCGTTTCGCAGGAAAGAAGTGTTTGCAACCTCTGGACCACGGATGCAGATTCGTCTATTTGCAGGCTATGGGTTTGATGAAAGTATGCTGACGCAGTCAGATGGTATCGAGCGCGCTTATGCCACGGGCGTGACGATGGGGGGAAATCTTCGACCGAACGAAAAAGCAGAGGGAGAGCAGCCAAGCCATCCAAGTTTCTTAGTGATGGCATCAGCCGATACTGAAAGTGCGCCGTTACAGCGCTTACAAATGATTAAAGGCTGGGTTGATGCAGACGGTACGCACGAAGAGGTGATCGACGTTGCCTGTGCAGGAGGAGCAAATCCGACAGCAAACCGGTGCCCTGACAATGGTGCAAAGGTTGATGTTAGCAACTGCGCAATCAACGAAGAAACCGGTGCTGGACATTTGTCTGCTTTGTGGCGTGATCCCGCGTTTGACCAAGATCAGCGCGCTTTCTATTACGCGCGGGTGATTGAGAATCCCACTTGTCGTTGGTCTACTTGGGATGCGAACCGGGAGGGTGTCGCACCTCGACCTGACCTGCCAACGACGATTCAGGAACGCGCCTGGTCATCACCCATTCAGTATCTAGCGCAGTAGGAAGTGTTTTGGTGTTAATAGCCGGTAAGTCCTAAAGTGAAAGTGCTATCCAGATTGAATAAGCCATGGCTGCATTTTGTCGTGCTGGGTCTAGTGTTTTATCAGTTCCAACTGGCGATGTTTCCAGAACCCAAGCCTGTTGTCGGTCCCCTGAGTGAAAAACGCATTGCATCTTTAACTGAACAGTGGGCGCGTAGCACGGGTCGTGCGCCCAGCCCAGTGCAGCTAGATAGGTTCGTCGCAGCTGAGCTCGACCAAGACATGTTGGTTCAACGCGCACTGGATCTTGATTATCACCTTCATGATTCAATTGTTTATCAACGTTTGATTCTCAACATGAAATTTTTGCAGCTCGCTGAGGGTAAATCCGATGCTGAGCTGTTTAAAGAAGCGCTTGAAATGCAATTGCATCTTGATGATGAAGTGGTGAAGCGCAGGCTGATACAGATGGTGGAGCAAAGATTGCTGGCCAATAACCTTCCTCCGGCTCCCGATTCGGCTGAGCTTGAAGCAGCTTTTATTGATCGCAAGGAGGCATTAAAACAACCGTCGTTGTACTCGATCGAGCATGTGTTCTTCCCATCAGAGCGGGGAGAGGAGATGTTCGCCGCGATCGCTCGGATAAAGATTGAAAAGCTTGAAGTCAGCGCGGCAAGAAAACTGGGGACGCCTTTTTTACAAGGTCATCGTTTTATCGAACAAACACCAGATCAGTTGGCGCGAAATTTTGGTCAGGGGTTTGCTCGTGAATTGGAATCTGAGCTAAACGTTTCACAGACGCAAAATAAAGCAAATGCAATATCACCTCGGTGGTTGGGGCCTATACAGTCAGCTTACGGGTTTCACTATGTTTGGCTTACAAGTTATACGCCAGCGCGCGAAGTAAAATTGCATGAGGTCAAACAACGATTAATGCAGGATTTAGCATACTTGGCAAACAAGGAAGCGTTGCGATGTGCTGTTGTTGCGCTCAGAGCAGAGTTTGATTGGCGAGGCAACGAGCATATGGCGTCTGGGGAAGAGGACTTATGCAAATGAAATACGCTTACCTCGGCTTTTCGAATCTGATGCTGTTGGCTTTTATGTTGCTACCCAATCAAGCGACCGCACACCGTTTTGCCCCCTCTCTGCTGAAGCTGGTGGAAACGACGGAATACAACTATAACGTGGTGTGGAAAACACCGACTGAAGCCACCAGTAATATACCGTTGCGCCCCAAGTTGCCCGTTAGCTGTGTGGTTGTCAGTGAAAAGCCAGTGGTGCGGGAAGGCACTGGCACTGTCTCAAGTTGGTCGATCAATTGTGATGCACTAGGCGTCGAAGGTTTGATTGGTCAGACGCTCGGTGTAACCGGACTGTCTGAGAATCAAGCCTCAGCGATGGTGATGCTGACCTTAAATGATGGGCGTAGTTACCAGAGTGTTGTAAACAACGAAACACCGGTGTTTTTGGTGCCTGCGCAACCCAGTCAATCTAAAGTGATGACGGAATATACAATGCTGGGCGCTGAACATATTTGGGAAGGTCCTGATCACCTGATGTTTGTCTTCGGTTTACTCTTGCTGGTAGGCGGTGGTTCTCGCTTACTGTGGACCATCACGGCATTTACCGCAGGGCATAGTGTCACATTGGCGTTGATAACGCTTGGATTCTTAACTTATCCCGTGTCGTTGATAGAGTTTGCGATTGCGCTGAGTATTTTTGTGCTGGCAGTAGAGCTCACTCGAGAAGCACAGGTTGAAGGCAAGTTGAGCATTTTCAGGCGTTATCCTTGGTGGTTAGCGGGAGGCTTCGGGTTGCTTCATGGTATGGGCTTTGCCGGGGCGCTAGCGGAGATCGGCTTGCCGCAAGGTAGTGTCCCATTAGCGCTGCTCTTTTTTAATATTGGTATAGAGATCGGCCAGATTACTTTTGTTGCTCTCGCAATCGCCGCTTGGTTGTTACTCAGCAGAGTGCTCGCCAACCAAACAATTGCAGAACGTATCGTAGTCGATCAACATCGGTTGATGATTGTGCCAATCTACTTGCTAGGAGGCTTGTCTGCCATGTGGTGTATTGAGCGTGGTTTGGAAGTGTTGGGTTAAATAAAAAGCTGAGATTAAGGTGGCGATATACCTTAGCCAGACACTCGTGAAATCAATTCAAAGAACTCATCGTAAGCGGCCATTCCCGCAGGCTCACCGCGCTGTGCTGTACGCGCAAGAATGAGTTCGTCAGCAACACCTTCGTATTCATTAATCCGAGATAGGCATTGATCAAGGGTGCCGGTAATGGTCATGGTGTCGATCACTTCATCTGGCACGAGTGCCATTGCCTCTGCAAGGCGGCCCTCCGGCATGAGTTTTGTCGCCTGGTCAGCGAATGTCGAATAACCCAGTTGACGTAGTTGTGAGTCGTAGTAGGGGTGTGGAATCGGGTGGTACAGCTTACATATGGCCGCTCTTGAAGCGTTTCGCGCCATCTCTTCATCTGCGTTGACACTGACGGTTGCAGCTACCGGAAATTGCAGCGTTGCAGGGTCACGCTCAGCCAGCATTGCACCTTCACAAGCGTTGGGTCGAACGATATCGCGTACAAATTCAACTGAAGACATGATGCCGATGCCAACCCCGTCTGATACCTCTCCCGCCAGCTTTACCATTTTGGGGCCAGATGCGGAAAGTAACACAGGGACATCGCTGCTGGCTGGCTCCCAGCTTGCACGCCATCTTATCTTGTGGTTTTTGCCTTGGTGCCGGACAGGTTGACGTGCCCGACCTGAAACCACTGCTTTGACGATTTGCATAAAGTCACGCATTTTTGCCAATGGACGCGATGAATCCAGCCCCATATACAGATCGTTGAAATGCAGATTGCCCGTGCCAACACCAAGCACAAATCTTCCGTGACTGATTTCATTGAGGTCACGCGCCTCGATCCCGGTCATCCAGGGCTCTCGTGCATAGGCGTTGACAATATAAGTGCCGACTTTTGCTCGCTCGGTCACATTAATCACAGCAGCTGCCGTCACAGTGGCGCTACGTCCGGCATCGACGGTGTACAGTGCATCAATACCTGCACTTTCAGCTTCGGAAGCAATGGTTGTCATCGTTCTGATTGAGTTTTCAAACCCCAGCATCATGCCTGTCTTCATGTCGTCTTCCTGTTCAGTCTAAGCGATCTGCGTTTACACGCGGTCAAGTTTCATGATGATAGAGCTTATGCTCACTGCAATACAGAAGTCTAGCTACCAAAATTTACCGTCCGAGATCCGCTTTATCCATTTCCCCATACTCTGCCACTCTACAGAAGCGTGACAACCTAGTGACAGGCTGAAAACGGAAAGGACAGAGGCTTGTCAAAAAAGAGTGGTAGAAATAACATGATGTTTTCTTGAGCAAGCAGCTTGTACGGAAGAGAAAATGTCTAAAGAGTATGAACCGGAAGCACTCGTCGAAATCGAGATTGATTTGGATGCCTATGAGTCCAAACCGAATACGGATGAACGAAGGATCGCGAAGAATGATAGAAGAGAGATTCCCGAACGTAGATTTCTCGAAAGGGTAGTGATCGAAAATCAACCGCGTCGACAGAATTCTGACCGACGCGGTTAGTGTTCAATGGTTATCTGATTGCATAAATCAGTATTAAAAATTACCGGTAACCGAAAAATAGAAAGAACGCGGTTCGCCTACAAAATATCTGTCTGAACCAAAGGCAAAGTCTGCGCGTTCGGCATAAGCTTTATCTGTGAGGTTGATAACTCTTGCGGCTACTCGCCATGTCTGTGAAACATCCATGCCCCATCGGATGTTGAGCAGATCATGACCCTCATAAGGGTTTAAATTTTGCGGGTCTTCGAAGTATTTGCCAAGATGAGTCCACTCTAGCTCGACCAGTCCGCTTTCGCTGTATTGCCACATAATATTTGCAGACCCGAAGTTTCTAGGCGCGGTATCAATGTCGTTGCCATCGATGGGTGTTGTTGCCAAAGGTGGGTTGTTGGCGTATTGGTGAATCGCGTAACTCCAGTTAAATTCGCTAGTGATGCTATCGGTAAACGCAAACTGGAGCCCTAACTCCACTCCCTGATGCTCCGTTTTACCGTTATCGACGTTGGTTCTGGATGAGTCTCTGAATATAAAGTTGTCCTTGTTCATGCGATAAATTGCAAGGTCATATCCAAGTCTGTCGAGGTTGCCCCGAATACCTATCTCGAGACTATCGAGTTCCTCGGAATCAATATCACTGACAACCTGAGTGTTTTGCAAACGATATAGTTCCGTCGCCTGTGGTGCTCGAAATCCTCTGCTTAACTGCAGATACCATTGGGTAGTGTCGTTAAGAAATTGCGAGAAGCTGATTTTAGGAGAGAAATTTCTAAATGTATCCTCTCTGTCTGAAGGGCGACTGAAACGGCAACCGCCGAAGCCGCAGGCTGTGCCGTCATCTTTCGTACGGCCATCCAGTAACTTGTTGTCGTAGTCATAAGTGACGCTTTCATAGCGCCCGCCAAAAGTGAGCAGTATCGAATCTGAAACGGGTAGCTGATATTGGGCGAACACAGCCCAAGTATTCGCATCGACGTCATAGTCGTAGTGTGCACCAGACGGAATCGTATTGACCAAAAAGGCACTGCCGCTGACAGTCGGGTTGGGCTGGAACTCGCTCAGTTGACCGCGGGTGTTTTCTGCGTCAAGTCCAACAATCCATCTATCAACATACCAGGCTGACTGTATGCCAAAGCTTGTATGGCCATTCTTTTCAATTGCCTGACCTGGCAGAAAATGCTGCAAAAATGTCATATCGGTGTCTCGAAAGTAGGGCGTTACGACTATCTCACCACCGCTATCCAATGCTCGTTGTAAGCGAATATTGCCTCTCACTGTCTGAGAATCACGGAACGCTTCGGGATTTGGGTTCTGTTTCCCAGCCTCGCTGTCACGATAACTATCCGCGCCACTGATAAAGCCAGCGGTTTCCTGATTAAGGTTGCTAAAACCAAGCGTTGCTATTGCGCCGAAGCCGCCCATTTCTCCTGCATACTTGATCGTCGCTTTTTGTTGGTCGTATCCTGAGTCGTTTTTATAGCCGCCGTCGCTCGTGCCATTTAGATCAACGCGGAGATCAGCGTAGTTAGCGGTGAACTTCGTACGAAAGTAGTCATGGGGGCCGAATTCAGCGCCAATACTTAAGCGATCCTCAGCTTCAACACTGGGTGTGAGTATATTGATGAGACCATGCATTGCGTTGGAACCATAAAGTGCGCTTGCGGGTCCCTTGATGACCTCGATTGCGCCGGCTTGTTCAGAGTTAGCATCGAACAACTCATTGACATTACAGAACCCACTTGCACGCAGTGGAATACCGTCTTGGGCCATCAGGAACGCACCACAACCTCCGGCACCGGTGAGCACGGGGGAGCGCAGTGCGGTCAGGTGTTCTTGTCCATTGCCGCGGCTAATCCAGGCACCGGATACGCGCTGCAATGCTTCATTAATATGGGTATGGCTGATGAGGTTCAGCGTATCGCCGCTGATCCTTGCAACGTTTGAACTGATCTCCGATGTGGGCTGAGAAATTCTGGAAGCTGAAACAATAACCTCCTCGATTTGCTTGCCTGCACTGCTCATTGGTTCTGCACCTAAACTACCTGCAGAAAACAGGTGTGCTGCTACCAGTACGGGCAGAGTTGGTTTCATATCAATATTCCTAGGGCCAAAAAGTTCGCCAGTATACCCATTTTTTCTCGTCACGACCTCTAGATTGAGCGGCGAAATTAATTACTCAATATCGCACACCGATGAGGGCTATATTTTCACCACGAGGCGCAATTATTTGACAAAGCAGCGTTGATTCAAAGTAACATACGCGACTTGATCGCAGACGAGTGCAAGAGAGAATGAACAACAGCGCGGAGACTAAAAACCAGCTTGGGCAAGAGACTGAGTATGTAACGACATACACTCCCTCATTGCTTGCCCCAATCCCAAGGGCAATCCAGCGTGGTGCGTTGGGTATTTCTAAAGATGCTCTGCCTTTTCGTGGCTTTGACATCTGGAACGCCTACGAATTTACCTGGTTGAATAGTAGAGGCAAACCTGAAGTAGCGTTGGCGCAAATTCAGGTCCCTAGTCAGTCAACAAATATTATTGAATCTAAATCTTTAAAACTTTATCTGGGTTCCTATAGCGGTACCAAGTTTGGTCTTCAGGCAGAGGTCGTCTCTGCGCTTGAGGCAGATTTGACGCTGGTGGCAGGCACTCCGGTAAGTGTCACTTTGCTTTCACCCGACCAGGTGCAACACAACGGCATTGTGCCGACTGCGGGGCAATCTCTCGATCTACTGGATATCGATGTCGACGAGTACGATTGGAATCCGGATTTTCTTGTGCGGGAAAGCGACACCACTGTGCGTGAATCGTTGTACACAAATTTGTTTATGGCGAAATGTCCCATGACCGGACAGCCAGATTGCGCGAGCATCATGATTCAATATCATGGTGCAAGTATCTCCCATGAAGGCATCCTGAAATATTTGATTTCCTATCGTGAACACTCTGAGTTCGCGGAGCAAATTGCGGAGCGCATATTCGTTGATTTGATGAATCGTTGTGCGCCAGACACCCTGACTGTGCAGGCGAGATTTTCACGGCGCGGGGGAATCGATATCAACCCTTATCGGTCTCACGAAGAAAACATGGGTCCTGACGCGCGAAATTGGCGTCAGTAGCGCTACTCACCTCTCCGTGGAAAGAATTTGTTCCTGAGCCACCCAAGCGTGGTGTTGCTACCCAGGGCATAACGATTTATTTGGTCAATTTGATGGGCGAGGGCTGAATGATCGGCAAAAATAGTTTCGCGTTTAATGAGCGCTCGTGATGGATCGAGGGTTTTGATAACCACTGCCGGGTTACCGGCAGCAATTGAGTTTTCTGGTATGTCTCCGGCAACAACAGATCCAGCCCCAATCACGCTGTTAGCGCCGATCCTGACGCCTTTGCAAACGATAGCGGAGTCGCCTATCCAGACATTGTTTTCAAGATGTATGGGTTTCGATGTGCCAACAGCCTTTGTTCTGTCATAGATGTCATGCCAGTCTGCATCGGTTAAATAGCAACCTGCAGCGAGCATGCAATTGTCCTCAATAGTGACCTGACTGGCGGAATCTATCCTGACGCCAGGACATACAAGACAGTGGTCTCCTATGTCGATGTTTCCCTGATGCTGTTCAAAAGTCCATGTGGAAAACGCGACTTTCCGGTCCCGATTGGCAACCACATGTACGTTTTCACCGATCCTGACATTGCTGCCGTGAACTGAAATATTCCACGGCTTCATCAGGTGGTATCCTGAACCGAGGTGACTCAATTGCGGAGCGATAAAATGGTTGGCATACCAATTTTCAAATTTAATATACCAGCGCTTTAACCAATAGGGTCTGTGGTCATTAATCATCTAAAGCATGTGAATCAAAATGTAACGACATAGTAACAGACACAGTCGCGTTCACAGTACTATAATAGTTTTCAACCCAAGGGAAAGAATCAGGTATGATTTCGGTTCATCGTGTGTAACGATCCGCACTAATTGTTGCTTAAGGGATCACCGGTTTTCCTGCGTAAACGAATAAAGTATGGTAGATAAGTCAGAAATTATATCATTTGAAGGTAACAGGCCATTGGCGTCCCAGGATGCACTAGACTTATTGTTATCCCGGGTGTCTGTATCCCGAGTTGGTGGTGAGTTACCATCCACCGACGCATTGCAGAAAATATTTACCGCTGCGCTGCGAGCGCCGGATCATGCCGGATTGAAACCCTGGCGGTACTTGAAGGTTGCCGGCGAACAACGTGAAAAGCTGGGTGAGTTGTTTGTTAGCGCGAAATTGCAGGACGATCCTCACCTTGATCAGGCGGCGATTGATAAGCTGAAAAAAAAGCCTTTGAGGGCGCCACTGGTGATCGTTGTGATTGCATCGATTCAGGATCATCCAAAAGTGCCTGAGATTGAACAGATGCTCTCTGCAGGTGCATCCGCACAAAACATGCTTTTGGCAGCGCACATGCAGGGCATCGGTGCAATGTGGCGAACTGGGTCCATGACCTATCATTCCCGGGTACGGGAAGGACTGGGCGTTGCGCAAAACGAAAAAATTATTGGTTTTATTTATATGGGTTCAATTGAAGGCAAGACGCGACTAGTGCCTGAAATGAATGTGAGTCAATACGTTAAGGACTGGAATTGAGCCAAGCGTGGCTATCCTTCACTGAAATTGATTTACCCGGGAAGTACCCGATTTAGCGATACACTGTCCTTTACCGAGAAAGATAAGTGTAAGGTAAAGGTACCAGAGAAATTACAATGGCGTGATGTTGTCGCTTTAGCGTTAAGCGAAACATCAAGCCGTCAGTCAGAACTTTTTGAGGATGTATAGATGTTAACAGAGCGAAGTTCCCGTCGGGAGCTAGAGGTACAAGATCGACTAATAGATGAGCTCATAGGTATTTGTCGAGGTGTCATAGCAGATGATAACGTTGATGAGCGCGAGGCCATCTTTCTTGGTCAATGGATAGAGAACCACAGGGATATCGCCAACAGATGGCCCGTCAACGTCCTATATGCGCGCATCACAGAAATGTTAAAAGATGGCGTTCTCAGTAAAGATGAGCAAGGTGAATTGCTTAGGACGCTGCAGGAATTGACGGGCGAAAGCTCCACCTATCAGGAACCCAATCGTTCCACTACTTTGCCCATAAATCGTCCGGCACCAGATATTGAATTTGCGGGTAAAACATTTTGCCTGACGGGGCAATTTGTATTCGGTTCGAAAATTGAGTGCGAAGAAACGGTTGCAGAACTTGGCGGTATGGTTGACCAGGCGCCAACGCAGGATACGGATTATCTCGTTATTGGAGAGGTGTGTAGTCCTGAGTGGGAACACACTTCTTTTGGTAAGAGTATTGAAGTCGCTGTTGAAATGCAGAGCCAGGGTCACGACATCAAAATACTCTCGGAAGAACATTGGGTCGACTGCATGTAGTCATCTCGTCGTTGCAGTTAACGAATCGAGATACATTTAATTTCTACTTTACTGTTAAGGGTCAACCCGCTCGCGCCCAGGGCACTTTGCGCCGGGCGATGACTGCCGAGTGCCTCGATATAGGCTAAATTGATAGCGCCCCACTCATTCATATTCGCAAGGAAAATCGTGCACTTGACTATTTTTCCAGACTTCAGCCGTATTGTTTGAGGACGCGAAAAATGTTTTTCATGGTTTCACGGGTTGCCTTCTGAATAACCCCCTTGTCAACAGAAAGCGCTCCGGTTTGTTGCCGATTTGCCCTCACAGGTAAAGCATTTCTCCGACAGCGACTGCCTCGGAAACAGGAAGATTGAGTGCTTTTGTTTTCATGTTTTATTCTCGTCTATTCTTGTGGGGAACCCGTCCATACTTTCTCGATTAACTGTTTGCCAGTATGCTTCAATGCCTGCCTGACCTTTCTTATCAGTCCATTTAGTCAGGGTGTCGCGCTCTGATTTGTATTCATAAAAAGGTACGGCATAGCCACAGGAGGTTTGCACGATGTCAATGTTAACTTCGAATATCTGTCGTGCGCCAAGTGTCTGCTCGAAACCTGATATCGCTTCTGGCCATTCGGTATCTGCCGGGTGAATTGTTTTGGCATCACCATATATGCGTAGTATCAAAGGTTGACGATCGAAGGAACAGAACATGAGGGTCATTCTATTAGACTTGAGCAGGTGAGCGGCCGTTTCGTTTCCACTGCCGGTAAGGTTCAGCCACCTAACCCGATGACCATCGATAACTCGAAGTGTATCTGTGCCCTTAGGTGACAAATTTACTTGTCCTGTTTCCGCAGCAGTTGCGACAAAATAGATGTGCTGTTGTTGAATAAACGTAATGTGTTTCTGATTGAGTGACTTGAACCGTTCAGCCATACCATTTACCCCCGGGTCTAAATTAAGTTTAAATAGTGTGTCACAAATACCCAGACTAAAACGCCAATACATTCGAAACAAATATTGATGCGTACTTGTGCCAAGTAAAACTTAACATGGATAGAAAACCACAGCTAAGTCTTTTCTAACAGTCGCCCAAATAGCCCCGCGGGTCGGCGGTGTGCAGTTTTTAGCGCGGGCGATTCGGCACTTAGCGATAAGAGCCTGCTGGCTAGTGAGGCAGACAAGCGAGGCCTGAATTGATGTTGAGGTCAAGCAGACCGAGGTATATTAATGTCTGCTGAGGTTATCTGAATCGCTCTGGCGATATATCCAAGAGATGTTTTTCTCGGTGTAGCTGGGTGATGATGTTGTTTGATCCACAGATGAGATGACATGTGATATCGGCGAGGGCAGGGGCAGATTGAACCCCGTAACCACCTTGACCTGCTAACCAAAAGAAACCTTCCTGACCTGGTTCATAACCCACAACGAATGTTTTGTCCGAGGCGAATGTTCTTAGTCCTGCCCAGCTATGGTTAATTTTTGATACCTCCAGCTGACTGATTTTTTGTACCCGATCTATCGCGATTGCCAGGTCCATTTCGTCAGGATAAGCATCGCAGGGTTCAAATGGGGTCTCATCGGCTGGTGAAATCAGTAACTGGCCAGCTTCTGGTTTAAAATAGAAGTTCTCATCTACATCGATGACCAAAGGCCAATCGGTAATATCTATTTTAAGCGGCGCATCAATAAGCAGTGCTGAGCGCCTGAAGGGTTTCATTGATAAAGGCGATATACCTGCCATCACAGCCACTTCGTCGGCCCATGCGCCTGCGGCGTTGATGATGGTTGGTGCTGAGTACTCCGCACTTGGGGTCGTAATATGCCAAAGTCCATTCCGCCACTCGATATGCTGTACCTCAGAATCACATATTAGCACTCCGCCGTTAGAACGAAACTGACGCAGGAAACCCTGAACAATGGCATCAACATCAAGGTCGCCACCGGTGCAGTCTAGAGCGCCGCCATAGATCTGGGCGCTATCGATAATTGGCACTCTTTGAACCAGCTCGTCTGCTGAAAGTTCACTTAAGTGACTTGATTTGTTGAGCATGTTTGCCAAGGGTTGTTGTTGAGCGTGGCTTGCGATGAACACGCCATCTCTTGGTTTAAGCAGCGGTACTTCAGTGAAGCCATCCGGGGGTGAACGGTAAAACGCTTCCGACGCCGACGTCAGGTTACGCACGACTTCGTTACCATAAGCCGGCGCAAATACGGCTGCAGATCTTCCCGTTGCGTGATAGCCTGTCGTCGGCTCTTTTTCTAGAATGGTGACATCGCAATATTGCGATAACTGCGCACCTGCGGAAACCCCGGCGATGCCTCCGCCAATAATGATGACTTCTGATTGTTTGGACATTGGTCTTTGACTCCAGGTGATCGCGTCAGTTTGAGTGCGCTATTTCTCTCACGTTAGAATTAATGGCAGTTTCATTTTCTGGCGCGTCATGATTCAACCGGAGGCATGAGTTCAACCGGCAGAGGCGCACGCCTGAAAGATTTTTTTGGCCCGTAGTAGGTTGAAAGATAGTCGAGAATTTTGTCCTCATTTTCACCCAGCTGCCAAAGCCCCTGTTTTTCTTGCATCCAGCGAATCATGGATAGCCACCCCTGACGATCTGCTCTGTTCTGGGTGACTAATTTTAGAGAATGACAGGGAATACAGGTTTGAGAGACGATTTCTGAACCAGCACCAGCTTTCAATTCGTCCGAGGAAACGGCGTAATCGGTCATTGCTGATGCGAGTAAAATGAAGATCAACCGCGGGGCCAGATGTTTCACGCAGTCACCCTGACAGCGACTCTGTGGCATGCGTTGTTAAGGTAGCCGCGTGGATTCCAACCGGGAACAACCATGGGCTGCTGACGACCCTGATCGTCTGTTGCCCGCGCCCACACCTCGAAGTAACCCTGTTCGGGAAATGTTATCTGTGTGCGCCAGTTTTGCCATGCGAGCCTGTTAGCGGGTTTTGATAGTTGTACTTTTTGCCAGGTCTGTCCAAAGTCAATTGAGACCTCCAGCTGGGTCACGCCGTTGTCGCCTGCCCATGCATGGCCTGAGAGCGGTAAAGGGTCGGTGAGCCCGTGAACAATACCGGACCTAGGCGATGTGATGAGTGATTTTACCGGCATGGATTCTATGACACACATGTCTGAGGCGGCAACTTCTGTTCCCGCGGCAACAGGCTTGCAGGGCACGCGATATGAAAAACCACCCATCTTGGGTCCGTCGTGCTCTCTGTTTCTGACAACAATTTTCTCTAACCACTTTCCTGAGGTAGAAGCCGGCCAGCCGCCAAAAACCAAACGAAGTGGATAACCATTCATCAAAGGTAAGTCTTCGCCATTAATAGCCCATGCGATGAGAGACTCATCTTCCATGGCTTTTAGTATGGGTACGCCTCGGCTGATGGGCTTTTTGGCAGGGTCTCCTGAAAGATGGGTATCTTTACCATAATAACCAATGTACACAGCATCATCTTTTACACCCGCGGCGTTCAATACGTCCCGTAATCGAACCCCGGTCCAGCTTGGGCAGCCGACAGCCCCAGTACTCCATTGGTTCCCGCGCGCTGGGGGATTGAATTCCGATCGGCCGTTGCCGCCGCATTCCAGGACTAGCTGGTAGGTGTGGTGTTTAAATCTGCTTTTCAGGTCGTTCAGGTCGAGGATCATTTTTCTCTTAACCGATTCCCCCTCGATCGTCAGTTGCCATGTGTCAGCATTAACATCTGTCGGTGGAATACCGTTGTTACGGACAAATAGTCGCATCGCCGAAGTAATATCTTCGTCCAGTAGGTGTGCGGGGGTTTCCGCATTTACCGGGCGGTCATTCAAGATTGTTAGGCCAGTATGTTTCCCCTCAACAAAAAACTGTTTGACGACACCGCTAACTTTCCCCGCAACTTGCTCGGCAAATAGTGATGGTGCCGACAGTAAACTGCTCATGCCTGCGGTGAATTGCGTTAGGTTTCGGAGGAATGTTCGTCGACTTTTGTTCGCCCCGCGATGTTGTTTTTCCATACTTATCCTGCCTATCTAAATATTTCAGCAAAGGCTCAAGCCTGGTGACTAGTCACCAGGTCTCGGACCTTACCCGGCGTTGTCCGCTCAGTTTAACGACCGTTGCAGCGGTGCGCCAGACAATCGTGTGGGGCAAATTGACGAAAGCAGATGCCATTTCTGATAGTGTACCTCTATCGGACGCCTTTCAGATGGCAGACTTGATATGTCGATGAATACGCCCGACAAGATCAGATAGTTGAGGTAAGCACTTATGATTGAATTGTATACTTGGCCGACACCAAACGGCCGCAAAATATCGATAGCGCTAGAGGAGTTTGAGCTGGAATATAACCCTCACGCAATCAATATTGGTAAGGATGAGCAGTATGACCCAGCGTTCCTGAAAATCAGTCCCAATAACAAGATTCCGGCCATTATCGATAAGGCGACGGGGCGTTCTATGATGGAATCTGGCGCTATCTTGTTGTACCTAGCGGAGACCTACGACAAATTTATGGGTGATGATCGGTATGAAACGCTTGAGTGGTTGATGTTTCAGATGGGTGGTCTGGGACCGATGCTGGGCCAAGCGCATCATTTTCTTCATTATAATCCGGGTAAGGCGCCCTATGCGGACGAACGTTATAGGGCTGAAGCCAGACGTTTATACGGTGTTCTCAACAAACGCCTGTCCGATAAGGAATACCTTTCGGGCAGCTATTCAATAGCAGATATGGCGACTTGGCCCTGGATATCGCGTTATGAATGGCAGGATATTGATTGGCAAGACTACCCATCGCTCAAGGAGTGGTATGTCAAAATTGCGCAACGAGCCCCCGTGCAACGCGGGTACAAGGTACCGATAGAGATGAATGCGATCCCGATGCCGGATTGATACTAGGTAGCCCACTCAATGGCAACGTTCAGTGTTGATGGTCCGCCGAGCTGACCGAATTCATTTTCGCTGCCAGGCTTTAGTTTGATGCCGTTCATATGTTTGATCATTGAGGCAGCGACAATTTGGCCTTCAAGGCGAGCGAGGTGTGCACCCAAGCAATTGTGAATGCCGAAACCAAATGCTAAATGTGGATTTGGATTTCGATCAATCTTGAATTTCTCCGGCTCATCAAAAACCGATTCATCCCGGTTTGCGCAAGCGATCATCGGAAGAAGCATTTCATTTGCAGGTATCGTAACCCCAGCAACTTCTACATCGCGCGTTGTTTTACGGATAGTGACTGAGAAAGGTGAATGTACCCTGAGGGTTTCTTCGACGAACGTCGGAATCAGCGCCGGGTTATCTTTCAACTCCGCAAAGGTGTCAGGCATATCATTGAAAACTCTGACGATGCCCGTGATGAGTCCAGTAGTGGTCTCATTGCCCGCAATCAGTAGCAGACGACAAAAACTTAGAAGCTCCTCATTACTCAGCTTGCCATCCTCGGTTTCTGTAGCGATAAGGCGGCTAAGCAGATTATCTCTCGGTGTATCGCGCAGCGCAGCAATGCGTCCTAGAAAGTATTTATCCATCTGTTCACTGGCGGCGCTTGCCTCCGGGCTCGGATTTGCAAGCAGAATCTCGCCGATATTGCTGAAAATGGTATCTGACCACTCTTTGAACTTACGAATATCCCCGTCTTCAACACCGAGCATGTAGGCAATAACGGTGACGGGCAGAGGTGCAGCCAGTGCTTCGACCAGTTCTGCTTCCTCCGACTGTTTCATGGCTTGCATGAGATCTTCACAGCGTTGCTCTATTAGCCTCCGCTGGCTTTCAATATGCCCCGGCTTAAACGCATAGCTAACCAGTTTTCTCAGGCGATTGTGAATCGGCGGATCACTGAACAACATGCTTGGCGTGGTACGTTCTTCTTCGGGCACCAGAGACACATCAGAGGAGTAAGTTGCATTGTCCTTGAGTACCTGCTGGACATCTTTATGTCTGGCGACCTGCCAAGCCCCATCGGGTTCCTTATAAACCGGCCTGTTAGCTCTTTGATCGCGGTATGTCTCGTAGATATCTGGTTGCGTGGTGTCGCTCATGTTTGTGCCGTGGAAGTCCGTGAATGCGAAAGTTAGCTGCGTTAATTAACGGGTCGCTGTAAGCGTAATATTGGGTAGCGAAGGTATAAAATCAAGTCCTGAATCGGCAACCTCCTAGATAGCAGTCCTTATAGCCTGACATTATATGCTTCTCGAGTGTTCTGGAAGTGCTCAAATGGGAACTTGATTGGAACAGCTTCGAGTGCTGCCAGCAGCATTATGAAAAGTGCCTCCCATCACGCGCAGGATCTGGTTAGCCGTGTGCAGGGGCTTGATTGATTAAGGTGAAAAAGAGTTTCGGCGATAGTTAAGTTCGTTGGAGACGAAAATATGAACTACCCAGACGAGGTTATGCTAACCAGCCAGACAATCGCTTGGGAGTAAAGCATTGAAGGGCAGAGTAGTCGGCCTGTATCCGTTTCTTTAAGAGAAGTGGTACCATCCGGCTCCGCAACAATCAAAGCTATCATGAGCCGTTCACGAAGGAGGCCAAATGCCAATTAGTAAAGAAATTCACCTAAAATCTCGCCCGAAAGGTTTACCCACGGCAGACAATTTTGAGTTTGTCGACGTCGATATCCCTGATCCTGGTGAAAACGAAGTACTGGTTCAGAATATCTACATGTCCGTAGATCCTTATATGCGAGGTCGAATGCGTGAAGATTTTGCGCTAGACCAGGTACTGGCTGGGGGTGCTGTTGGTAAAGTCGTGGCCTCGAACAATCCGGGTTTTGCGGTTGGTGACTACGTCAGTAACTTCTCTGGCTGGCGAGAATATTTGACTTCTGCGGGTTCAGATTTAAGCAAGGTGGATATTTCGCTTGCGCCACTCAGCAGTTACCTCGGCGTCATGGGTATGCCCGGTCTCACAGCTTATGGTGGGTTACTGGTCACCGGCGAACTGAAAGATGGCGAAACAGTATTTGTTTCCGCCGCTTCCGGTGCCGTGGGCAGTGTTGTTGGACAGATCGCCAAGGTGAAGGGGTGTACTGTTATCGGCAGTGCTGGTTCAGATGATAAGGTCGAGCAATTAACTGGCGAATTTGGGTTTGATCATGCTTTTAACTACAAAACCGCCAATCCTCTCGCTGAGCTTCGTAAAGCTGCACCGGCAGGCATTGATGTCTACTTTGAGAATGTCGGTGGTATTCAGCTCGAGGCTGCGCTCACCCACATGAAAATCAATGGTCGTATTCCCATTTGCGGCATGATCTCAACCTACAACGATGACGGAACGCCGTCTCCTGGGCCTCGTAACTTGACGGAAACGATTTATAAATTCATTACGATGAAGGGTTTTGTTGTGTCGGCATTTGCCGCTCAGCAACCGCAGTTTGTTCAGGATATGTCGGGTTGGATAAAATCCGGAAAAATGAAATATCATGAAACGATATTTGAGGGTATTGAGAATGCACCTGCGGCGTTTATCGGTTTGTTCGATGGTACTAACAACGGTAAGATGTTGGTGAAACTTGCGCAGGAATAGAGGCATTTGATACGAAAAAGAGTCGGCCTTGAGAGGTGTCCGGCTCTTTTCATTTTTTTGCTCGTATTCAGCCCGAATTGGGCCTGCACAAACGTCCACTGGTTTCTATCTCCATTCTGCTTTCTCAGGCACCCCTGAAATTTCCCTTGCGACTGCAAACCGAAGTTGCTGACGTAAATAACGCGCGCTGCCCTAGCAATGATCTGTGAGTGATGAATGTTCGGTTGCCAGCGACTTATAAACACCATACCCTGCGCTCATGTTTTTTAATCAAAGAGAATTTGTTACTGAAGCAAAGCAGTTGATGAAGCTGGGTGTGCCCATGGTCGCCACGCAGCTTTTTATCATGGGTATGGGATTCGTCGATACGGTAATGGCTGGACGCTATAGCTCTGAAGATCTCGCGGGTGTGACCATGGGTGGCAACGTGTTGTGGCCACTGTTTATGTTTTCCTCGGGGTTAACCATGGCACTGGTGCCGATTGTTGCTCAGCTTCGTGGCGCAAACAAGGTCACCGATGTGGGCGAGAAAGCCCGACAGGGCTTGTGGGTAGCCTTCGTGATGAGCTTTGTTGTGGTCGGTATGATGTTGAATGCAGAGCCTTTTTTTATTTGGCTCGGTGTTGATGCCGCCGTGATCCGGATCGCTGTTGATTATTTGTATGCCTGTGCTTGGGGTGTGCCTCCTGTCATGATTTATGTCTCACTCCGTTTCGTCGCGGAAGGATTAGGCCACACGAAACCGCCCATGATGATTGCCGCAGGTGCCCTTACGATAAACATACCGATTAACTACATATTCATTTATGGCAAGTTTGGCGCGCCGGAACTCGGTGGTGTTGGTTGCGGCGTAGCCACTGCGACCGTCTACTGGTTTGAGCTGATAGTCATGATGTTTGTTTTGCGCATGTCGTTTTTTAGACAAACCGGTCTACTGGAGAAATTTAGCTGGCCTCACCTAAAGGGAATCAGAGACATTCTAAAAATAGGTTTGCCAATCGGCGCGCAATCATTCGTTGGCATGATGGTTTTTTCAATTGTCGGCTTCCTCGTCGCGGGCATCGGCGTGACAGAGTTGGCTGCTCACAGCGTTGCCGGTAATCTCAATTGGCTAACCTATGTCATTCCGATGGCGCTCGGCTCAGCGGTGAGTATTCGCATTGGTTTTGCTGTTGGCGCACTCGATTCTGATGCGGTGAAGGGAATTATCAGAACGGTCTATCAGGTGACCCTTTGCTATGCCGTTGTTGTCAGTTGTCTGTTGATCTTTGCCAGATTTTCTCTTGTCTCGCTTTATACTAGAGATCAGGCAGTGATAGTCCTGGGTGCGACGCTGATGTTGTTTGTTGCGTTTTATCAGATTTTTGATGATCTGCAGGCCATAACCGGCGGTATTCTGCGAGGATTTAAAGACACGATGGTACCGATGCTGATTAGTCTGGTGAGTTACTGGCTTATCGCTATCCCTGTGGGTTATGTGCTTGCAGAAGGCATATTGTTTGTCGCGCCTATGGGTGTTTATGGTTACTGGAGTGGATTAACCTTTGGCTTGTTCCTCGCCGCGAGCGTCTCAGGAACCCGACTCTACTTTACCGCCCGCGTGCAGTTGAATGAGATTCGAAGAGGTGGTTTTATAGTCGAGAGGAGCTGAATCGATATGACTACGATGTTGGAACGTGCCGTCGAATTGGGACCGTTGATAAGGCAGTATGCAGACCAAGCAGACAGAGAACGCCGCCTCGCGCCGGAGGTCGCCACTGCATTTGCGACCAGTGGTCTATACAGATTACCCGCACCGAAAAAATTCGGTGGTGCTGAAGCTGATCCAATGATCCAGGTTCAGGTCATCGAGGCGGTCGCCCGCGCTGATGGAAGCGCAGGATGGAATCTGATGATCGGTATCGAACACTTCGCCATGATCAAACCCGACTTTCTTTGGTGTGACGAACTCATCGCAGACCCACATATTGTCATTTCAGGATCTACCGCGGCAACTGGACGTGCTGACCGCGTTGAAGGTGGATACCGGGTGTCCGGGAAGTGGCAATTTGCCAGTGGGGTCCACAACAGCCGACTGTTTGCAGCGACTGTCGCTATTTATGACGATGGTAAAAAGCAGAGTTACCCTCCGAGAATTTATGCCCTCATAAAAGATGGCGACTTCGATATTATTGATGCGTGGCAGGTTGGGGGTATGCGTGGGTCAGGCTCCCACGATGTGGTTGTGAATGACGTTTTTGTGCCCGAAGGACACATTATGGACCATACTGCGCACACCTCCAGTGACACACCGCATGCGCGTTTTCCCCCTGCACCGCGACTGAGCTATAACAAGGCGGCAGTGGCGTTTGGCATTGCCCGGCATGCGCTGGACGAGTTCTATGTTATTGCGCTTCAAAAGAAGCCGCGATTTTCCGCCAGCAAGTTACATACCAGACCTTTTGTACAAGATGCTGTTGCCCGTGCAGAAATTCGCCTGCGAGCGAGCAGGGCATTGGTGCTCGAATTGACCGAAACCTTGTGGCGCTGCGTCTGTGAAAAAAATGAAATACCATCTGATCAGAGAGCTCTTTTCCATATAGCCTGCAGCGACAGTGCACAGGCTTGCGCTGAGGTTGTGGATCTTGTCTGTGAAGCGGTTGGTACAACAGCAAACGAACTTGATTCACCTTTAGAGCGTATCGCGCGAGATGCCCGTGTCGTCCGTCAACATATTACAGTCGCGCCCCAGCATATTATCGATGGTGGCAGGGTATTACTCGGTCTTGAACCGAATGAAGTGATGCTACGTGACTGAGCACCATGACCTCAAGGAGAAAGGATGCCGATTAAAATTGACCCCACAACAGGTGTTAAATGTTTTAACACGCGAGCGGCCAAATCCACCGATAAAATTAAGGGGCAGGGATATTCCGTTGTTACTGATGAATCACTAATTACGTTACCAGAGCCGCCACCCGGTGCGACGTTTAATGCAGAGGAGCAGGCCAAATATCGCGAATTCAAGGAGGCGCGAGAGGGTGTTGCAGACTATATGGCCATGGAGGGTGAATTCGCCAAATACCTGGAGGACGTTTACTCCGAACCACCGATTCAACGAGACTTGCTGACAGATGAGTGTGAAGTCCTAGTTGTGGGTGCTGGGTTTGCTGCGCTACTACTCTGGTACCGTCTCAAACAAGCCGGTTTTAAGGACGTACGTTTTTGTGAAAAAGGCGGTGATGTTGGTGGTACCTGGTACTGGAATCGCTACCCGGGTATCGCCTGCGATGTTGAATCCTACAGCTATCTGCCGTTGTTGGAGGAAATGGGCTATATCCCCACGATGAAATTCGCCTCTGGCTTTGAAATTCTTGAATATTGTCAGCGCATGGCCGAAAAGTTTGGATTTTATGATCGGTGTTTGTTTCACACGACGGTGGAAGAAACGCGGTGGGATGAAGACGCTGCACGCTGGACCGTAAAAACCGACCGTGGAGATGCGATGAAAGCCCAATTTGTCGTGCTCGCCAATGGTATTTTGACGACACCAAAATTGGCCCGGATTGACGGCATGGAAAGCTTTAAAGGCGACGCTTTTCACTCCTCGCGCTGGAATTATCACGTTGATCTGAAGGACAAGAAAGTGGGTATCATTGGCACCGGTGCAACAGCTGTACAGATTATTCCCGAAATAGCCAAAGAAGTTGCAGACCTTTATGTCTTTCAGCGTACGCCGTCAACGATTGATGTGCGAGATCAGCGAGTCACAACGGAAGAAGAGGCGCAACGTTGGTTGAATGAACCCGGTTGGGCTGTAGCCCGTCGTGAACGTCTGGCGACTATCTCGGCGGGTAGAACAGCCTTGAAGGCGAATGACGACTTTCTCTCGGGGAAAATTGATCACGTCAAAGCGCCCAAGGTGCATGCGACACAATTGCCACCAGAAGAGCTGATAGCGCGTCAACTCAATACAAATTTTCGGATTATGGAACAAATTCGCGGTCGGGTTGATGCTGTGGTTGATGATCCCGAGGTTGCCGAATTGCTAAAGCCCTATTACTCCTACGGCTGTAAAAGGCCGACTTTTCACGACCAATACTTGCCTTCATTTAATCGACCTAATGTTCACTTGATTAATACAGCACCTGCCGGCGTGAGCAAAATCAACGAAACTGGCGTGGTCCACAATGGCATTGAATACCCGGTTGATGCGCTTATCTACGCAACCGGTTTTCAGTGGATGGGAACCTCTACTTTTAACATGGTGACAGGTCCCGGTGGCCGAACTTTGAATTCGAAATGGAAAGAAGAAGGTACGAAAACTTTCCTCGGTATGCACAGTGCAGGATTTCCCAACCTGTTGATCATGACGGGTCCCCAGGGTGGTGGTGGACAGTTTAATTTTACCCGTGTTTGTGAAATGCATGCGACTTATGTGACATGGATGTTAACCGAGATGCGAGATCGTGGTCTTGAAACTGTCGATGTAAAAAAAGAATTCGAAGACGAATATGCTCATCATTGTCGAGAAATGGATCTGTTGTCACAGCCGCTGCGAGACTGTTACTCGTATTATAACGGTGATGGTTCTGCCGAGCCTGGCAGTCTCGCATACTACGGCGGAGGTGATCGTTGGCACGAACGTCGCAAAGCGGCACAGGCGTCTCTTGATCCCTATATTTTCAAAAAGCAATAGTTCAGGTCGAACCACGATGAGCGAAACAACAACTAAGCAGAAATTGCCGAGGCTCGTGGAGGCAATTACGCGGGACTTTCCGCAGCGTATTGCCAGACGGTTTTATACGCAGCTGAGTAAAAACGTTATAAGATAAAGCGTATGTTGGTTTGTTGCATCGACGAAAAAAGACAACAGGAGTCAGCAAGTGAGCGGAAGAGTATCGAATAAGATCGCGCTGATTACCGGCGGGGCATCGGGTATCGGGCTTGCGACCGCAAAGTTAATGGCAGCAGAAGGTGCCCGGGTGATTATTGCTGATATTAATGAGGTGGCTGGAAGTCAGGTTGCAAAAGCAATTGGTGGCATGTTTTACGCGCTTGACGTCAGCGATGAAAGTGCATGGATGAACACAATGGAAAACATCGCCGCCGAGTATCCTTGTTTGGATATCCTGGTGAATAACGCCGGGATCTCTCCCCACGATACTATTGAAAATTTCAATCTCGATAATTGGCGTCATGTTCATTCAATTGTTGCCGAAAGTGTTGCCCTCGGAAGTAAACACAGTTTGTCTCTGCTTCGGCAAAGTGAGGCGGCGGCAATCGTTAACCTGTCATCGGTGGCTGGTATGGTCGGTGCTGCGAATTATGCATCTTATGGCTCGGCGAAAGCTGCGGTACGTAACCTGACTAAATCGATCGCAATGCACTGCGCGCAAAAAGGTTACGCAATCAGGGCAAATTCAGTACACCCCGGATCCATTGATACTCCAATTCTTGATGCAGACAAGGCAAAATACGGTGAGCGGGCGATTACCGCGCGTGAGCAAAGTATCCCCTTGGGACGGCTTGGGCAGGCAGAAGAAGTCGCCAATGCAATTTTGTTTCTTGCTTCTGATGAAGCGAGCTTTATCACCGGCACAGAACTCGTCGTCGATGGCGGATTCACTGCACGTTGACGGGGAAAAAATACGATATTTAGCACAATACCAACAGCCATAAAAAACAGGAGAATAGTAATGTCCGAAGCACTGGAAAAAGCACTGGAGATCATGACGTCGAGACTGGGCGAGCAGACCTCTCAGAGCGAATGGTTTGAAGTAACACAAGCACGTATTAACGACTACGCAGAAGTATCGATGGATCATCAATGGATACACATCGATGTGGAACGCGCGAAGGCCGGTCCTTTCGGCGCACCCATCGCACACGGTAATCTGACCATCGCCATTATGGGGCAGTTACCTATCGCTTCTGTCGCTGAGGGTCCCAAAATTGAAGGACAGAAACTGGGTATTAATTACGGATTTGATCGTATTCGGTTCCCTTCTCCTGTGCCTGCTGGTACAAGAATTCGTGCCACTAGCACGCTGCGAAGAGCCGAGGTAAAAGGCAATATGATTGAGACCATGAATGAGGTTGTTGTAGAGGCTGAGGGCAGTGACAAACCTGTCTGTGTCGCGGAGAGCGTTGGCCGGATGGTGTTCTAGTATTTTCTGGTTTGGTGTTTGTCGGCAAGTCAGTCCGGCAAACACCGGCCAATGACAAAAGGCTTGCTGACGCTAAGGATCGCCGTATAGTGAAAGGGAATTTTTTTGAGTGGTGACATGCAACTGGTTCTGACGGAAAACAGACACCTAAGAATAGCCAGCTTCACGATCTTCTATGTGGCTCAGGGTTTACCGATAGGACTGTTGATGATTGCCATACCTGCATGGTTGGCAGGAGCGGGCGCGACAGCAACAGAAATCGCCTCTTACGTATCCCTGGCTGGTTTGCCTTGGGGTTTAAAGCTTTTCGCGGGTCCAATCATGGACCGCTTTTCCTATCTTTCGATGGGTCGCAGAAGACCTTGGGTTGTGTTGTCCCAGGGTGGCTTGTTACTTGCGCTCTTTTCAATGTCGCTAACACCTGATCCAATTAACAGTGTTTGGCTTCTCTCGACGATGGCTTTTCTCGTTAACATGTTTGCTGCGGTTCAGGATGTTGCCGTCGATGGGATGGCGATTGATGTGCTTGAACCTGACGAAAGAGGCTCTGCGAATGCTTTTATGGCCTGCGGTCAGGTTGTTGGTTTCTCCGGCTCTGGCTTCGTCACCGCTCACGCGCTTGAATACGGTGGCCTCGCACTCGCTTGTTTTATTGTCGCCTTCGGTGTCGCCTTGATTCTTCTTTGGTCGATTTTGATAAAAGAACGTTCGATGGAAAAGCGGCTGCCTTGGACACAGGGAGAACCGGCCCCGCGATCGATAGAAATACAAGCGGGAAGCTGGAGAGAGATTTTTTCGAATCTCATACGTGTCATGTTTTTACCAACGAGTCTGATACTAATGACAACAGCGTTATGCTGGGGCATGACTCAGGGCGTTTGGGAGTCCTCTGCACCAGTCATTCTTACTCAGGAGTTAGGTTACGAAAGTACCGTTTACTCCAGCTGGTTTTCCGCGGTGAGTTTTGTTTCAGCGGTGCTGGGTTTATTGTTAGGACGATTTATCGATCGTTCCGGCGCGCAACGCTTTCTTTTTTTCGGCATAGCCGGTCTTGCAATCAATTATTTGTTTGCGGCTATTTTTTCAGATTATTGGGTGTCGCCCATCTATCTGGTGATCATTGTTTGTTGTTATTCGCTGGCAGGCCAGATGGCCTTTATTTCGTTTATCGCGCTGCATATGAACGTTTGTTGGGAGAGAGTTGCCGCGACGCAATTTGCGATTTACATGGCTTGGTCAAACCTGTCTAAATCGATTGGTGCTGGCATTTATGCTCAGTTTAATGAGTACATTGCGTTGACCGATTTGCCTTTTGTCTTGGGCGCAATCTGTGTATTGGGTATGTGTCTGATCGCGATGATAGATATGCCTAAACACCAACAGCAATTAAGTCATGTCAATCAGTCGCAACCCGGAATTTAGTCCGTGACCTGCGCGCATTGTTGCTGGTATTGCGCCAATGATTTTTGTTTGACGTGACCAAATCCGCGGATTTGTTCCGGTAGGCGAGCCATTTGAATCGTCTCATCAAGGTTTTTGGGTGAAAGCGCGGCCAGCCTATGATCAATCATTGATTCGTACTCGCTGATCAACTCGCGCTCGCGGCGTCTTTCCGCGGAATAACCAAAAATGTCAAAAGCCGTCCCTCTCAACCACTTTAGGTGTGCAAGTAGTCGAAAGCCGTTCATCATCCAGCTGCCGAATTCTCTTTTTGTAGGTAAGCCAGTCGAAGGATGTTTGCGGCTGAGCAGCGGTGGCGCCATATTGAACTTTAATCGGTAGCCCGGTTCGAATTGAGCATCCAGCTTTTTCCTGAAGTCGGTGCTGGCATATAGTCTGCCAACTTCATATTCATCTTTATAAGACATCAGCTTTGCCAAATTATCGGCAACCGCGTAGCTCAGTTCCTCTGATTCCAGCCCAAGCACTTGCTCAACGCTCCTTGTCTTGTTGACGGTGGCGAGATAGCGGTCTGTCCATGCTTTGTTTTGATAGCCGGTAAGATGTTTTGAGCGATGTTCGATCAGCTCATCAAGCGTCAGTTTGTTGGTTTCAACAATTGATTCTGGGAGCAGCGCTCTCGTCTTCTCTGGATCGTGAGCGAACAAACGGCCCAGTCGAAGCGCAGTCAGGTTAAACTCAACTGCAATGCCGTTGAGGGTGATAGCCTTCTCCAGCGCTTCCACTGAAACCGGCAGCAAAGCTTGTTGAGCGGCATAGCCCACCATAAACATATTGCTGGCAATGGTGTCTCCCATGAGTTTGAGCGCGAGGTTGGTTGCGTCGACAAACCACGCCATATCTTCGCCCGTCCGAGCGGTAATAAGTGAGGCTACGTGATGAGCATTAATCTGCAAATCCCGATCAAATTGAAATGCTGCTGTGGGTTGAACCGCGGAGTTACCAACAATTTGAGTACGTCCGCTTCGATAGGTAGGCGCGGCATCACCAGCCAGAGAAGCAACTAGATCGAAACCCAGAATCAGGTCTGCCTCGCCCGCGCCAATACGCTGGGCAGCCAGTTCCTCAGCGTTGTTTGCGATCCGCAAGTGCGAATAAACCGCACCGTTTTTCTGGCTCAAACCTGTCATGTCGTAAATCGAGCAGGCCTTGCCTTCCATGTGTGCTGCCATGCCAATGATCGCGCCGACTGTAATCACGCCGGTTCCACCAATACCCGCTATCATCACGCCCATATTGCCCTGGTGATTTGTCAGGTGTGCGGAGATGCGCGGAACGGGCAAGTCGTTAAAAAGGTCGTCACTGAAGGCGTTACCCTCGCTTTTTCGTGGCTCCGCATCCAACACCGTGACAAATGAAGGACAAAACCCATTCACGCAACTGTAGTCCTTGTTACAACTGGATTGGTCAATTTGCCGCTTAGTGCCAAAGGCCGTTGGCTTGGGTTGTATGGAAACGCAGGTAGATTGGACAGAACAGTCGCCACATCCCTCGCATACTGCGTCATTGATAAACATGCGTTTGGCAGGGTCAGGGAAGGCACCACGTTTGCGTCGTCGTCGTTTTTCTGTCGCGCAGGTCTGCTCATAGATAATAGCCGTAGTGCCAGTGACGTTCCTTAATTGCTTCTGCACCAGGTCAAGCGCTTCCCGGTGGTGTAGTGCTGTTCCTTGAGGGAGTTTGCCCTGAAATTTTTCGGGATCATCTGAGACTACGACCACCTGACTCACACTCTCAGCGGTCAATTGGCGAACCATTTCCACGACCGAGATTGGGCCATCTATAGGCTGTCCCCCAGTCATCGCAACAGCGTCGTTATAGAGTATTTTGTAGGTAATGTTGATGCCAGAAGCGACAGCGCCGCGGATTGCCATCAAGCCTGAATGAAAATAAGTGCCATCACCCAAATTTTGAAACATGTGGTCGGTACCACTAAAGTGTGCAGCACCAGCCCAGTTCATTCCCTCACCACCCATTTGGGTGGAAAGCAACGTGTCTTCACGGGTCAACATAACGATGCCGTGACAACCAATCCCCGCCATCGCCATGCTGCCGTCCGGCACCTTGGTAGAAGTGTTGTGGGGGCAGCCAGAGCAGAAGTAAGGCGTCCTAAGATTTGTTGACGGAGCCGCGTTACTAAATTGCGCGTTCTCGCTAAGGCTATTTTTCAATGAATCATGATGATTTTTGAGTTCGTTCAGGATTTTCTGTTGCCTGTTGTCCTGCTTCTGGTCATGTTCGTTAATGTCAGGGTCGTGAAGGTCGCTGTAGTTGCGCGCCAGTCGCGCCATGATGACTTCAGCAATCATTGCAGGTTCAAGCTGTAAATCACTGGGCAACAGGGTGTTGCCATCTTCATCCTGTTTTCCAACTAGCCTGATCCTAGCTTCTTGGTTTATCAGTATCTGAGCAGCTTGAGGTTCAATCATCGCGGTTTTTTCTTCGATGAACAAAAGTTCCTCACGGGCCTTGCTGAAAGCTTTAAGTCCTTCCGGTTCGAGTGGCCAGACGCAGCCCACTTTATAAATCGCGATACCGAGAGCGCTAGCGGACGCCTGATTTAAGCCTAGTAGACTGAAGGCCTGCATGACGTCAGAATAACTTTTGCCCGAGGTAACAATTCCCAAACCTCCGACGCCGTCTAATTTAACCTTGTCAATATTGTTCGCCCGCACAAATTTTTGCACCAGCGGTAGCCGAACTCGCTTTATGGTTACGTCCATTCCCTGTGGGTTAAAAGTCGTTCGCTGAATGTTTACCTTCGCAGCGTCTAGCCCCCTGTCAGGGTATTCGAACGAAAACCTGCTTGTGTTCAGATTCACGGTCTGGGTTTGCTCTATCGTCTCATTGGTTGTTTTTAATCCAACCCACAGACCGCAGTAACGGGAAAGCTCCCAACCCAAAAGCCCAAATTCAATGATCTCCTGAACATCAGAGGGGTAAAGCACCGGCATATCCAGCGCTCGCATGATCGGTTCACTCTGGTTAACCACGGTGCTCGATTTTCCCGGATGATCGTCTCCGGCGACCACAAGCACACCACCATTTTTGTGACTACCAAAGCTGTTACCGTGGCGCATCGCATCAGCGGATCTGTCGACGCCGGGTGCTTTGCCATACCACATGGCATAAACCCCATCGACCTGAGGGTCAGGGAAAAAGTCAACTTGCTGAGTACCCCACACAGCGGTGGCTGCAAGATCTTCATTGATGCCGGGTTGAAACACGACGCCGGCATCTTCCATGCGTTGTTTTTCGCGCCATAGGGTGCTGTCGAGGCCGCCCAGTGGTGATCCTCGATAGCCACTAATGAACCCTCTGGTATTTAACCCTTGTGCTTGGTCAAGGTCACGTTGGATGAGTGCCAAGCGGGCGAGTGCTTGGGTGCCACTGATAAAAATCTGTCCATCCTGTTGCTCAAACTTGTCTGACAATGAGACTTCACGGAGATTTTGGGGGGCATTCATACGTGTTTCTCTCCGGCTTGAATGAAATGTGTTAGTTTTGTAGGCACAGGATTATTTTTTAATTCATAGCGAATATGCCATGTAGATGGCAATTCTACAATTTTGTTCCAAAAAAGACGGACGACGACAATGCGTTTACGACATGTGTTATTGGTTGCTCAACTTTCATTATGGTCAGTCGCGGTTTTTGGTCACGGAAAGGTTGATGGCCCCGTGGTTTATAACGATCGTATGATTGAATTTCCCGATACGGATAATCATCTTACGCTGGTCGTTGATTTGCACACGCATTCGGTTTTTTCTGATGGACATGTCTGGCCGGTGATTCGTGTTGAAGAAGCGTTGCGTGATGGTCTGGATGGCATCGCAATTACCGAGCACCTTGAATGGCAGCCGCATTTGAAAGATATTCCGCACCCTGACCGTAATAGAGCGTACGAAGAGGCAAAAAAAGCAGCGAATAATCGGGATATCATCGTCATTTCCGGAGGCGAGATAACGCGGCGTATGCCAGCAGGTCATATGAACGCTGTGTTCCTCACCAATGCGAATTCACTCTTGGACATGACTAAAGCGCTATCTCAAGAGCGTGATACAGATAAATTCTACAGAAAGTCGCGAAAGTGGCCTGCACAGAATGCCGTGGAGGCTGCCAATGATCAGGGTGCGTTTGTCTTCTGGAATCACCCCAGCTGGTCGAGTCAAAAACCCGATGGTATCGCGAAGATTACCGGTTTCCATGAGCGTAATGCCAAAGCCAACCTTTTACACGGTATTGAGATCGCTAACGGACCTGAGTACTCGGAAGAAGCTTTTGCTATCGCGCTAAAACACAATCTCGCATTGATTGGCACTTCGGATGTCCATGATCTGATTGATTGGGATTACAAGCCTCATTTAGGCGGGCATCGTCCTGTTACGTTGGTACTCAGTAAGGAAAAGACCGCACGGAGTATGAAGGAAGCCCTGTTTGCGCGAAGAACCGTAGTCTGGTTCAAAAATCAGCTGTTTGGTCGACAATCAGAGCTCGCGCCACTGTTGAAAGCATCGATGGTTGCGGGATCCGCGCGATGGTTGAAAAAAACAACCATTCTTGAGATTCAGATTGAAAACAAATCCGACGCAAAATACCTGCTGCAAAATCAAAGTAATGTGAGTTTTGTCGGTGCTGGTGACATCCTCGAAGTGCTGCCTAAATCAACAGCTGTGTTTCGGGTGAAACCCGGTAAAAAACAAGACCAACTCAAGTTGGAGTTTAAAGTGCTGAATGCGCTGACCGCCCCAGGCAAGCCTGCGGAAATAGCCTTTCGATTTGTGCCCACTGACGCAACTATCTGACCGACCTAGCAGGCGCTTAAGTGTCTCCATACAACCATCCGTTTGATAACTGGGTCGTCATTTAGGTTGTCGTTGCTGCTCTCCGATGTTGATGGCCTGACCTGCGGTTGAATTTCTTGGTTTCAATATTAATATCATCGACGCCCTGTCTCATCAGATTAACTGATCGGTCGACCATGTGTCTGTGTATAAACTCGCGATTTTGACGCGTTTTGCATATGATTACCCGTTTCGCCATGCGGCGGGTCCGGCACGGGATCTTTAAGCCAGGCTAACAGTTTAACTAAATAGAAATGACGAGGATAAATCATGTCTAACGAACAAACGCTCGCACAGTTTGAAGCAAGTACCCGCGAGTGGGTAAAAGAGAATTTTCCGACAACTCTGGCAGGTTCCGCCATGGGTCTCGAAGGAGAAGCAGAAGCGTCAACCAAAGCTGATTTTGAGGTCTGGCGGCAACGCCTGGCTGAAAAAGGCTGGGGTGCGCCTACTTGGCCGGTACAATACGGCGGTGCCGGGCTCAGCCATCCGGAAGCTAAAATCATCAGTCAGGAAATGGCTAAATTAGGTGCTTTTAACCCGATTCCGCTGCTAGCGGGCATGGGTGTGACCATGGTCGGACCGACCATTCTCGAGTACGGTACCGACGATCAAAAAGAACGCCACTTGAAGCATATCGCAAGTGGTGAAGTGCGCTGGTGTCTAGGGCTTTCTGAGCCGGGCGCAGGTTCTGACCTTGCTTCTCTGTCTACAAAAGCCATTGATAACGGTGATAACTTTGTTGTTAATGGCCAGAAGACTTGGACGTCAGGTGCGGATATATCACAGTGGTGCGGCGCGTTGGTGCGTACTGACCCCAACGCCAAAAAGCGAGATGGTATCAGCTTCGTAATGTTGCCGATGGGGCAGGCGGGTGTAACAACTAAACCAATTAAACTTATTTCTGGTGCTTCGCCATTTTGCGACACTTTCTTTGATGATGCGCGCGCTGAAAAAGCCGACCTTTTGGGTGACTTGAACAAGGGCTGGAGCGTGGTAAAGCGTTTGTTACAGCACGAGCGACAAAGCCAGACTCAAGCGAGAAGCCCTGGTAGTGGCAGCAAAGTATCGTTGCAGGAGAAAGCTAAAACTTATGCGGGTACCGACGAGAAAGGTGCTCTGGCTGATGCAGATCTCAGAATTCGACTGGCGAACCACTTGATGGACTCACACGCGCATGGCTTAACCGTCAGCAGGATTACTGCCGAAGCCAAGGGTAAAGTTGAAGTCAGTGCGGCCGCTTCTATTCTTAAAAACTCGGCGACTAAAATTGCACAGGCGAAAAACGAGTTGACCATGGAGTTCATGGGTACACAGGGTGTTGGCTGGGAGGGCAGTAGTTTCGCAGAGTCTGAACTGAGCAACGTGCGCGATTGGCTGTGGGGTAAGGCGATCTCTATCTATGGAGGGTCCCATGAAGTTCAAAACAACATTATTTCGAAAAACATTCTAGGTCTCCCAGAGACGACACAGAAAGGGTAGGGGGATTATCACATGGCAGCACTAACAGAAGAACAATCAATGATTCGTGATCAAGCGAAATCATGGACAACAGAACAGGCACCCGTTGGTAAATTTCGTGAAATGAGAGACAGCGAGATATCAACCGCGTTTTTTCCGGATACATGGTCGGCAATGGTCGAAATGGGTTGGACAGGAATCATTATTCCCGAGCAGTACGGGGGGTCAGATCTTGGGTTTTTAACTTTCGGTGTCATCCTAGAGGAAATTGGTCGTCAACTCACCGCTTCTCCTTTGTTTGCATCCTCATTAGTCGGCGCCTCAGCAGTTTTGTTGGGCGGTAATGATGCCCAGAAACAAGCCGTTTTGCCTGGTATTGTGGATGGCAGCAAAATTCTCACGCTGGCGTTGGAAGAAGGTCCCAGACATGCACCAGAAAATACCGCGCTTGTGGCTGAAAAAAATGGTGATGGTTATAAGCTGACAGGCACAAAAACTTTTGTACAAGAAGGTATGTCCGCAACGACTTTTGTCGTGGTGGCGAGAACCAGCGGTGCGCTCGGTGACGTCAATGGTTTAACGCTTTTCTTGGTTGATGCTGATGCATCGGGATTGACCAGAAATCAGGTGAAGACTGTCGATAGTCGTGGCTATGCGAATCTTGATCTCGACGGTGTTGAGGTGTCAGTTGATGCGATTCTTGGCACGCTGGATGATGGTTTTCCTGTGCTGGAAGCAGTGTTGGATCGCGCAAGAGCAGCAAGCGGCGCTGAAATGCTTGGAACCGCTGCGCAGGCGTTTGATATGACGCTTGAGTATCTCAAGACCAGAGAACAGTTTGGTCAGGTGATTGGCTCTTTTCAGGCGTTGGGTCATAGGGCAGCGGGTCTGTTCGGTCAAATGGAGCTGGCTCGTTCATGCGCGGAAGCTGCGCTGCAGGCGATCGACGATAACGACAACACTCAACAAATGGCATCTCTCTCGAAATGTCGTGTGGGTGAGTTTCTCTTTGAGATGTCAAACCAGCTTATTCAAATTCACGGGGGTATTGGGATGACCGACGAATTTAACGCGGGTTTGTATCTCAAGCGTGCCCGTACACTTGAGACGGCCTTCGGTAATCGATCGTATCATCGTGATCGTTATGCAACTTTGTCAGGCTTCTAGGTCGACCTGGTAATATCAGCATGCTTGTGTCAGGTGTGTTTGCTTCGGCTTTTCATTCTTGAATATGTCCGTTGCATTCGCATCTGAATCGCTGATAACTTTATTTTAACGTACGTTTATCAGCGTACTGATTTAAGATAGTTCAGGTGCCTTTCATACTGCTCAAGTATGTCGTTAGCAATTTGCTCCCCGTTCCACCCCATGACGTCGTAATCCTGTCCACCTTCGCTTAGATGAACCTCCGCGCGCCAATAGGTACTAGCGTCGTTTGGGTGCTCAACCATCGCGTCATCTGGTAACTGCATCTCGTGAGCGCGAATAACATAAACAAAATCTAGCTCCTCACCGTGAAGCACTTCCAGCCGGACAGTGTGGCTCTCGTCGTCTGTCACGACAGATGCCTCAAGGCCATTGGCACTAAGTTCTCTAGCAAAGGACTGAAGCGTCGATTTAGCGATAGATCCCTGAAATGCGACAACTCCGGATTCCGTTGGATATTGAAGCAGGTTATTCAGTCGTTCTTGCCAAGGAATGTTGCTGTCAACGACTGTCTGGACTGACAGTGCATCTCGCTTGACGATATCCGCCTGTAGTGCGCGCCAGAATCCCCAGATTGCAAACAACAGTGCAAAAGAAAAGGGGAGTGCGCTAGCGATAGCTGCCGTCTGTAGCGAAGGTAATCCGCCTGCAACCAGAAGAATAGCCGCAATGATGCCAATTGATCCGGTCCAGAAAACCCGTTGCCATAGCGGTGTGTCGTCTCTGCCGTTAGAGGAAAGCATGTTGACGACCATTGCGCCTGAGTCTGCTGAGGTAACAAAGAATACGATCACCATAATGACTGCGACAAATGAAAGTAACTGCGTGCCTGGCAGGAACTCAAAAAACTTGAATAACGCAACACTGGCGTCCTTGTCGACCATTTCACCGAGTTCCGTGGCCCCCTGGTTCAAGATAAGCTCGATAGCACTATTGCCGAAGACGGTCATCCAAAGCAGAGTGAACAAGGTTGGGCCTAATAGTGCACCAAACACAAATTCTCGGATGGTTCGTCCGCGTGAAATTCTCGCGATAAACAAACCCACAAAAGGTGCCCAGCTTAACCACCAACCCCAATAGAAGATGGTCCAGCCACCGAGCCAGTCCGTTGGTGTATACGCATAGAGATTGAATGTTTTCGATACAAGGTCTGAGAGGTAGTCACCGGTGTTTTGTACAAAGACCTGGAGTAGCAATACGGTTGGACCAAAAGAGAGAACAAGTGTTAGCAGAATGATAGCTAGGATGATATTGATTTCTGAGAGACGCTTGATGCCAGCGTCCAGACCCATCACAACAGAAATGGTTGCTAGGATGGTAGTTGCGATAATCAATACCACTTGAACACCGATGTTAGTGGGCACATCAAATAAATAGGCTAAGCCAGAGTTGATTTGCAGAACGCCAAAACCAAGGGAAGTTGCGACGCCAGTCACCGTCGATAAGATGGCAAATATGTCTACTGCTGTACCAAGCGGTCCATAGATACGTTCACCAAAGATGGGATACAGCGCAGAACGAATCGTCAGGGGCAGATCATGGCGATAGCCGAAGTAAGCCAGTATCAGGGCGACAACGGCATACATTGCCCAAGCGTGAATACCCCAATGAAAGAAAGTGAGTTTCATGGCCTCACGCGCAGCGGCAACGGTGCCGGGTTCTCCTGTTGGCGGCGTGAGAAAATGCATGACCGGTTCCGAGACACCGAAAAACATTAACCCGATACCCATGCCCGCGGAGAACATCATCGCGAACCAGGACGTGTAACTATAATCAGGTTCGATGTGATCCGGGCCCAGCTTGATATCGCCATATCGGGTCACTGAAAAGATCAGTACGCTGATCAAAATGAACGCAACAACGAGCACATAGTACCAACTACCATTCGCCACAATGCTGCTTTGAAGACCCTGAAACATAGCGCCAACGGCATCTGGCCACACCGCCGCCGTGATTACCAACACGAGAAGGATGCCAGTAGCACCATAAAAAACCGGCGGGTTAAATGTGGCTGTTTCTTTTTCCATCAATTTTGCTTTCCAAAATGTGTAGTCAGTATTTGATTTGCATGATCAGGGACGGTGTCATCGCGTGGAACCTTTGCAATGTTGAGCCGTTATTTGCAGTGAACTATCCCACAAATGCTATTTGAATGCCTGTGTTTTTAGATTGGAGGCTGGTGGTGTGTGGCTATTGACTTTCAAACGCGAGTACACTGGTCGTTTGTTACTCATTTGAACAGAGGAGTTGAGATGGAAACTGGATTTTTATGGCATGAAAAACTGATGTGGCATGATCCCGGTTCTGCCGCAGCGGGATTTGTGCCAATCGATGGTTCGTTTCAACCCGGTTTGCATGTGGAGAATCCGGAAACAAAGCGAAAGCTGAAAAATCTTCTGGATGCTTACGACGTCACTCCTCAGCTCCGGCAGCTTGATTTTGAACCGGCAACGATGGAAATTTTGCGAAGATTTCATACTGTCGATTATATCGAAAGGGTGCGCCAACTAAGCGAATCGCGCGGCGGTGACGCAGGGGAAACCGCGCCGGTTGGTCCTGGTTCAGAACTCATAGCGCGTATGGCAGTCGGCGCAACCTGTGCCGGTATGGCATCTGTTTTAAAAGGTGAGGTCAACAATAGCTATATTCTGAGCAGGCCTCCGGGTCATCATGCGGAGCGTGATCGTGGGCGTGGTTTTTGTATTTATAACAACATTGGTCTGGCGATCATGGAGGCTCGAGCGAAAGGGTTGGTGGACCGAGTGGCAGTGGTCGATTGGGATGTCCATCATGGGAATGGCACTCAGCAGGCTTTCTATGACTCTCCTGATGTGCTGACAATCTCTTTGCATCAGGAGATGTTGTACCCTGCCAACATGGGCAAGTTGTCGGAGCAAGGAGAGGGCAACGGGGAAGGATTTAACATCAATGTGCCACTGCCTGCCGGTTGCGGTGGTGAAGCTTATCTTGCTGCGATGGAGCAGGTTGTTGTGCCGGCGTTGCGACATTTCAAACCGGAGTTAATCGTTGTTGCCTGTGGTTATGATGCTAGCTATTTCGATCCGATGAGTCATATGTTGCTGATTTCCAGTCATTATCGACAAATGACTGAGATCATGATGAAACTTAGCGATGAGCTTTGTGATGGGCGCCTCGTGGTAAATCACGAGGGAGGCTACAGTGAATTCTATGTGCCTTTCTGTGGCGCAGCAGTGATCGAAGCCATATCCGGTATTGAATCAGGTATCGTCGATCCGTCGCGTGCGACGGCGTTTGTCGAAAATCAATTGCTTAAACCTCATCAGCAGGCCCAGATCGATGCCGCGGTGAATGGCCCACTTCAGCGCTGCCTGCAGGGGTAACAATTTGTTGAGGTACTCTCAATCATGATTGGCACGCATTGGAGCACTCAGGACTTAAAGCTAAGCTCTAGATATCTTCATCGGTTGTTCAATGATTGCCAGCTTTTTTAGTTTTCAATTTCAGTTGTGTGCTGCCAGTCGGCGTTGTGTTCTTGTATAGTCGGCGCAGGTTTTTAACAAAGGAATAAAAATGGCGACCCCGTTTCCCAATCACCCGCAACTCAGGGGTAACTTTGCACCTATCAATTTTGAGGCTCAGATTCAGGATCTGGTGGTCGATGGGACGATACCTGATGGTATTTCCGGTTCACTTTACCGAAATGGTCCTAATCCGAAGTACGCACCGACTGGGCCTTACCATTGGTTTGGCGGTGACGGGATGGTGCACGCGTTTCACTTTAATGATGGCCGAGTCGATTATTTAAATCGCTGGGTGAACACGCCAAAACACATTGCTGAGCTGGCAGAGGGTCACAGCATTCCACGGGCAAGAAAACCTGATCCCCAGACCGGAAAGCTCATATCAAACCATGAAAACGGGCTCGCCAATACGCACATCCTTTGGCACGGTGATCAGCTGCTGGCGCTGGATGAAGGTAGTCGTCCATTTGAGTTGGAGCCGATGACACTGGCCTCGCAAGGATATACGGAAAACGGCAGGAAGTTATCCGGAGCCATGACGGCACATCCAAAAATTGATCCTGTAACGGGCGAACTCCATGGGTTTGGTTATATGACGGGTTATGCGGGTAGCCCAACCATGTCATACCATGTGGTCGATAATTCAGGCACCGTGATCAGATCCGATGAATTTGAAGCCCCTTATCCGGCGATGGTGCATGACTTTGTCATCACTAGTGATTATGTGTTGTTCCCGATATTTCCGTTGACTTTTGATATGGCCAGGGCAGCCAAAATTGGGTCTCCGTACGCATTTGATACATCCAAAGGTACCCATATTGGTGTGTTAAAACGCGGCGCTCCGGTGGCTGATATCAAATGGATTGAAGGCCCCCTGTGTTTTGTTTTCCATTACCAGAATGCCTGGAACGAGGGTGAGCAAATCACGGTCGACACCATCGAATTTGCCGTTGCGCCTAACTTTCCGTTAGTTGACGGGACATTGCCGACTCACGCTGAAGCGCAGGGCAAGTTAGTTCGTTGGCATATCAATATGAAAACCGGTGAAGTCAGACAGGAACCTGTGTTGGATGTCGCCTCGGAGTTCCCTCGGTTCGACGAGCGGTTCACTGGCGCACGCTACAGTCATGGGTATATCGCGGCAGCCTCAAAACGGCAGCGAGGGGATGGCGGGCTTTTCCATGAAATCACACATATAGATATGGATTCGGGTACGACCAAAACCTGGGATGCAGATACGGGGAACGGTGTTTCAGAACCTGTATTTGTGCCCAAATCACCAAGTTCGGCCGAAGGCGATGGCTGGTTGTTGGCCACGGTTTATAAGGAATCTACCAAGAATTCTGATCTTGTCATTCTGAATGCACTTGCGGTGGATGATGGTCCGGTTGCCACCGTCCGACTTGATCATCGGATACCTTTTGGCTTCCACGGTAGCTGGCGTGCGAATAAAACTTGACTGATTTTCCTTTAACGATTCTTGCAGGCAAGGTCGCAGCGACAAGAATAGCCACGCAAGGTTGGTCACCCGAGTTATTCTCCACGCTGATCAGCGCAAGCGGCGGCGCCAAAATGCTCGGCCTTGTTCACTTAGACCGTTTTTTGTTCGGTGACTATCTTCAGCGCACCGACCATCCGATGGCTTTATACGGCTCCTCAATTGGTAGCTGGCGAAACGCCGCACTTGCGTCGCCCTCGCCGCTGGCGTCGTTGCTGCGCTTGCAAGACCTGTATCTTAACCAAGGTTGGGACGAAGCAGATCCACGTTCGGCAGGCGAGATTGTTGACGATCTTTGTGAACAAGTGATCGCAGGTTATTGTGATGACGCATTAATTAATCATCTTTGTCAGCACCCGAGATTTACGAGTCACATCGTCACCGCGCGTGGTTTGGGTTTGAATAACAATCGTCGCGGTGTCGCCTTGGGGACGGGGATGGCACTCTCGGCGATGGGTAATTTGCTGAGCAGACGTTTGCTAGGCAAAGGGTTTCAACGCGTGGTGTTCAGTTCTGGCCCGAGTGTTGGCTTCGACTTCCAGGATTTCAACACGATTCATGTGCCACTTGCTGCAGCTAACCTTAAGGGATCATTGCTTGCCAGCGGTTCAATTCCCTTTTTGATGTCCGGACAGCGCGATTTGCCAGGGGCACCGAAAGGGCAGTACTGGGACGGAGGCGTGATTGACTACCATTTTGATCTAGAAAACTACGTCGACGAAGGGCTAGTGCTTTATCCTCATTTCACGGATCGAGTGATAAAAGGCTGGTTCGACAAAGGCCTGCGTTGGCGTCAAAACCAGTCTTCCTTGATGGACCGTATCGTTTTGCTTGCACCCTCTGCCTCCTACTTGGCGCGTCTTCCCCTGAACAAAATTCCGGATCGTGGAGACTTCAATAAAATGTCTCAGTCTGCGCGTTACAAATATTGGTCAGCGTGTATAAAAGCCAGTCTCGAGCTTGCTGAAAACTTCGACGCAATCGTTAGTGATAGTAACCCGATGAAGCACGTGACAATAATTAATTGACGACGCTGTCAACCATTATAGACGCTGGTTAAACTCGACCATGTTTCCGCTAGGGTCGTGAGTAAAGGTCTGGAGACAAACGCCATCTATTTCAGAAGGGTTCGAGCATTTGAATCCTGCTGCTTCAACAGCGGTCTTAACCGCTGCCACATCGTCGACGGCGAAGGCGAAGTGTTGCTCTTTGGGTGGCGGTGTTGAATCAATGCCCAACAGGTGAACTTCGTGCTCGGCGCTCTTTAACCATGCGCCGGGGAAGCCCAAGTCTGGTCTTGAGATTTGCTCCATGCCAAGAAGACCAACATAGAACTGAACCGATTCCTGAACATCTTTCACGTTGATTGATACATGGTGAATTCCGTTAATCATGATCGTCTCCTGTCGAATTTGCTCAGTATAACGCGGGTTGGCCTGTGATCAATATGCCATTTCTATTGATGATTTATCATACCATTGCGCGTGTTCCGCACACATTCGGTCAGGTGCCGCCCGAACATTGACTTTTGAATTGTGAGATACTATCCGAGTTTTTTAACCTAACAATCCAGAGTCTGTGGTGGGGAAATTCATTGAAGAGCTTGGTATACCTGATTCTTGTAATTGCTCTGGCAAGTTGTGCCGAGCCAGAAGTTTTTGAGTTCGAAGACCAGACAGTACGCCCAGCCCGGATATTTAAGGTTCAAACCGATTTGGATACCGTCACGCGTCGATTTGTCGGTAAGGTAGATGCCTCGCAGACGGTTGATATGTCTTTTGAGGTGTCTGGGTTACTAACAGCACTGCCTGTGCTTGAAGGGCAACCAGTGGTTAAAGGTAGTGTGTTGGCCTTGCTAGATCCGACCAATTTCGAGCTGAAGCTGCGTGAGGCAAAGGTTCAACTGGAGCTTGCCTCGCGGGACATGGAGCGAAAAATCAAGCTGCTCGATGACAGAGGTATATCGCCTTCGCAGGTTGATGACGCCAAAGCATTGTTTGAGCTTCGTAAAGTCAATTATGAACAGGCACGGAAGGCATATGCTGATACGACAATACGTGCCCCATTCGACGGCTTTATTGCGAAACGGTATAAAGACAACCATGTGAACGTGCGTGCAGGAGAGAAGATTCTGCGAATCAACGATCTTAGTGAGCTGTTTGTTTATGTCAGTGCGCCAGAAAAACTTGCAGCGACCGTTACACCGGATCGACTCGTCTCCCTAACGGCGACTTTTGAATTTGCACCGGGCAAGACGTTTCCGCTTACTTTTAGAGAAAATTTCGGCGAAGCGGACGCCGTCGCGCAAACCTACAAAGTGACTTTCGCCATGCCTTACCCCGAAGGGCAGAACATTCTGCCTGGCATGACGGCTTCTGTTGAAATCGTGTTCAAGGCGGAAGATGCCGTTATGCCGAGGATCACGATTCCGATTAATGCACTGGTGACAAACCCGGACAATTCTTTTTCCGTTTGGATCTTCGATCGGGAGACTTTGTTTGTGAGCAAGCGCGTTGTCGTCGTGGACCAACTGGTCGACGGTGGCGTTCAAATCAATAGTGGCCTTCAGAGCGGTGATTACATTGTTGCTGCGGGCGCAAGTCAGCTTCAACCCGGTATGAAGGTCAGTATGCTGGGCGAACCATTGACAAGATTTGAGTAGGTCGCAGTGATAAAAAATCTCGGTGAATGGTCAATAGATAATCCTCTCTACCCTTGGCTGATCGTGCTCGCATGCTTATTCGGGGGTGCCTACGGCATTGAAAATGTAGGAAGACTCGAAGACCCCGCTTTTCCTTTTAGCACCGCCTTTATCGTCGTTCCCTACCCAGGGGCATCGGCGGAAGAAGTAGAGCATGAGGTGACTGATGTTATTGAGTCTGCAATTCAGCAACTGCCTTACGTAGACCTGATTAAATCAAAGTCATTACGGGGCCGATCTGAAGTTCAGGTTGATTTGCTGGAACATTACTCGAGCAGTGAATTACCTCAGATATGGGATGAGCTTCGTCGCCGGATATCAGAAGCGCAAAGACGGCTTCCTCCTGGGGCGGGAAAACCAATTATTGAAGACGATTTTGCTGATGTCTACGGGCTGCTATATGCGATTACAACACCCGGTTACTCCGCCGCTAACATTGCCGATATCTCGAGGGATTTGTCGACGGCTGTAAAACTCGTGCCAGGAGTAGCGAAAGTCTCAAGTGCAGGCGAATCTATCGAAGCGATATTTGTTGAGGTTAATCAGGAAAGACTGGTGACGCTGGGCATTCCGATAGACGTGTTGTTTGGCAGCATTGCCCGTGAAAATGGTGTGATATCTGCAGGTTCAGTGGCCTTCGATTCACGACGCCTGATGATCGCACCTCCCATTGCTTTCGATAGTGTTGAAGCTGTTGAGAACATGAGAATTGGCAAACCCGGTTCTACTGAAGTTTTCAAACTCTCGGAGATCGCCTCAATTTCACGGGGGCCTATTGAAGTACCCCCGCAGATTATTCGCCACAATGGAGAAGGTGCTTTTACGCTGGGTGTTTCAATTACGCCAGGGCTTAATGTAACAAAAATTGGAGAGGAGGTTGATCGAGAGATTGCGCGTCTGGCGCGCAACCTTCCGCTCGGAGTTGAGGTGCATCCGATCTATTTGCAGCACAGGGTTGTTGCAAAATCTTTGAATACGTTTCTTAAGAACTTATTGTTATCTGTGGCCACAGTAGTGGGTGCACTTTGTGTGTTTATGGGTTGGCGCGCAGGTACTGTCGTGGGTAGCGTGTTGTTGCTCACGGTGCTCGGCACTATATGTGTGATGACATTTCTAAATATTGAACTGCAGCGAATCTCTCTGGGTGCGTTAATGATAGCGATGGGTATGCTCGTCGATAACGCAATAGTTGTCGCTGAAGGTATGGTTATAGGTGTCCGGAAGGGACGAACACCCAAGCAAGCAGCAAGTGAATCTGTCAAACGCACGCAGTTTGCGCTTCTGGGTGCGACGATTATTGGCATTCTTGCTTTTGTTCCTATTGGTTTGTCTGAAGATAGTTCAGGTCATTTCCTCAGATCACTTTTTCAGGTTGTGGCTATATCGCTGCTGTTAAGCTGGCTGTTGGCCATCACTGTTGCGCCACTGTTTGGTAGTTATTTATTAACAAAAATCGATGAAGGAAAAATACAAGCGCTTTATACGGGTTGGGGTTATGCACCATATAAAAGACTGATTCGCTTTGGTTTACGCCGAGCTTGGTTCACGTCGATGGTGATTTTTGCAATTACACTTAGCTGTTTTTGGGGGTTTACCCAAGTAAAGCAGAGTTTTTTTCCGACGACCAGCACGCCAATTTTTTATATTGACTACTACTTACCTCAGGGTACCGACATTCTTACAACCGCTGACGAAATCGCTAGTCTGGAACAACAAATAAAAACAGAAGCGGGTGTTACAGATATCACGAGCTTCATTGGCGTGGGACCAAGCCGGTTTACCGCAACTACGCGACCAGAAAAACCAAATACTGCCTATGCTCATTTGGTTGTTCGGGTAGAAGACGTTAGTGGGATGAACGGTATTATGTCAAAAGTCGAATCCAGACTAGCCGAATCGAACCTTGAGGCGGAAATTCAGATAAGAAGAGCCCAGTTTAGTCCAAGCGGGTCGTCCAAGATTGAAGCGCGATTCATTGGGGCAGATCCGGATGTGCTTCGTGGTCTCGCAGATCAGGCGCTAAACGTATATCTTGCCCATAATCTTATCGATAGGAAGGTTGACTGGCGACAAAGAGAACTCCAGATTGTGCCGGAGTTTAATGCTAGTAAAGCGCTCAATTCAGGCGTTACCCGAGAGGATGTTTATCAGTCGTTGGCGTTCGCTACGCTAGGCGTCAACATTGGTTTATATCGGGATGAAAGCAAGTTGCTCCCTATCATTGCGCGAGCGCCTGAAGATGAACGCACAAATTTACCCGGATTATCTGACCGGATGGTTTGGAGTCCTGCTCAACAATCACACATTCCAATGTCTCAAGTGATTGATGGCTTCAGTCTGCAACCAGAGGATAGCCTGATATTCAGGCGTAATCGTTATCGAGTCGTGAGTGCGCTCGCAAACCCTCCCAGAGGTGAAAATTTCACCCTTGTGTTTGAATCAATGCGCGGAAATGTAGAAGCAATCCCTCTGCCGACGGGTTACAGCCTAGAATGGGGCGGCGAATATGAAGGCAGTCAGGAAGCACGCGAAACGCTAGGCACGAAGATCCCCATCACCTTTGGTGTCATGTTTTTTGTCACCTTGCTGATGTTTGGAAAATTAAGACAACCCATTGTGATTTGGCTCACGGTACCGATGACCGTGTGCGGTGTGGTGATTAGTTTGCTGGTGACCGATCTCTCGTTCACCTTCCCCTCATTCCTCGGGTTTTTGAGCCTATCTGGCATGCTCATTAAAAACTGTGTGGTGCTAGTCGACGAAATTGACAAACGCGTCGATGAGGAAGGTATGAGTCTTGAAAGTATTGCGCAGGCAAGTCTAAGCCGACTCCGCCCGGTTATGTTAGCCGCCGGTACGACGATAGTCGGGATGTCTCCGCTGTTATCCGATGCATTCTTCCGTGAAATGGCTGTCTGCATCATGGGTGGTTTGGCATTTGCTACTTTGCTCACGTTGATCGCATTACCGGTGTTTTACCGCATTGCTTTTTCACGAGCACTGAAAAATGCGAGAGAACCTGGTTAGAGATTTGTCTTACTCGGATCCAACCGCGCGATTGCGTTTTTGACCATGCTGATACTGTAGGCTGGCGTCATCTAAATCAGCTGTAGGAATATCATCCCGGTCAAAGTAGTAGTCCTGTGTGTGTCGCCAGGGTAGCGCTGTACCTTGTTTAGGTAGCAGATGCATACCTCTTGTCAGGTACCCAGCATTAAAGTTCTCCGGATCAACCCAGGGCTGTATTGCTGTGTGTTGGTCAGCTTCACTCAATGTCGGTGTCACTGCGTCCATGCCGTTATCGTCCATATGCTTAAGCAGTCTGCAGACGAATTCTGAAATTAGGTCCGCGCGCATAGTCCAACTGGTTCGCAGATAGCCAAAAACCCAGCACATATTTGGCACGCCCGAAAGTAACATGCCGCGCCAAGTCACGGTGTCCGAAAAATCTACCGGTGTACCGTCCACACTGAACTGAATATCTCCAAACATGCAAAGATTAAACCCCGTCGCGGTAACGATAATGTCAGCATCCAGCTGTTCACCACTGGCAGTTAACACGCCGGTTTCGTTGAAAGTTTCGATTTGGTCTGTCACAACACTTGCGTTGCCGGATGCAATGCCAGTAAACAGATCACCGTCCGGCACAAAAGCGAGACGTTGTTGCCAGGGGCGATAAGCGGGAGTGAAGTGTTTTTCGATATCGAAATCTTCTCCTAAAAATGCTCGGGCACCGGCTAGCAGTTCTGCTCTAAGTGCTTCGGGCTCCTCAAAAGATCGTCGGGTAATTTCTTTGCTATCAAGTAAAATGCGCTTACGGACGATTTCGTGAATCCATTCCTTTGGAATATCGAGCTCTCGCAGACTATCTGCCAGCTCATTTCTATTTTCACCCGGGGCAAAGTAAGTCGGTGATCTTTGCAACATGGTGATATGTTTTGTTTTATCTGCCATGGCTGGAACCAGCGTCGCCGCCGTTGCGCCGGATCCGATGACCAGCACATTTTTATTTTCATAGTCGAGATCTTCTGGCCATGTCTGGGGATGAACAACGGTGCCTTGGTATGCATTCATGCCAGGCCACTCAGGCGTATAACCTTTGGCATGGCGATAATAACCTTGGCACATCCACAAAAAGTTAGCGGTATAGGTTTTTGTTGTGCCTGTGCTGGCATCGTTTGCAACCAATGTCCAAAGTTTCTGCTCGGTCGACCACGAGGCTGATATCACGGTGCTGCCGTAGCGAATATGTGCATCGATAGCGTTCTCTTCGATGACCTCACTCATATATTCGAGTATCGCCCCAGCAGAGGCAATCGGTTTACCCGTCCAAGGTTTGAATTTGTATCCAAACGTAAACAAATCTGAATCAGAGCGAATGCCGGGGTAAGTATGGGTTTTCCACGTGCCGCCGAAACTGTCTTGGTTCTCAAGTATGAGAAATGTTTTGTTCGGCAGTTCTTTCTTCAGGTGAACAGCGCCACCAATGCCAGAGATGCCAGCGCCAACAATTAAGATGTCTCTGTGCTCAGGGGTTGCGCTATTTGTTTCTAGGATTACGGCTTCGCTCATTCTATAAATTCCACTGGATTTTCATGACTCACATACTAGGCTGCAAATTCGCGACAAAACATTGCAGACAAGGCCAATAAATTGATATTTTAGGCCACAGGATGCGCTTTGTGATTAGAGCGCTTGGCTTGGGTGTATGACATGCGACAAGAATTACTTTCCAACAGTGAATCCAGCGGCACACTGGCGACGAGAATACGCACGGTAGCTGGGGTGCTTGGTCAATGTGAACTGTTTGGCTTGAATATCTATCAGACCCGGAATGTGCTGCAGTTGGCGGGCTTGCCATCGCGGGCTGCCGAAGACCCGGACTTCCCTATCTCGATTGAGACGGAGGTCAGCGCCTTGTCTATTCTTTTACAGCAAACCTCGACGGAAGGGCAGTCACTCTCGGGTGCTACGATTGAAATGTTTAGTGCGGTTGGCATTAATTACTACGGCATTCTTGGACTTGCGATGCAGCATGCGTCTTCCGTCAGCCGGGCGTTAGAAGTGCTTTTTGCCTATCCTCAACTCTGTTGGGGACATTGCAGAATCTTGATGACGCGAGATGATGCTAACGTTCGGATGCGCGTTAGTTTAGATGTGCCCGTTTCTGGAGAGGGAACAGATGCAGCGACACAAGAAGCCTATTTGGTTACACGCGATTTGATGTCAGTGAATCACCTGATCGGAGACGTCATCGGAAACATGATTGCCCCCACAGCAGTATCACTGCCTTTCCCTGATCCTGGTATGAGTTTTCATGCTTACCAGTGGCTTCCTTGTCCGATAAATTTTGATGCTGATGTTGCGGAAATAGTGTTTCCTTCGGCGATTCTTGATGCGGTGCCTGTATTTGCTGGGGATTTAGCATTTCGTCGATATGACAAGATTGCCCAAGCCTTTGCCGCGCTGTTAGATGATGAAGAGGACATTGCTACTAGAAGTCAGCGTTTGATCTGGGCGTATAGTCCTCCGCCGGATCGCGACCGGTTAGCGGACATGCTGAATATTTCAACGAGAACACTCTCCCGCCAGCTGAAAGAGTGCGGCACCTCTTACAACAAATTGCTCAGACAGGTTCAGTTAGAAAGAGCCATGAAATATCTTAATGACACAGGTATGTCGGTGGCTGAAATAGCCGATCATCTCGGTTATTCAGAACCTGGGGCTTTTACCCGTGCATTTCAGCGCTGGGTCGGCGCTTCTCCCTTGGCGTGGCGAAACAGCCAGAGTAAACACCGATAGACTGGCAGTAGCGGTATTCATCGAACCATGACATGCGGTAGTATTTGCCTCCCAATTCGCCTTCACTCAACTTGTCAGTAAATGAAATGATAAAAGCAGCTCTG
>ERZ1047821.144-NODE-144-length-62846-cov-6.325668_pt1 | contig 62846 bp, 60 predicted proteins | sample MGYA00383096_ERZ1047821 | MGnify/ENA primary metagenome ERZ1047821 (study PRJEB29581, sample SAMEA5548366) | metagenome | biome: marine; feature: coastal; material: water | depth 25 m | study: Short-term variability in the microbial, nano- and picoplankton... | reverse complement strand
TGCTTCGATCAACAAACTGTAGCTTTTGGGATGACACCACGCGCTCCCTATTTCCAGGCAGCTTAGTTTGACCGAACCACAGTTGGGTCCCTTTGGCGACTTCGTACTTAACAACCGCGTCGAGGATAATTCTCGCATTTCCACCAACAAGATTAGCATCGTCACTGTACTTCGTGTCTCGGTTACTTAATCCAAGTTCAATTTTATACTTGATACGTGGTGAGAATGCTTGACCATCAAATTTGAGTCGAGCCCGTCGAGTCATCCCTTGCACAGTTGGAGAAGATCCCGATGGAGTGAGGACCTGATTGTAGATGAACAGATTCTGGATTCGAGCGCTCATTTTGATGGTGCTCAACCCGTCGCCGGTAGCAAAGTTTATTCCCTTGCCCCATTTCTCATATTCCAGTTTCTGTGCAGATGCTGCTGTGCCGAGAAAGAGTGTAGCGCAGAGTAGTGTGGTTAGCTTCAAATTCATGGCGCAAATGTTTCTATTTCAGAGACTTGGCCGACACACGAACCCCCTGTACCACATAGACTTAATATAAAGTTTACACCAAAAAATGGCTCTTGGTCATCTGTGATCTATAACTAGCTTGCCACAGGGTGATTCTTCATTGAAAAGTGAAACCCCCGATGTATCGTCAAACATTAAGGGAATATTAAGCCCTCTGAATTCTCATTCGAAAAAGAACATAATAGGTTGATTTACAGCAATGTAAATTGATGAGTCCTGATTTTCCAGGAAGCAGGGTTAAGTAATCGTTAAATGGTGAGGCTAAGGAACTTGACATGACCTCCTGCTGGATAAAAGTTTATCACCTTTGTTTGATGCCTTCCAAGAGACATATTAAATCTGATTTGGAAAATGACGAACTCATCCTTTCCAAAAAGAAGATTTTGCTTGTTGATGACGAAAAGGACATTCTTGAATTCCTGAGTTATAACATCAAGAAAGAGGGCGCAAAAGTTTACACGGCTACCAATGGATTGGAAGCGATTGACCTAGCGAAGAAGAAAAAACCCGACCTCATTCTTCTTGATGTCATGATGCCAGAAATGGACGGAATTGAAACCTGCCAGCAGTTGAGAGAAAGTCTTGAAACAAAGGATATAATGATTGCATTCTTGACCGCACGAGGAGAGGATTACTCTCAGATTGCAGGCTTTGACGCCGGTGCGGATGACTACATATCCAAACCAATTAAACCCCGATTGCTGATCAGCAGGGTTAAGGCATTACTCCGAAGGAAACAGCACGCAAGCCCTGCGGTATCTGCAATAGAACTTAAGAGCTTGACAATAGATCGGGATCGATACATTGTTCTAAAGGACAATCAGGAGATTAATCTCCCTAAAAAAGAGTTTGAACTCCTTGCTCTTTTGATATCAGTTCCGGGTAAAGTATTTACCAGGGACAACATTTTATCATCGGTCTGGGGAGACGACGTGGTGGTAGGAGATAGAACGATTGACGTTCATATCAGAAAGCTCCGTGAAAAATTAGGAGTTAACCATATCAGGACTATCAAAGGAGTCGGGTATAAATTTGAAGATTCCAAATAGGTTAATTCCTGTTGCTAATTTCAATTTCAATGAAAATCGAATCACCAAGACAGGTGGCCACGTTTATTGCTTTGTTTACCACCATTGTGGTTTTCGGTGCGATGGCGGCTATTGTTAGTTTGGGTAATTCTTCCATTCCTCTCTGGATTTGGCTGGTTGTAGGAATGACGGCTTTTGGCAGCTCGTTCGGACTCTCGTGGTGGGCGGTTGAGACATTCCTCCACGAAAAAATCAAACTCATCTACAGGGTTCTTCATTCACCGGAGCAGATGGAGCGGAAAGCGCAATCGAAACCACGTTCTGGAGATGCTCTAGCAGATGTTCAAAAGGATGTTGAAACATGGGCTTCAGTGAAAAAGGATGAAATTGAAACACTGAGAACTCAGGCGCAATTCAGACGAGAATTTATTGGCAACCTAGCACACGAGTTGAGGACACCAATCTTCAATATGCAGGGATATCTCCTCACATTGCTGGAAGGAGGATTGAATGATCCAAGCATCAATGAGGACTATCTGAGTCGAGCGGACTCAAACCTAGATCGGTTGATTGAACTGGTCAAGGACCTCGAAGGAATTTCTAATTTGGAATCTGGACGCGAGCCGACGGATCCGAGACGGTTCAATATTATCGAGGTGTGTGGTGAGGTGTTTTCAAATTTGGAACTCCGAGCGAAGAAGAAAAAGAAGATCAAGTTGAAGCTCAACAAAAGCTATGACAAGCCGGTTTGGGTCAAGGCGGATAAGAATAAGATTGAGCAAGTTTTGACCAACCTGGTGCTGAATGCGATCCACTACGGCGAGGAAGGCGGTAAATGCGAGGTCGGGTTTTTCGACATGTCCCAGAATATTATGGTTGAGGTAACGGATGATGGAATTGGTATTGATGCCGAACACATTCCTCGGTTGTTTGAACGATTCTACAGAGTGGATAAAAGCCGCTCTAGAAATGAAGGAGGAACAGGATTGGGGTTAGCCATTTGTAAACACATTCTTGAATCACACGGCCAAACTATCAGCGCCAACAGTGTTCCGGGGGAAGGAACTATCTTCACCTTCACCCTCGAAAAAGCCAAGTAAATTATGGACGCATTTAGAACTGAGGTCTCTGCACCGGAGTTCAACTTTTCTGTTGATCACAATGATCACGTGTTCATGGTGGGTTCTTGTTTTACCGAAAATGTAGGAGATCGACTTCGCAGAAAGAAATTCGAACTCTGCACCAATCCATTTGGAATTCACTTCAATCCATTCTCGATTATGAATTCTCTTGAGAGAATGTTGGGAAACCGACCTTATCAAGAGGCTGACCTTGTGAAGAGCGGTGAGCATTGGGTCAGTTTAGATCATCATGGAAGATTCAACAATCGATCGATCGAAGAATGCCTCGAGGGGATAAATAAGGAAATGAACCTTGGCCGAATTGCATTGGAGAAAGCCAACGCCGTCTTTGTCACCCTAGGCTCAGCTTGGGTATACGAATACAAGGAGACTGGGCATTTAGTAGCGAATTGCCACAAGATTCCCAACCGTCAATTCACCAAGCGGATATTATCATTCCAAGAGACAAACCTCATTTTAGCGCAAATTCCTGAACTGTTAAAGGCTCATGGAATTCAGGCTGAAGTCATTTTCACGGTGAGCCCAATTCGCCATTGGAAAGATGGCCCCTCTCAAAATCAAAGAAGTAAATCAACGTTGATTAGCGCAGTCCATAATGTTGTTGATCAATATGATAATTGCCACTATTTTCCATCCTATGAAATGATGATGGACGACTTGAGGGATTATCGGTTCTACAAGACGGATATGTTGCATCCTACAGAGCAAGCGTTGGACTATGTGTGGATGAAGTTTGAAGAATCGTTCTTCAGCGACGAGACCCGAATAATCTGCAAAGAACTCTTGCAGGTCATCCAAGCGAGCGAGCATCGTCCGATGGATCCGGAGAGCAACTCCTATCAGCGATTCCTTCGCAAGCAATTGGATCTAATTGATGCGCTAGAGTCCAAGTACACGCACCTTGACTTAAGCCAAGAACGAGAGGCATTCTCTAAGTATGTTTTGAAGTAATCGGGTCTGCAGAATGCAGCAAGGCTAAATACTCCTGTTCCGTTTGCCCGGGAGTAGGAAAATACTCCGCTTTCAAACCTAAGGCATGCAAATCCATGATGGTGCTGTAACCGCTTCGACTCACGATTCGATTTGAATTGGAAAGTGCAGCGACCATCTCGTCGTCCGCTAAATGATTTCGGACCTGGATCTCGTCAATGGATTGTTCTTCTTTCTTTTCAGGCTTCCCTTTCAGTATGAGTGCCCGAAGATTTTTTTCAATGCAATCTCTGGTCACTTCTGCTTCGAAAATGCTCCGTTGCGGCTCGGGCCCACTCACAATTGCCACTAAGTCCCAGGCCTCGGTTGATTGTCCACGAGACCCGGAATTGAATCTGCTGAGAGGACCAATGTATTTAGCGTTTTTAGGCAGATGCTTTGGATGAGAAAGTTCGCCGGCGAGGCCAGGTGCCTTTTCAAAATCAGGAATCCACACTTCAGAATAGCGATCCATTACCCATCGATTGAACCGGTTTATTAGCCTTTCGAACACAGGCGATTTAATGTGAATCTGATGAGAGATGAAGATTGATGGAACCTTTTTTGACCATAAGCCAAATCGGGAATCGGATATTACCAAGTCGATTTGTTCTTCACGAACAAAGGCTTGAAGCAGCTTGTGTTCTTTCCAAATGGATTTGAGAAGAAGGAGGCCATTATGCATTAGGTGACGAACCATGTTCCCATCCACAGGGTAAGTAATAGGTACAAATGGAATGTGCGAGAACTTACAATTGGGAAAGTGTTCTTGGAGGAGAGCTTTAGGTCCTCCTTCAGCTGAAATAATCACCTCATTGCCCATAGCCAGTTGATCCTTTATTATGGGAACGCAACGGCTTGCATGGCCCAATCCCCAATGAAGCGGAGCAACGAGAACGCGCTTAGACATACATTCAAAAGAACAAAATCAAAACGCACCTTTGTGGCCGTTTTAATCCTGATGGCTAAGAACAAACTCAAAAAATTCGCTGCAGTTAAGGACATGCCTCATGTCATTGAGCCTCCTTTCGGGGAGATCATTGGCAAGAATCACGCTCTTAAAGGGAAGTGGCATGAGGAGTTTGGAAATTCAAACCCGATCGTCCTAGAGTTGGCTTGTGGAAAAGGAGAATATTCGGTTGGGATGGCGAAGATTTTTCCAGATAAGAACTTCATTGGCATTGACATCAAAGGAGCTCGCATGTTTAGTGGGGCGACTGAAGTGGCTGAACAAGGGCTTCAAAACGTGCGATTTCTCCGAACCAAAATTGACTTCATTACTTCCTTTTTTGATGCTGAGGAAGTAAGCGAAATTTGGATTTTGTTCGCCGACCCACAGTTAGGAAAGCCTCGAAAGAGACTGACCAGTTCGCTTTTTCTCAATAGATACGTCCAGCTGCTTAAATCAGGCGGAGCTCTTCATCTCAAATCTGACAGCACGGATCTGTATGAATATACAAGGGATGAATCCATTCCTGAATTCAATGAAACACGTGGGCGCTTTTCGAAAGAGTTCGATACCGACGAGTTGTATGAAAAAGGTATCTATGACTTGGACAAAACGATGCAAGTTGTCCTGAACATTCGAACCTTTTACGAGCAGATGTGGTTGGAGCAAGGAAAGAAGATCAAGTACTTGACCTACAAACTCATTTCTTGATGCCTCGGATTCCAGTGACCTGTTTCCTTTTTATTTCTTAAGCCTTTGGTGACCATATTGTAGTCGAGGAAGTAGGTGAGACGTAAAGAAATATTGTTTTGAACCGGGGCGTCAAAAGTTCCTTCTAGGTTTCTGATATATGAGTCACCAACGTAGTTATCGACTGACGCGGCTGAGTTTCGATAGAGGATGACCAACCCGCTACCAGGAGCGAACCACCAAGAATATTTAATTTCAATGTTGAACGTGTTAAAGTTGAGGTCATTTACATCATCCAGATCAGCCGCTGTGAGATCTCCATTTTTTTCAAGGATGTAGAAAGACAGGTAGTCGATGTCTGCATATGCATGACGCAGTTGCAGCGTAAGAGAAGATTTGGGCGTGAAAACGTATTGTGCGTTGATGATGTTTTCAATTCTGTATTGATTCCGCTTCCCGAAGTAAATCAAATCTGGGTCATTGTCAGGGACGTAGCCATAGTCACTTTTTACGTTCGTGATTCGAACCTTCGGCGTTGTAAAAAAGTGATCTCCTAATCTAACTCGTGGACGAAATTCAATTCCGTATTCTTCGCGACCCATGTCGAACCATGGATAGTACCACCCGTTCATGTCCAAGGCTAAGACCTTGCGATAATCTGTGGAGATAAACCCACTGAAATAGGCCTGTCCCGGCACTTTAAACCATCTCCCGGGTGCACGAGGTTCGAAGTAGTTGTATGACACTCCAGGGGTACTTACTAAGTTGATCCCAAAGGCAAAAAATGACTTGGTCAAGTGGAATGCATCGTATCCAACGTAAAACTCCTCAAAGCGATATGGTTTGTACAAGGATCGGTACTCACCCCATACAGCATGTCGATATTTATTGAACGGACCTTGAGGTTGAGTGGTTCGGTATGCAAATTCAGCTTTGTGTCTTATTCTATTGTTTCTTGGCTGAAAACCCAGATCATTCATGTTGAAATCATCCGTCGTTATTTGCTGGAGGGCCCACCAAACCCAATTGCCATTAACCTTCGAGAGGGCCAGTCGACTTTGATAACCATCTGTGACTTTGTTGGTATCGAACAATGCACTTTGACTGGCACTTGCTTCCAGATTGTGACTGCCCTTTTTATTGAAAAAGGAACCTAAGGCCGTAAGCACATTCGCGTCCCTCTACCCGCCTTTTCGTAAAACATTGGTATTCATCAAGCCGAAAGATGAATTGCGATTGAACCGCTGGTCGAGGACGAGCACGTTGTAGTTCGTCATTGGTTCGGTGAGAATTTGAGTTTCTACACCCTCTTCAATTCGGGTCGAATAGTTTGCGTCAGTAATGGCATTCAAAAACCCGACCCCGAGGTTCTTCTTCGTCCGTCCTGAGATTTTCGCGGCATTCAGTAGTCGTGTATACTCCTGCCTGATCTCTACACTGTCATTCGAATTCAATTCAACACCTTGAATGTTTTTAGGTGCCCCACCGATTCGACGAGAATAGAATTGATCACCTTGATTAAATAACTCAGTCCCTTCGGTAAAAAATTGTCGATTTTCCTCAAAATAGTTTTCGAACGGAGACAGGTTTAGGAACTGCTGATCATAGGCGACTTGCCCGAAGTCAGGAATGAGCGTCATGTCCAATGTGAAGCTCTCATTTAGTCCATATTTTAAATCAAGCCCCGCATTGAAATCATAGGATGTTGCCCCATCAAAATCATCGACATAACCACTCACATATGGCATGAGAGAAAGTCTCACTGGCGGATCTATTCCGCTCATTCCCGTGAGCAACCCACTCATATATTCGAGTCTATAGCCCGCGCTTATATCAAGGAAATTCCACGAGTACATTCTCCGAGTTCTTCGGATGCTACGCATGAAATTGAGGCCCCATTCAGACACTTGCTCCTTTGGAAACCGCAAGGCCATGTATGGAAGCTCAACCTCTACTGACCAACCTTCCTCATTGATATCGATGGCGCTTTTCCAAACGGAGTTGAGGCTGAAATCATCACCCTCTGTAGTCGTTCGACTATCGGCTTGTGTGCCTGCTGCGGTTACCCAAAAATTAAAATCACTCAATCCGTCGTTGTAAGGATTGATGAAAAACCCAAACCAATCAACGTTCTTATCCATGTCGTCCCTCTTCGTAAGTTGAGTAAGAATACTGTCCGGATTGGGGTCGTACATCATTGCGCCGATGTACATGGCTTCATCGGTAAATAGAATCTTAACCTCTGTTCTAAATTTTGGATCCTCGGCATCGCCATTTCCAGGCTCGAACATGACAAAGTCTTTTGCGACGCTGACCGTATTCCAAACATCTTCATCCAACTTTCCATCCAATTTCGGAGTGATGGAAATCTTTTGAGCGTCCAGTTTCTTCTTCACGGGTTCCTCATCGGAGGCGCGTAATTGAAGGAATGAAGTGGTTAGCAAGAGTAGCAGGGCCAATCGCATTCGGCGAATCTAGAGGGATAATGAATTCGACTTGAAGCTATTAACGCATTTTTGTGACTTGCGTCGGGATATGTTATGAAAAGAGTGCTGATTAACTATGGATGATAATTTCTTCGATTCGGTGTACCAAGTCGTCCGACTCATTCCACATGGAAGGGTGACGAGCTATGGCGCCATTGGTAAGTACCTCGGAGCGCCAAGATCAGCTCGAATGGTTGGATGGGCAATGAATGGAGCGCATGGAGTTTCGCCAACCGTGCCAGCTCATAGAGTCGTGAATAGCAAAGGTCTCTTGACTGGAAAGATTCATTTTTCGACTCCTTTTGCCATGGAAGAAAACTTGGAGAAAGAAGGTGTAGAAATAAAGAATGACCAGGTTGTGAATTTCAAGAATGTGTTTTGGGATCCGAGTGAGGATCTCAACCTCGAACGCTAATTCACTGCTGATGCAACCCGCTCTAAGTCAATGTTGAATACCTCCTGGCCGTAGCCCTTATTTCCGAGTTTGCTAGTTGGTCTATTCTTGCTTTCCGCTTCAATAATTTCAGAACCTTCTCCTGGAAGCCATGGGCTCATTCCCAATTCAGGCGTCGTAGCAAACCAAAGCGAGATCACCTTTTTCTTTAGAGCAGCACCAATGTGCATGAGGCCTGTATCATGGGTGATCAGTACTAAGCATTGGTTCACTAAACTCGCACTTTGATTGAGGTTGAACATCCCACAGGCGTTAAAAATGGTAGCTTCAGACGCGAGCCGATCCCCACGTTCTTTATCCTCTGGCCCACCTAATAAAATGACTGGCATTTCGATCATGCCGAGGAGTTCCTTGATTTTTGGTTCGGGCAGAATTTTACCATCTGTTTGCCCCCCAATCGCATAAGCGACAAAGCCCGACCTGAAACCTTCTGGCAACGAGTTCAAGGAAACCACGGCTGAGTCAGGAATCAAGTAATCCAACCCTTTTCCATCGTCCTTTATTCCGAGCGGCGCAATGCAGTTGAATGATCGTTCTACAATGTGTCCAATAGGCTTGGTGATTCGTTTGGATCTTACATACAGCCACTTTGCGATATTCCTCTTATCGAGCGTGAAGGACAGCGACTTTGCGGCCTGTTTGCCCCGTTGTGACCTCAGGTTGTGATGCAAGTCCACAACATAATCATAGCTGTTGTTTCGCAGGAGGTCGGCAACTTCAGACACTGATTTTTCTATGGTGATTACCTCGTCAATGTGCGGATTCGACTCCACAATCGCTGCGTATTGCTTCTTGCACAAGTAGTCAATCGTAACCTGACCTGAGAGTTGGGTTTTAAGAGCTCTGACCACCGGAGTCGTTAAGACGATATCTCCAATCGAACTAAACCTGATGACGAGAATCCGAGTGATTTGCTCCATTTTAGTGCGGGTGGCACAATATTACCATTCCAACGTCAGAAAATTATAGATTGCACTTCGTTTGAAACTGCTTGAATGACGCCTATAGTCGATAGCCATACACACATTTATCTTGAAGAGTTCAAGGAGGATTTGGACGAAGTGGTTATGCGTGCTAAAAACTCGAGTGTTCAGTATTACTTCTTGCCCAATATTGATGTCGATTCGATTGCTGATTTGCATGCGACTGCTGATCGTTTTCCGGATAACGCATTTCCAATGATGGGATTGCATCCATGCTCGGTCAAAGAGGGTTTTGAAAAGCAACTGGAGGTAATTGAACAGCACTTGTTTAAACCAGTGAGAAAGTATTGGGCGGTTGGAGAAATTGGGATCGACCTCTACTGGAACAAATCAACTTTAGGAATTCAGGAAGAAGCTTTTAGGCAACAAATAAATTGGGCTAAAGCGCTCAAGCTCCCAATTGTCATCCACGTACGGGATTCATTTGAAGAAGTATTCAAGCTAATTGATGAACTTCATGATGAGCGATTAAGTGGCGTTTTTCATTGCTTCACGGGGACCAAGGCACAAGCGGAAAAAGTGATTGACTACGGATCATTTAAGATGGGTATAGGCGGTGTGCTGACCTTTAAAAATGGAAAGATAGATCAGTTCATTTCTGAGATCGACCCTTCTCATTTGCTTCTTGAAACGGACTCGCCATATCTGGCACCAGTGCCACATCGAGGCAAACGAAATGAACCATCTTATGCCAAACTTGTCCTTGATAGACTGGCAGAATGTTATGGAATGGATGCGGCTGAACTTGGGGCCTTAACGACCAAAAACTGTGAAGAAATATTCAACATACAATTCAGCGCTTATGAAACGCATACTGACGATATTCCTGATTTTATGGACGAGTAATTTACTCGCTCAGGAAGAAGCAAAAGACACCTCTAAGGTCACGCTTGGCGCATATGCCGATGGATACTATTCTTATTATTCAAACGGAAACAATTCGGTTGTTCAGCAACACGACTGCATTGGCGCATACCACAACAACTTCGGACTCAACATTGGCCAAGTAACGGCAGCTTACGACTCAAAGAAACTGCGCGGAGTCATGACGATTCACTTTGGGGACATTCCTCAGATTGCTTGGGGAGGCCAGTATCGAAATCTTCAGGAAGCCAACGCAGGGGTTAGACTTAGAGAACGTCTTTGGCTCGACGTTGGATTCTTCAAAACGCACGTGGGAACGGAGAGCTTTCTTCCGAAGGACAATCTCATGAGCATCATCACCCTCGGAACATTTTACGGCCCATTTTATCAAAGCGGAGCTCGGCTATCATATGACACGAAGAACGATTGGCATTTTGAACTGCATGCAATCAATGGATACAACAGACATGTTGATGACAATCAGTACAAGACATTCGGATTACTCATGTCAAAAGAATTCAATGACAAGTTCAGTATGAGCTATTCAAATATGATGGGTCAAGAGAATGTGGGGTTACTCAATGATGGTTATCTAGTTTATCAGAATGTCTATGCCAACATTGAATCCAAGAAACTGTCTATTCAAATTGGTCTAGATGTCGCTACTGCCAAACAATGGAAGATTGGACACAATTCTGGAAATTGGAACAGTCCTTTAATCGCGGGCTTGGTCACAGCCAAATACAAATTCAACGAACGCTGGTCCCTTAGTGGAAGAGGCGAGGTGTTCATTGACGATGATGGTGTAAATAGCACTAATTTATTCCCGAGGATGATTGACCAATATTCTCAGGGAGTATTGGTACAGACACTTCCGCAAAATGGTCGCGATCATAAAACATATGGAGGCTTGAACATATATGGAGGGACGATTGGCGTTGAATACAAACCAACTCCAAATGGCTTCTTGCGAATTGAAACGCGTGTTCTTCACAATACGAACGCGGTTGTTTCTTCGTATCCGGAAGGATACAAAGACTCCTTTACCGGAATGAACCCAATGCTTGATACTCGAGTCCAAGCTCTTATTTCAGCAGGCTTTTATTTCGATAAAACCTTCAAATTCGCGAAGTGAAGCGAATCCTAATAATTTACACTGGAGGAACCATTGGAATGGTTGAATCGGATGATGGTGAAACCCTCGTTCCGTTTGACTTGGATCATATAATGGCTCAGATTCCAGAGCTCGGGAAACTCCATTTACAACTTGAATCCTATTCCCTTCCAAAGCCAATTGATTCTTCGGATATGCGACCAGAACATTGGTGCACCCTGACCGAGATTATCGCTTCCAACTATGCAGACATGGATGGATTCCTGATTTTACATGGTTCGGACACCTTGGCCTATACCGCCTCAGCGCTCAGTTTTGCGCTCGCTGGGCTGAGAAAGCCAGTAATTCTCACCGGTTCACAATTGCCAATAGGCATGATCAGAACCGATGCGCGAGAGAACTTTATTACGGCCGTTGAACTAGCCGGGATGCATATAAACAATGAGCCGATCATTCAAGAAGTGGCCATATATTTTGAGTACAAGTTGTATCGAGGGAACAGGACAATGAAGGTGAGCGCGGAGGCGTTTGAAGCCTTTGAATCTCCCAACTATCCAGTTTTGGCAGAAGCAGGAGTTCATATTGATCTGAACAAGAAAAACTTGTGGCGATCGCCATTCGACCTTTTTACAGCGAAACCAAAATTTGATTCAAATATTGGTGTGCTTACCATGTTCCCTGGAATTCAGAAAGCACAGGTGGATGCCATCCTTAATGTTCATGGTCAAAAAGGATTGATCCTACAAACTTTTGGCTCTGGCAATGCAACGCGAGAACCCTGGTTCATTGAAAGTATTGAGTCTGCGATTGAAAGAGGATTGATAGTTCTGAACTTGAGTCAATGTGACAAGGGTGCCGTAGAGCAAGGGAAATATCAAACGAGCGCTGCGCTTAAAAGGATTGGGGTCATTGGGGGAGCAGACCTCACTTTGGAGGCAGGAATCACAAAACTGATGTTCCTTCTCGCTCACGAACTTGACCCCGATATTCTGAAGGAAGAACTTACTTCAAACCTCCGAGGAGAATTAACCGAGAGCTAAGTGGGGCGAAATAAAAGACGAGAGAACAAAGCGGTCACAGAACCGGTTGAACGGGTCGAGCCCCCAGTTCAAGAGCCAGTGGCGAGTGGGGCAAATCGGCTGCCTTATTACTTGGTATTTGCGCTGGGCTTTTTGCTTTATGCGAACACCGTTCCTTTCGACTATGCGCTTGACGACAAGTTGTATATAACAGCAAACGAGTTCACTAAAAAGGGTTTCGACGGTATCGGCGAAATTTGGACCAACGACCTTATGACGGGCTTTTTTGGCACGAAAAAGAAGTTGGTTGAAGGAGGGCGTTATCGCCCTTTGGCATTGACTACTCACGCCATCGAGTATCAGATGTTTGGCAAGAACCCGCAGCTAAGTCACTTCATCAATATCGTGCTATATGGACTTTGTGGAGTTATTCTGCTTTTAGTTTTAAAGAGAATTTTCGGATGGAATGAGGAACGGTGGTGGTGGAGTTTGCCTTTTGTTGCAACCGCATTGTATTTAGCACACCCGCTGCATACCGAAGTGGTTGCGAACATTAAAAGCCGGGATGAAATCATGAGCTTTCTGTTCGTCTTGCTGAGCTTTAATGCCGTCCTAAAATATTTAGAACATCGTAAAATGCAAGAGCTTGTACTAAGCGGCATTTGGTTCTTCCTGAGTTTGACATCAAAGGAAAGTGCCGTTACTTTTCTAGGGGTTATTCCTCTCACGCTCATCTTTTTCCCAAAAGGAAATTTGAAGGATTCGTCCATGGCATTGAGCTCGATTGCAGCATTCACCATCGCGTATTTGGCAATTCGACTGACCGTGTTCGGCGATCAAGGGGCGTCTCTTGACGTTGCTCCAGAGTTAATGAACAAGCCATACTTGCAAGCGCAGGGAAGTGAGCGCTTGGCTAGTATTTTTCTGACCATGGGATTGTATTTGAAGCTGCTCGTATGGCCTCATCCTTTGACCCATGATTACTATCCGTTCCATCCATTTAAAACGTTCGAAGAACTGCAAGTAGGAATGAGACCATATGCAGACTGGTCGGACCCGATGACCTTGATTTCTGTAATTGCATATGCAGCCATCCTAGGTTATGGGTTATGGACTCTCGTTCGGAAAATTAAAGGATCAAAGGGCAGTTTGATCGGATATTCATTGCTCCTATACTTCGGAACCTTCATTTTGTTTTCAAACTTGATATTCGACATCGGGGCATTCATGAATGAAAGATTTTTATTCATTCCGTCTTTGGGTTATGCTCTGATTGTTGCCTATTTGTTGACCGAGGTTATCTCGTCCAAGTTTGGGGAGAAGCTCGCCATGAGCTTGGTTGTATTGATACTCGTTGGCTTTTCTGGTAAGACGGTCGTCAGGAATTACGCCTGGGAGAATGACTTTGCGCTTGCTAGTTCAGACATTGAAACTTCTGATGGTTCGGCCAAGGTGAGAATGACGATGGGGAGTGAGCTGCTGGATCAGGCAAAAGACGCGACATCACCCCAAGAAAAGACGCGATTGCTGAAGGAAGCGGAGCAGTACGAATTGTCATCACTGAAGATTTACCCTGCCTACTTTCCGCCGCTTGATATTCTCGGGAACATCTACTATGAGAGCGAGAATTATGAATACAGCATCCACTACTTCGAGCAGGCGGTTAAGAAGAAGCCCAATGACGATCGAATTCTAGGGAATTTGGAAGCGGTTGCTATCAAAGCCAATGAAGTGGGCTTGTATGAAGCCGCCATTAAAGGGTATAAAACTGCCGCGCGCTTCCGGAAGGGTGAAGGAAGGTCCAGGATTTACGCCAGTGTCGGAGAGGTCTATGGAAAGGGAATGAATGACATGGTTAATTCTAAGAAGTTCCTCAATAAGGCGATTAAACACAACCCGCAAAACGCATCTGCTTATCAGAAGATTGGGATTGTGTTTGCAATGACCGGAAGTGCCGATTCAGCGTTGTACAGCTTCAATAAATCTTTGGAACTTGAACCAGAGAATGCGAGGGTCATGTTGAATCTTGGAATCCTTTATAGTCAGATGGGAGATGCAGAAACAGGCAATCGTTACATGCAAGAGGCGGTTCGCCTTGATCCTTCTCTCGCTCCATCAAAATAATCAGGTCTTATAAGTACTTTTGCGCCCCGCCAATTGGAGAGGTGGCAGAGTGGCTGAACGCGCACGCTTGGAAAGCGTGTTTACGGAAACGTAACGAGGGTTCGAATCCCTCTCTCTCCGCAGAACAAATCATCCCTCGCGAATAGCGAGGGATTTTTTATTTCTAGCCGTTCCGAGCTCGCTCGGATAAGGTTGGAAATGAAAAAGCCCAGTCGAGCGCAGCGAGTTGGGATGATTTGTTTTGATCCTCCCCACCAGGGATCACGAGCGAAGCGAGTAATCCGATCATATGAGAGAATCCGTCGATTAGAAAATTAGATGAGGCTCTCTGTTGGGATGATTTGTTTTGATTCCACCTCAATCTGAGGAACAAAATGAGAGAATCACGGGTTAGATTTAGACGCTTCCAAAATGGGTGATTCAATTTACATCTTTGAACAAACCACTCTTATGGAAGTAATTAATGAATACAGTGATGCGCCTCAAGCATCGGCGGGCAATCGACTTCTTGCTGCAATAATTGACGGACTCATCATTGGAGCTTTGTTTATGATACCCGTGGCCGGTTGGTTCGCAGGATTGGCGTATGAACTTACTAAGGACGCACTCCCATTTCTAGATGGTCAAAGCTTTGGTAAAAAAAGTGATGAAAATTAGAGTGGTGAATTACGACACTCGCCAACCAATTACTGAAGATTATGGTTCTGCCGTTATCAGAGGTGTTACACTTATGGTCCCAATACTTGGGTTCATTGATATGCTTATGGTCTTCGCTAAAGAAGGAAGACGGTTTGGGGATCAATGGGCAAACACAATTGTGATTTCCGAAGCCTAATCACCCAAAATCTAATTGTAATAAGCAATTGGAGGATTCCATTTTATACATTTGAGCGCTTTAGTAACTAAACGAACTAAGAAAATCTGCAAACGGAAAGAGATCAGAGAAAAGAATTGACGTTACACAACGTTGGCTATCTCGGTACTTTCTATGTTTGACAGCCTTAAAAAACAATCACAAGCAAATCCAAATCAATTAGTATGAAACGTATCTTTTTATCAATTGCAATCGCTGTGGCCATGATGGTTTCAGGTATTGCTCTTGCACAAGATGATTCCGCTGCAGCTGCTGATGACTCGACTGCTCAAGAGGAGATGATGGCAGACTCAGCTCCAGAAGCAGCCCCTGAACCAGAGGCAGTAGAGCCCGCTGCGGAAATGGACATCGAAGAAGTCGCTCCAGAGGAAGATAGAAGCCTTCACCAAGTAATCAAAGCAAAATTCATCGAGGGTGGACCTGAGTTCATGTCCTTTGTTTTGATCTGTTTGATTCTTGGATTGGCAATGTCAATTGAGCGTATCCTATACCTCAACATGGCCACGACTAACAACAAGAAACTTTTAGAAGATATCGATGAAGCACTTAAGAGTGGTGGAGTTGAAGCAGCTCAAGAGGTTTGCCGAAATACTCGAGGACCAGTCGCAAGTATTTTCTACCAAGGTTTGGATAGGGCTGACCATGGAATTGAAATGGTTGAGAAGTCGGTGATTTCATATGGCAGTGTTCAGATGGGACTTTTAGAAAAAGGCCTTTCTTGGATATCACTGTTTATCGCCTTGGCTCCTATGCTTGGATTCTTTGGAACAGTAATCGGAATGATTTCGGCATTCGACGCGATTGCCGCTGCGAACAACATTTCCCCGGGTATTGTTGCTGGTGGTATTGGAGTTGCATTGATCACTACTGTCTCTGGACTTTTAGTTGCGATGATCCTTCAGATCTTTTACAACTACATTGTCGCTAAGGTCGACAGCATCGTGAATGAAATGGAAGACGCGTCGATCTCTTTGGTCGACCTTCTTATTGAGCACAAACTGAATAAATAATCTGAGCAATGTTTCAGAAGGTAAATACAATAGTAATGTGGGTGTTCATCGCCATTGGGGTTATCCTCATGGTTATGACAATGTTATCAGAGCCCACAGCTGAACAAAGCGAGTGTGTTGAATGCGGTGCAGGGGGAGGATTTATTACCCTTTCCTACGTGCTCCTCATCGGCGCCATCGTTGCCGCAGTAGCCGGTTCTGTCGTTTCGATAATGATGAAACCGGAATCTCTCAAAGGGTCGCTCATAGGAATTGGCGCAATGTTGGTTGTTTTCGCATTGAGCTTCGTCCTTGCCGATGGTTCTGTTGAACCAATGTATGGTGATATCACTGAGTCTACTTCGCGATGGAGTGGCGCCGGACTGTATACGTTTTACATACTCTTCGTTCTTGCCGTTCTCTCGATTGTGTACAGCTCGGTATCAAGATTGATGAAATAAGCATATGGCAAGGAAGAAAAGAGAACTTCAGGAAATTAATGCAGGATCGATGGCTGACATCGCCTTTCTCCTCTTGGTCTTCTTCCTCGTAACCACAACAATGGATAGTAGTTGGGGATTGGCGCGTAAGTTGCCACCGCCATTGCTAGACAATGTTGAGAAACCACCGCCCATCAAAGACAGAAATGTGTTTGTTGTGTTGGCAAATGCCAACGATCAGCTGTTGGTGGAAGGGGAATTAATGGAGATCTATGAACTTCGAGCTGCAGCGAAAGAGTTCATTGCAAATCCAATGCGGAAGGAAGACCTACCAGAATTTAAAGATGTGGATGTGAATCTGCTTGGCCCACGCAAAGTTTCGAAGCAAGTCATCTCCCTTCAAAATGATAATGGCACTTCGTACAATTTGTACATTCAGGTTCAGAATGAGTTGGCAGCAGCTTACAATGAACTCAGGAATGACTTGGCCGATCAAGAGTTTGGGATGTCATATGATATGCTAACCGAGCTTGCGGAACCGGAAGACAGTGACCCAAAGTACAAGACCATGATTAAGGCAATTCGTAAGGTATATCCACAGCGAATTTCAGAAGCAGAACCTAAAGACGTAGGAGGAAATTAGTATGTCTAAGTTCAAGAAAAAAGGAGATGAAGGAACGCCTGCAGTAAGCACAGCGTCCCTTCCGGATATTGTTTTCATGTTACTCTTCTTCTTCATGGTAACTACGGTTATGCGGGAAGTAGATTTAAAAGTGAAAATGAGTCAGCCGGAAGCAACAGAAATCACCAAGCTTAAAAACAAGGCGTTGGTTGACTACATATACATAGGGGAGCCGGTCAATTCTGAGCTCTACGGTACAGTCCCTAAGATTCAATTGGATGATGATTTCTCAACTGTTGAGGAGATTCAAGACTATATCATCCAACGAAGAGCTGAGCGCAACGAAGCTGAGCACGGATTAATCACGGTTTCTCTTAAAGTGAATCAAGAAACCAAAATGGGAATCGTCACCGAAGTAAAACAAGAACTTAGAAAGGTTCAGGCTCTCAAGATTAATTACTCTACAAGAGAGAAAGCTGACCCGACGAAGTTCTAATACGAATTATTGGATTTGTTTGAACCCTGGCCTTACGCCGGGGTTTTTTGTTTGTTGGAACGCCTCAAATAGAGGGCGACCATTCCAACTGCGACCACCGCGATCGATATGATCGACAGATACCATTCACCTTCATTAGCGCCGAGCGTTTCGACTTGTGACTCGATCCTTTCCATTCCAATCATCCAGATCAAGAGAACAGCTAGGGCGTTATTGATGAAGTGGCCAACCATTGGAATTATCAATGATCCCGACCAATGGGCAGCATACCCGAAAATGATGCCTAGAACCATCCTGGGCAAAAACCCGAGAAACTGTAGATGGAAGAAAGAAAACAAAAAGGCAGTGGTCCAAATTGCGATATGATAATTCTTCGATACGCGCAAGAATATGGGCTGCATCATTCCTCGGAAAAACGCCTCTTCGGCAATGGCAGGAGCAAAGGCAATCAAGATGAGATTAAAGACTAAATCTCCAGTGGTTTCCATGGTGAGAAAGACTCTTATCAGTCTCTCGGCACTTGCTTCGGTCTCATAAATCCAATCTTCGACTCCAGACAAAAACCCGGGTAAATGAAGACCGCTATTCCATTCAGCCATGAGGTTGATAGCAGGCAATGCAGAGATCATCAGGATGGAAAAGAGTACCAAGCTGCCGACCTGAGCGCTTGGCCATTTCAATGAATAGGGGCGCTCGGGAGCAGCCCATCGATAGATCAAATAAGGAACAAGGAATAGCCCAATGGCTTGCATGATCTGTAATATCTTCAGGAAGAATACACTCTCGCTATTCGGATCGGAAACGGAACCGAGGTTGTTGAGCATGTTAATACCATCACCTGCAATCATGGATGGAATCATTGCGACGACGAAGAGAACGAACATGGACCCGAATCCGATAAGGCACAACATGACCAGTTGGGCTAATGGGTGGGCAGATTTAAAGCTCTCTCTCATGAGTGCAAATTGAATTTACTTTTGCAGAAGCAAAAATGGTGAAGATTGGAGACATAGAATTAGGAGAATTTCCATTACTCCTTGCCCCGATGGAAGATGTTAGCGATCCTCCATTCAGGATTCTCTGTAAAAGACACGGGGCGGACATGATGTACACGGAGTTTATTAGCTCCGAAGGACTGATCCGCGATGCCTTCAAGAGCGTTCAGAAATTGGACATTTACGATGAAGAAAGGCCCATCGGAATTCAAATCTTTGGCGGCGAAGAAGAGTCGATGAGAATCTCAGCGGAAATCGTTGAGCGTGCTAACCCGGATGTTCTCGATATCAACTTTGGCTGTCCCGTAAAGAAGGTGGTCAATAAAGAGGCTGGTGCTGGAATTCTAAGAGATATTCCTAAAATGGTGAAGCTGACCAAAGCCATTGTTGAAAGCACTTCATTGCCTGTAACCGTAAAAACCCGACTCGGGTGGGATGATAGCGCCAAGTATATTGTTGATGTCGCAGAGCGCCTCCAAGACGTTGGAATTAAAGCCATTTCTATTCACGGCCGCACAAGAGTTCAGATGTACAAAGGCGAAGCCGACTGGTCATTGATTGGCGATGTGAAAAACAATCCTCGAATCCAGATACCTGTTTTCGGAAATGGAGATGTTAATACCCCAGAAAAGGTAATCGAAATGCGTGATCGATACGGGGTGGATGGCGTGATGATAGGAAGAGCCGCGATTGGATATCCTTGGTTTTTCAACGAGGTAAAGCACTTCATGAAAACCGGAGAACATTTGCCAGGCCCCACAATTGCGGATCGAGCTGCGGTCGCGAAAGAACACCTAGAGAGATCTGTCCAGTGGAAGGGAGAGAAGCTCGGGGTGCTGGAAATGAGAAGGCACTATTCAAACTATTTCAAGGGCGTACCTCATTTTAAGGAGACGAGAACACAGCTCGTTACTGAGCACGATCCCACTTCGCTAGTGCAGATTTTGGATGGAGTTGCTGAGAATTACGAAGAGATTACCGTTTGAAGACGATCTCTGGTCAGTAGCACTTTCACAGGCAGCAAACTAGCGAGTAAGCCGATTCCGAATACGACGGACACTACAGCAACAATGTCCATCAAGTGAAGCTCCACTGGGTAGTATTCAACTAATCCGCCTTGCAACGGAAAGAAACCAACGCACTGTTGAAGGAGAATGATGATGATGCCAAATCCCAATCCTAAGAGCGCCCCAAGACCTGTAATCAGAATTCCCTCGTAGAGGAAAACCCTTCTCACATCATTGACTGTTTGGCCAATCGACCGAAGCAGTGAAATATCCTTCCTTTTCTCAATGATGAGCATGGTGAGACTTCCGATGAGATTGAAGGTCGCTACGACAAGAATGAAGCTGAGAATGAAAAAGGTAATCCACTTCTCAGTTGCATTCGTTTTAAAAATGATGTCATTCAACTCAAGTCGTGTCTTCACGGAGTATCCGGGCCCGACCAATTGCTCAAGAGAGCTCTTTACGTCTGATTCGGAAGCCCCTTCGGCGAGTGTAATATCTATGAACGAAGACTTACGTTCATAAGCCAATAAGTCTTCGGCGTACTTGAATGGAACATAGATGTACTTGAAATCAAATTCCGGATTTAGACCAACAATCCCGGTTGCCATGATCCTCTTCATAGTGAATTTACTGGTCGGAGACATTGCGCGTTCTGCGCCTCTTGTTGCCGAGTAAATTTTGATGGATTCAAGGCCGTCCCGGATAAACAGGTTCAAGTTGTCTGCAATTCCATAACCGATGATCGAGCCATTCGCTTCCCTTGATGATAGGGCGAGTTGCCCTTCGATCACATACTCTTCAAGGCCCAGATTCGGGAGATAAGACTGTTCAATTCCTCGAAGTGTCGCCACCGTTTGCTGTTTGTCATATTGAAGGAAGACCGTTTCTTCAAGTACCGGAGAAAGACTTGAAATTTCATCCATGTTTTGGATTGAGGCGTAATCAATCGAGTCCATGGATATCGTCTTGCCTCTTTCGGGTGCAATCCGGATATCAGGATCGACGGTCGTGTACAGATCTGCCACCAAGGTTTCCAGGCCGTTGAATGCACTCAACACAATAATCATAGCCAGACTCCCTATAGCGACGCCGCTTGCGGCAATGGCGGAAATGATGTTGATGACGTTTCTGTTTCCCTTGGAAAACAAGTAACGCCTCGCTATTGAGAAACTAAGATTCAATTCTCCTTATCCAGAATTTGATTGATACGATCGGCGTAGTCGAGTGAATCATCGTGATAAAACCGAATTTCAGGCATCTTACGGAACTGGTTTTTTATGCGCTGGTACAGGCTGTGAGAAATCTCTTGGATGGACTCATTTAGCGATTCAACCAAGGCTTTCGGTTCCTTGGTTGGGAATGCGCTAAGGTATACGCGTGCAAAGCCGAGATCAGGAGCAACCCTGACGATGGTGACCGAAACAATGTTCTTGTCGCACAGGTGCTTATAGTCACTTTGGAGCAAGAGCCCAATTTCTTTTTGAATAAGCCTTCCAACCTTTTGCTGCCTTACACTCTCCATAGGACAAAAGTATCAATTGAAGAGAGCTTAACTTTTGGTCAATCATTTACGTCTAAAGTGTAGTTTTATCCTACACTAGATTGAATATGAAGAGAGTTCTACCTTTAATTTCTGCCATTATCTTCTGCTCGCAAGCATTTGCTCAGATATCCATCACTCAAGCTGATTATGGACAAGCAGGAGACAGCATCGTAGTTGGCTACGATCAACCGTCAACTTCAATAAGCGTTGGAGGAACCGGCTCCCAAACGTGGGATTTCACAGGTTTATCCTTGAATAATATCAATACGCTTCACTTTGAAGATCCATCGAATACGTACAGTGGCTCTGAATTCCCAGATGCTGACTTGGCGATTGAGCGTTTAACCGACACCATCTTTTTTCAATCGACGAGTACTGAATTTGTTATTGATGGAGTGGCTGGAGACGGTTTTGGGTTGGGGGTTTCCGTGATTGCGGATTTCGAGCCAAATTCCACCCAAGTCGAATTTCCTTCTACTCTGAACACCACGTTTGTGGACACAGCTCAGTTTGATTCGATTGTGAGTTGCGTTGAATTAGGCTTTGGATCAATATGCGATTCGGCCAGACTGAAAAGGATTTTGATCGGAACAAGCGTCTTCGATGCTTATGGAGATATATCCACACCAGGAGGAAACTATACGACGGTTCGTCAATATTTCAGAGAGGACAACAAAGACACCCTTTGGACCAAAATTCCATTTATTGGGTGGACGTTATTTTATGATAGCATAAGCGTGGTTCACAATTATCGATGGATGGCAAATGGCGAGGGTTGGCCTGTTCTAAGTGCCATTGCAAACTCTCAAAATGGACTCATTCTAGATGCCGAATACAAGGTTGATGAAAACGTACTTGGATATGTTGATGTTACCCAGAATCCAAATTGTACCGGAGATTGCAATGGCTTCGCAACCGTTGCGGCCGTTGGTGGGGTTCCACCTTACACCTACGCTTGGCCAAGTTCGGCGGGAAGTCAAACAACTGCTACAGCCACTGCGTTGTGCGCTGGCACTTACATCGTTACGGTAACAGATAATGATACTGGAGAGTACGAAGTCGAGGTCACATTGGATGAACCAGCCGACATCTCAATTGCAGGTGCGGTTCAAGGTGTGAGCGTCGGAGGCGACGGTGCGATTGACGCGAATGTGAGCGGTGGAACAGGAGCATTCACTTTTGCATGGTCTGGACCTGATGGGTATACAGCTTCTACTGAGGACATTAACGATATTGAAATTGGTGATTATACATTGATTGTAACAGATGCTAATGGCTGTTCAGACACCATGGTGTTTACAGTTGAATTGACGGGTCTTACTAACCTTGGCTCGGAAGGGCTTAAGCTGTATCCTAACCCAGCTACCGAGTCCATCATGTTGACAAGTGCTAACATTCTCTCAACTTACCGAATGACCGATTTGCTAGGAAACTTGGTCTATTCAGGAACATCAACGAAGAACACGCTTGAGCTCGATGTTCGACAGCTTCCAGAAGGAGTCTACCTCATCGAAGTTGAAACGATCAAAGGGTTACATCTCCAGAAAGTGACGGTGCAGCATTGACCCACTTCAAACGCTAAGCTGACCTCGGTCATATTCTCGGAGCTCATTTGAAATCACCTTTGGTTTCTCATTTTGAGCAATGTCCGAAGCCAAACAAACCACGACATGCTTTCACTGCGGTGAAGATTGTATTGAAGAGCATATCGTCTTTGAGCAACATGATTTCTGTTGCCAAGGTTGCCGAACTGTGTATTCACTCCTCAATGAAACAGGTCTAAACACCTACTATGACATTGAGCGGAACCCGGGGCCAACAGTCAAGGATTCCGAAAACTCCAATGAATTTCTAAACCTCGATGAAGTAAAAGGAAGACTCCTTGATTTTACCGAGGGAAACCAAAGTAAAATCACGCTATATCTTCCTTCCGTTCATTGTGCAGCCTGCATTTGGCTGCTCGAGCGCCTCGAAAGATTAAACAAGGGCGTCATCAAATCAGAAGTCAATTTCATCAGGAAAGAAGTAACCGTCATTTTTAATCATGACATCATTTCACTTAAGGATTTAGTTGACTTATTAGAATCGCTTGGTTACCCGCCAGACCTCCAACATCAGAAACAACCAAGGTCAAAATTCAGAAGAGAGCTGATCTTGAAATTGGGCGTGGCAGGGTTTGCGTTTGGAAACATTATGCTCTTTAGTTTTCCCGAATACTTGAGCTTGAACGAAGAATCGTTATCGGAATTCGCTCCTCTGTTTAGCTATTTGAATTTGTTGCTGGCTATTCCTGTTTTGCTCTATTCCAGCACCGAGTATTTAAGAAGCGCATGGAAGAGTTTGAAGGTACGCTACCTAACCATCGACGTTCCGATTGCCCTCGGTATTATCACCCTATTTGCCAGAAGCTCGTATGAAGTGATCTCGGCAACAGGAGCCGGATACTTTGACTCGTTCGCTGGCTTGGTATTCTTTCTCTTAATTGGAAAATGGTACCAAGGAAGAACCTATGAAGCCCTCGCCTTTGACCGGGATTTCAAGTCGTATTTCCCAGTAGCCGTAAACCGGTTGAACAAGGGGGGAGAGGAAGTCTGCCTTCTCGAAAACATAGAAGTTGGCGACCGAATAAAAATATTGAACAATCAAATTGTTCCAACGGATTCAGTCTTAATCAAAGGGGTTGCATCCATGGACTACAGCTTTGTAAACGGCGAATCAGATCAAGTACGAAAACAAGAAGGAGAGCTGCTTTTCGCGGGAGGCCGACAATGTGGTAGCGCACTTGAGGTTGAAGTTTATAAACCTGTTCAACAGAGCTACCTCACAAGTCTTTGGAATCAATCAGCGTTTAGTAAGGATTCGGATTCCCGAGATCTCGCATCCTTAGTCGATAAGGTGAGTAGATACTTTTCGATTGCTATACTCACCATTGCTTTCGGCTCTCTTGCTTATTGGTTGGTGGTAGATAGTACCGAAGCAGTTGACGCATTCACGGCAGTCTTGATTATTGCTTGTCCATGCGCCTTGGCGCTCAGTATGCCGTTTGCGTCGGGGAATGTCTCTCGAATATTGGGAAGGCTCGGATTCTTTGTGAAGAATACGCGAATCCTAGAACAAATAGCGGATGCAGATCATGTTGTGCTTGACAAAACAGGAACCCTCACTAAAATCAATTCTACCACTGTTCGGTTTCAAGGAGCCGTTCTCTCTGAAGCTGAACAGCTAGCCTTAAAATCGATTGTATCAAATTCTACCCATCCGCTGAGCATGGCCGTGGCCAATTACCTCCCCGTTCAAGCTCACAAAGTGATCAATTTCCGTGAAGTCCTTGGCCTTGGCATAGGAGGAGAGGTTGATGGAATTTCGGTCAAAATGGGGTCGGCCCAATTCTGTGATATTGACCCACAAGCACAAGTGGTTGATGCATCTGTCGTTCATGTCGTGGTAGATGGTCGTTATCTTGGTTATTTCAGGATTGAGAAGAGTTTACGGAATGGAATTTCGGAATTGATAAAAAGCTTGGCGAAAAGATATCGGCTTCATTTGTTAAGCGGGGATAATGACTCCGATAAGCAGAGAATGAAGGAACTCTTCGGCACTGAGGACGCCCTGCATTTTAATCATTCCCCCACGGATAAGATGCATTATACTGCAAACCTCCAATCCGACGGTAAAAGCGTCATTATGATGGGAGATGGCCTGAACGATGCTGGAGCCTTAAAGCAAGCTGATGTCGGCATCGCGATTGCGGACGATGTTTTTAGTTTTTCGCCTGCCTGTGATGCCATATTGCAAGCAGATCAGCTCAAGAGACTGGGAGAGTTTGTCAGGTACATCGCGAGAAGCATTACCGTCGTTAAGTGGAGCATCATCATCTCATTGCTGTACAATGTGGTTGGTCTGTTTTTCGCCGTCCGTGGTGAGTTGACTCCTTTGGTTGCGGCCATTCTCATGCCGCTAAGCTCAGTAACAGTTGTTGCATTTGTGACCCTCCTCACAACCTTGATACGACCAAAATCTAATTAGGCCAAGATCGTAGCTTATTAAAAACTTAATTTTCTAGTCTCAACAAAATCTACCTCCATGAAAACCTTTACGCTCTCCGCAATAGCGGTATTATTTACGTTGAATGTACTGGCTCAGGTTCCTCAGATATCGAAAGATGTCCTCCGAAATCAAGAGCCAAAAACGGCTCCACTCGTTGGTGAAAAACCAAACTATGAGTTGAGGCCGGTCATGGAAAACCAAAGTCAGCACAATACTGCTAGAACTACATCCGAGGCACAAATTGGAATAACGACATATGACTTGATGACCAATGGGTCGATGCTTGAACACATTGTTCGACACGAAAACGGAACGATGTCTACTGCTTGGACATTTTCGACCGTCAATAATTGGTCGACACGGGGAACAGGATATAATTTCTTTAATGGAACAACCTGGGGTACAGCGCCGACGGCGCAATTGGAATCAGTGAGAACTGGATGGCCAACCATCGGGGCAACTGCAGGTGGAAAGGAAATAGTAATCGCCCATGACAACACGAGCATTGAGACAAGAATGACTTCTCGAAGCTCTGTCGGAAGTGGGAGTTGGACCCAAGCTGGGCAGGGCTCCACATTAGCCTCTGATTGGTGGCACAAGTTTGTGGTAGGTGGCCCGGAAGGAAACACTATTCACCTTATTGGAATTACCCAAATTGACGCTTTTAGCGGAACACCATACAATGGATTAGACGGAGCTTTGCTTTATGCTCGTTCTACGGATCAAGGAGCATCTTGGGACATCACTGACTTGCAATTGCCTGGAATAGACAGCACTACGAACATTGGGTTTTCTCCAGATACCTACACCATAGATGCTGAAGGCGATGTGGTTGCCATAGTCGTGTGCGGTTTGGGGACAGGTGTACGACTCATGTAGGAATTGCACGATTTCGTTTTCAGACATTCGATAGGATTGGAGCAATCAAATTTAAGGGTTGTTTATCTGATAATCAGATAGTTCTCTCGGCTAGGAACTTTTCGCGATAATAAAGATATAAAGGAAGGGTCCCGGCCATACCGAAAAGCAATGTGAGAATCCAGATCATATAAGGTCTCTTCATCTGGATTTTTCTACTGTCCTGATAAGTCCATGAAGAATATTAAAACAACTACTAGAAGGTCTACCACGAAGGCACTGGATATAATATTCTGAAACATTCCATGTAGGGTTGCCATTGGGTCTAACCATAGCAGATAGTTGCCGGTTTCAATGCTCACTTTTGCAACGTATAAATTAGGAGCGATGAACCCTAGACCGCTTAGTATTAAGTAGAGAGTTTTTTTCATAATGGGTTTAGCATATGATCACTCCTGCATCAGGCGATTGATGATTGCTTGGGCGGTTTCGAGTTTTTTAAGCTCTTTTTCTAAATCCTTTGTGTCTTCAGTTTTGACCAGGGCCTTCACTTTATCCTGAAGGGCAATTGCATCATCAAGATCTTTCAAATAGGCTTCGAGCACAGTATTGTTGAGATTGTCATAGGTCTTACGGTCGAGATTCGTTCTCGTCTCCCGATGAGTCGAAAGCATACTCCTTTTCTGCTGCCCAAAAGCGAGTACCGTAGCCTCATACAGGTGCTTCTTCTTTCCGTAATACTCTTCTCCTTCCAACATCTTCTCATTTCCTTTCCACAAGGTTGCTCGCCCCGAGATCATTCTTGCGAGCTTAGATTTCTTTTCTTCCTCAGCGATCAATGCTTCAACCTTGATGATCTGATCTTGTGGATATGTTTCGTCCTTTTTAATGCCAGTCGCATCCTTATATAGGTTTAATGCTTGCGGGTAATTCTTCAACTCAAAGTGCTTATTGCCTAAAGCAATTTTATTGTCGTAATCGGCTTGAATTCGCTTCTGTTCTTCAAATTCCCGCTTCCCTTTCGGTGTTTCCTTCCAGTCAATTAGTACCATCTGGTTCCTTAGGGCCTGCTTTTTCTCAAGTTCACCTGTTTTAATCAAGAGTGTTGGCAAAGACGAATTGAAATGATTTCCCAGCTTAGCGCCAAGGACCTTGGTCCAAATGCTTAGAACGGGTTTCAGTATTTCATGCTCAGTGTAAGCATGCTTCAATCCCCATTTTGAATCTCCCACCACAGCACTGGAATCCATCCGATCCATATTCGAAAAGAAACCATTGACCAACTCACTGTTGTCAATATTCTTAGTCACTTCACCTGACGCGGAGTCAACAATCATATGTGAGACGAGCACTCCGTGTTGAAAGCTTATTTTCTCAGATTTTGCCGAACCGCCAGCCCGTCTGTATTCGAGAGTCCATTCCCCATCAAATTTTCCGTTCATGTCAAAGGAACCGTCCACATTGAGTTTTTCGAAACTGACGCTGTTTCCGTACATCAAGTATTTATAGCTGAATTTTCCGCGGAAAGTGTTTTTATAGAATGATGCTTGAGTTACTTTAATATCCATTCCATTCGCTTCATCTCGAAGTCGATTGGTCCACATTCCGTTCTTTTTACCGTTTAGATATTGACCAGTAACGGTCTCCGAGAATGACTCATTTTTCACAGTCACTACCCAAGCTAGGTTCTTCTTATTGTCCTTGTAATTTCCTGTTAGGAGCACCTCGTTTTCTCCACCACGAGCAGGGATCTCTCGAGTTTCAGAATATTTGAACAGTCCATGATAAACCTTCTGATGCATCGCATTTTCCTTGAAGGAGTAGGATGCTTCACCAGCCTCGAACGGGCCTTCGTACATCTGAACTTGCTGTGTTAAGGCTGTAACCGGGAGCACTACTATCAGTGCAAACAGAATTTTCTTCATGACCACTTATTATGACATCAAATCAAAAAGAATTCTTGCAATTCTCAACAGATTTGTGAATAAATTATCTCGTCACCAAAAGACTGTGCGAGTGGCGGTGATCTCCTTGTGAAATATGCATGGTGTAAAATCCACGAGACAAGGACTCCAAGCCAAAACCCGTAAATCGATTCATACCTATGCGCAAATTTCGATTTGTACTTATTACAACTCGACCCCCTGCGTCAATGACCGAAATCTGTGCATTTCCGGCTTCTTTCGATTCGATAATCACGACAGACTCCTGACCAATTGGATTTGGAAACACCTTCGTTGAGAGCGCCGCACTCTTTTGATATCCTGCCGGCGGGGTGGTGTCAACAATGGTGTCGTTCGAGGGGCGATAAATAACCCTCAAACTGTCCATGACAACATCAGTGAGCGGGCGGTTATTACCATTAACAGATACTCCACCAATTGCTTGAACTACTTCAAAGCTGTCAATGACCATCCCAAAAACTGGGTGAGCCGAGGAAAACGGAGCATTGTCAAAATCAAGATAAGTGTTGTTGACGAGGTTAATAAAAAATTGACTCCCCCCTGTGTTAGGGCCGGAGTTCGCCATTGAGATGGTCTTTTGAACATTGCTCAATGTACCCGTGGAATCGAATTCATCTGGGATCGTATAACCAGGGCCTCCTGACCCAGTGCCTGTTGGATCTCCTCCTTGGATCATGAAATTGTCAATTACACGATGAAAAATCACACCATCGTAGTATTCCTGATCAGTCAAATCAATGAAATTACCGGAGGTGATTGGTGTCAATGAGTCGGACATCTCGACGATGAAGTCGCCCATTGTTGTGTAAAATTTGATTTGTGTTTGAGCTGTGGTTTGAGCTGCACACAGAAGAAATATTCCGATGAATAGGACTAAATTTTTCATGTTAGAGGGTTGTGCCAAATTAGTCAATATCGAGTTGCAATCAAGAACTGTTCAGTTTTTTGATTGGTTCTCGAAACGCAAGTTCAAGAAAAAAGGGGGCCCAAAAGGACACCCTAACCTAATTAAACAGCCTTCTCCCAAAGACTAGTTCACGTACAAGTTCGTACTCTCAGCAATAACTGAACAGACCTTTTTGCGGTATTGATCGTCCAATATTTTCTCGAGCTCTTCTGGAGAACTCATGAACCCAAGCTCCATGAGAATAGCAGGGCTATTACTGTTCTTGACCACGTAAAATCCGGCTGTTTTTACCCCTCTGAATTGAATGTCCTTGGCGACAGCTAATTGCCCAAAAATCTCTCCGTACAGCTTACTTTTTAGCTGGTTTACATCTTCTTGTTCGCTCAGGTAGAGTTCAATTCCTTGGGCGGAGTCAGATTTACTTTCATTAAAGTGGAGAGAAAGGTAGAGTACATTCTCAGTGCCATAGGTGGCCATGGTTCTCTGTTCGAGAGACATGCTCCGATCGTCTTCTCTCAAGATTATGGATGATATGCCTAAAACTTTGAGTTCGTCTCTAAGAGTCAATGCATACTTCAGGCTTAGGTCCTTTTCGGTGTGATCCCCGACTTGAACCCCATTGTCCTTGCCTCCATGAGCTGGATCGATGATGACCAGAAACTTCTCTTTACTAAGATCACTGGCTCCGAAATCTAGCAGGCTCAGACTTAAAAATTTCTCTGGATCTACATGTTCTTCGTTCTTGAGAATTTCAAAATGCAGATGTGGCCCAGTGCTTTTTCCAGAAGTCCCACATTTTCCAATTAATTGGCCTGATTCAACATTTTGCCCCTCTACAACTAGTATTTGATCCAGATGGGAGTAACGCGTCTCGAAACTGTCAGCATGGTCGAAGCCAACTCGAAGGCCATGGCCAGTTGAGTAGTGTTCTACCAAGACTACGGTGCCCGTGCTAGAAGCAAAGACATCGGTTCCAACTTCTGCCGCCAGGTCAAGTCCTTCGTGCATTTGAGACTCAGCAGATCCTGGCCCTTTTCGCATTCCGAAAGAGGAATACCTCGTGACTTTTGAAAGGTTGATAGGTGAAACAAAATGGGGAGTTAGCACTTGGCTTTCTTCCTGATGCGGTTTGTTGACGGTCTCAATTGAAAACGCATATACGAGCATGATAATCATGGGTAATGAAAGGAAAAACAATCCTTTTTTCATGGTATTTGATTTTGGTTGATTTAGCTGTCGTACGCGCTTTTTAATCAAACTTTGGGAGAAGGGAGAAGCCATCAATGGCAGATCAGATTTTTGGAATTGGAGCTTGAGCAACAACTCGCTGTAAAGTATGCGGTCATATCCTGGAGCAAAATCATCGTCCGCTTCAAATTCATGGATTGCTGAAAGCTCATTGCTCAGATATCTAAATATGGGATTGATCCAAAGTATGACCCTTGCCATATTCATCAGCCATTTGTCAAATTCATGGTTGAATTTTACGTGTCGTCGTTCATGGTTTAGGATGGCGCTTCGTTCGGCCGGCACCATCTCATCAAAGGTTGGAGGGACATATACCGAGCCAGCAAATGCAAAAGCCATCTCGAACTCGTCGGTGATAAAAGCATCAAGCTTTGAATCGAAGTAGGAGTACTTCCGGAGTTTAGTTTTTAGAGATATCCATCTGACAACGTAGATGAGGAACCAAACCAAACCCAAGCAATAGAAGAATTACGTACGAGAGAAGCGAAGTGTAATTGAAAGTTTGTACGCTGAGTTGATTCTCTGGTTCGACAATTGCATCACCTGCCTCAACGGAATTGAGAATGGCGCCAAGATCAATAGTCACATCCAAAGGAGCAGTTGATTCGACAACTGTGTAGTGAAAGTTTGGAATCATCAGTAACATGACCACGGCCGACAGAATGTAAATACGTTTCCATCGGTAGTGATTCATTTTGGAAAGAGCCGACCAGTAGAATAGGCCAAACGCAAAGAGGCAGAATTGAAATTCCAAGAAGAGGATTGTCCAATGACTCATCATATGCTCAAGATTTTTGTTGGCCTGTTTTTAAAATCGCACCGATCTCCTTCAGATCCTTGTCGCTGAGGTTCTCTTCACTGACCATGAATGAAACGAGGGACTGAAAGGAGCCATTAAAATAGTCTCCAAGGAGCGTTTTAAAAGTGCGTTTGGAGTACTCTTCGATGGAAATGATCGGAAAGTATTCATATGTCTTTCCGTATGCCTTGTGACCCAAGAACTCTTTTTTCTCCAGCAATCTTACGACTGAAGAGACTGTGTTGTATGGCGGTTTAGGCTCTGGCATGAGCTCGATAATATCCTTGACAAATGCTCTATCAAGCTTCCAAATGACCTGCATGATCCGCTCTTCAGTAGGCGTCAAATTTTCCATACCACAAATATAAACTGAAAAAACAGTTATAAAACTGAAAAAACAGTTTAAAATGAGTGAGAGCAACTGAATTCCAACTGAGATCATTGCTGATGAGGATCAGTATTTAGTCTATTCATCATCATTACTTGGGGCATACGCGCCATTCACCTTTGCCCTCAACTCAAAATCTACACTATGAGCGTGATGATCATTCACATTGTCGTAAGCCTAATAATTGCCCTAGCATTTCTGGGGGCCTTCATCTGGGCCATTAAAACGAATCAATATGACGACGACTATTCGCCTTCTGTGAGAATACTATTTGCTTCTGACCTTAGCGAATTGGACGGATCAAGCCTCCCTGAGGTGTTCATGGATATCGCTCGGGTGAACAAAGCCGAAATAACCATTCTCACTGTCAATAAGGAGCACGACATCATTGATGTAGAAAAGGCAGAGGTTGGTTATGACTTGCACATCCAGATGCAAGAATTGAATCATCGTTTTGAAGTCATTGAAAGCGAAAACATTGAGCTTGGAATTGAGGAGTACGCTCGCGTAAATGACATGCAGATGCTGGTGACAATTCCAAAACAGAGCACGTGGTTTCACCGGCTTGTGAATCCAAGTCTTTCTAAAAAACTTGCTCAGCACATTGATATTCCGATGCTTGCCTTGTCAAAGTAAAACCTAAGACCATAAACCAAAAAAGGGGCTCATTGAGCCCCTTTTCTATATCATAAGATCTGCTTAGTGCTGTATGATCACAGACTTTTGAAAATTGAAGGTTTTGCTCTTCCCTTTCATCACGTAAACACCAGATGGTATTTCTGAAACGTTGAGCGAATAATTTCGGCCGGAAACGTTCTTCAGCTTTGCGAGGACTTGTTTTCCTTGAATATCAAAGAGTGATACATCCATGTTGCTTACTTCTCTTCCAAATGCAACGTTAAGTTGGTCGGTGGCGGGATTTGGATAAATACTGACCGAGGCATTGTTAACTTCCTCCAAACCAAATGGCACGTAGTTCCCATCCCACATTTCGAATGTATCGCCATCAATGACCCATGCCGTATCACCCCCGATAATAATCTGCGTTGTGTCATTGGTTGGTACGACTGGTATTGTGTCCCAAGACCATGAAATATCATCGATCCAGTACTCAGATTCGGTTGCAGTCACAACTGCCGGATAGAGATTCAAGGACGCCACCTTGTTATTGGGGTTAATGAACCCACCAATGCTGGTGCTATCTACAAAGGCCTCCCATATGTTGTTCGTGATGTCAATGTTATACGATATCCGCACCCACTGATCTGTAGACATAGTGCCAGAAAGTAATGGGCCAGCTGTATTTGACATACTGATAGCTCCATTTTCGCAATAGAACTCCATTGCCCACACTACGCCAGGAGTCGATTCGGATTGGAAGTTGAAGTATGCATCAGTTCCGGAGGTTACGTACATCATCATCTCAAATTCGAAGATTCCATCAACGTACGCATCATCAAAGGCGAGAACCACATCTTGAGGGCCGCCAGAAGTGGAATAGAAATAGAGAGAATTGGAGGCCGAATTAGAATTGCTATCAACGACCTGCACGTCTTCAGCGCCTCCGGTGGTGCCTGACCATGTGGTCCATCCTTCGGACATTCCAACCACGCCCATATAGTCGCCGGCAGTGAATGAATCAAAATTCTCTGAGTAGGAGTCGACCTGGCCATACGAAAGCAATGCAATGGATACGCCGATCAAGCTTAAGCTAAGATTTTTCATTGTTCGGATTGTTTAGTTAGGAATAGCAAGATAGATTTTTTGTGGAGGATTTAAAAACTCACACCGGGGAGGAAATTGACCCGTCAATATCGGTCATAAAAAAAGGGGCTCTATAAGCCCCTTTTCTAGATTTTACAATCAACTTAGTGCTGTATTACCACAGACTTCCTAAAGTTGAAGGTTTTACTCGAGCCTTTCATGATGTACACTCCTGAAGGAATGTTGGTCACGTCGAGTGATTGATTTCTTCCATCAACGTTCTTGAAGTTCGCAAAAACTTGCTTACCCTGAATATCAACAAGTGATACCTCTAGGTTCGTAACCTTACGTCCGAAAGAAACTGTAAGAACATCATTGGCTGGATTTGGATACATGCTTACAGCACCGTTATCCAATTCTTCTACTCCGTAAGGAACATATCCACCATCCCACATTTCGAATGTATCACCATCAATAACCCAAGCAGTATCACCACCTACGATGATCTGAGTTGTGTCACTGGTTGGAGTTACTACCGTAGTATCCCATGTCCACATTACGTCATCGATGAAGAAGTCGTGATGTGCATCAAGTGGATATAGGTCCATTGAAGCAACCTGATTGATCATAGCATTCGGGAAAGAAGCTAGAGTGTCATTGTTCAACAGTACAGTCCAGACATTGCTATCTAGATCCATATGCATTGTGAAATGCGCCCACTCACCGTAGTTCATGTAATCTTCATAGTAGTAGAAGAAAGCCGCGTCATTAATCTGAAGCGAATCATCTAAGCAATACATCTGAAGCGGGAAGGTAATTCCAGGAGAAGTATTTCCCTGAAGGTTCCAGTAAAATCCACTATCAGCATAAAGCTCTAGATCTACAGTGAAAGTACCATAGTTGTATTCTCCACCGAAGTCAAGAAGTACATCGTGAGCACCACCACCTGGAGCTCCATCAAAATAGATAGAGTTAGATCCGCTGTTGGACATTGAATCTGAGACTTGAACGTCTTCAGCAGTACCTGTAGTCCCAGACCAAGTAGTCCAGCCGTTGGCGGCACCAACAACACCCATATAGTCACCAGCGCTAAGAGAGTCGAAATCCTCTGAGTAAGAATCAACTTGCCCGAAGGAAAGCGATGAAATTATCATCGAAACAAAGAAAAAGTTGAAGTTTTTCATATTGCATTTGTTAAGTATTAGGACATCAATAATACTGTAAAACTTCACAGATTCGTAATAAAGCCCCTCCTTTCTTCACATGAGAATGGTCAATTCCTCGACAAATTTGTCGAGCTCATGGAGGAAAGTCTTCTGTTCGTCAGGAACTGATGACTAGTCGGAACGACCATGCACGATGAGGTTTCTATTGCTGTATGAGTTCAATGGCCATTTCGAGATGCGAGGTCTCGGATTGTATGCTTAATACATAATGTCCAAATGCAAGTCCTGATAAGTTTAATTGTGTGTCTCCGGTTTTAACGTCATAACTTTTGACAAATTGACCTTGGGAGTTAAGCAAAACAGCCAAGGCCGTGCCTTGAATGGTGCCTAAACGAAGCGTTGCTGAGCCATTCGTGGGATTTGGGAAAATGCTGTTTTCATTTTGTGAAACGTAATTAGCGCCCAGCGGATCATACGTTACTTCATTTGAGAATGCTGAATTTCCACCAAAGTTCTTGGCGTAAACTCGATAAAAGTTGTTTCCAGTCATTATCGCGTTAACATCGATGTACATCGTGCTATCCATCGGGACGCTGTCCATTAAAATGAAGTTGGAGTTACTTCCTAGCGATCGTTCGATCATGAAGTGAGATTCATTTGAAAAACTGTCATTCCAGTTTAACTGCACAGTACTATTCGCATAGTCCGGGGTTGCAACTAGCACTATTTCAGCTCCTTGTGGGGCAGTTGGGTTGGTAAGTGTAAAGGCGCCTCCATTCAACGAAAAGAAAATGTTGTCTGCTGCTCTCACGCGGATGTATTTGTTGCCGGTTCCAGCCCATGATGTTGGAATCGACACCAATTCCTCTCCATCATTTGGCGTGTCGTCCTTCAGCGTGTCTTGCACATTCAACTGACCGCCACTGAAATTGCAAAGCTCGATGTGCACGTTCTGGCAATTCACCGGACTTTGATCTGTTCCCGCAACGTCCCATTCAATCAAATACGAGTTTCCTGTCTCAACGGATTCCCCAGATTCTGGTGTTGTGACGACAAATGGGCCGGAATTACCATCTACATCAAATGAAATCTCATCGTACTCCACACCGCCACCTGCGCTGTTTTGGTCGCGAACTGTCAATCGAAAATTTAGATCTCTGGAGTAAGTCGGGTAAGTTTCTCCTATAACCAGAGACCCAGTAATTACACTGGCAATACGCGGGCAAGTGCGCTCATTGCTACTTGAAGGCGACCAGCTCCGGAATATTGGGGCGTTCCCATTTGGGCTTTGTGGATTTCCTGAAGGTCCGAGATCCATTTCTTCCCAGCAATAGCTCAAGTTGTCGCCATCTGGATCTGAGGCACTACCAGCTAACACAAACGGAGTCTCAATTGGAATGTGAAACCCACCTGTGCCCACGTTCACGGTTGGAGCAGTGTTTCCTGTGCTTGTCGCTGCGTCGCATGAGCTCCCTGACCCGAACTCAACATTGGACATAATCTCATCATAGCTGCCTGCATGGAAGTAGTCATCAGAATTGTTTTGGAGATTCGGAGAACAAATACCTGCATAACCCATGATCGTGCTCGCACTTCCAGGCTCGTAGGCCGCAGATGACACTCGATTGCAATCATTATTCTGGGTGTGATTGGCTCCAAACTGATGTCCCATTTCATGGGCTACATAGTCAATGTCAAATGCATCTCCAGTTGGAGACCCGTTACCAGTTACTCCTCTAGCCTTATTGCTAGAACTGCAAACAGAACTCAACGAAGCTACTCCACCTCCGCCTGTGCTGAACACATGGCCGATGTCAAAATTAGAAGTGCCAATGTAGGACGTAATCGCACTTTGATTCTGACCAAGCATGGCGAATCCGCTGAAATTGGAGTAAGGATCATTGTTGGCATCTAAAAAGATGATCGTGTCGTTGTTTGCAATAATTTCCATCGTTACAGCGAAGTCCTTTTCATATACCCCGTTGACCCGATTCATGGTCACGACCATCCCGCTGAGAGCGCCATTGACGGTTCCGCCGTGAAAAGAGGCGTATTCACCAGTACACGCGAGAGCGAGGCGATACGTTCTGAGTGTTTCACCGCTTTTTCTTTCATGCTTCAAGTTGGAGGGAATTGTGATGGTATGATCATCATCGACCAAACATTGATGTCCCTTCGTGAATTCGTAGAATGCCATGTAATCATGACGATAATAGCTGTGATAGGCATTAGTATTCACAAGGTTGTCTATGTAAACCGTACCATCTGGAGTGAAAATCATACCATGGAACCCTTTGTAGGTGAAGCCCATTCTTCCGTAAATACCCTCGCCAGATATTTTATATGATTTAATTTCTGGAAACTTCATTTGGAGCGCTTTTGCCATTATCGGACTTTCCTCTATGGATACTTCCAAAGACTCTCCACTGGGAAGTGGCAGAAAGAAAGAAGTAGGCGTGCCCTTGCTAGAGTGAGATTTAGCGCTTAAGTCGGCCTTAAACAACCCTTCATCGAGATGGAAGACGAAGCTGGCATACCCCGTTTCGATATTCTCACTTGGGATATATCGAGATTGCGCTTGAAGGCAAAATGGAACAGCTAATAACAAGGAAATGAAAAAAGCTCTCATGATGATTAGTTAGTGTTAGATCGCCGTGAAGGTCAAATGTAAGTAGCATTCAGCATTTCTTACATTAAAGCGAGGAGGAATCAAGGATTCACAAACTTGAGGAGCCGATCTTCAACGTGCAGGATATATAGCCCAGAACCAAGTAATTTACAAGCTAAGGTTTGAGAAGATACGGAGCCATGACTGACTAATTGACCATGGAGGTTGTAAATTTTATAGTGTTCATTTTCAAGGGACTCATCAGTGAAAATGATGTCAACGCCATTGTAATAAGCCCATCTGTCGGATGGTTTTACGGCCAAAGGAGAATCTCCAAGCAAGTTGTCACAATCATCTTGGTTATACCTAGTAATTAGGCTGTACTTATGGTATGCAGACTCATCCTCGACCTCAAATTCGATTACATCTTGATCTCCGAGTTTGAACAGATGATTGTCCATTCGGTCCCACAGATAAAGACAGGTTGTCGAATGTTGGTTTTCTATCGATACATGAAGCAGTGCATTTCCTTCTTTTCCGGTTAGGAATATTGGAAGAGTGTCGACCTTGGATAAATCGAGTGCGTCAATGGCAAAATTGTCACCTTCGATTCGCGTAAAGAGTTGAAGTGGGTTCTTGCCATTGGCAGCGAAGTGGTGCGCATCAAGCGAAGGATCAAATTGTAGACTTGCTTCGGAGGTTGATCTAATTATCGTTTCGTCCTTGAATCGAGATTGGTTGATCCTCAGTCGAATAAGCAGGTCTTCATTTCTTCTAGGCCGAAGGAAAGCAATGGTCGTGTCAATTTTAGCTTGTTCTGAAACACTGAGTGAAGCTGGAGTATTTGAGGCCTTAACATAAAAGCCATGACCTTGTGGAATTATATTGCTTCCATCATTTATTCCGACGCCTCCCACATATGTCGCATACTGATTTTGTTCAGCGTTCCACATATAAATTGCGTCGTCAACATTACCTCTGCTCCAACTAGCATCCTCACAGTCGATGGCGGATGGGTATGGATTGGCCAATAGATTCCAACCGTTATCAGTATCTCCAACGGTTCCAGTATATGAAACGGAAAAATTGAATGCACCTTGATAAACAGGCCCCGTCACATCAACGGTAAATGGAGCAGTTCCTCCTAGCGAATCCCCACAGTACACCCAAAATCCGGTACCAGAGGTAACGTTATCTGTAGAAGAAACCTATACGGCCCCACTGTAACTGAATCCTAGTACGGTTTCATCATACCCTAAGATGCTTTTGAAATTGAAGGACGGATAATGAGATCCTGGATAGCCAGCCGTTATAAAATCATCTTGCCAATCACTTATGATGGCATTGGTAGTAGGGCTTCCAAGAAAGCGCCAATTTGTTGAATCTGAACCAATGTATCGCTGCATCGTGACGTCACCGGAAATTGACCCACCGGTAATTGGGCCTATTGATCCATCTCCTCCGGCATTGGACAGAATCGTGAGTCGATCATTAGTATTGAAACTTCCAGCATCCAACCAAAGGCTTCCCATAACGCGCATTGAGTCCTGAGTTATTGCAACTCCACCAGAACTATTTAAGCGAACGTCATGAAATGTGACATGTCCTTTGATGCTTTGAGCCGATATTCCGTCGAATTCGACCAATCCGTTTTGGGCATCAAGAACTCCGTCGACTAAATCTAGGTCTCGTCCAATCGTTATTGAAAAAGTGTCAATCAACGATAATGTTGGCCCATCTACCTTCAGATCATGGTCAATTTTAGTCCTTGCTACCAAACTTTTAGTTGTACCACCACCTTCCAAGGTGAGATTATAATAGGTAGAAATAGGAATAAAAATATTTTGATCCGAAGAGGCATTATAGTTAACTGTGTTTCCGAAAGCACTTGCTTCGAGTTCTCCCGCTCCACTGTTGATTACATCAGGAGAATTTGAAAGTAGCATTGCATTGTTGTCATTTTTAATGATACCGCTGCCGTTACCATCAAACGAACTATTTTCCATGGTAAGTGTTCCGCGATTCACTAACGTGTCATTGTTGGGTAATCGAAACGTAGTATTGCGAATCGTAATTGAAGAGCCAGGATAAATAACCCTAAAACCATCAGCTCGACTCATACTGGTCGTTTCTAGAAGACCGGCACCGACGATTGAGTCATTGTTTCCTACCAATCTTAGAGCGCCTGTACCATAATGTGCGCCATTATTTGTGTAGCTCTCCGCTACTCTTAAAGTTGAGTTGGACTGAAGTGTCCCAAATGATTGGATCCTTAAACGACCAATTATTTCGTTTCCATTATGATAGACAGAGTCACCAGAGGAAATAACAATGTGGTCATTGAAACCAGGAGTGTTGTTCCCGTTGTTTCCCCATGTTGCAGCTACATCCCAACTTCCGTCTTGGACGGAGGTGTAGGTATCAATAGCAAGGTTACAAGCTAAAGCATTGACACTGGTCAATAGTGTGATCAGAAAAATTATAAATATCCTGCCCATTTCTCTATTAGAACATTACGCAAGAAACCCCTAAAAGTTTCCGAAAAGTACTTCGAAAATCAACTACCTATGGGCCAGTGAGCCTAGGTTATACACATCGGACATTGGATAGTACGGAAGGCTAGAAGCCAAAACTCAAAGCCCCAGAAACTTGTTGTGAAGTGCTATTATTCGGTATGATGTTCGAACCTAATAATCCGTATCGTAAAAGTACTTGAAACCTCGAAGATGGGATCACAGCGAGGCTCAGCCCAGTATTTGCCCGAGCAAACCCACCAACTTTAAGGTATGGTTCAAGTGCCAATGAATTGGTGAGATGAAGGCACAGACCTACTCTTCCTTCAGGCAGCGGTGATCCTGCCATGTATGTCCCCGTTATCATGAGCGAAAGTTTATTGTTTAATTGGTTGACATAGCTTATTCGAAGTCTACCCCAAGTAGGCCTAAAACCGGAGCTAGCACTGCTTTCAACACCGAAAAGAGCTTCTAGGCTGTCAAGGTCGCCACTACTGGAAATTGTAAAACCGCCATGGAGCATATCAGCCACTTCAAACCCTGAAAAGGTCGAATCCAAATTGGCCGACTGTTCCTGAAATCCACCAAAATGAATGGCACCAAGATCATTAATCTCCAATGAGAACAAGGAACGACCCGATGATGGGCGAAAAACGTAGTAAGCATTTAAGGTGGCTGCGGTGCCTTGCCAAGCTCCCAACTTAGATTGAGATGTCGTCGTTCTGTAGGAAGTAGCTTGGACGCTTAACCCCAATTCTTCGCCATATGGGGCGGTGTAGAGCTCTGAACCATCATTGATTTCCAAATATTGGTAGCGACTCACTTTCTGAATGTTTACAGTTAGACCAAATCGATGCTGTTCTTTTTCAACGTCAATTCCAAATCCCAAATACTGAGCGCTCATATATCGAAACTTGCTTGAGCCCAGAGACATGGTCTGATCTTCGAACGGGCCATTTCCCAAAAGGTAAAGTTGATATAGACCTTTGGTAGATGAGGATGTGATCATATCGCTCATGCCAGCTGAAAAAATGAAGTTGAGGCCATTTTCACGTTGGAGTAAATAGGTCAAGCTTCCTCGGACTCCACCAGCAAGAGTTAGTCGGTCAGGCCCTTCTGAGTCCAAGAGATAGGCGGAGGATGCTGAATTGATTTTCCCATCAAAAACAGCCTCATTCAGAAGTGCGTTGGTGAGGCCATTGCTCTCAAGGCTATAATCAAAATCTGCTAGCAGAAATGATTGTTCTTCATGTTCAATATTTCCATAATGTTCAATCAGCAACCATCTCGAGGTCTGTGCTTGGACATCGTTCATTGTCCAACTACCAAGGATCATCACCAGCGATATGAATATTCGCTGTTGACTCATTCAAAATTGTAATTAAATCGCACTGTCATTTTCGCTTCAATAGATTGGGTAGAATAGATCTTTTTGTACTCATTGAGCCCACGCGTATTGAGTGTTGCTCGGAACACAATGTTCTTCGAGGCCAGAATCGCACTGAGATCTTCCGCTTGAAATTCCCATTCTAGAATTGTCCGGATTGGAGTTCCATCCGATGCCGCGATCGGATTTTCGTATGCAATAGCTTCGAGCAAATCGCCCGATTCAGTCAGAAACTCAACCTCTATTGCAGCTTGGAGGTCAAATGAATTGTCAATGATGAAGTACAAACTCCCGCTATTTAAGCCTTCTGGCACCGTAATGCTGGATCCAGAAAATGATGATGTGTCTTCAATAATGAGATCGTCGGCAATCAGGGAGAGCGGAATTTCCACCTCTGTAAAGGCGATGAGACTGTTACTATCCACCGCGAATTGAGTCAAATCCGAAGTGTCATTCTGAGGATTGCTCTCAATCGCCATTTCAAAGTTCAAAGCGTCAGGGAAAATGTTCAGCGCCTCGGTCAAGTTTGCGGAATTGCTCAATGACCAAGTCTCTTCCGAAGTTGTGAACACCCCTTCCGCTCGATCAATTACAAGAGGGTTTCCAAGAGTTGAGAGGTCAATAGAAACCGCATCACCTGATTTCGAATTCACAGCCTCCAATTGTTCGACGTCCACGTTGAATGGGACGCCATTTCCGTTGGTCACTCCGACTGATATTTCAACTTCTTCGAACTCGAGACTTCCTCCTTTAAATGCTTTGAATAGTTCAAATGGAACCGTCTCTGGACCTACGCTCACGGAAGTGTTCCCGAGGTAGCCTTCAACATATTCAGGAACGAAATCCTTCAATTTCACAAAGACCAGGATGCTATCAGAAAGACTTAAGGTCACTACTTCTCCAGTCGAATCAATCCTTCCAACAAGCTCGCTATAAAAAGCATTGTAGTGATTGACTTTAGGGAAACCGGTCAGGTCAAAATCATATCCGCCAACGTCGATGAGAAACTCCCTTTGCGTCGAGCCACCAGACGGAGCCGGGTTAATTGTTTCATGTAATTCTAAGGGAACTCCATTCTTGGTTACACTCGGCACGAAGTAGTCAAAGTACATGGTGTCTTCAATCGTGCTCACGACTCTCAATTGAATCAATCCAGTTTTAGCGGTTGACCCAGTGAGCCGAAGGTCTTGCACATTCTTCATGGTGTTCGTGTCATACAACTCAATCAGGTTTTGAGCGGGAAAAACCGCTGTGGCCGAGTTGACTTTGGTATCTCTAACCGTAATTGTCACGGTGATTTTATCTGTCGTGTCAATCAGAACTGCAGTGATTCCGGTGCCGTTTATGTCAAAGTTCAGGATGTTGCCAAGAAGGCTGCCTTCAACTGTCTTTCCTGTTAAGTCAATGGTTTTGGTCTCTTGAGAACCTGCGGCGACGTTCGCAAATGTTTCGTTGCCCACTAAGGAATTGTCGCTTTCATTTCGAATTTCAAAATCGACATTCGAAATACCCGTGGGAAAGCCATTGCTGATGGTCACGTCCATATATCCTGAATCCAAAGTGACCGTTTCAAAGAATGCCGTTCCGTCTACAGCGATTGGCCCATAAGAAAGACCGGGAATTGGTGGGATGATTGAATTATTTCCGTGTTGTGCAATGATGAAAGCACCTGTCGCGCCACCTTCTGCTACGGCAATTTGGCCCAGCGAGACCGATCTCACGGCCGTTTTAGATCCGAGTGAAAGGCTCTGAAGTTTGGCCGTCTCATTGAATTCGCGGGTTTCCAATTCTTGAAACGATTCCATCGCAGCGTCATACAATGTTCTGCGATAAACGAGGGATACCAGGTCGTTGCCATCTGTTTCATGAAGGCTGTCAGGAACGATTTTGTTGATGCTCAGACTAGTGTGGAAGAGAGGAGCCAAGATTTGATTCTCGACGCTAGGAGGCGCAAATTCCTTCCTACATCCGTACTGCAAAAAGACGAATGCAATGAGTATGAGCTTATTTAATAGAGAAGAATTCATAAATCCGTGAACATCTTCTGAAAACAGAGGTTACTAATGTCACTAAAAAGAAGGTAAGAACGGCTACTTTTGGCCGCATTAATCAACCCGTCCATTTTAATACGTTTTATGGACATCAAGGGTTGAGTGCGTAAGAGAGAAATGACAAAAACAACCGAAAAAAAAAGAGACGTAGTCATCCTTTTTGCGGGTGACTCTGGAGACGGAATGCAGTTGACGGGAAGTCTCTTCTCAAATACTTCGGCAGAGTACGGGAATGACATCAGCACCTTCCCGAACTTTCCAGCCGAGATTCGAGCACCGCAAGGGACCGTTGCTGGAGTTTCGGGATTTAAACTCCAGTTCGCTAGCGTTGACATATTCACAGCGGGGGATGAGGTTGACGTATTGGTTTCGATGAATGCGGCAGCGCTTAAAGCCAATTTGAGCCAGCTGAAAAGAGGAGGAACCATCATTGCCAATACATCAGGCTTCGATAAGAAGAATCTCCGACTCGCCAAGTACGGCGATGCAGAAAGCCCCTTGTTGGATGACAGCTTAGAAGAGTACAGAGTCATTGAGATTGATATCTCCAAGATGACCAAAGAGGCACTCGTTGATTCTGGATTAGGGGCAAAAGAGATTGAACGTTGCAAGAACATGTTCGTGTTGGGTTTTCTCTATTGGATGTACAATCGGAAGCTTGAGAACACCGAGGTATTTATCAAAAACAAGTTTGCTAAGAAGCAGCAAATCATGGACGCCAACATCAAGGCGCTCAAGGCCGGTTATTACTTCGGAGACACGAATGAAACATTCACATCGCGCTATGAAGTGGAATCGGCTTCTCTTCCAGAGGGCGAGTATCGCAGCATCATGGGGAATCAAGCAACCGCCCTTGGTTTGATCGTTGCGGCCAAGAAAGCAGGTCTTGACTTATTCTACGGGAGCTACCCAATTACCCCTGCATCTGACATTCTCCATGAACTCGCTCGGCACAAGAATTATGGGGTGAAGACATTTCAGGCAGAAGATGAAATTGCGGCGGTCTGCGCATCTATTGGAGCCAGTTTTGGTGGTGCATTTGGAGTCACTGCCTCGAGCGGCCCCGGAATCGCCTTGAAGGCCGAGGCCATTGGATTGGCCATCATGTTCGAGCTTCCACTGTTGGTAATAAATGTTCAAAGAGGCGGGCCGTCTACCGGACTCCCAACGAAGACGGAGCAAAGCGATTTGATGCAAGCAATTTATGGTCGGAATGGAGAAGCTCCGATGGTCGTGATTGCTCCGCATTCCCCATCCGATTGTTTCGACACAATTATTGAAGCCGCGAGAATTTCGATTGAGCATATGGTTCCGGTCATGTTCTTAAGCGACGGCTATATCGCTAATGGTTCTGAACCCTGGAAGTTTCCAAGTGCCGACGACATCGCAGCGATCAAACCTAAGTGGGCTGACTCCGAAAAGTCGATGACTGATCGCGGATATCTTCCATACAAGCGCGACGAGAAATTGGTGCGCGAATGGGCAATCCCAGGGATGAAAGAATTGCAGCATCGGATTGGAGGCTTAGAGAAGGATGATGAGACGGGCAACGTAAGCTACGATCCGGAGAACCATGAAAAGATGGTGAAGATTCGTCAGCAAAAAGTTGACATCGTAGCCGATTTCGTTCCTGAGATGGAAATAGAACAAGGCGAAGATTCAGGCAAACTTTTGGTTCTCGGATGGGGTTCGACGTATGGAGCGATCATGACCGCGGTTCGGGAATTGATTGCTGAGGGCAAACCAGTTAGCCACGCTCATATCAGATATTTAAATCCGTTCCCTAAAAACTTAGGTGATGTGCTAGATCGATTTGACAAAGTCCTTATTCCGGAGATCAACGATCGGCAATTGGTGCACATCATCAATAGCAAATTCTTGAAGGGGGCTTTGCCATTGAGCAAGATTCAAGGAATGCCAATTACATCCAAGGAAATCAGAGAGAAAATTCTTGAAACTTTGAACGAGTCATGACGAAGAACCCAGAAGACTATACGAGCAAAGACTTGGCTACTGACCAGGACGTCCGTTGGTGTCCGGGTTGTGGTGATTATTCCATTCTCAAGCAGATGCAAGGCACATTGGCCGAAGCAGGCGTCGCCGTTGAAGACACGGTATTTGTAAGTGGAATTGGTTGTTCGTCAAGGTTCCCTTACTACATGAACACATACGGAATTCACTCCATTCACGGCAGGGCAACGGCCATGGCCAGCGGATTGAAAGCAGCTCGACAAGATTTAAGTGTTTGGGTAATTACTGGCGACGGCGATTCATTATCAATAGGAGGGAACCACTTAATCCATCTCCTTAGAAGGAATTTTGACGTCAATGTTGTCCTGTTTAACAATGAGATCTATGGACTGACCAAAGGTCAATACTCACCGACTTCTCCAAAAGGTCAAGTGACGAAGTCAACACCTATGGGATCGCTTGATCATCCATTCAATCCAGGAGCATTGGTCATGGGCGCCGGCTCAACATTCGTTGCTAGAAGCATGGATCGCGATCCAAAGCACATGCGCGAAATATTGAAGGCTGCGAGCGATCACAAAGGCACGAGCTTCATCGAAGTGTACCAGAATTGCCATGTGTTTAACGATGGTGCATTTGGCGTGTACACAGACAAGGATTCCAAGGCAATGACAACCATTTTCTTAAAAGATGGTGAACCACTGGTTTTTGCAGGAGAAGAAAAAGGAATTCGACTCAATGGCATGAAACCGGAATTGGTTTCTCTGTCGGATTACAGCAAAGAGGACTTATGGATTCATGATTCATCTGACCGTTACAAGGCGCTCATGTTAACCGAGTTCTTCGATGATCAATCCAAGGAAGATGCACTCCCTCGACCGTTCGGAATTATCTATCAAGAAGATCGCTTCCGCTACGAGGAAGCCATGCAAGATCAAATTGACAAGGCTGTTGAGGTAAAGGGTGAAGGAGATCTTGACGCGCTGATCAGAGGCGGACACACCTGGTCGGTCTAGCTGGTTGAAATAGGTAATTCTATTTTCATTTTCTTAAGGAGTCGGGAATTTCGCAAACTGGAATCGCATCCATCTTGTGGTTGTTCGCTCCATTGAGTTTTCGATAAATGGAGAGTACTTCTGATTGTCTTTTGTCTAGCATTGATTCATCGCCATCGAAGTCCATTGCCCACTCTAATTCAGGATAAGTCGCACCAATCTGGTCCTCGTCTGTTCTGTCGTCGCCCCACAGTCCATCCGTTGGTGGTGCTATCATGATCGAGTCAATGATTCCCAATTCCTTCCCAAGCTCATACACTTCGGTCTTCGTGAGATCGGCAATTGGACTGAGGTCAACACCGCCGTCCCCGTACTTGGTGTAGAAACCAATTCCAAAGTCCTCAATCTTGTTTCCAGTACCCAAAACCAACTTGCTTTCTAAAGCCGCGAAATAGTAGAGCGTTGACATTCTAATTCTTGCACGTGTGTTGACCAGTGACATTTCATGCTGATCTCCAGATGCAGGTGGAAGAGCCGCCACGAATTGATCGAAAATCGGCGTTAACTCTACTTTTTGAGTGCTCACATTACTGGAATGCTCTTTAAGCCAAGCGACATGGTCTAGTGCTCGAGTTACTTGATCTTCTGACTGATGGATTGGCATTTCTAATACTGACATTGGAAGTCCAGTTCTTGCGCCCAATGCCGAGGTTACTGCGGAGTCAATGCCGCCACTGATGCCAATAACAAATCCGTTTGTGCCGGCTCGTTTGGAATAGTCGACCAGCCACTGGGTTATATGATCGATTACCGCTGAAGTGTTCATTAGAAGAATAAACCTAGATCCAATGATATGTAATTTGGAACAGCTTTCTTCTGACGGCTAATGATTGAAACACCATTGCCGTCCGTCTCAGGAAATCCATTCGCGTCTGGTTGTATGACATGCTCACTTCCTTGGAACATGTTCAACAAGGTGTTGTGCCATCCAACTCCGATGTACACATTGGTGTTTCCGGTAAGATTGAATTCACCACCACCGGTCAGGTTGAGGGCTACTCGAAATAGCCCAATGTCATCTTGGATGTTTACATCTTCCTCGTTGGCCGGGCCGAGCGAATTGGTCCATTCAAAGTTGTCATTAGCGAAAGCTCTTGTACGAACTCCAAGGTCAAATCCAACGGACGCGAAATAGCTCATGTAGCCTATTTCGTTCGTTCTCATTTTAAGCATGATTGGGATGTTGACATACTGTAATCGGTATGTCCTGTCTAGCTTACCGTAGTAGGTTGTTGTATCCACATTAGGAACAAGAACCGTTGAATCCCAAGGCTCGACTAGACCACCTCCAAATTGTGAAAGGTTGACCCCGGTACTGAATAGATAGTTTGGACTTTCACTGAAGCGATAGTCCATCATCAGACCATAGCCAAACCCGAAACGGGGTTGTAGACCACTCTTTTCAAATTCCTTGATGTTTGGCTTGATCCATCCAAAGTTTGGTGAACCATGGAGGCCAAAGCGAAATTTCCTTTCGCTCATGTCATTCTCTTGAGCGGTAGAAACGAGTGGATTAAGCGTAAATATGAAGGCCAAAGCCAACAGCAACAGTTTTATCCTCATGAGCCCATTACTTTTGTGTCAAAGTTACTTTCCAACTGGTGCTTCCAAAATTTAAAACGCGTTCACTTCAAACATTGTTGTGTTCACTAATCATCGTCTTCACGAATGGCTGTGAGACTGAGAATCCGCTTGATATAGACGTCAGCGGAATTGAGGTTTCAGTCGAGCTCGGACGGCTTGATCAGGCCTGGTTTGACCTCACTCCAGTGTCTTATCGAGAGCGACATCCTCAGTGGCAAGCTGAATACGGTGAGTTGTATCAGCGCTATGTAGAAGATGTATTGGGGCTTGGGGGCTGGAATGACAGCAACCTTTTCAATCAGATAAGAAGATTCACAACTGACCGGAGCATCCTAGAGGTTCACTCGGATTTAGAACAACAATTTTCAGATTTGGAGGACGTACAAGTAGAGTTGGAAGAAGCTTGGAAGCATTACAAATACTATTTCCCAAATCAAGAAATCCCGAAGCACATGATCTTCATGGGAGGCTTCAACACCCCGTTGGCCGTTACCGATGAGGCCCTCGGAATTGGGCTTGAGATGTACATGGGCAAGGACGCCGTCTACTATGAGTTTCTCCAAATACCACTATTCATTAGGCAACGAATGACGAGAGCACATATGGCGCCAACCGCTTTGAAAGGATGGATCAGTTCTGACTTTGTTTTAGATGAAGAGAACCCAACACTTCTTGACAAAATCGTGCACGAAGGGAAGGTGCTTTTTGCCATGGACGCCATGTTCCCTCAGGCCGATGACACCTTGAAAATATTCTATGATGGGAAGGGAATGAAATGGGCCGTCGAACATGAGGAATTCGTGTGGGCCCATTTCATTGATAAAGCAATGCTCTTCGAGACCGACGCTGCGCTCATTGGGAAATACACGAACGACGGGCCATTTACGGTGGACCTTGCGAAAGAATCACCATCTCGAATGGGAACTTACATCGGCTGGCAAATTGTAAAAGCCTACATGGAGAGACAAGATGAAATAGACTTGACAAAAATGATGTCTACGGACGCCGAAGAAATATTGAATAACAGCAAATACAAGCCTTAGTATGAAAGAATCTGAAATTAAAGTCATTTTGGGAATGGATGAAAACAATGTCCCGGAAACACTTACATGGGAAGCAAGCGACGGAGATGGGAAAGGAGAATGCGATGCGGCATTCCTAACCTTTTGGGACAAGAACGAAAAGAATACGCTCCGTATCGACTTGTGGACGAAGAACATGGTCGTTGATGATATGAAGATCTATTTCCATCAAATGCTGCTCAGTATGAGTGAAACCTACATGAGGGCAACAGGGGACCAAGAGATCTCAGACGAGATGAAAAATTTTGGATTGGAGATCGGCGGAAAGATGGGTATTCTCAAGCCCAAGGAAGACTAATTCTGAAAATAGGGCGATTGTCGTAGTCGACTAACAGGCAGGATGTTGAACATTTGTCTACAACAAACACCTGCTATGAAGACAATTGCCTATCAAAAGTTTACCGCAATCACTGTTGCGTCGTTATTTCTATTCGCGTTCACGGGATGTAAAAAAGACGAAATACTAAAATGACTTAGACAAGAGAACCGCCAATTTTTGACTAGTCTTGACAATTCAAGACAATCAATAAGACTTTTTAATAATTCAATAGTGGAGACCAGTATCCACTCTAAAAAACGGGGCGTATTCCGAAAAGCCTTATGAGTAGGAACAAAAACTACTAAAATGAACAAAAAAATATTTTTTTACATTTTGATTGGCCTCGGAGCACTTGATTTAATTATTTGGGTTTTTAATGGCTTCTCTTTCGGCTGGCTCGAATTAATAGTCGGTGTTAATGCAATTTCAAAATGGGGAGCTTGGATAATGATTGCAACTGGAATTTGGTTGCTAAAAAAAGAAAATGCCAAGGAAAAATCTGAGATTGATGCAATAACAGATTTAGAAACAGGCGAGGAAATAATATTCAAAAATTCAGGTAACACCACAAATATTACCCTTACATCAAAGAAAATCATCTACAGGGCATTTAATGTTGAAGAAAATACATTGAAACAAATTGACAATGTAATTGCGGATGAAAAAGCAATAATTCATTACAACGACATAAGTAATGTATCCGCAGTTAAGGTGAAAGATGTAGCTAACACTAAAATTGGTAAACTTTCGGGTTTTGAATTTGGAATTTCATTAAAAATGAAAGATGGAAGCATTAAAAATCTGCCTACATCAAAGTCCGAATTAATTTGTGCACATATTACTAAATACATAAACAATTAATCATATGAAAAAAATAGCATTCTTATTCTTACTAACTACCCTGTTTAGTTGTAAATCTAAAATGGATGAGACAATTAAAAAGGGCTACTTTGATGCTTGTAAAAAACACAATGTAGAAACTCTGGTAAACAGCTTTTTTGCTAATCCTAAATGGGAAAGTTTCGTTTCTCCTGACGATGATAAATATCATCTAAATTCATCAGGTCAAATTACCTATGACAATAAACCAGTAAATGCAGTTATTCAATTTGAAATGGATGGGGATGATCGCTGGCATATAAATGCATTTGAAATTAATGGAGAAGCACAAAATGAAATTATGGTTGCTGAACTTATTAATGAGATGTGTTTGTCAGCGGGGAATTAGACTAAGTAGTAGGTTAATAAATTATAACCAGCCCATAACAGCACCTAAGAAAACATGGGGCGGTCAGTGGTTTTTTACAGACTATGCAAATCAAGCAAGAAAGAAAATTTACTTTGTAAAATATGAGAACCAAGCAGATTTGAAAATATATTTTGTCGATTATGAAAATCAAGTAGGTTGGAATAAAAAAGGAAAGAAACATCTAATGTATTAAAACCAGCCCATAACATAGTATATAAAAAATAGGCGAATTAGTGCTAAATTCAAGGTTTGTGTCTCTTATCAAACTTTGTGCTTAACCAAAAGTTTCGTGCTTCGAAATCGCCTACTTTTCATATAATAACCGATATTTCCATATCCTTTATAGACAGCAAATGAGCGGCAATTTTAACCTTACACTTAGCCTTGTTGTACTTCTTGCAGTGTTCTTCTCTGCAAACCTACAAGCACAAAACGCCCTCAACTTTGACGGGGCAAATGACTATGTCCAAACTTCATTTTCTGGAGTGCTAGGCACAGCGAACAGAACCTTTGAGGCTTGGGTGAACGTAGATGCAAACGCAAGCGGAAACGTCTGCGTTGTAGACTATGGAACAAATTCTGTCGGTTCTAGAAACTCGTTTTCCGTTAGTGGGAGCAATGGTCTCACTTTCATCTCGGGAGGAATCAACGCGAACATCGGATCCACAAGCAACGTGGTCACGCCAGGTCAATGGACCCATGTAGCCTTCGTCTTGGACAATGGAACGGGGTATTTGTATGTGAATGGAACTCAAGTGGGAACGGGGAATTTGTCTACTGTCAATACACCGAGTGGAAATACAAACCTCAGAATTGGACAACGCGTTGCTGGCGGCAGCATTCCATTTTATGGTTCGATTGATGAGGTGCGAATTTGGGATTACGCACGATCCGTGACGGAAATCAGCAATGGCATGGGGGCAGAATATTGCACTCTAGATTCAAATCTGGTGGCTTATCACAAGTTCAATCATGGAACAGCAGGCGGGTCTAATTCAGGAGTCAACAGTTCGTACGATGCCAGTGGAAATGGAAACAATGGCTCACTACAAAACATATCACTCAGCGGTGCCACATCGAATTGGGTTACCGGCTACGGGCTAAGTACTAGTTCGTTGGCAGGGACATTATCTGCAACTGGATGTAATGCTAGCTACACGAGCCCGAGTGGGAATCATGTTTGGACCCAAGCCGGCACCTATACAGACACGATCCAGTCCGTCATGGCTTGTGACTCGATCCTAACTATTACGTTAGCGTTCAATACGAGCACAGCTAGTTCCATAGTGGAATCGGTTTGCGAATCGTATACATCACCAAGTGGCTCATATACTTGGACGGTGAGCGGTATTTACACAGATACCTTGGTCAACGCCGCGGGTTGTGATTCCATCCTGACCGTTGATTTGAGCGTTAACAATTCGTCCAGTGAATTTTCAGTTGATGCTTGTAACTCATACACGATTCCAAGTGGCAACAACACCTACATTTTTTCAGGAAGCTACTTCGACACCATCCCAAATGCCGCAGGATGCGACTCGTCCATGCTTATTCATGTGACCATCCTCCAAAACTCAAGCTCATCCATTACAGCAAGTGGGTGCAATGGCTACACTTCACCTAGTGGGTTATATTATTGGACAGAGAGCGGAACCTATATAGACACAGCGACTGCTGCAAACGGTTGCGATAGCATGATCACCGTTAACCTCACCATTGATACTGTTAACGCAGGAATCTCCAAGAGTGGGAAAACGCTTAGCGCAACTGCAGTTGGAGCGAGCTATCAATGGATGAAGTGCAGTGACAGCACACTTGTTTCTGGTGAGGCAGGGAAAACGTATTCGCCAAACAAAACTGGGTGGTATGCAGTGATCGTCACGCAAAATGGATGTACGGATACTTCCGAGTGTCTTAAAGTGAACATTGTCGGAGTCGAAGATTATGCCTCGGATCTTGGCATTTCAGTGTTTCCTAATCCAACTTCAGGTATGGTAACCATCGACGGTGGATTCAATTATGAGAATTCGCAGGCTCGAATCATCAATGCAGAAGGCAAGACAGTACGAATGATCGAGAAATTCTCTTCTCGCCAGATTCAATTTGAGCTCGGCGCTACAGGCCTCTATACGGTGCTCATATATGCCGAAGGTGGATACCGTGCCGTTCGAGTCATGAAAACTGAATAGAGGAGAACACGATTTAGGTTGTTCAAAGGATTATTATTCTCGAACGAATACCACCCTATTGGTACTTCCATGGGGCTTGAGAATGATTGAGTCCCTTCCAATGTATGTCACGCCATGATATCCATTCATGTAAAACTCATCATTGGGCTTAGCGTGAAGTACTGTTTGATGAGGTAGGTAGGCGCTGAACATTAATTGTGTCGACGGATCAGTTAGTGCGGTGAACGTCCAAATAAGATTTCGATCTGTTGCCGTGACTTCCACATTTTTAAAATTAACAATGTAGCCACCAAAGAGCTGCCCTTCCATAAGGTTGAATTTCCCGGTGAATGTGGTCAATTGTTCGGCTGAGAGTGACTGATATTCGTTCTGTATTATGGTTGGCAGTGCATTTTCATTCCCTAGTTCCTCTTCAATTTGGATTTATAGTCCCACCCCTGCGTCCACGAACTGTTTCAAGCGCAGCGTGAGGTTTATGAACTTTATCCGGTACAGGTAAAGTTGGTTTTTGTACCTCGGATTATTGAGTACATAGTCGATGCCTCCATCTCTGTAGTCACCTATTACCGCAGGAACTTCATCGACGTCGGATAAGGTTACTGTGACGTCGACCACTTCAGTATTGGTTCCATTGGTCACTTCGATCGTCGCAGTAATGCTCGGGTTGATTTCGAAATTGAAGAGATAGGCGTCTCTCACCGTGAGCGTTCCTGATACTGAGTCTAACTTGATGGCGCCGGCCGGAAATTCGGAGGTTAGTGCATAACCTAGCGTTCCTATTTCGGAGGTCGCATCTAAGTTCTCAATCGATTCTCCGTTCGCTGGATTTTCATCCATGGTGATGTCGACATCATCCACATATACGGCTTCATCTTTCTTCTTGCATGCTGTGATGATCACGCTGCTCGCAAGGAGCGCGATTGCGATTAGTTTTATTCCTTTTTTCATAATATCTGGTTCGATGTTGGGTTGATAGAGTTTCGCTCAGAAGAAGGCAAGTTACACTTTTCCAGGGGTTTAGAGGCGCTTGAAAACATCGCGCTCGGCAGTCTGGACTGAGTTTTTATAAGGGCGAGCGGGCAATTATTGGTGGTTCAATGGGTTTCTAAATTGGCTCCACATCATTCCTTATCAAGTAGACTTCTACGATAATTCGAGACACCAGTTCGAGTGTGATATCATTGGGTTGGACGAGAAGATTGTAAGTCGCCTTTTTTCCAAGGCTGTCTTTCCTCTCGACAATGCCAAGTTCAAGCATCACCTTTCGAACCAAGAGCTTTCCGCCATAGCCATATTTGAAAGAGTTGTTGTTAATGTCCCCCTTCATGACCGAAATCCTGTTCAGCATATTAAAGGTTCGATTGAAGTACTTTTTATACTGCCTGACACGAACTTTTGACACCTCCTCACCATGGATTACCGTAGCGGTGTAACGGGCAATCTGATTCAACTCAGACAAGAATATTTTACGTTCTTCAGGACTTTGATCCATTCTATTTTGGGCCTATCGTGCTAGGCAATGGCCAATGTTGAAGCGAGTTTTATATTGATTTTTCATATGCCTTGGAAATCCATGTTTTTAATTCATCATCAATTTCAGATTCTTCAGATAATCGAACCCTATGGGTGCACATGGTTCCAAATGGACCTGAGTTTTCAAGTCTGTCGCTGGTTGGCTTGTCTTTTAGTTTAAATCCAAGATCAATTCTAGTTTTAGTAGCTGGTTTAATTAGAACAAATTGTCTTTTTCTGATTACACTAACGGCTCCTTTTTTCGGCGTAATAGTTACGTCAGAACCCAAGGTTTTGATGTGCTCGATTAGTTTATTGTAAACTGGAACAAGATTCTCTTTCTCTTCATACTGTGTATCCACTAAGACCGGAGGAGCGCTATTTTCTTCTTTCGATAGAGATACAATCGTGTTGGCAAATCCATGAGTGACATTGTGCTCTGTCTTGAGATACTTGACTCCGTCAGAATGTTTGGAGAAAGATTTTTGTCTCAAAATTAACCTCCATTCATCCAAAGACTTACCTGTCTTATCAGGCATGTTGTCAATCATCGTTTGCAACGCTTTGTCCATACTCAGTGATTTTTTTAATTAGCCAAACAGCTCTAAGCTGTTACCCGCCATAGAAGCATTGGAATAAAACTAATCAGAAATAATGACTAGTCGCTCCACCAAGTTTCCTGAGCTGCTCTCCACCTGAAGGAAGTAAATTCCCTCGGAGAATGAAGAAACATCCAATTCGCCACCTGATCCAGTGAGTACATCCTGAGAAATTAGCCGACCATGGATATCGAGGATCCTCAGCTCTCTCCGAGCCGACGTTTCAAATTCAATCGTAAGGGGAATGGGAAAGACAGGGATTTTAATGGCAGCATCCATTTCGAGTCATTAGCAGTAGCGCTGCTTAGGGCTCGATGACGTATTGCTTTTGGCCTACACATGTTTTGCAATACAAACACGCTCTTAGCCTAAGACGATTAATTTTTTTGACAAAAAAAAAGCCCATCAATTCAGATAGGCTTATGCGCCGCAACGGCGTCACAAAAACAATATTATATTATTCTACTTTGACATTTATTGCGTTCAAACCTTTCGGACTTTCCTCAACATCATAACTTACTTTATCCCCTTCAGTTATGTCACTAGTCAGTCCATTTTGATGCACAAATACATCTTTACTACCATCGTCAGGTGCGATGAATCCAAACCCTTTAGCGGTGTTGAAAAACTTTACTGTTCCTTTACTCATTATAATTTTCATTTAAAATAAAGCGCAAAGTTAGGATGATTTCTTTGATATGACATCAGGCGATGTTTCTAATGCCTAATGTTCATGGCTATAATGCCGCAGCTGGAGCGAGTAAATCCCCATCAAAAACGAAAACCTGCGAAGGCGGTATGCTCTAGGTTAGCTGCAGTGATTATTATTTCCTGTACAATGCCATCAACCCAAGAAACGGTCCGAGGGCAAGTATTAGAAATAGATAGGTTGGATTAATAAAATCCTTCAATGCAACCAGAATTTGGATGCTGATTATGGTTATTGAGAAACCAATGCAATTTACAATGGTGAGGGCTGTTCCCTTTGATTCCGCAGGCGCATTGCGAGCCACTAAGGTTGAAAATAAAGGAGAATCAGCCACCACTACCATTCCCCAGAATAAGAGAAACGCTACAATGATTATGATTGAGTCACTTCCGAGCATCAATGGCGATGCTACGCAACAAAGGCATGACAAAAGTAAAGCGACGGCAGCCGTTTTTTTAGCGCCCGCTTTCAAAGAAACATACCCCCCAATCACGCAAGCAATTCCACCAATGCCGATTATTGAAAATGATAAGAAGGGCACATTGAGTATGGATTCAGGATGTACATCAGCATAAGTCGTGAGGATTACGGGGACAAATGCCCAGAACGCGTACAATTCCCACATATGGCCGAAATACCCGAATGCAGCAGAGCGAAAATCTCGATTCTCAAATACCTTGAAAAATGCGGATAGGTCAAGTTTTTGGCCGGGCTTTCGATAGGGTCCATTTGGAACCAAGGTGAACATCAGTAGCCCACCAACGAATGCGAGCGATGAAGTGCTCCATAAAACAATCTTCCAATGTAAAGTTGATGTAAGTCCCTTTATCAAATGCGGGAAAGCGGTGCCTATGACCAGCGCCCCAACTAAAAGACCCAGCGACTTTCCAAGCTTTTTATCATAGTAATCCGCAGCAATTTTCATTCCTACAGGATAAATCCCAGCGAGAAAGAATCCAGTAAGAAAACGAAAGATGAGAAGGCTGCCTAAACTGTTTCCTTCCCACATCATCCCTGTATTAAACAGCGCCCCAGCCAGTGCACTTATGACGAACACTTTTGAAGGTGAAAAACGATCAGCGATCGTCAAAATCGCAAATAGTAATGTGCCAGAAATAAATCCGAATTGGACGGCAGAGGTGAGATGACCTAAGGCACTTTCTGCAAGTTGAAAATTGCTGACGAGATCATTCATTACCCCATTACCTGCAAACCAAAGTGAGGTACAGCAAAATTGTGACAGCACAATGACAGGCAATATTCGCTTCGGCACTTTCAAACTATCGCTGAAAAGATAACCAACACTTCAATCAATCCTCGCTCGATTCCTCTTCAATGATGTAACCTCGCTTATCGTAGATTTCGTGAAACGTCACAGTTCCGTTCTCATCATATGTGATACGCGATCGCTGCTGACCGTCGATGTGAAGTTGAAATTCGCTCAGGCTTCCATCCGATGGAACCGCTTAAGCTCGCCGTCAATAACTCCATTTGTAGAGTGGTAGTCATGGTACAGGCTGCCATCATCCCGAAATCTTTTGAAATAGACAAACATCGTGCTGTCCATGACCTCTCGAATGGTCAGGTCTTTAAGAGCTCCATGCAAATGGAAAACCCGACAAGTGTCTTTGATAAAACCATCTTTATACTCACACTCCTCTTTCAGGTTTCCGTTTGGATAATAGAACACATCCATGCCTTCATTGTGGTTGTTGATGACATATTCTCGACGCATCAATTGGCCGTCTTCATAGAAAATGCTTCGTTCGCCATGAAGCTCTCCAGCCAAATAGGTGATTTGAGATTGCAAGTTCCCATTTTCAAAATACCATGTGCATGTGCTGTCCAAAACCGCAGGATTATCAGATAACAATGTGCCAACAAACTGGAGCTTCCCTGAAGCATAGTAATCCTTCACCAATCCAGAGGACTGCTTGCTGGTATCATAGTGCAGAACTCGGTAATATGCAGCGCCTTCAGGGAAGGTTTTCACTTCTGCGCTAGTCATTGACGATCCAGTGCATCCTGTGCACTTTGAATCCAACTCGATCATTCACCGCAGGCAATTCAGCTGCCGAAACAAATACTGAAACCCGCTCTAGATTGTTGATGCATTTGACTAAGTAGCCAATGCCGGAGTATCTCATCTCTTCTACAGTCCAATCGCCTTCCTTTTCGAGATTTAAATCCTCGGGTCGAATGACCAAAGTTGCTCCTTGTCCAGCTTCTAGGTCGTGCGGTTGATCTAGTTCCCCGATGGCACATGTAAATCCAAAACTGCTCGCTTTTGCAGAGAGGAGGTTTACTTCTCCGGTGACGGAGGCGACACCTGAACTAGCAGGAGAGGAGTAAAGTTCTTCAGGACTGGCAGATTGCGCAACTCGACCTTCAATCAGTACCGAGATCTTGTCTGCAATGGCGTATGCATCTTCAATATCATGAACTACAATAAGTGCCGTTGTCTTGCTTGCCCTTATCAGCTCGACCATGTCGGTTCTGATTTGGGCTTTCAGGTTTTCGTCCACGTTGCTAAACGGCTCATCGAGCAGGAGCATGACGGGTTCTGTGGCCAAGGCTCGAGCCAGTGCTACTCGCTGTTGTTGACCGCCGCTGATTTGATGCGGATATCTGGATTTGAGTTCGCTAATGGAGCAGAGCTGCATATACTTCTGCACTCGATCAGATGCGACCCTTTTATCAACGCCATGAAGTCCAAATCGAATGTTTTGTTCTACGGTCAAGTGAGGAAAGAGGGCAAAATCTTGAAAGAGAAAGCCAACTTGACGATCCGACGGTTCCAAATAAGTTCGAGCATCGTTCACACACTTCCCGGCGATTGAAATACTTCCACTGTCTGGGATTTCAAGACCTGCGATCGAACGGAGCAAAGTGCTCTTACCGCTGCCACTTGGACCAATGAGCACGCCGATTTCGTTCTCTCGAAGGGTGAGAGACGCCGAAGAAAGCACCTCCGTGCCTTTGGTGAACGACTTACAGACTTCTTGTATTTCGAGTGTGCTACTCATCTTTTGAATCGAGATATCTCAGTGCAATGATTGAAAGAACTCCGAGAAAAACAATGGCTAATGAAGGAACTGATGCTTTGTAAAAGGCTCCATCTGTGTCCATCATGATGAAGGCTTTGACGGCCAGTGTTTCTTGATTGAAGCGCTGAAATAGCATAGTGAGGGGAAGCTCCTTGGTAATATCTACAAAAACCAAAAGCAAAGCGCCCATCAGTGCCGGCTTCATTTGAGGGAGAATGACGCTTCGTAAACTTCCAATCCTACTTCTTCCAAGAGATAGGCTCGCCTCTAGCTGAGAAACTGGTATTTTCTTGAGCGTCCCTTCTACGGTGTTGAATGCAACACTTTGATACCGCATGCAATAGGCCCCAATAAGAAGTCCTGCGGTTCCCGTCAGCAGAATATCGGTCGACTCGTTCAGCCAAGCGATTGGAATCAATACACCGATTCCAATTATGGCTCCTGGAATAGCGTAGCCCAAATTGGCAATGAACGAAAGCTTCGCAAGGGAATAATTCTTAAACATATAAATGAAATAGCTCAGAAGGACGGACGTGAGAAGAAGAATTAAGCCTGAAGAGAGAGCAAGCATGAATGTGTAACCAGTTGTCATCAGAAAGCTGCTCTCGAAGAACAAGCCAAGATTCTTTCCTGACCAGAAAAGCATTTGCAAGACTGGAGCGGCAAAGGCTATTGCCAAGAGTGTAATACAGACAGCAAAGCCAAGACTGGATTTCATAGACGCTTCCATGTCTTGCACTTTTCTGCCGAGCTTATCACTTGTATGTGACTTCAGCCGTGTTCTCGATTCCAAATAGAGAAGAAGTCCAACAAAGATGAGTGCCACCAGGGCATGAGATACAGAATACTGCAGATTCATCGGATCCCAATAGCGAATGATTTCCGTGGTGTAAGTCTTCACACCGAAGTAGGCTGGGGCGCCATACTCATTGAGAGATTCAAGACCAACCAACAAAAGCCCTCCGACAAGAGCCGTACGATGCATCGGAAGAATCAACCTCATCATTTTCCATTGACTCCGATAACCGGCGATTTTTGCTGCCTCAATAAGGCTTGCACTTTGTTGAGCCAACGACGCTCGGAGTGGAGTGTAAACGTAGGGATACAGCACTAGGCTAATAAGCAGGGAAAGCACAACGATATTGGAAATGTCTAAATGAATACCCGTCCATTGATCCAATGTTCCGAACGGATCGAAAAAGCCTTTACTCACGTAAGCCATCACATAGGGAGGAATTGCGAGTGGCATGATGAGAAGCCATTGAATCCACTTCTTGAAGGGGATGTTTGAAAAAGTGACGATCCAGGCGCTTGATATACCGAATATCGATGCAAACAGGCAAGAGAGAAAGACCACCAAGACCGAGTTGAAAGTGCTCTCACTCATTACCACGTCAAGGGTTGCATTGAGCACGGCCATGGACGATTGAGACAAAATCCCGATGACCGGGATGAAGAGTAATCCTACGAGAAGAATGAAACTGTAGGGCCACAAGCTCGACCATAACCGCTTGAATGAAGGATTTATGGTTGGAAGTGGGCTTGACATCTAAGTTCAAATGTAGTTTTGCACACTCAGAATCATGGTGAATCATTTAGAAAACAATCGATTCATACATTCGTTCAACTTCTATGAAAGTCCAACTCGGTGACATTCAAAACGCTAGCAACTGGCTAGACACAGGAGGCAGCCCTCTGATCATTGCAGGACCATGCAGTGCTGAAAGTGAATTTCAGGTATTGGAGGTTGCCGAAAAGCTCGCTTCAGGCGGCCGAGTAAAGCTCATGCGTGCTGGCATTTGGAAACCACGAACGAGACCAAATTCATTTGAAGGAGTGGGCTCTCAGGGCCTGAAGTGGTTGATGAAGGCGGAGCAGGAGTTTGGCATTCCAGCCATCGTAGAGGTCGTCAATAAGAGCCATGTTCAGGAAGCACTTGATGCTGGTCTTCGCCATTTCTGGATTGGAGCCCGAACAACGGTCAACCCCTTTCTTGTAGAAGAATTGGCAAATGCTTTGGAAGCTTCCAATGCGCCAGTGTTTGTCAAAAACCCAATGAATCCAGACTTGGATCTTTGGATAGGCGCACTGGAAAGATTTGCAGCGCACGGCCTCGACAAGTTGGTCGCGGTACACCGGGGGTTCAATACCTATCAAGATCATGTGTACAGAAATTCTCCCAATTGGGAAATTCCAATCGAGCTGAAAACTCGTTATCCAAACCTTGACATAATCGTGGACCCAAGCCATATTGGAGGTCAGAGAGAGCTGCTGCACCCGATCGCTCAAAAGGCATTTGACCTAGGGTTCGATGGATTGATGATTGAGACGCATCCTTCTCCAGACAAAGCATTGAGTGATCCCAAACAGCAGATTGAGCTCGCCAATTTTGATGACTTCCTAGGAAGTTTGGAGATCAAGTCACAACATTTCGAAGATTCGGTGACCCAAAGTCAGTTGCGCAGATTGAGAGTATTGATCGACGAAATAGATCATAACCTACTTGAGAATTTGAAGCACCGCCTCAAGATTGTTGAGCAAATCGGAGAGTACAAAGCAGATCATGGTGTTATGGTTTTTCAGCTTGAACGCTGGAAGGAAATCATGGACGACCGACTTGAGTATGGCTCGTTGAATGAAATTGATCAAAAGCTCATCAAGACTGTTTGGAACGATATTCACAATGCCTCTATTCGGCTTCAAACCGAAATAGTGAAGCACAACTTGACCCCTAAGGATTAGGCATTATGCTGAAGGTCATCAGCACCGTGCTTTTTATATTTCTGTGTTCCCAGTTCAGTCAAGGACAGGTAGCCAACATCAATTCCTCCATCAAGGTAATTGGGTCAGAGGCATTCTATATGCACGAGATTCTTGAAGGCCAAGAAATCGAGATGATATCAGAGGCGTATGGAGCGGACATTCCAGCAATTTTAGCTTCCAACCCAAAAATTCGAACCGGAATAAAGCCAGGAATGATCCTGAAAGTTCCATTTGCTGTAGGTTCGGCAGAACGTATGTCGAAAATACCACCACCGGATACCTCCCGTGCAAATAGTCCGATTCAAGAAGCGGTTCGACTTCTACAGGATGAGGCAACAAAGCAGCAAGTGAGCGAAACAAAAACGAAGGTGGACGAAAGTCCAGGAGAAACGGAACTTGCCCAGTTAGCAGCGCTTTCCCAGAGCATCAGCGAAGGGCTTTCGGCACTTACAGAACTTAAAAGCGTCATTGAAGAAACGCCTACTGAAAAAGAGGCAGATGCGAAACCGACAGTAAGCTCGGAACCATACATGGCAGAAGCAAAGGGCGGAATCGGAGATTTTCTGGACCAATTTGCAACCAGCTATTTGGGTAAAAACGATACGTGTTCATCGCTTACGCTCAAAGAATATTTTATCATTCGGTTGAACGAGCAAGGTCAGATAACCAATGTCAAGGATGAGCGCACGGAAACGAATGAGAACTCGATGTATTTGAATCCTGAAGAAGTAAAAGGACATCTCCTCATTGCGAATGAAGAAGTCTTAAAAAACAAAATACTGCCATTGGGGTTGCACTATCAGGCTCGTCGGATTTCCTATTCGCTTAAGGTCAAAAAGACTCGACTTCGTGTTTTCAATGATCCGCTGTATGTCGAGCACATGGCTCAAGAAAGCAAGCACAATACTTTGCTGAGGCAGTATGCAATTGACAATGGAATTTCGGGAAAGTGCGATGCCACGATCGTAGAAACGAAGCGATTTGTGAGCTTTCAAAACGCCTTCGAATACAATCCGTTCGGATTGACCGACACCCTAATTTTAGTTAAAGATTCGGCATATGTCGAGCGAATGTTTTCTCCTTAATCGAGGAAGCATACTTTCGATTCATGCTCGAGAAAAAGTGGATACTCAAGCCTCAACCTTCTTCGGTTGAGTTAGCCGAACTGAAGTCGGCGATCAACGCCAGCGACATCCTGGCTACCTTGCTTGTCCAGCGAAAAATCCAAGATTTTGAGTCAGCTCGGGCCTTTTTCAACCCAGTCATTGAAGGACTCCACAATCCATTTCTGATGAAGGACATGGACCGAGCAGTAAACCGTATTTCAAACGCCATTGAAGAAGGAGAGAACATCCTCATCTACGGGGATTATGATGTCGATGGAACATCCGCCGTCTCCTTGGTTTATGGCTTTCTTATGGAGCAGTATGAAAACGTTGGCTACTATATTCCGGATAGATATGGTGAAGGTTATGGGGTAAGCTATCAAGGCATCGACTTCGCTGATGACAATGGATTTTCGCTCGTCATTGCACTCGACTGTGGGGTGAAAGCCAATGAGCAAATTGCCTATGCACTCGATAAGAAAATTGAATTCATTGTCTGCGATCACCACCTGCCATCGGATGACTTGCCGATGACGACGGCCATGTTGAATCCGTTGCAGAAAGATTGCGATTATCCCTACAAATATTTGTCAGGATGTGGTATTGGCTACAAGTTGATCCAAGCGCTTTCAATTTCATGGGGATTGGAAAAGGAGTTGGCTTGGAAGCAGCTGGACTTGGTTGCCATCGCCGCAGCTTGTGACATCGTTCCG